>Ga0209403_10000440_pt1 | contig 62716 bp, 54 predicted proteins | sample ArcticOcean_MG_C_8_FD_187440 | JGI IMG/M metagenome (GOLD analysis project Ga0209403, IMG submission 187440) | Marine microbial communities from western Arctic Ocean - ArcticOcean_MG_CB11_86 (SPAdes) (version 2) | ecosystem: Environmental > Aquatic > Marine > Oceanic | place: Arctic Ocean... | reverse complement strand
TGAGGGGGGCCCGTGGAGATAATAGTATCAATCTTATTATTTTTTAGATATTTAGATAATCCCCTAACAGCTGGTCTATACCAAAATCTCTTTGCATCAGGAATAAAAAGATTTCCTCTTATCCATAAAGAAATCCCTTCAAATATGCTTTCTTTATCAGATTTCTTAAGAAATCCAGGATTAACTTTTTCTTTTTTTCTTCCAGTTAATAACCTATATAATTTAAAAGGTTCCCATATTGGAACTCTTAGAACTTCTAAATTTTCTGGAATATCAGCTTCTAAACTTTGATCATACATTGATGTCTCAGGGTCTTTTGCTGTACAAATTATAGGATTCCAATTATAACCTCTTAAATACTTGCTAGTTTTTAACCATCTCTGAACACCTCCTCCACCCATAGGGGGCCAGTAATAGGTTATAATTAAAACTTTTTTCATTTTCTATAAAACTCCTTGTAAGAAACGAAAAATAATAAGATAAATAAAATTAATGAAGAAGCTAAAGATATATTCTCACCAGTTGAATAAACTGAAGGCTCAAATTTAAATTCAATAGTATGTTTTCCAGAAGGTATTTTCAAAGCTCTAAGCACATAATTAGCTCGAAAATAATCAGTTTTAACTCCATCAATATAAGCGTTCCAACCATTCTTATAATAGATCTCTGAAAAAATAGCAATTCCATCATTTAGTGATTCTGAGGAATACTTTAAGTAATTCGGTTTATATGTATCTAATTTTATAATTGAAGAAAAATTATTTAAACTATCAATTATATAATTACTAAATCGAGTATCTATAACTGCAGTGTTAATTGGATCAAACTCTTTTAATGCAGCAATCTCGTCATCTGCATTTTTAACAAGATTAATGTTATTTACAAACCATGCATTTCCTAAGGCTGAAGAATTTAACTGAGGCTTACCATCTCTAGATATAAAATATTTAGTATTAAGCATATTAAGAACATCCATATTACCTTTAGAAATATGAAACTCAATTAATTCTTGATATCTCTTTAGTTTAGCTCCGTGGTAACCACCAATAGATTTATGAAAGTATGATGTACTAGCATCGTTAAATGTACTTACGCTAGTATTAAAGACCCTAAAATTTGGATCTTTATCGCTTAAAATAAAATTATCTGCTTGAGTTGGCTTGTAAGGTATTTTAATTTTACTCTTTCTAACAAAATTATCTTCATTTAGATAACGTTTATCTATATTCCACATATCACATACTACTAATACTCCAATAAGTAATATTACATATCGAGCTTTAATAGTTCTTTTTAGATATAACATTAAAAGACCAAAGGTTAAACCAATAAAAATAAATGATCTCCATGCGTCTGAAGAAAGTAAAGAAGATCTATCTAATGCAAGTGCATCTAAGAAACCATCAGGAGTAACTATCCCTGAAGCTATTGGATTTAAATCTTTTTCAGATAAAAAATCTAAAAATACAGAAGGAAATAATGCAAAAATTAATGTAATTCCACCAGTGATATAAAATGCTGATTTCAAAGGTTTTCTCTTCTCCTTAACATCAATTGAAGAAGATAAAAATTTATCTAAAGCAATAAAACCTAATAGTGGTATAGTAAATTCTGCAATAATAAGTATCATAGAAACAGCTCTAAACTTATTATAAGCAGGAAAATAATCAAGGAAAAAATCAGTAAGAGGCATGAAATTCTTTCCCCAAGCAAGCATTAATGACATAATAGTTGCTAATAACAACCATATTCTTAACTCTGATTTAATAAATAATAAACCCAATATAAAAAGGAATACAACAATTGCTCCAGCATAAGTTGGACCTGATACTATAGGTTGATCTCCCCAATATGAAGATGATTTATATTGAGCTAAAGAATTTGCTAATTTCTTGTTTTTGAATTTTTTAAGAAAATCGATAGTCTTAGAATCATCTAATGACAAAACACTACTTGAGCTACTACCACCATAAAAATTAGGAATAAGTAATGTCATGCTCTCAGCAATTCCATAACTCCATTGAGTTGCATAATCCTTATCTAAGCCTTTAGTTTTATTATCTATGTTACTAGTTAATTCAGACTTTCCTCTAGTACTTTCTTTACCATAATCTGAAGTTGTTTTCAAACGCGTAAATGAAGTCCCTGCAGCAAGTATAGCTGCTAAAATTAAAATAGTAGAACGTTTAAAGAAATCTGGTAAATTATTCTTTTTAATATCTTTATATAATTGGAATAAAGCAATAATTAATAGAACTAATACTAAATAATAAGTTATCTGAAAATGATTAGTATATATTTCTAAGGCTACAGTTAGTGCAGTAAGAGCACCACCTAATAAAACACGTCCTCTATAAGTATATAATACTGAAGCGACAACCATAGGAAAATATGCAATTGCATGTGCTTTACTCATGTGACCAGCTTGAATAATAATGAAAAAATATGAAGAAAATGCAAAGGCAATAGCACCAATAAATGCTATCCTGTAATCAATCTTTAGAGTTAATAGCAAAATATAAAAACCTACAAGATATAGAAACAATAAATTAACAGGGCGAGGAAGATTTAAAGTTAATACTTTATCAACATACTGAATAAGATTCTTCTTGTATTTTACAGATATTTGATAAGCAGGCATACCAGAGAACATAGAGTTTGTCCATAACGCTTCATTTCCAGTATTATCTCTAAAGTCTTTAATCTCCTTAGACATACCCTTATAGGTCTTAATATCATGCTGATCTAACATTTTACCTTCAAGAACTGGAGAGAAATAAATAAATGATATAGCTACAAAAAGTAAAAGAACAAGAATATGTGGTTTAGCATCATTAAAATTCATAATATTATTATTTAGTCATCAACCTCTTCAAAATCAACATAATCTCCAATATTATCAGATTTTTTATTTGAATCTGTTGAAGTATTTTTATCAATTGAAACCTTTCCTTCTTCATCTTTTCTTGTATTACTATTTTGATTGAACTGATGTTCAAAACGTTGAGATGTTTTTTTTATAAATCTTGACATTAAAATAGGAACAAAAATTCTGAATAAAAATTTTAAAATATATAAAATAAAGAAAAACCAAAACAAAAACGCTAAAACCTTCATGTTATTTACTTAAATATAAATTTCTTTCAGAATATACCTTTAAAAAATAGTCATCCATTAAATCATCAATAAAGTATATACTCTCACCAGTTGATTTCATCTCAGGCCCTAGTTCTTTATTAACATTAGGGAATTTATTGAATGAAAATACTGGCACTTTAATTGCATATCCTTTTTTCTTAGGATTAAACTCAAAATCTGTTACTTTATTTTGTCCTAGCATGACTTTAGCAGCATAATTAACATAAGGTTCATCATAAGCCTTAGAAATAAACGGAACTGTTCTAGAAGCTCTTGGATTAGCTTCAATAACATAAACAACCTCATCTTTTATTGCAAACTGAATATTGATAAGCCCAACAGTTTCTAAAGAAATAGCAATTTTATTAGTTATATCTATCATCTGTTGACGAACATTATCACTTAAATCAAAGGTAGGTAGAACTGCATAGGAGTCCCCAGAATGAATTCCACAAGGTTCAATATGCTCCATAATTCCAATGATATAGACATTTTCTCCGTCACAAATAGCATCTGCCTCAGCTTCAATAGCATTCTCTAAATAATGATCCAGTAAGAGCCTGTTTCCAGGAATGTCTTTTAATAAATTAATAACATGCTCTTCCAACTCATCTTCATTAATAACTATTTTCATTCCTTCACCTCCAAGAACATATGAAGGTCTAACTAAAATAGGAAAGTCTAAATCTTTAGAAATACTTATAGCTTCTTCAGGAGTCTGAGCAATAGCAAACTTTGGAAATGGAATATTATTCTTTGATAACAATTCTGAGAAACGACCTCTATCTTCAGCAACATCTAATGCATTATAAGAAGTCCCCATTATTTTAATATCATAACGTTCTAACTTTTCAGCTAACTTTAATGCTGTTTGACCACCCAACTGTACAATAACACCTTTAGGCTTTTCATGGAGAATAATATCATATATATGCTCCCAAAAAACAGGCTCAAAATACAACTTATCTGCAGTGTCAAAATCAGTTGATACTGTTTCTGGATTACAATTAATCATTATTGTTTCATAGCCACACTCTTTGGCTGCTAAAACACCATGTACGCAAGAATAATCAAATTCAATTCCTTGACCAATTCTATTTGGTCCAGAACCTAAGACAATTATCTTTTCTTTAGATGAAGATATACTTTCATTTTCTGAAAATCTTTTACCATTAACCTCTTGATCCATCTCAAAAGTAGAATAATAATAAGGAGTTTTAGCAGTAAATTCAGCAGCACAAGTATCAACTAACTTATAGACTCTATTAATATTTAATGATTTTCTATGATTAAAAACTTCACTTTCAAGACATCTTAATAAATGAGCTATTTGTCGATCAGCAAAGCCCTTCATCTTTGCTTCTAATAGTAAGTCAGTAGAAATTGTATTAATTGAATAATTTTTAACCTCATTCTCAAAAACAACTAGTTCTTCAATTTGACGTAAAAACCAAAAATCAATCCTTGTAATATCATGAATTCTCTGTAATGGAACTCCAATTCTAAATGCATCATAAATTCTAAAAACTCTATCACTACTTGCAAATTTTAATCTACTTAGAATCTCATCTTTATTTGTTATTTCTTTTCCATCAGCTCCTAAACCATTTCTTCCAATTTCTAATGATTGACATCCTTTTTGTAATGCTTCCTGAAAAGAACGTCCAATTGCCATTACTTCTCCTACAGATTTCATTTGTAAGCCTAGAGTGGTATCTGATCCTTTAAATTTACCAAAATTCCATCTAGGAATCTTTACTACAACATAATCTAAAGTAGGTTCAAAACATGCAGAGGTATTTTTAGTAATCTGATTATCTAACTCATCAAGAGTATACCCAATCGCTAATTTAGAAGCTATCTTAGCAATTGGATAACCAGTTGCCTTTGATGCTAGGGCAGATGATCTAGAAACTCGAGGGTTAATCTCAATTGCAATAATGTCCTCATTTTCATCAGGGCTTACAGCAAACTGAACATTACAACCTCCAGCAAACTCCCCAATTGAACGCATCATTTTAATAGCTAAACTTCTCATCTTCTGATATGTTGTGTCAGATAAAGTCATAGCAGGAGCAATAGTGATTGAATCTCCAGTATGAATACCCATAGGGTCAAAATTTTCTATATTACATATAATTATAACATTATCATTATCATCACGTAGAAGTTCAAGCTCATATTCCTTCCATCCTATTACAGCCTTATCAATAAGTACTTCATGAATAGGTGAAGCATGTAATCCTTTAGATAATAAATCTTCAAATTCTTCTTTTGTATGGACAAAAGAAGCACCAGTGCCTCCTAAAGTAAAAGATGGTCTAATAACTAATGGAAATCCAAACTCTTGTGCAATCTCTTTTCCTTGTAGAAAAGAAGTAGCAATCTTAGCTGGAGCAACAGAAATATCTATCTTTTTCATTAATTTTCGAAATTGCTCTCTATCTTCAGTAATATGAATAGCTTTAATATCTACACCTATAATATCTACATTAAATTTCTTCCATATCCCTTTCTCATCAACATCTATACATAAATTTAATGCCGTCTGACCTCCCATAGTTGGAAGAACAGCATCAACATTTCTTTCTTCTAATATTGCTATAATTGACTGTGGTGTCAAGGGTTTTAAGTACACATGATCAGCAACAACCTTATCCGTCATAATTGTTGCTGGGTTGGAATTAATAAGAGACACCTCTATTCCCTCTTCTCTTAATGAACGGGCTGCTTGAGATCCTGAGTAGTCAAACTCGCAAGCTTGTCCAATTACTATTGGTCCACTACCAATAATTAAAACTGATTTTATTGAATTATTTTTTGGCATTATCTTAATTTGATTATTGCGAATTTACATTTTTTGTTCATGGAAATACTTAAAGTAATTTATAATTTTATAAAAAAATCAAAAAAAAAGTGCTGCAAAGGCAACACTTATATTTTAATTTTTTGATTGATATTATTTATGACCCATTTCATCAGACACTGTTAATCTGGTTCTTCCCTTAGATCTTCTCCTTGAAACTACTCTTTGACCATTAGCAGATGACATGCGATCCATAAAACCATGTTTATTTTTCCTCTTTCTATTAGAAGGTTGAAATGTTCTTTTTGGCATATCTTTATTTTTTTAGCTATTCAGATGGCAAAGTTAATGTGTTTTTCTATATTACAAAATATTTTTATAATTATTTTAGATAGTTAAAAACAATAGTTATTCTAATATATAATCATATAATCTTAATTTAAAATCTGTACGCTCTGCCTTAAAAAACAAAACTTTCCAAAACCCATTATAGCTTATATTAGTGGGAACATGAATATTATTTAGATAATCTAGATTAACTATTACATCCATATCTAGCTTAATAAACCAATTATCATATACAAATTTATATTCTCTATAAATAACATTAAAATTGGATTTATCAAAATATGAAAGTACTTTCCTAATTAAAGCTTTTTCTCTCTGATTTTTATCTAAATCCTCTTTAACTTTCACTGAAAAAACATAGCATGGAATATCATTATAAGTAGTGTCACTAATAATATAGTTATAATATCTCTGCATATCAATATCAAAAATCGCAAGCTTCTTCTTTACACCACCTTTTGACTGCTCAACATTATCTGTTCCAATTGAAAAGCCTATAGTCTTAGCATCACGCATATTTTGACTCTCATCAGTGTTCTTACTTTTACTAATTTCTAAAGAAACACTTATAGTGTCATTTGGGAAAAAAACTTCGTCAAAAGCTTCAGGAGTATATAATCTGTAACTTCCATTTCTTTTATAAATTTTCCCGTCAAAATATATTGAATCATCTACAGTCCATGCATCTTTAGAATCAGAAAAATGGGTTCCAACTCTATTAAGACTTCCAATCTTTGTATTCTTCTTATTATAAATATTTAATTCACTGTTATATTTATGTTGATAATACCTTAAATGTTTAAATCCAAGATAAAATGTAGTGTCATTTTTCACATAACCAATAAAATCTTCTACTGAAAAACCATTATTATCTTCAGAGATTACTACATCATCTAAAAAAATAACTGGCATTAAAGTATCTTGAGCATTTGAGAGAATACTAGTAAACAAAAAAAATATAAGAATAATCTTGTTCATAGAACAAATATAAAAAAAGCCGACACCTAAGTGTCGGCTTATAATAGTAATTACACATAAGCCGGATTCTGTTCCTAATCAAGGTGCTATCATTTATCTAGCATAAAAGTTACCCTTTATGTCGAGCTGCCCACCCCCCAAGAAAAGACGAGTAATCCTTTAATCTTGGTATACATGACATTGCACCACATAGAGTTTACATGATTTCACTACAGCCTAACTGTACATTCTTTCTGTTGCACTTGTCCTCAGTTTACACTGGACGGATGTTATCCGCTATGTTACTCTTTGGTGTCCGGACTTTCCTCTTCAAAAAATGAAGCGATAGCATCAGCAATTACTAAGACAAAAATAAGAATATCTTACTAGTTTTATACTATTTCAATATGAGTAAATATCAAATTAGATTACTTTTGTTGATATGGAATTTATTTTAAAGCAAAAAGACCTAAAATCTAAAGCACGATTAGGAGAAATTCAGACGAATCATGGTAAAATAGCAACTCCAATATTTATGCCTGTTGCAACATCTGGAAGTGTTAAAGGAGTACACCAACATGAACTACAAGATGACACAAAGGCAAAAATCATATTGGGAAATACATATCATTTATACTTAAGACCTGGACTAGATATAATTAAAGATGCTGGAGGATTACATAAATTCATTGGCTGGGAAAAACCAATGCTAACAGATAGTGGTGGTTATCAAGTTTATTCCCTTTCAAACAATCGAAAGATCACTGAGAAAGGTGTGGAATTTCAATCCCACATAGATGGGTCTAAACACTTTTTTACTCCTGAATACACCATTGATATACAAAGAATAATTGGTGCAGATATTATAATGGCATTTGATGAGTGTACTCCATATCCTTGTGAATATGACTATGCAAAAAAATCAATGCATATGACTCATCGATGGTTAAAAAGATGTTGCCAAAGATTTGATCTTACTGAAGAAAAATATAATTACAAACAATCTTTTTTCCCAATTGTACAAGGAAGTATATATAAAGATCTTAGAAAACAGTCTGCCGAAAAAATTGTTAGCTTTGAACAAGACGGATATGCAATTGGTGGTTTATCAGTAGGTGAACCGCATGATTTATTGTATGAAATGACCGAAATAGTAAGTAGTATATTACCTGATGAAAAACCTAGATACCTAATGGGAGTAGGAACACCAACTAATCTCCTTGAAAATATTGCATTAGGAATAGATATGTTTGATTGTGTTATGCCCAGTAGGAATGCAAGAAATGGGATGTTATTTACTTCAGAAGGAACAATAAATATCAAAAACAATAAATGGAAAGATGACTATTCTAAAATTGATTCTAATGGAACATCATACGTTGATCAATCATACTCAAAAGCATATTTAAGACATTTATTTACAAATAATGAACTTTTAGGAAAACAAATTGCAACACTCCACAATATAAGATTCTATATGTGGTTAATGGAAGAAAGTAGAAAACACTTATCAATTGGTGATTTCACACCTTGGAAAAACAAAATGGTAAAAAAATTAGATATTAGATTATAATGAAAAGAATTGATTGGTATATTATAAAAAAATTCTTAAGTACATTCTTTTTTACTATATCATTAATACTAGTTATAGTTGTAATTTTTGATGTTTCTGAAAAAATTGATGACTTTCTAAGAAGTGATGTTAATCTAAAGCAGATAATATTTAAATACTACTTAAATTTTATTCCCTATTTCGCTAATCTTTTTAGTCCATTATTCATATTCATATCAGTAATATATTTTACTTCTAAAATGGCTAATAATAGTGAAATAATAGCTATACTAAATAGTGGAATGAGTTTTTCAAGATTATTGAGGCCATTCATAATATCAGCTGTTATACTATCAATGCTATCATTTATACTAGGTAATTTTATTATTCCACACACTAATAAAGAAAGAATAGATTTTGAGAACAAATATCTTAGAAAAAAACAAACACAGCGAGTCAAAAACATACATATGCAAATCAAGAAAGATCAGTATATCTATATGGAAAGCTACAACAAAGCAAAAGATATTGGCTATAAATTTACTTTAGAGAATTTTAAAGATAATACACTTGAATCTAAGCTTAGTGCTAATTATATTCAATTTGATACAACAAATAACAAATGGAAGATAAAAGATTATTTTATTCGAATATACAATGATAAAAACGAGGATATTATAAAAGGTAAACAATTAGACACATTACTTAACTTAAAACCTATTGATTTTTCAAAAAGGAAAAGTTTAGTTGAAACAATGGGAATGAAGGAAATCAATCAATTTATAAAAGAAGAAGAAATAAAGGGTACAACACAAATTACTTTTCATAAAATTGAGAAATATAAGAGATTAGCGAACCCTTTCTCATCAATTATTTTAACAATAATCGCAGTAGCTATAGGCTCTAGAAAAATAAGAGGTGGAGCAGGCATACCACTAAGTATAGGATTAATACTTAGCTTTAGCTATATATTATTTATGCAAATTTCAACAACATTTGCAACAAATGGAAATTTAATTCCTGTAATTGCAGTATGGATTCCTAATATAATTTTTAGTTTGATTGCAATAATTCTAATAAGATTAGCCCCAAAATAAAATTAACGCTTGAGTTTCTTATACTTGATTCTAGTTGGAGAAATATCACCTAATCTTTTCTTTCTGTTTTCTTCATAATCTGAGTAACTACCTTCAAAATAATATACACTAGAATTTCCTTCAAAAGCTAAAATATGAGTACAAATTCTATCCAAGAACCATCGATCATGAGAGATGATTACTGCGCATCCAGCAAAATTACTAAGACCCTCCTCTAATGCTCTTAAAGTATTAACATCCAGATCATTAGTAGGTTCATCAAGAAGCAATACATTAGCTTCTTTTCTAAGAGTGAGCGCCAAATGTAATCGATTTCTTTCACCACCAGATAAAACACCAACTTTTTTATTTTGATCAGAGCCATTAAAATTAAATTTAGCAACATAAGCTCGAGAATTCATGAGCTTACCTCCAACATTAATTTGTTCTTGACCCTCAGTAATTTGCTCCCAAATAGTCTTATCTAAATCAATATCAGTATGTTGCTGATCAACATATGCAATCTTAACCGTTTCTCCTACAGTAAATGTTCCTCCATCTACTTTTTCTTTATCCATTATCATCCTAAATAATGTAGTCTTTCCTGCACCATTTGGACCTACAATACCAACAATACCTGCTGGAGGTAATTTAAATTCTAAATTATCATACAACAACTTATCATCAAAACTTTTAGATACATTAACTGCATCAATCACATTATTCCCTAGTCTAGGTCCTGGAGGAATATAAAGTTCTATTTTTTCTTCTTTTTCTTTTGATGTATCTTGAAGTAATTGCTCATAATTATTTAACCTTGCCTTAGATTTACTTCTTCTGCCTTTTGGAGACATCCTCACCCATTCAAGTTCTCTTTCTAGAGTTCTTCTTCTTTTACTTTCAACTTTTTCCTCCTTAGCAAGCCTTCTTGATTTTTGTTCTAACCATGAAGAATAATTTCCTTTCCATGGTATACCCTCTCCTCTATCAAGCTCTAAAATCCAACCAGCAACATTATCAAGAAAGTATCTATCATGAGTGATTGCAATAACAGTTCCTTTATATTTAGATAAGTGTTGCTCTAACCACATTACAGATTCTGCATCCAAATGATTAGTAGGTTCATCAAGAAGTAATATCTCTGGCTCTTTCAATAACAATCTACATAAAGCCACTCTCCTTCTCTCGCCACCTGATAATACAGAAATACTAGTATTTGACTCTGGACACCTTAATGCATCCATAGCAATGTTTAGCTTAGTATCAAGTTCCCAAGCATCAAGTGAGTCAATTTTATCCTGTAATTCACCTTGTTTTTTCATTAACCCCTCCATTTTATCATTATCTTCATAATATTCAGGAAGTGCAAATTTGTTATTAATAGCATTATATTCAGCCAAAACATCTACAGACTCTTGCATTCCTTCCTTCACAATATCTATTACTGTTTTAGATTCATCTAATTTTGGTTCTTGTTCAAGATATTCAATGCTATATCCATCAGAAAAATGAACATCACCCTGAAAAGACTTTTCTGTTCCAGCAATAATTTTTAATAATGTAGACTTACCAGAACCATTAAGACCAATAATACCAATCTTAGCTCCATAAAAAAAAGATAAATAAATATCTTTTAAAACTTGTTTATTATTATTATTATAGGATTTTGACACCCCAACCATTGAAAAAATAACTTTTTTATCTTCTGACATTTTTTTTATTTATCTTTATACAAAAATAATTATTAGTTCCACTTAAAATTTAAAAGATGAAAAAAAGTATAGGCTTATCAATATTACTTATAATTATCGGTGTTGTATTCTTAATTGACAATCTAGGTTATATTAATATTTCTATAAGTCAAATAATAACCACCTATTGGCCAGTAATTTTAATATGGATAGGTGCAGAAAAACTATATAGAGACCTTAAATAAGGTTTTTATTTTTTTCTTTTACTATTACGGTCATTTAACTTCTTGTGTAATTTTTCTATTTTATAACTAGTAGAATACTCAAAAAAGAAAGGGAAAAACGCATGTACAAAAGCCATTAAGCTAATAGTTAATAGGGAAAGCCCAAAAGTAAAAGCTTTTATAAAATGCATAAAATAAGATTCACCTATTTTTCTAGGATGTTTTGTGAAAAAATTTTTCATCTATAGAATATCAGATAATTTAAATACCTTATCTAGAACAACTCCTTTCTCTGAATGCTTAACTGTACAACACTCATTATAATTATCATGTTGTAAAAAGATAACATACTTCTTATCTGCAGCTTCTAATAAAAATTTACCTTTTTCATCTAATGTTTTAAGAGGTTGAGTATCATAACCCATAACATATGCTAAAGGAATATGACCAGTACTTGGAAGTAAATCGGCAGCAAAGATTATAGTCTTATCATTATATTGTATTTGGGGAATCATTTGTGATTCAGTATGACCATCAACAAAAAGAATACTTAAAAAATCTAAAAATCTACTTTCTCTATCAACAAAATTTAAATGACCACTTTCTTTAATTGGTATTATATTATCCTTTAAAAATGAAGCTCTCTCTCTATAATTAGAATTTAATGCATGATCCCAATGTTTTTTATTACTCCAGTACTTAGCATTCTTAAATGCCATTTCAAAACCTGTTCTATCATCATTCCATTTAACACTGCCACCACAATGATCAAAATGAAGGTGAGTCAAAAAAACATCTGTGATATCATCATTAGTAAAACCATGTTTTTTTAGCGATAAATTAAGATTAACATCACCATGTAAGTAATAATGCCGAAGAAACTTATCATCTTGTTTTTCACCAATTCCATTATCAATCAATATTAATCTATTTCCTTCTTCAATTAATAATGATCTCATAGCCCAAGGACATAAGTTATTTTCATCAGTAGGATTAGTTCTACTCCACAATACCTTTGGAACAACACCAAACATCGCTCCACCGTCTAATTTAAAATAACCAGTATCTATTGTATACAATTTCATGTTAGTAAATTTTAATCAATCAAAAGTAATAAAGTTGAATTATATGATACATTTAAAGTGTAAATATTATTAGTAAAATGAGAATACACTTGATTGCAATAGGAGGAAGTGCAATGCATAACTTAGCCCTGGCGCTACATTACAAAGGTTATAATGTAACAGGTTCAGATGATCAAATATTTGAACCATCAAAAAGCAGATTAGAAAAAGAACAACTACTACCTAAAAAGATGGGTTGGAACAAAAACATAATAACTCAAGAAATTGATGCTGTGATTTTAGGAATGCATGCTAAAGATGATAACCCTGAGTTATTAAGAGCAAAAGAATTAAATTTAAATATCTACTCATATCCAGAATATATATATGAGCAAAGTAAAAGAAAAAAGAGAATTGTAATTGGAGGGAGTCATGGGAAAACTTCGATTACTGCAATGATATTACATGTACTACAAAATTTAAATGTCGATTGTGACTACATGGTTGGTGCACAACTTAAGGGTTTTGATGTTATGGTAAAACTAACTGAAAAGGCACCTATTATTATCTTAGAAGGTGATGAGTATTTATCTTCTGCTATTGATAGAAGATCAAAATTTCATTTATACAAACCACATATCGGTGTTTTAAGTGGTATTTCCTGGGATCATATAAATGTATTTCCAACATTTGAGAACTATATAGACCAATTTAGAATTTTTAAGAACATGATAACCGAATCATTAATATATTGTGAGGAAGATAAAGAATTACAGAAATTAGCTAAAGAAGAAAGTAAATGTAAAATGATTGGATATAAAACACCTACTCACAAAATAAACAATGGAATTACATATATTAAAAACAAACCATTAAAAATATTTGGAAATCATAATTTGCAAAATCTAAATGCATCAAGATTAGTATGTAATGAATTAGGTGTTACAGCAAAAGAATTCTATCAAGAAATTCAATCATTTATTGGAGCTTCAAATAGACTTGAAATGATAAAAAAAACTGAAAATTCAGCTATTTATAAAGATTTTGCTCATTCCCCATCAAAACTAAAAGCTACTATAAAAGCTATGAAATCACAGTTTAAAAATAGAGAACTAATTGCCTGTATGGAGTTACATACTTTCAGTAGTTTAAATGCTAATTTCTTAGAACAGTATAATGGATGTATGGAAGAAGCTGATATAGCAATAGTGTATTTTAGTAAAGAAGCTATAAAGCATAAACGACTTACCCCAATTTCAGAAAATCAAGTAAAAGCATCATTTAGAAAAGAAAACTTAATAGTTTTCACAGATTCAAATAAACTAACTAAGCATTTACAGTCAATCAATCTTGAAAATAGAAATTTACTAATGATGAGTTCAGGTAATTTTAATAAACTTGATTACAATGAAATTTAAAATACTCATTGTATTAATTATATCCATTAATTTCTGTTCAGCACAAACAAGAAACTACAACTACGTAGGTACATTACTAATGAAAAATAGACCACCAATCAGTTTTGCTCTTGAGTTATATGAACAAGATGGTAATGTGTCTGGTTATTCAATAACAAACAAAAATACAGTAGATGAAACAAAGAGTGAAATTAAAGGTATTTACTTTAAAAAAAGTAAAACTTTTCAAATTCAAGAGATACAGATAATAACCACAAAATCTGAAGCACCTATAAATAGCTTTTGTTATATAAGAATGAATCTGCAATTAAAAAGGATGCTTAACCAGAAAAGACTTGAAGGTAATTTTACTGGAAACTTCTTAGACAGTTCATTATGTGCAGAAGGAAAAATTATGCTAATAGAAAAGTCTGTAATTGAAAGAAAAATAAAAAAAATAAAAAATAAAATAGAGAAGATTAAAAACGAAAAGCTTGCAAAACAAAATGATTCATCTAGAATCATCCAAACACAAATAATCAAAGATGGAGATGATATTGATTTAAGTTGGGAATCTAAATTTTTAATTCTTAAAGTATGGGATAGTAATCAAGAAGATGGCGATAAAATAAATCTTATAATTAATAATAATGTGATATTAGATAATTTTGAAACAAAGAACAAACCAAAAAGAATTAAATATAGACTTATAAAGGGAGAAAATACAATTAATATTCAAGCAATAAACACTGGTAGCTCACCTCCAAATACTAGCAGAATTGAGCTTATTGATAAAAATAAGAAATACTCAATTCTAACTCAACTAGAAATAGATAAATCAGCGATAATTAAAATTAACAAATAATTTCAATATTATTAAAATTTAGTTTTGAGTTTGTTTTCTAGTCTTAAGCTGAAAAATACTTTCAAAAGATTATAAAAAAGTAAAAAGCCCCATAATTAACATAGGGCTTAGTGTGACTCTGAAGGGATTCGAACCCCTAACCTCCTGATCCGTAATCAGGTGCTCTATCCAGTTAAGCTACAGAGCCGAATAATTTTATAATAAGGTAATTCTATTATAAGATCTGAACATTTAAACCATATAATTCAAGATCTTCTTGAAATGGCTTCAGTTCTGAAATCTCTCCACGTAAGATATCACATCTACCATTATAATGAGTAAGTAAAGCACATTGTTCTGCCTGAAGAGAAGAATGGTCACATATTGCAACTAAACAATCAATAACGTGATCAAAAGTATTAAAGTTATCATCAATTAGGTATAGTGTCTTATGAGCTATACTCTTTTTATGAATCTTGTTTTGTTTATTGTAATCTAAAGACATATAAAAATTTATTTAAATTTTACTTTTACCTCCTCACCTCTTAATAACCTTTCAATATTTCTTTGATGAGTAAGTAAAGCTAACAATGGAACAAAAATAGAAAATATAATCAATGACACATCAGTTGAATCTGATAAAAAATAAATAATTAACGGAAAAGTTATTGAAGATATAATTGATGCTAATGAAACATATCTTGAAAAAAGAAAAACAAAGAAAAAAACTATAAATGATAATAAGGCCGCATGTAGTTGAATACCAAGTAATAAACCTAATAAAGTTGCTATTCCTTTACCGCCTCTAAAACCCGTATAAATAGGAAACAAATGACCTATAACAGCAGTAATACCAAAAACTAATTGATGTTCAAATACTAAATCTGGATTTTGTGAAGAACTACTAATAAGAAAAACATAATTAACTGCTAACCATCCTTTAAATACATCTAAAATTAAAACTGGAATACCCGCTTTTTTACCTAATACTCTAAAAGTATTAGTAGCTCCAGAATTTCCACTTCCAAATTCTCTGACATCTGTTTTAAAAAATATCTTTCCAATTAATACTGCTGATGGAAAAGCACCTGTTAAATAAGAAAGTATTATATAAAAAAATATGTATTCTTGATTAACCATAAAAATTTGCGCAATTTAAGAATTAAAATTGCTTTTTAATTCTTTTTAGAAATTTCTCAGGAGCATCCTCATTAGCAAGCATATACCTATATGGAGCCTTACCTTTAATTGATTTAGATTTTCTTTTTGTATCTTTCAAATCCGATATAGCCAGATTAAATTCAGGATTTGTAGAAATAGCTCTCATTAAACCATTTTTGTAAACAAAATAGTATTCATCATAAAATTCAGTTTGAAGATATATGGTTAAAATATCAGAATTCCTTCCTTTTTCAATTAAAACATAGCCCTCTAAAATCCCATTTATTTGTGTATTATTAATACTTCCTAAACCAATATTATTCTCGGAAATAAATGATTTATTCTTATTATCCCAACTTAAAATTATATCCGTAAATGATAGAGAATAGTTCATTGAATTAGGTAATTTTTCAAATGCATCATGCATCTCTAGGTCAATCATCAATTCATCCTTTATATCATATCCAACAATTCTTGATAAATTATTTTCGTAATTTTTATTGTACTCAAATATTTCATCTCCAGGAGCAGAAAAAATATCTTGAGCCATAATTTCCATAGCTTCTTTTGAAAAATCAAAATCTAACATTAAAAACCCGTCAAAAGTTAAATTGTTCTTACCAGTATTTGAAATATCTCCAACAACTTTAGTTTCTATTCTTCCAAGATTAAGATTCAAATCAATATCACCCGATCCATATGTCGAACATGTCTTCTCATCTAGAATTAAATAATTAGAAGTAGAATCTATACCGCCTATAATAAAAGATGAATTCTTATTATTATAATACACTGTAGAGCTAGCACTAAAAATTTCAAAATCTACTTCTCTTTTCTTTGAACTTAGAAATGTAGAATAATAAAAGGATGAATCTCTACTAATATATATACCTGAATATAGTTTGTCATCATTATCATTATATAGATTATCATTAATATTAAATGATATTTTAGAAGAATTGATTTCAGATGAAAATTTAATCCATTCCTTTGATAAAGCTAAACAATTATGATTTATCTTAAAGAAACCATTAAAAGTTAAGTTCTTACGATCACCCAATAACTGCACCTCTCCTTTAAAATCATATCTCTCTCCAATTTTAAAGGTCTTAACATCATCAACTAAACCAGTGGCGATAGTTATTGTATCATCATTTACTTTTATATCAGAAAAATAAATATCCTGTTTATTATTTAATGCATCTACATATACATAATCACCAGAACCAGAATAATTATTAGCACCATTAATATTTACTGTTGAACTAGAAAAAGCATGATCTCTTGTTAATGCATCCACTGTAATATTAGCATTTGAAAGGGTTCGTATATTAGCATTCCTTTCAACTATTAAAACACCTGAATCAGGATAGATAATAGCATCAGCTATATTAATACTATCAACACCATACGCATTAATGATATAGTCTTTAAGATTATAATCAGCATTTTTTGCAACAAAGGATAATGAATCTTGATTACTATTTAAAGAGACAAATCTTGATCCAGAAGATTGAGAACCAATCTCTTCACCTAACGTAAGTTGTTCTTTATCCATCTCCCATCTTAATTTATCAATAAAACATATATATTCACTTGCTGGAAAATTCACATATGACCCAACCCCATTAGAATAAAAAACCCCTTCCCTATCTGAGACATCAATATTTGCTCGAAGATTCTGAGCACTAAAAGCTAAAGCCTTTGTATTATCAAAAACATTTAAATTAGCAGTGTCAGATTTAAACCAGCTTGAATTAAAAGAAAAGAACTCTGAAGATATTTCAGCTAAATCAAGTTTCATAATACCATTCCCTGTTAATCCTATCGGTTGTAATAAAATACTCCCTTCTAAACTTGATTTACCAGAATATAAGCTAAACATATCTTCTATTTGATATATATTTAATTTATCTAAATATGGCCTGTAATGACAATAAGCCTTAGTATTTGAAGCTTGAGGAAATTCAATCCCTTTACTTACTTCATCAATAGTTAATGCATTTGACAATAAACTTGTAGAATCAGGATAGAAAACAATATCATCAGAATGAACTGTAGAGGATAAATATTCAAACTTACCACTACCTCTTAATCCATTATTCCCTAAGGTAATGTCATCATAATACCTTGCTTTCCCTTTATATAAAGGGAACCCATCTAAAGGAGTTTTTCTGGTGAATCCTAAAGAATAATCATACTGTAGACGTAAAGTATCATTAAAAGTCGGAAAAATATCTAATGATTTAAATGTTCCCGAAAACCATAATCCATTACCATTATAACTTTCTAAACTATCAATCTCAAATGGTTCTAAATGGAATGAAAATTCATCTCTTTTATATACACCATCAAAGATTGTAGAATTATCATAATAAACATATGAATCATTAAAACTCTTAAAAATTGGAAATTGTGGAAAGCTATCTTTTCTTAGCCCTGATTTATTTGATGGATGATCAATAATCAATTCACCAGTAACAGCTTCAATCACTGTCTTAACTCTAGTTAATAAAGGATTATTATAAAGATCAAATCTAAGTGGCTTTAGAGGAACTGATAACTGAACAGAATCAATCTGTTGAAGATCAACTTTAAAGTCATCATATTTAAAATGAAAATCTCGTCCATATAAATTAACTCGTCCATTTCCAGCAAATATTCTTCCATTAAACATAAAATCTCTATTCTTTAAAATCTTAACCTCACCTCCGCTTGGATAAAAAGTGACTTTTTGAGAATCACTAACTGCTATTTGATTAATACCTCTAATTATTAAATCTTTAGACGCAATATTTAATACTGCGTTTACAATAACAAGAGAATTACCATTAACCTTAGAATTAAATTGAATTACATCATAATCTCCTTGTTGTGACTTAGCAAGCACGTATCTTGATAAGCTAGGTAATACTGTGATACGCTCTTCCCCAAAATCATAAAAAATAAAACCTTTATTAGCTAGATCCATCAAATAATGTTGAATTTGAACTAAAGGAAACTTAGCAAAATGAGCAAAATCCTCAACAAAAAACTGATCCTCTTCTTTTTCATTTACATATTTCTCAATTAAAATTAATGGATGGATTGCATCTATACCCTGCAACTCATCAAATCTACTTTCAAGATACATATCTACTGATTCAAAATTAATTTGAGATTGAGAAGTTCCAGGTAGAGAACCAAAGGTTATAATATTCTCATCTATTTTCCATTCTAACAATTCAAACTCCATATTTAATTTATGATAAGTATTTAACATTGGAGCTCTGGACCTACCACTTTTTGATAATTTTAACTTTCTACTTAGATTATCATAAGAGAACTTTAAGTTTGAGTGATATAATGAATCATTATCAAAATATATCTTAATCCCTACTTGCTTTGATATAATTTTATTTCCACCTAGTATAAATTTATTTGCATTAGCAACAAATAAGACTTTTCCATTATTATTAAAAATAATTTTAGCTTCAGCATATTTACCGCCATCAGCAATAAAATCATTACCCTGAAGCTTATAACCACCTTTATAATCAACATTTGGATAAATATCTTTTATTACTAAATCTTTAGCGTAAGAAACAAACTTTGGATAATTGTCCCCTTGTTTACCTTTTGTGATTTTATCGCTAAAAACTCCAAGCATTGGTTGTTCAAACATATATTTATTAAAGAAAGAAACAGAATCTGCTTTTACAGATGTAGTTCTGGTATCAATATTATATTTTTTAAGATTAACATATACAGAATCAGAACTAATACCTTTCTGAGTCCAGTTCATTGAACCACCATATCCAACCCATCTATTAATAAATGGAAAATAATTTCCTTCAGTGTCGAAGATAGATAATCTACTTCCATTTGAGAGGCATATAAAATCAGAAGATTTTGAAAAAACAATATATGGCCCATTATCATCTATTTCAAACAAATATTCACTTGAAGATGTTTTCCATGTAGTTGTTTTAGTTTCTCTAAGGGTATTATTATCTAATAGATCAATAGTAAAATAAAAAAACATTAATAATTTCTTAGTTGAGACATCTTCAACAACTTTTGATGCTATAGAAAGCCAATTATCAAGTTTCTCATTATTAACAGGATCTTTTTTAAAAGAAGAAAGAGATAATATAAATTGATTAAAATGGGGTGCAGCTCTTAGTCTTTTGTCAAGCATCTTATTAGATATACTAATAATTATCTGTTCTTGATTCTTAGTAAAACTATTGGTTGATGATATTCTTTTAAATTGCTTATAACTATCTTTTAATGTTGAATTATCTGATGAACTCATAAGTACATTTAATTCGTCAAGATAGATCTTATAATCATCAGAAAAAACACTAACCTTATTCTGTGCATTTACTGAAATAGAACATAAAATAGATACTATAATAAGAAAGAGCCTTATCTTCTTAAGTGAAACATATACCATTGATTTTTGTTTTTTTATTTATTAAATTAAATCCTATCTTTTTAGCATCCCTCAAGATTAAATTAACATCATCAAATAAGAAGCCACTTATAAGAAGATCCCCATTTAAAGATAAAGATTTATAATATATCGGAAGATCTCTTAAAATTATATTTCTATTAATATTAGCAATAATAATTTCTGAAAATGGATTAGTATCTCTAAGTCTAATGTCTAATTCAGTATATTCCATTAAAAAGATTTAATTATAGAGAGAAAATCACCTGAATTTAAAGAAGCACCACCAATTAAACCTCCATCAATATCTGGCTTAGAAAAAAGGTCATGTGCATTACTAGCTTGACAACTACCCCCATATAATAAAGAAGTTGTCAAACTAGTCTTATGATCATATTGTTTATCAATTAAAGATCTAATAAAAGAGTGCATCTCTTGAGCTTGATCAGAGCTAGCAGTTCTTCCTGTACCAATTGCCCAAATTGGCTCGTAAGCAATTATAATATTTTTAAAATTATGTACATCAAGTTTAAAAATAGTAGAAGAAAGTTGCTGTTCAATAATATCAAAATGTTGATTAGCTTCCCGTTGATTAATATCCTCTCCACAACAGAAAATAACATTAATATTATTTTTTAAAGCTTGATTTATTTTCAGATTAAGAACTTCATCTGTTTCATTAAAATTCTGTCTTCTTTCAGAGTGTCCTAAAATGATATATTTAACCTCTAAGGAATTTATCATCTGTGCAGACACCTCACCAGTATAAGCCCCATTACTATAGCTACTACAATCTTGAGCTGCAACAGAAACATTTTCTCTACTTGAACAAATTGAAGACACTGAATCTAAATATACAAATGGAGGTGCGAAAACAATCTCAGTCTTATTGTTTGAAGGCAGATATTTTAAAACTTCATTAACTAATTTCTGACATTCTAATTTACTTAGATTCATTTTCCAATTACCAACTACTAAATTTTTTCTCATAATTTTATTCTATTCTTACACGAGGATCTACCCAAGCATAAATTAAGTCAACTAATATATTAATAATAACAAATATCAATGATATGAAAATAACTGCACCCATAACAACTGGAAGATCCATATTATTTAGAGCATCAACAATCTCTTTGCCTAATCCATTCCAAGCAAAAATATATTCAACAAATACAGCACCAGCTAATAAAGACGCAAACCATCCTGAAACTGCAGTTATTACAGGATTTAGAGAATTCCTAAGTGCATGCTTGAATACAATAAAGAAACTATTTAAACCTTTTGCTTTAGCAGTACGAATATAATCCATTGACAAAACATCTAATAGCGAATTCCTGCATAATTGAATAATAACAGATAAGGGTCTTATCCCTAAAGTAATAGCTGGTAAAATTATATTTTTCAGATTCATTGTTCTACCAATACCATAGTCATCAATCTCGTATAAACTACCCGTCATTGATAATCCTGTATATGAATGTAATATATATCCAAATACCCATGCTATCAAAATGGCACTAAAAAAAGAAGGAAGTGCCATGCCCATTACTGAAAAATAAAGTATAACTCTATCAACCATTTTGTTTTTATTAAGAGCAGAAATAACTCCAAAAATAAGACCAAATATTAGTGCGAAAATAATTGCTAACAAAGCTAATAAGAAAGTACTAGGAAAGGTAGATTTAATAATCGATGACACCTTAAGATTTGATTTAACAAATGAAGTTCTTAAGTATGGTGCCTTAATTACTATTGAGTAATCATTGAAACTCAATATGCTTTTAGCAGTATATTTACTATTATCTAGATATGTAAAAGCATCTTTATTTTTATTATGATGAATTGATAATATAGAAACGTCATTTAAATAATAAAAATACTGAAGATATAAAGGTCTATCAAAACCATACTTATGTTTAATAAGTTCTAATTGTGTTGAATCTTCTCTTTTATCCAACATCATTCTAGCAGGATCACCTGGCAAAACATTAAATAAGAAAAATACTACTGTGAGAACTCCATAGATTACTAAAATGGAATAAAAAACTTTCTTTATTATATAATTAAGCAAAATGTATATTATTCTAATATCCTTCTTAATTCATCAGCTTTAAATTTATTAGCTCCATCACCGTCAAATAATCTAACTTGCTTATATCCATCATAAAGAATCACAACTGGATTATCATAAAGTGGAAAAGTAATCTCTGAATAACTATCAATTTCTTCTGTATCCCATTTATCATATGGAATAATCTGATAAGAAAATTCTCTTCCAACAAAATCAAAGAAATTTGGAATGTTATCTTGTTCAGAATCTGAGAAGACAATATGAATCATCGGGAAATTATTTAATAAATATGATATTGAATCTAAACCTTTAGCTGCATCTTGGCAATGATCACACCCAGCATCAAAAAAACAGAGTATTCTTTTATCATCGATTATATTATTAAACTCATCTGATGTAACATGAGATAAAAAATCATTATTTGTATTCTTGAAATTATTAGATATTGGCACTAAAGCAAACATTAAAAGAGCTGTAATAAGAAAACCATTTAACAATAATAAAAAATTACTTTTCTTTTTATCCTTTACATTCTTATATAAATAAAACAAGACAAATAGAGTAATGATATTTTTAATAAGCGCTTGGATTGGAGTCATTGGAATTAACTCACCAAAACACCCGCAATTTTCATCATTCCCAACAAATATATCTAATGACAAATCAATACTAAAAATAGTTATCAATAGTATAGTAGATGGAATTACTAATTTTTTAATATAATTTGATTGTAAAATAGCGAATGCAATAAAAAACTCAAAACCAATAATTAACCTAGAAAAAAATGGAGCAATATCAGAACTAAATCCCATGGGAATTAATTGACTTTCTTCAAAATTTAAAATTCCAACTATAGCAGGTTTATAAAGCTTCGCTATAGCAGATAAAAGAAATAAAGCAGAAATTAACAACCTAGCTAAAAATGTAACATTCTTCATAATACTTTTATGATTTATCTAATTTAATTAGTGCAAAAACAGCATAATTTAACATATCTAAATAGTTTGCATCAATACCTTCTGAAATTAAGGTGCTTCCATTATTATCTTCAATCTGTTTAACTCTTAATAATTTTTGAAGAATAAGATCAGTTAATGAACTAACTCTCATATCTTTCCAGGCTTCACCGTAATCATGATTTTTATTGATCATTAAGTCTTTAGATGACAAAATATGTTTCTTAAACATATTAATTACTCTATCATAATCAAGATCTTCTGGTTGTTCAGAAACACCTAAATCTATTTGAATTAAACCAATAACAGAATAATTAACAATACCTATAAACTCATTAATAACACCTTCATCTACCTTCTGAACACCCTTACTCTGAATGTTTCTAATTCTTTGTGCTTTAATGAAAATTTGATCAGTTAATGAACTAATTCTTAGAATTCTCCAAGCACTACCATAATCTTTCAGTTTTTTTGCAAAAATGTCCTCACATTTTTTTATTATTGAATCATATTCAAGAACAGTACTATTCATATAGGCTCAAATTTTAATAAAGGTTAAATATAAAGCAATTAAAGTGTCAAAAATAATAAAACAAAAAGGTAATTCAATAGATTTTTCAACACCAATTGTTATGGGAATACTTAATCTTACCTCAGATTCATTTTATGATGGAGGAAACTATTTAACAGAAGATAGTATTATTAGACAATGTATTAAAATAGAGAAACTTGGAGCTAAAATAATAGATATTGGGGCTTGTTCATCTAGGCCTGGATCAACACCAGTATCTGAAGAAGAAGAAATAAAAACACTACTACCAGCTATCAAAATAATTAGAAAACACACACAGAACATCCTAATATCTATTGATACATTTAGATCTAATGTAGCTAAAAAATGTGTTGAACTTGGGGCAGATATGATAAACGACATCTCAGCTGGAGAGAATGATTTAAATATGCTAGATACTATAGTAGCACTAAATGTACCATATATTATGATGCATATGAAAGGAAATAGTTTAACTATGCAAAATAACCCTGCTTATAATGATGTTATATTTGAGATAACAGATTTCTTTCAGAAAAAAATTAATACCCTTAATAAAAAAGGGTTTAATAAAATTATTATTGATCCTGGTTTTGGATTTGGTAAAACAATAGAACATAATTATGATATTCTAAATAATCTTGTAGAGTTCACAAAATTTAAATTACCTATATTAGTAGGGGCTTCAAGAAAATCTATGATATATAAACTTCTTGAAAAAACTCCTAAAAAAGCATTAAACGGAACAAGTATAATAAATACCATAGCATTATTGAATGGAGCTAATATATTAAGAGTTCATGATGTAGAAGAGGCTTTAGAATGCGTTAAAATAACAACATTTATTAATAAACTTTAAATGAAACTACTCTTAAAGAATTTTGGAATATTAATTAATCCTAACAAAATTACATAACACTAAGATAGATGATATTAAATACCAAAGTCATCAAAACGAACATTTTCATCAGGAATACCCCAATCTTCTGCCATTTTAAGTACTGCTTGATTCATTAGAGGAGGACCACAGAAATACAATTCTATGTCTTCTGGAGCTTCATGATTTGATAAAAACTGATCAATAACAACTTGATGAACAAAACCAGTAAAACCATCTCCATTAGCATCATCAACATCTTTTTTCTCTGTCCAATTATCCTCTGGCAGTGCATCAGATAATACTAAATGAAATTTAAAATTTGGAAAATCTCTTTCTAAATCTCTAAAATAATGAATGTAAAAGAGTTCAGCTCTTGATCTACCTCCATACCAGAAGGTTACTTTCCTTCCGGTTTTTAGAGTTTTAAATAACTCATAAAGATGTGAACGCATTGGAGCCATTCCTGCACCTCCACCTATATAAAGCATCTCTGCATCAGTATCATTAATAAAAAACTCACCATAAGGTCCAGAAATAGAAATTTTATCACCTTCTTTTAAACCAAAAATATATGACGATGCAATTCCAGGATTAATATCAGCCCATTTATTTTTATCTCTATCCCATGGAGGAGCAGCAACTCTAACATTTAACATTACTTTTTTACCTTCAGCTGGATATGAAGCCATAGAATATGCTCTAATAACTTCCTCATCATTTTTCATAACTAAATGTCTAAGAGCATTATTACCTTCAGCCCAATCTTTTTCAAACTTTTCTGGTTCTCCTGGATGATCTTGAGGATGAGCTGTAACATCCATCTCTGAGTATTTAACTTCACATTCAGGTATATTAATCTGAATATATCCACCAGCAATATAATCCATATCCTGAGGAAGCTCAATAATAAACTCTTTTATATATGTAGCAACATTATAATTTGAAACAACAGTTGCTTCCCATTCTTTTACACCAAAAACTTCTTCTGGGATTGAAATATCCATATTTTCCTTAACTTTAACTTGACAACTCAAACGCCAATTTTCAGTAATTTTTTTTCTGGAAAAATGTGGCTCCTCAGTAGGTAAAATACTTCCTCCTCCAGAATTAATTTGGCAAGTACATTGAATACAAGTACCTCCTCCTCCACAAGCTGATGGAAGAAAAATACCTTCATTACTTAATGTTGAAAGCAAAGTACTACCACCATCTACTTCAATTTCTTTCTCACCATTAATCATAATCTTAATCTTACCAGATGGAGAAAGCTTAGTGCTAACAAAAAGCAAAAGAGCAACAAGAATTAAAATTAATAGTAAGAAGACAACTATACTACTTGCAATTTTTAATGCACTTAATAATATCATATAAATTATAATTTAACACCCATAAAACTCATAAACGCTATACCCATTAATCCTGTTATAATATATGTAATTCCAAGACCTCTTAATGCGGGAGGAACATTAGAATATCTAATCTTTTCTCTAATAGCAGCAATACCAACTATAGCTAAAAACCAACCAATTCCAGATCCAAAACCAAAGACAGTTGCTTCAGTAATATTATTATATGCTCTCTCTTGCATAAAAAGAGAACCACCTAAAATAGCACAATTAACAGCTATCAGTGGTAAAAATATACCTAATGAGCTATATAATGCAGGGGAAAATTTTTCTACAATCATTTCAACAAGTTGAACCATTGCAGCAATAACAGCAATAAACATTATAAAGGACAAGAAACTTAAATCAACATCATGAAAATCATCATGTAACCAGATTAATGCACCTTTATCAAGAACAAAATTTACTAATAAGTAATTTATTGGAACCGTAATAGATAATACGAAAATTACAGCAAAACCAAGACCAACAGAAGTCTTAACGGTTTTTGAAACAGCTAGGTAAGAGCACATTCCTAAGAAATATGCAAAAACCATATTATCAATAAAAATTGATTTAATAAAAATATTTGCTAAATCCTGCATAATATTAATTTGATTCTATTAATTTATTGTTTCTCATTCTTTGTATCCATATAATAATACCAACTGTCACTAATGCCATTGGTGGTAAAATCATCATTCCATTATTCTCATAACCATGCTCATAAATGCCTAAATTCTCTAAAACTGGATATCCAAATAAAGTTCCAGACCCTAATAACTCTCTAATAAAAGCAACTGCAACTAAAATCCATCCATAACCAAAGGAATTACCTAAACCATCCAAAAAAGATTCCCACGGTGGATTTGCACTTGCAAAAGCTACTAACCTACCCATGATAATACAATTAGTAATAATTAATCCAACAAAAACTGTCAACTCTTTACTTACATCATACACAAAGGCTTTTAACACTTCATCAACTAAAATAACTAATGTAGCTATTACTACTAACTGTACAATAATTCTGATTCTAGAAGGAATTAGATTTCTCATTAAAGAAACAATAACATTTGCTACTGATAAAACAAATAAAACTGATAAGGCCATAACTACTGCAGCTTCTAATTGCACTGTAATAGCTAATGCTGAACATATTCCAAGAACCTGAACAGTAATTGGATTATTATCATCAAGCGGATCAGTTAATAACAATTTATTCTTTTTTGAAAATAATGCTTCTCTACTCATCTACTTTAGAAATTAAATTAACACTCACTAATGTATCATTTACAACTGGTTTATTCTTCTCTAAATAAGGAAGATATCTACTAACACGTTCTTTAATCATATCTGTAACACCATCAGAAGTAATAGTTCCACCAGATATAGCATCAACAGCATGTATACTTCCTTCAGGTGCTCCTCCTTTTTTTACAGTTATAGAAACAAATTCATTATCTTCATTAAATATTCTCTGATCTTTAAAAGGTTCTTGAAAAAAAGTCTGATTAATTTCAGCACCAAGACCTGGAGTTTCCTTTTCATGAGCAAAAACAGCACCAAAAACTGTATTTATATCTTCTTTAAGTGCAATATAACCCCATATCGGACCCCACAATCCCTTCCCTCTTAAAGGAATTATAAAGTATTTAGAACTATCTTCTAACATACTAATATATAGAGGAAGTTTTTGATTTTTAATATCCTTCTTTAGTTCATCACCAAGATCAATATCAAAAGCAGAACCATCTAAAATATTTCCATTATCATTTAAGACAATTTCTTCTTTAATGTATTTACTATAAGGTAGTTCAGAATTATCTCTTTCAACTTCAATTCCAACAGATTGTAGTATGTTTTGCTTCTTCTCTAATTCAATATTTCTATCCTGATAAGGTGTTAATAATATTGAGGCATATGCTAATAAAGCAGCAACAATAATTACCATTATTGATGCAAAGCCAATTGTATAAGAGTTTTTATTTACATTCATGATTTTAAGTTTACTCTACTTAATCTTCTTTTAATATTAGCTTCAATAATATAATGATCAATTAATGGAGCAAAAACATTCATGAAAAGAATAGCTAACATCATTCCTTCAGGGTAAGCAGGATTAAATATTCTTATGACAATTGCAAAGAAACCAACAAGCAGGCCATATATAATCTTTCCTTTATTGGTTTGAGTAGCAGTAACAGGATCAGTTGCCATGAAAACAGCTCCAAAAGCAAACCCTCCAATTAACAAATGAATATGAGCTGGTGTAGTCATTAACGCATTTATACCCCAAAAATTAAATAATAATGCAGTCAGGTATCCACCAATAAAAGTAAATACTATAATACGCCAACTTCCTATTCCACTAAATATTAAAATGCATGCACCTATTAGTATTGCAATAAATGATGTCTCACCAATAGAACCGGGAATAAATCCATAAAAAGCATCAGAGGCATTCCACAGTAAACTGTTCCAAGAACTTGTATTAGAAGCTAAGGCACCTAAAATAGTTTCTCCAGAATACCCATCAATTGAAGCCCCATGAACCCAAACCTTATCACCAGACATCCAAGAGGGGTATGCAAAAAACAAAAAAGCTCTAGCAGTAAGAGCAGGATTTAAAATATTCATTCCTGTACCACCAAAAACTTCCTTACCAATCACTACTGCAAAAACAACAGAGACAGCCAACATCCATAATGGAACATCCACTGGCATAATTAAAGGAATTAACATTCCTGAAACTAAATAACCTTCATTAACTGAATGACCTCTAGAAATTGCAAATGCAAATTCTACTGATAATCCAACAGCATAAGAAACAATTAATAATGGAAGAAATTTCCAGAAACCAAATATTAAATTATCAAAAAATGTAACTACAGCTTCAGGATCAGAAGCTTGATGATATTGAGCACCAATATTCCACATTCCAAAAATAATACATGGAAGCATAGCTAAAACAACAAAAGCCATAGTTCTTTTAAGATCTATAGCATCTTTGACATGGGTGCCTTTTTCAGTAGTATGACCTGGAACAAAAAGGAAAGTTTCAAAAGCATCATATGCTGGGTATAGTTTTTCTAATTTACCTCCATTTTCAAAATGAGGCTTAACAGAACTTAAAATATTTTTTAAAAACTTCATTGCTATAAATTCTCTTTTCTTAATAAATCTAAGCCATAGCGGATAATTGCCTGAACTTCAATTTTAGAGGTACACACAAACTCACATAGGGCCATGTCTTCTGGTGCAACTTCATATAAACCCAAGTTTTCCATTAAATCAATATCTTCAATCATAATTGCTTTGATTAGTTGTTGTGGATAAATATCCATAGGAAGAACTTTTTCATATTGTCCAGTAACAACATAAGCCCTCTCCTCTCCTCTCATATTAGTATCAATATCATATTTCTTAGTAGGAAATAACCATGAAAAATATGATTTAGATAAAGAAAACTTATTTAATCCTGGCAAAATCCAACCAAGAAACTCCTGCTGATTTCCTTCCTTAATAATAGTTATCTGAGTATCATAGAATCCTAAATATCCATCATTATCAATTTTTGTTCCAGATAAAACATCTCCACAAATTATTCTATTATTTTCTCCATTTACATTATCATATATAAAATTAGATATGGCAGTACCAGCAATTGTTCTGTAATATCTAGGCTTATTAACCTGAGACCCACACAAGGCAATTATTCGAGAAACATCATATCTCCCTTGCGAGAAAAGTCGTGCAATGGCAATAACATCTTGAGGTTCTAAATACCAAATAATATCTCCTTTATTAATTGGATCCAAATGATGTACTTGAACCCCTACATTACCAGCTGGATGAGGCCCACTAAACTTATTTATCTCAACACCTTTAGCTTGAGTAAAAACTTTAGAAGAATTTGTATTTCCATCTAAATTAAGATGCATCATACCATTTGTCAATTTAGAAATAAAATCAAGACCAATTTGAAATAATTCATCCATGCCGTATAAAGCAAAATCGTTATCAATAGCTAAAGGACTAGATTTAAATGCAGAAATAAAAATAGATTTTGGCATATCAAGAGGGTTAGCTATTATATCATAAGGTTTTTGTCTCAGAAAAGGCCAAACACCTCCACTTAACATATGTTCTATAATTTGTTCACGAGATAATTCATTAGATTTCTTAACTGGAAAAGACTCATATTTAATTTCTTCATCAGATTTAATTAGAACTTCTAATATTCTTCTTTTATCACCCCTAACAATATCTGTTACTTCTCCGCTTACAGGTGAACAAAAGTTAACTTTATCATTATATTTATTAAAGAAAACAACAGATCCAGCATTTACTTTATCACCTACTTTAACTGATAATTTAGGAATTAAATTATGAAATTCTGTGGGTTTAAGTGCGAATAATTGATGTCTTTTAACTGATGCGTAAACTTTATCGGCCTCACCTAATAAATTAATATTTAAACCTCTTTTTAATTTTACGTTCTTAGACATTAAGAAATAAATTAGATTTTTCGATTGCAAATTTATAAATTTGCAACTATAATTTATTAATTTATCACATAACATTGATTATTTAGAATGATTCTACTTTAGAATGAAAAATCTTTATATACTTTTAAGTCTTTTAGTTATCTTTTGCTGTACATCAAAAAAAAATATTACTAAAAATAACATAATAGAATATGATTTATCAAAAGATGTGGACGTTGAAAATAATGAGAATTTATACTACAATCTAAAAACAGTATTACTACATAAAGAACAGGATCAGCTAAGTTTACCAATAATTAATCTTAATTCAACTGAAAAATTAAAATTAAGCTTTGATGATCTTAATTCAGAAATAAAAAACCTATCTATAACTATTGAACATTGTAATTATGATTGGACAACAAGTAACTTAATGCAATCTGAATATATTAATGGATTTGTAAAAGATGAGATTATTGACTATGAATACTCATTTAACACAATGCAAGAGTATATTCATTATCAATATATATTTCCATCAAATATTCTAAAACCCTTAATATCTGGAAATTTTAAATTAAAAGTGTTTGATATTAATGGCGACACATTAATCGTTAAAAAATTTATGGTTCTTGAAAATAAAGTAAATATTAACTTAAATATTAAACAAGCAACCTTATCATCAGACAGAAAAACCAAACATGAATTAGATTTTATCATCACTCATCCTAACTTAATAATTTCAGATCCTTTTTCGCAAATTAATGTTGTAATTAAACAAAATAACAAAGATGATAATTTAATTAATGATTTAAAACCGATTTACATTAGAAACAATCAACTGATTTATGATTATAATGAAGAAAATACCTTTTTTGGAAATAATGAATTTAGACATTTTGATATTAAAAGTATTCGATATCATTCTGATAGAATTGAAGAAATTATATCTGATTCACTTAACTATAATGTTTATTTGTTCCAAGACTATAAGAGATCTTTTAATAACTACTCAATTGAACCAGACTTAAATGGACAATTTTATATTAAATCACAAGAAGCAAGAAATTCAGATATTGAAGCTGAGTATGTCAATGTCACTTTTAATCTTAATAGTGATTTTATTAATTATGGCAACATATATATAGTTGGTCAGTTAACAGATTGGGAATTAAAAGATGATTATAAATTAAAGTATGATTCTAATAAAAAACAATACAATACAACTGTTAAAATAAAACAAGGTTATTATAACTATCACTATGCAGTCGATGATACATCTATGAAACACTATGATATATCAAGTATTGAAGGTACACACTATCAAACAAGAAATAACTATCAAATATATGTTTACTATAAAGGAAATGGAGATAGGTATGAAAGACTAATAGGATTTACTAAAGCTATATCAAAAGAGCTTTTTTAGTTTTCTTTAATTAAATTTGTATAAAATAAAAAAATAAAAAAATGTCAAAAGGAGTTTTTAATGTACCAATTGCAAGTAATGAGCCTGTCAAATCATATAAACCAGGTAGCCCAGAACGCGAAGAATTATTGCACACATATAATAAAATGAATAGTTCAAAGATTGATGTTCCATTATATATAGGTGGAGAAGAAATCTCAACAGATAATAAAAAGAATATTACTCCTCCTCATGATCATAAACATATCTTAGGTCAATATAGCCTAGGAGAAAAAAAACATGTTCAAATGGCCATCGACAATGCCTTAGCAGCAAAATCAAAATGGGCTAACTTACCATGGAATCATAGAGTTGCTGTTTTCTTGAAGGCAGCTGAACTTCTAGCAGGTCCATATAGAGCCAGAATTAATGCTGCTACTATGCTTGCGCAATCAAAAAATGTATATCAAGCAGAAATTGATGCTGCATGTGAATTAATAGACTTCTTTAAATATAATGCTGAATATGTAACTCAACTATATTCTGAACAACCAGAATCTGCAGAAGGTATTTGGAACAGACTAGAGCATAGACCTTTAGAAGGTTTCGTGTTTGCTATAACGCCATTTAACTTTACATCAATTTGCGCAAATCTATGTGCTGCACCAGCAATAATGGGTAATGTAGTAGTTTGGAAACCTGCAGCAACTCAAGTTTATTCTGCAAAAATAATTATGGAATTATTTAAAGATGCTGGACTTCCTGATGGTGTTATTAATATGATTCCTACTGCTGGTCCTTTAGTTGGAGAAGTAGTCTTTAATCATAAAGATTTTGCAGGTCTACACTTTACAGGATCAACTAATGTTTTTAGAAAATTATGGAAAACAATTGGAAATAATATTGAAAAATACAGAAGCTACCCAAGGATAGTTGGTGAAACTGGAGGTAAAGATTTTATAATTGCTCACAAATCAGCTAATGCAAATGAAGTGGCAACAGGTATCTCTAGAGGTGCCTTTGAATATCAAGGACAGAAATGCTCAGCAGCATCAAGAGCTTATATACCAACTAACATATGGAAAGATGTTAAAAAGCAGATTATATCTGATGTAAAATCTTTTAAGATAGGAAGCCCTGAAGATCCATCTAACTTCATTAATGCTGTTATAAGTGAAAAATCTTTTGATAAAATATCTTCATATATTGATTATGCAAAAGAACAAGATGATGCTGAAATAATTATTGGAGGAGGTTATAATAAAACTAAAGGATACTTTATTGAACCAACTATAATAGTAACAACAAATCCAAAATTTAGAACAATGTGTGAAGAAATTTTTGGACCAGTAATTACAATATATGTTTATGAAAAAGAAAAATGGTTTGAAACACTAAAATTAGTTGATGAAACAAGTGAATATGCTTTAACAGGAGCGATTTTCTCAGTTGATAGATATGCAATAGATGAAGCAACTAAGATATTAGAAAATGCAGCTGGAAACTTCTATATTAATGACAAGCCAACTGGGGCAGTTGTAGGACAACAACCATTTGGTGGAGCTAGAGGCTCAGGAACTAATGATAAAGCTGGATCTATTTTAAACTTATTAAGATGGGTTTCACCAAGAACAATCAAAGAAACATTTAATCCTGCTAAAGATTATAGATATCCTTTTTTAGAAAAATAGAAATATTATGCTTGAGCTGGTGGACCTCCAAAGTTTATAGGAATACCTGCTGAAGGATCAATATCTTTAATTTCACCGTTTTGATCCTCAAATTTTGAAATATTCTCAACTAATGCTTTCATTAATCTTTTAGCATGTTGTGGTGTTAAAATTATTCTTGATTTAACCTTAGCTTTTGGCACTCCAGGCATCATCTGAATAAAGTCTAATACAAATTCAGATGGAGAATGATTGATTATAGCAAGATTGCTATATGAACCTTCAGCAATTTCTTCAGAAAGTTCAATATTTAAGCCATCTTTTTTCTTTTTTTCAGACATAGTTATTTATTATTCATTAATACTTTCCTTTAATAAATTATTTTCTTCATCAAGAACAGAGTTATTAAACTCATCCATTTCTTGCTGAGAACCAACAACAACATCATCACCATTAACTAAACCCGTTCCAGCAGGAATTTTCTTACCAATTATAACATTTTCCTTAAGTCCAATTAATGGGTCTCTTTTAGCATTAATAGCGGCTTCATTTAAAACCTTAGTAGTTTGCTGGAATGAAGCCGCAGATATCCAACTATCAACTTGTAATGATGCTCTAGTAATACCCTGTAGAACAGGACTTGAAATTGCAGGCACTGCATCTCTACATTCAATAACATTACCATCTTTACGCTTAATTCTAGAATTTTCTTCCCTTAGTTCTCTTATACTAACAATTTGTCCAGCTTTATAATCAGTAGAATCACCAGAGTCTGTAATAAATTTCATTCCAAAAATATTATCATTTTGTTCCATAAATTCAGTCTTACTAACTAATTGCTTTTCAAGAAAATAAGTATCACCAGAATCAAGAATTTCAACCTTTCTCATCATTTGTCTAACCAAAACCTCAAAATGTTTATCATTAATCTTAACTCCTTGAAGACGATAGACATCTTGAATTTCATTAACAATATATTCTTGAACCGTTGTAACTCCTTTAATAGCTAATATATCTGAAGGTGTTATTACACCATCACAAAGTGGAGATCCTGATTTAACAAAATCATTCTCTTGCACTAAAATATGTTTAGATAACTTTATTAGATACTTCTTAACACCCCCATTCTTAGAAGTAATTATCACTTCTCTATTACCTCTTTTCACTTTTCCTAATGAAACTATTCCATCTATTTCTGTAACAACTGCAGGATTAGAAGGGTTTCTAGCTTCAAACATCTCAGTTACTCTAGGAAGACCACCTGTAATATCTCCTGAAGAACCTGCAGATCTAGGAATCTTAGCAAGAATAGTTCCTACATCAATCTTATCTTTATCATTAACAGAAATATGTGCACCTACAGGAATATTAAATATTTTTTCATTATTCTTTAACGAAATTATTATAGAGGGAGAAAGTTTTTTATTTCTACTATCAATGATAACATTCTCTTCATGACCAGTCTGTTCATCAGATTCTACTCTACTAGTAACACCCTCTGTAATATCATTAAACTCTACCTTACCTGCAATATCAGATATAATTACTGCATTATAAGGATCCCATTCACATATAACATCTCCTTTGGTTACCTTTCCAGATTTCTTTAAAATAGTTGAACCATATGGAATTATATTACTTGAAAGAATAAAACTATTTTTATCATCAATAATTTTTGCTTCAGCTGTTCTACTAATAACAATTTCGATTTTTTTCCCTTCAGAATTTTTATTAGTAACAGTTTTCAAATCTTCAATTTCTAATCTACCATCTTTCTTTATAACTAAACTGGAATCGACTTCTGATCTAGAAGCGGTACCACCAACATGGAAGGTACGTAATGTTAATTGTGTTCCTGGTTCACCAACAGATTGAGCAGCAATTACTCCAACTGCCTCTCCAATTTGAGCCATTCTATCAGTTGCTAAAGATTTCCCATAACATTTACTACAGATACCTCTTCTAGTCACACAAGTAAGAGCAGATCTAATTTCAACACTGTCAAAACCTTGTTTTTCTATTTCTTTCGCGATATCATAAGTAATAGTATCACCAGAAGATAATAATAATTCATCTGAATTAATACTATATATATCATGAAGACTAACTCTTCCCATTATTCTATCACTTATACTCTCAATTATATCATCATTATTTTTAAGTGCAGAAATTTCAATACCACGTAACGTACCACAGTCTTCTTCAGTGATAATTACATCTTGCGCAACATCAACAAGTCTTCTGGTTAAATACCCAGCATCTGCAGTCTTTAAAGCTGTATCCGCTAAACCTTTTCTAGCTCCATGAGTTGAAATAAAATACTCTAATATAGATAAACCTTCTCTAAAGTTTGTTGTAATTGGATTTTCAATAATAGATTCACCATGATCTCCAGATTTTTTAGGTTTAGCCATCAATCCTCTCATTCCAGACAATTGACGAATTTGTTCCTTAGATCCTCTTGCTCCTGAATCTAACATCATATAAACAGAATTAAAACCTTGTTTATCAGTACTAATATTTCTCATAACAATATCAGTTAATCTTGCATTTGTTGTTGTCCAAACATCAATAACTTGGTTATATCTTTCATTATTAGTTATGAATCCCATTTGATAATTAGATTTAATTTCATCAACCTTCTTATCTGCAGAAAGTATCAGTTCTTCTTTTTCTTCAGGAACTAACACATCACCTAAATTAAATGACAAACCACCTTTAAATGCCATTTCAAATCCTATATTCTTAATAGCATCAAGAAAATGCACTGTCTTAGCAACACCACATTTATTAAGAACATCACCAATAATATTTCTTAAAGATTTCTTAGTTAATAATTGATCAATAAAATTAATCTCATCCGGAACATATTCATTAAATAGAACCCTTCCAATAGTAGTCTCTATCAACTCATATTTATCATGATTTTTAACTCTTACTTTAATCATAGCATGTAAATCAGCTTTACCTTCATTATAAGCAATCTTTACCTCCTCTAAAGCGTAGAATATTTTACCTTCTCCTTTAACTTGATAATCTTTGGTAGATTTTTTATGTTTAGTCATATAATACAAACCTAATACCATATCTTGAGATGGAACAGTTATTGGCGCACCATTAGCAGGGTTTAAAATATTATGGGAAGCAAGCATCAAAACCTGAGCTTCTAAAATAGCCGCAGATCCTAATGGAAGATGTACAGCCATCTGGTCACCATCAAAATCAGCATTAAATGCAGCACATGCTAATGGATGAAGTTGAATTGCTTTACCTTCAATCATTTTGGGTTGAAAAGCTTGGATTCCTAATCTATGTAAAGTAGGTGCTCTATTTAAAAGAACTGGATGTCCTTTCATAACATTTTCAAGAATATCCCAAACTACAGGCTCTCTATTATCAATAATTCTTTTAGCTGATTTAACAGTTTTAACTATTCCTCTTTCTAATAATTTTCTAATAATAAATGGCTTATATAGTTCAGCAGACATATCTTTAGGAAGACCGCATTCATGTAAATTTAAACTTGGGCCAACAACAATTACTGAACGTGCAGAGTAATCAACTCTCTTTCCTAATAAATTCTGACGAAATCTTCCTTGTTTACCTTTTAGTGAATCTGAAAGAGACTTTAAAGCTCTTTTACCATCAGACTTTACAGCAGATGATTTTCTAGAATTATCAAATAATGCATCAACAGACTCTTGAAGCATACGTTTCTCATTTCTTAAAATAATATCAGGAGCATTAATTTCCATTAATCTCTTCAATCTATTATTTCTAATGATAACTCTTCTGTACAAGTCATTTAAATCAGATGTTGCAAACCTACCACCATCTAAAGGAACGAGAGGTCTTAATTCTGGTGGAATAACAGGTATGACCTTAACAATCATCCATTCTGGATTATTCTCAGAATGTGACTGAGCCTCACGCATAGACTCAACAACTTGTAAGCGCTTTAGAGATTCCGCTTTTCTTTGTTGAGATGTTTCATTTGCTGCATTATTTCTTAATTCATATGATAATTTATCTAGATCTAAATTAGCCAGTAAATCATGTAATGCTTCAGCACCCATTTTTGCAATAAATTTATTTGGATCAGAATCAGAAAGATATTGATTTTCAGAAGATAATGAATCTAAAATATTTAAATACTCTTCTTCAGTTAAAAAATCAAGATATTTAACTTGTTCACCTTCAGCATCTAGTGCAGGTTCATTGCCAGTACTAATGACAACATATCTTTCATAATATATAATCATATCCAATTTCTTAGAAGGTAATCCTAATAAATATCCAATTTTATTAGGTAAAGTCTTAAAATACCAAATATGAGCAACAGGAACAACTAAACTAATATGACCAACTCTCTCTCTTCTAACTTTCTTTTCAGTAACCTCAACTCCACAACGATCACAAACAATACCTCTGTAACGTATTCTTTTATATTTTCCACAATGGCATTCAAAATCTTTAGTTGGCCCAAATACTCTCTCACAAAATAAACCACCACTTTCAGGCTTGTATGTTCTGTAATTAATTGTCTCTGGTTTCACAACCTCACCAGATGATCTCTCAAGCATATATTCAGGAGAAGATAAACTAATCTTAATTTTATTAATATCTTTTGTTTGTTTACTATTTTTAGTATTTCTCATATTATTTATTCAAATGAAATTTTTAATCCTAGTCCGTTTAATTCATGCAGTAGAACATTAAATGATTCTGGAATACCAGCCTGTGGTAATTCTTTTCCTTTAACAATACTTTCAAAAGCTTGAGCTCTACCAATTACATCATCAGATTTTAGAGTAAGCATCTCTTGTAATATATTAGAAGCTCCATAGCCTTCTAAAGCCCAAACTTCCATTTCACCAAGTCTTTGACCCCCAAATTGTGCTTTACCACCTAATGGTTGTTGAGTTATTAAAGAATAAGGACCGATAGAACGAGCATGCATCTTATCATCAATTAAATGACCAAGTTTAAGCATATATATAACTCCAACTGTTGCTGTTTGTTCAAATCTTTCACCTGTTCCACCATCATAAAGATAAGTCTGACCAAGTCTTGGCAAACCAGCCTCATCAGTCTCAGTATTAATTTGATCTATACTTGCACCATCAAAAACAGGAGTAAAATATTTCTTAGATAATTTATCACCAGCCCATCCTAATATTGTTTCATAAATTTGTCCTAAATTCATCCTAGATGGAACACCAAGTGGGTTTAAAATAATATCAACAGGTGATCCATCTTCCAAAAATGGCATATCTTCATCTCTTACAACTCTAGATACAATTCCTTTATTACCATGTCTACCTGCAAGTTTATCACCAACTTTTACCTTTCTTTTTTGAGCAATCTGAACTTTAGCAAGCTGTAACACACCAAAAGGCAACTCATCACCAACAGTAATTGCAAATCTTTTTCTCCTATAATCTCCAAACACTTCATTATACTTTCTTAAATAATTAGAAATTATTTTATTAATTAAAATATTATTTGCTTCATTAGCAGTCCATTTGTATGGATCAACCATTGTGAAATCAATATTCAAAATTATTTTTTTAGTAAACTTGGTGCTCTTTGAAACAACTTCTTCACCTAAAATATTTTTTACACCTCTAGAGGCTTTACCGCCAATTACATTATATAATTTTGTAGCTAATACATTTTTTAAAGCAACATTTGCTTTTGAAAATTCTTCATCAATAATTTCAAGATCTATTTTATCTTGAGCTTTAGCTCTACGATCTTTAATTGTTTTATTAAATAATGACTTACCTATCACAACTCCTTGGTTAGCTGGTTTAGTCTTTAAAGAAGCATCCTTAACATCTCCTGCTTTCTCTCCAAAAATAGCTCTTAATAATTTTTCTTCAGGAGTTGGATCAGATTCGCCTTTTGGTGTAATTTTTCCAATTAATATATCACCTGTTTTAGCATAGGAACCGACACGAATCATTCCATTCTCATCTAAGTCTTTGGTAGCAGTTTCACTTATATTTGGAATATCAGCCGTTAGCTCTTCTGCTCCACGTTTAGTTTCTCTAACATTTACAATATATTCAGAAATATGTAATGAAGTAAATAAATCTTCTCTAACGACTCTTTCTGACAATATAATAGCATCCTCGAAATTATAACCTTTCCATGGCATAAAAGCAACTTTCAAATTTCTACCAATAGCTAATTCCCCATTTTGTGTTGCATATCCTTCACAAAGAACCTGACCCTTTTTAACTTTATCACCTACCCTTACAATAGGTTGATTATTAATACAAGTTCTCTGATTTGTTTTTTGAAATTTGGTTAAAAAATAATCCTTTGTACTCTCATCAAAACTTACAAGTTTTTCAGTACTATCTTGAGAATAGGTAATAGTGATCTTATCAGAATCAACATAAGTCACAACTCCATCACCTTCTGAATTAATCATAGTTCTCGAATCTTTAGCTACATGAGGTTCTAGCCCAGTTCCTACAATTGGAGCATCAGTTCTCAAAAGAGGTACAGCTTGACGCATCATATTTGAACCCATTAAAGCTCTATTTGCATCATCATGTTCTAAAAAAGGAATTAATGAAGCAGCTATTGAAGCAATCTGATTAGGGGCAACATCCATCATTGTTACATTAGATGGTTCTGCAACTAAATAATCATGTTCTCTTCTAGATTTAACTCTATCATTATTAAAAACTCCATCTTTATTTAAAGGAGCATTAGCTTGAGCAATTATATGACCTTCTTCTTGTTCAGCTGTTAAATAAGTTGGAGAAGTTTTAAAATCAACTATTCCATTTTTAGCTAATCTATAAGGTGTCTCAATAAAACCTAAATCATTAATCTTTGCAAAGACACATAAAGATGAAATAAGACCAATATTAGGTCCTTCTGGAGTTTCAATAGGACAAAGTCTTCCATAATGAGTATAATGAACATCTCTTACCTCAAATCCAGCGCGTTCTCTAGTTAATCCACCAGGTCCTAAAGCTGATACTCTTCTTTTGTGAGTTACTTCTGCAAGTGGATTTGTTTGATCCATAAATTGAGATAACTGACTCGTTCCAAAAAACGAGTTTATTACTGCAGAAAGAGTTTTTGCATTAATTAAATCAATAGGAGTAAAAACTTCATTATCTCTAACATTCATTCTTTCCCTAATAGTTCTTGCCATTCTACTTAAACCAACAGAAAATTGATTTGATAATTGTTCTCCTACTGTTCTAACTCTTCTATTACTTAAATGATCAATATCATCAACATCAACTTTTGAATTCACAAGTTGAATCAAATTACTGATTATTAAAACAATATCTTCATTCGTTAATACATGTTTATCTAAACTAACATCTGAACCTAATCTTCTATTAATTCTAAATCTACCAACATGACCAAGACTATATCTTTGATCAGAAAAGAACAATTTATCAATAATCCCTCTTGCAGTTTCATCATCAGGGGCCTCAGCACTTCTTAATTGTCTATAAATATGTCTTACCGCTTCCACCTCTGAATTAGAAGGATCCTTTTGTAATGTATTATGAATAATTGAATGATCACCAACCTTTTCACCTTCTTTATGAAGTAAAATAGTTTCAGAACCAGAATTTACAATTTCTAAAATATGACTACTTTCTAAAATCGTATCTCTTTCTAAAATAACTTCATTTCTTTCAATAGGAACTAGTTCACCTGTATCCTCATCAACAAAATCATCAACCCAAGATTTTAGCACCCTAGCTGCTAAACTTCTTCCTACAACTCTTTTAAGACCACTTTTCGTGACTTTAACTTCATCAGCTAAATTAAAAATCTCTAATATATCTCTATCACTTTCGTAACCGATAGCTCTTAATAATGTAGTAACAGGTAATTTTTTCTTCCTATCAATATAAGCATACATAACATTATTAATATCAGTAGTAAACTCAATCCATGAACCTTTAAAAGGTATAACCCTTGCAGAATAAAGTTTAGTTCCATTTGAATGAAAACTTTGACCAAAAAATACACCTGGAGATCTATGTAACTGAGAAACAACAACTCTTTCAGCACCATTTATAACAAAAGTTCCTTTAGGTGTCATAAAAGGAATATTCCCAAAATATACATCTTGTATAATTGTTTCAAAATCCTCATGATCAGGATCAGTACAATATAATTTTAGCTTTACCTTTAATGGTACTTTAAACGTCAATCCCCTATCAATACATTCATTAATAGAATACCTAGGTGGGTCTACCAAATAATCTATAAATTCTAAAACAAAATTATTTCTCGAATCAGTAATAGGAAATAACTCAGTAAATGTTTTATATAAACCTTCATTTCTTCTTTCTTCTAAAGTTGTTCCAGTTTGAAAGAATGATTGAAAACTAAGAAGTTGGATATCTAAAAAATCTGGATAATCAACATGATTATCGATTGATGCAAAATTAATTCTAGGAGATAAAGTATTTTTAGTCAAAACAATTTTATTTTTAATTACAAAAAAGTGTTACACAAGAAACAAAAAATGGTCTAAATCTTATTCTGTAAATAAGATTTAAACCTAAATAAGAAGCAAAGAGCCTATTTTAACTCAACTACAGCACCTGCTTCTTCAAGAGATTTTTTAATCCCTTCAGCTTCATCTTTACTCACTGCTTCTTTAACAGCTTTCGGAGCGCTATCTACAATATCTTTTGCGTCTTTTAGTCCAAGACCTGTTAATTCTTTCACAGCTTTAACAACTTTTAGTTTTGCACCTCCAGCTTCCTTAAGAATTACATCAAATTCTGATTTTTCTTCACCCGCATCATCACCACCTGATGCAGCTGCTGGAGCTGCTGCTACAGCAGCAGCTGCTGCTGGTTCAATCCCATATTCTTCTTTTAAAATATTTGCTAACTCAGTTACATCTTTAACTGATAAGTTAACTAAATCTTCTGCGAACTTTTTTAAATCTGCCATTTTTTTATTTATTTATTAATTATTTATTTAATGTTGGAAGCATTATTTTTTTATTTTTTATCAGATAGTGCTTTTACAATTCCAGACAACTTACTACTACTTGATTGTAAAGATGCAACTACATTCTTTGCAGGTGATTGTAATAACATTATAATATCTGCAATAAGTTCATTCCTAGATTTAAGATTTGCTAACATAGATAAATTATCATCACCGATATAAAACTCCTCTTCAATATGAGCAGCTTTAAGAATTGGCTTCTCAGCTTTCTTTCTAAAGTCCTTAATAACATTTGCTGGTGCTTTAGCACTATCAGCAAACATTAGCGATGTATTACCTTTTAAAATATCATCTAACTGATCAAAGTTAGTTGAGTTTTTATCAAAGGCTTTCTTAAGCAAAGTGTTCTTTACAACCTTAATAGATACATTTTGTTTATAACACAATCTTCTTAAACTACTACTCTGTTCGGCTGTTAAACCTGATATGTCAGCTAGATAGAAATTTTTATTTTCCTCTAACATGTTGTTTAACACATCTATTAAATCATTCTTTTCTTTCTTATTCATTATTTAAATTACCTTAAGTTTATACAATATGATTAGGATCAACAGATATTCCTACACCCATGGTACTAGAAAGGGTAATACTTTTAACATATATACCTTTTGAGGAAACAGGTTTTAATTTATTAATTGTTTGTAATAACTCATCTGCATTTTCAGATATTTTTTTAGCATCAAAAGAAACCTTTCCAACAGATGCATGAATTATACCTGTTTTATCTACTTTAAAATCAATTTTGCCCTTTTTAACATCAGTAACTGCTTTTCCTACATCAAGAGTTACAGTTCCTGATTTAGGATTAGGCATTAAACCTCTTGGACCTAAAACTCTACCTAGCGCTCCAAGTTTTCCCATTACAGCTGGCATTGTGATAATTACATCAATATCAGTCCAGCCTTTTTTTATTTTATCAATATATTCATCTAGACCAACAAAATCAGCGCCTGCAGCTTTAGCTTCATCCTCCTTATCAGCAGTAACTAAAGCTAATACTTTAAGAGTCTTACCAGTTCCATGCGGTAAAGAAGTTACACCTCTAACCATTTGATTTGCTTGTGTAGGGTCAACACCTAATCTAACAGCAATATCAACAGATTCATCAAACTTTACTTTAGAACAATCTTTAACTAATGAAGATGCTTCTTCTAAAGAGTATGTTTTTTCCAAATCAATTTCTAAAAGCATCTCTTTTCTATTCTTACTAATCTTAACCATATAATTTCTAAATAAATATTAATTTTTTTGAGGTATATTTCCTTTAACCTTTATACCCATACTTCTTGCAGTTCCAGCAACCATACTCATAGCAGATTCAATCTTAAATGCATTAAGATCAGTCATCTTGTCTTCAGCAATCAATTTAATTTGATCCCAAGTAACAGTAGCTATTTTTTCTCTATTAGGTTCACCAGAGCCTGACTTTTTCTTTACTGCTTCTAACAACTGGGAAGCTGCAGGTGCAGTTTTTATAACAAAGTCAAATGATTTATCTGCATATACCGTAATAACAACAGGTACAATTTTACCTTGTTTTTCTTGAGTTCTTGCATTAAACTGCTTGCAAAACTCCATTATATTAACACCCTTAGCTCCTAAAGCAGGACCTACAGGAGGTGCAGGATTAGCACTCCCACCTCTAATTTGTAACTTAATAATACCAATAATTTCTTTTGCCATATCTTTATATTTTTTCTACCTGCATAAAATTCAACTCTAATGGTGTTTTCCTGCCAAATATCTTAACCATCAATTTTAATTTTTTCTTATTTTCATCAATATCTTCAATCTCAGCATGAAATGAATTAAAAGGACCATCAATAACCTTTACACTCTCACCAACAATAAATGGGATACTTACATGTTCATCTGTAAGAGCCATTTCATCAACTCTACCTAAAATCTTATTTATTTCATTTTGCCTCATTGGTACTGGAACACCTCCTTTAGTTGCACCTAAAAAACCTAAGACATTAGTAATGTTTTTAAGTATATGAGGAACTTCTCCACTCAAATTTGCTTCAACTAATACGTATCCAGGGAAAAAATTTCTTTCTTTACTAACTTTTTTCCCATTTCTAATTTGATATACTTTTTCTGTGGGTACTAAGATCTTTGACACATGCTCATGCATATTTAATCTATCTATTTCTTTTTCTATGAAAGAAACAGTCTTTTTTTCCTTACCTCCCATAACCCTTAGAACATACCAATCTTTATTTTTAATTTCTTCTGTCATATTCATAATAAATTAACTAAAAAAGCTATAAAAAATCTTCATAAGGTTACTGAAAATTGAGTCCATAAAATAAATAATAAGAGCAATAATTACTGTAGCAATAGCTACAACAATAGAACTATTTTGTAATTCTGACCATGTAGGCCAAGAAACTTTGTTTACTAATTCATTAAATGCATCTTTAATATATAATCCTATTTTCGACATTTTCTTTAATTCTAAAAGTGTTGCACGGGTGGAGAGACTCGAACTCCCAGCCAATGGTTTTGGAGACCACTACTCTACCAATTGAGCTACACCCGTTTAAACAACAAACGGAAGATCTTTCAATCTTCTTTTGTTATAAAAACTAATTTTAATTACAATATTTTTGTAATCTGTCCAGCTCCTACAGTTCTACCACCTTCTCTAATCGCAAATCTTAAACCTAAACTCATCGCAACAGGACTAATTAATTCAACAGTAATAGTTAAGTTGTCTCCAGGCATAACCATTTCTGTTCCAGATGGTAAAAATATTTCTCCAGTAACATCTGTAGTTCTAATGTAGAATTGAGGACGATACTTATTATGAAAAGGCGTATGACGACCTCCTTCTTCTTTTTTAAGTATATAAACCTCAGCTTCAAACTTACCATGTGGCTTAACAGAACCTGGCTTGCAAATTACCATTCCTCTTTTAATATCTGTTTTTTCAATACCTCTTAAAAGTATCCCAACATTATCACCAGCTTCACCTCGATCTAAAATTTTTCTAAACATTTCAACTCCAGTAACAGTAGAGGTTAATTTCTCAGCACCCATACCAATAATATCAACATTATCACTAGTATTGGCTACTCCAGTTTCAATTCTTCCTGTAGCAACAGTACCTCTACCAGTAATTGTAAATACATCTTCAACAGGCATTAAAAATGGTTTTTCATTATCTCTAACTGGTTCAGGAATCCATGAATCAACAGCAGCCATTAACTCTTCTACTTTTGTAACCCATTCAGCCTCACCATTTAATGCACCTAATGCAGATCCTGTTACGATAGGAGTATTATCACCATCATAGTCATAAAAAGAAAGTAATTCTCTTACTTCCATTTCAACTAATTCAAATAATTCTTCATCATCTACCATATCAGCCTTATTTAGAAAAACTACAATACTTGGAACACCAACCTGACGAGCAAGTAGTATATGTTCTCTTGTTTGTGGCATAGGACCATCAGTAGCAGCACACACTAAAATTGCACCATCCATTTGAGCAGCACCAGTTACCATATTCTTTACGTAATCGGCGTGTCCAGGACAATCAACGTGAGCATAATGTCTATTCTCTGTTTCATATTCAACATGAGATGTATTAATAGTAATACCTCTTTCTTTCTCTTCCGGCGCATTATCAATCGTGTCAAAATCACGAACTTCAGCACCACCTTTTGCAGCTAAAACCTTAGTAATTCCAGCAGTTAAAGTTGTTTTTCCATGGTCAACATGACCAATAGTACCAATGTTCAAGTGTGGCTTGGTACGAATAAAATTTTCTTTTGCCATTTTTGTTAAATTTAATTATTAATATTATTATATATTCTCTTGCTATAACATCTCCATCTACATAAACTTCTATACTTACTACTCTTTCGAGCCAATGACGGGAATTGAACCCGTGACCTCTTCCTTACCAAGGAAACGCTCTACCTCTGAGCTACATCGGCTAGTAAAGTATTGAGCGAGAGACGGGGCTCAAACCCGCGACCCTCAGCTTGGAAGGCTGACGCTCTATCAACTGAGCTACTCTCGCATTACCATAAAACGGTGTGGGGAGAACAGGATTCGAACCTGTGAAGGCGTAGCCAGCAGATTTACAGTCTGCCCTCGTTGACCGCTTGAGTATCTCCCCATAATTAAATGAGCCGATAGAGGGACTCGAACCCACGACCTGCTGATTACAAATCAGCTGCTCTAGCCAACTGAGCTATATCGGCTTATTCTGTTCACCTATATAAAGAACAACACCCATAAAATGGGCTGCAAATTTATTAAATTTTTTATACAAACAATAAAAAAAATCATTTTTTTACTACTTATATTTTAGATATACGCAATAATGATATTTTTATTAATTTTCTAAAACTAATTAATATAAAAATGAGAACAAATTAATCATAATAAATTGACAATTATGCTCTTGGATGGGCCTGCTTATAAACAGATTTTAATTTATCGATTGTATTATGAGTATAAACCTGTGTAGCACTTAAACTAGCATGACCTAATAACTCTTTAATAGCATTTATATCTGCACCATTATTAAGCATATGAGTAGCGAAAGAATGCCTGAGAACATGAGGGCTTTTCTTTTTTATACTAGATACCATACTGATATACTTATTGACAATCCTATATACTTTCTTAGCATATAATTTCTTGTCATCAATATCAGTAAAAAGATAATTGTTTAATTTATATGTTGTGATAAATAGCTTAAGATCTCTTAATGTATTATTTGATAAAGGAATCAATCTCTCCTTATTTCTTTTTCCTAAAACTTTAACTAAAGAATTAGTGAAATCAATGTCTGTAACATGAATATTTAAAAGTTCCATTAATCTTATGCCAGTAAAATAAAAAACCTCGATAATTAATCTATCGCGATGACCACAAAAATCATTTTTAAAATATTCCTTATCTAAAAGATTATTTATATTTGATTTTTCAACAAAAACTGGAAGTTTCTTTGATATTTTAGGGGAAACAATTTTTAATGTTGGATTTTCTGAAGAATAACCAGACACTTCAATAAATCTGTAATAGGATTTTAAAGAAGAAATCTTTCTATTAACGCTTGTATTTTTTAAACCAGACTCAACTAAACTTGATATCCAGCTTCTAATCATCTTAAAATTAACCTTATCTGAATCTTCAATAGAAAAATTATCTAGTAAAAAACTAAAAAATTGCAATAAATCAGTTTGATAAGAAATAAGGGTGTATTTAGAATACCTTTTCTCTGACTTAATATAATTTAAAAACTCATCTATATACATTAATAATGTATTGTTAAGACAAATTTAATAATAAAAATTTAAAGGGGAATTACAACAAATTTATTCCATGTTTCTTAACATGTTCTCAGAATAAATTGCTTTCTCTTTTTGAACACGTAATCTCTCAGACTTTTTGATATATTGTTTTCTTAACCGAACTTGTTTTAAAGTACCAGTTTTTAGAAATTTTCTTTTAAAACGTTTTAAAGCTCTATCAATATTTTCTCCGTCTTTTACAGGTATTACTAGCATAAATTTATTTAATTTGGGTTGCAAAAATATAAATATCTTGCATAATAACAAACATATCTAGAAGATTCTTTAATAATCTACAAGACTAATGATGTTATTAGAATAAAAGTTTAATCTTTTATATGGATTTAAATAAGTTAAACTAATAATAAAAGCAAAACCAACAATATTTGCATTAGCCATTTTAATTAATTCTCCTGCTGCACAAGCGGTTCCTCCTGTTGCAAGTAAATCATCGTGAATTAAAACATTCCAACCTTTCTTTATATCATCAGCATGTATTTCGATTTCAGATGAACTATATTCAAGATCATATTTGTATTTAATTGTTTTCCCGGGTAACTTTCCAGATTTTCGTATAGGAATAAAAGGAACTCCTATTTTATTAGCAAGTAAAAATCCATATAAAAAACCTCTACTTTCAATACCAACAATAGCATCAATCTTAATCTGGCTTAATTTTTTTACAAAGGCATCAATTATTTCATCTGTCAGTAATTTATCCATTAACAATGGAGTAATATCTTTAAAACTTATTCCTTCTTTTGGGAAATTTGGAACTGTACGAATGGCCTTATCTAATCTCTCGCTAATCATAAGTTTTTAGTTCTATCATCTTTTAATAGCTTTTAAATATTTTACAAGTTCTTTTTTAACTTCTGGAAACAATAAGAGTAATCCTATCATATTTGGAAACACTAATGCTAAAATCATAGCATCAGAGAATTTAATTACAGCATCTAAAGTTGCTGATGCACCAATAATAATAAATAATAAAAATAAAATTTTATAAATTAGGTCTGCCCTTCTTCCTTTTCCAAATAAATATTTCCAAGACTGAAGGCCATAATAGGACCAGGAAATCATAGTAGAAAATGCAAAAAGAACTATTGCTAATGTTAAAACATAAGAGAATCCTGGAATAGCAGAGTTATAAGCCATTGAAGTAAGATCAACACCTCCAATATACTTTCCTGTTTCTGTCATCAATACTTTGCTAGTTTCTACACTACCATACAAAAATTCACTTTGCAGGTTGAGCCCATCAATATTAAAGAAAATAATAACAAGTGCAGTCATTGTACAAATTACAACAGTATCAATAAATGGTTCTAAAAGTGCTACTACACCCTCAGAGGCAGGATATTTTGTTTTAACTGCCGAATGTGCAATTGCAGCAGAACCAGCTCCTGCTTCATTAGAAAATGCAGCTCTTTGAAAACCAACAATAATAACACCTATTATCCCTCCTACTCCAGCCATTGGAGTAAATGCACCTTCGTAGATTAATTTAAAAGCATCATCAATGTATATGTAATTTAAAGCAATTATAATTAAGGATGCTAAAACATATATTCCTGCCATAAATGGAACAATTTTCTCAGTTATTTTTGCAATTCTTTTTATCCCGCCAATGATAACAATACCAACCAGTACTGATAAAATTAATCCAATAAAAAACCCAGAAGAACCTCCAGAAATACCTAACATAGATGAAATTTGAACAGCAGCTTGATTTGATTGAAAAGCATTGCCACCACCAAAAGAAGCTCCAACACAAAGTATTGCAAAAAGACCTCCAAGAATCTTACCTAAAGTTTTCATTCCCTTAGCATCTAAACCTTTTTTAAGATAATACATAGGCCCACCATATACTGTCCCATCCTCACCCACATCACGGTATTTAACCCCCAAAGTACACTCAACGAATTTAGTTGACATACCAATAATTCCGCAAACAATCATCCAAAAAGTAGCACCAGGACCTCCTAATGCAATTGCAACAGCAACACCAGCTATATTTCCTAAGCCAACAGTACCAGAAACAGCAGTAGCTAATGCTTGGAAATGAGAAACCTCACCATCTTCACTCTCATCTTTTATAGTTCCTTTAATATCTCCTTCAATATTTAGATCTGATTTTCCTGCAGAGTGATGATCAACTTTATCATATTTTCCTCTTACAGTATTTATTGCTAAACCAAACCTTTTTATTCCTGGAAATGAAAAGTAAATTGTAAAGAATGTTGCTCCAAATACAAGTAGTAATAAAACAAATGGGATTTCAATACCAACAATTTCAACAGGAGTTAAAACAAATCCCTCCCACCAATTAGCAATTGGCATAAATTTTTCATTAATTTTTTCATCTAATCCTTCTGCATTTGTTAGCACAGGTGATAGCAAAGTAAGTATAAGTAATATCTTTTTCATTATGTAATTTCTTAGTTATTATTTTTTAACTGTTCGTCTATTATAATTAAGCACTCTTCAAAAGAATGCGGATTGTAACCTAATTTATTAATTGCTTTATCTAAAATAAAGCCTGTTTTAGGTGGTCTTTTAGCCTTTTGATTAAGTGTTTTTGTGCTAATTCTATTAATAAGTCTAACATCAAAATTATAGAAATTTGCAATAACAACAACCATATCATAAATACTCATCAAATCCTTACCACAAATATGAAAGATACCAAATGCTTTCTTTTTAGCTACCAAAACACAAGCCTCTGCTAAATCTTCAGCTAAAGTTGGGGCTCTAAACTCATCATCAATTATGTTAATCTTATTTAAATTTTCAAGTTGATCTTTTACCCATAAGACTATATTACTCTTAGTTAAGTTTTCTGCAACACCAAACAAAACAATAGTTCTTAGAATTGAAGATTTACAAAGATGATTATTAAGTAATTTTTCAGATTTATATTTAGATTTTCCATAATAAGAAAGAGGATTAGGAATATCTTTTTCTGAATATGGCCCATCCTCACCGTCAAAAATAAAATCAGTGGAAATATGAATAAGATGGGCATCAATTTCCAAACACAAATTAGCTAAGAAACCTACAGCGTCAACATTTAATTTGTCACAAAGAACTCTCTCATCCTCACACAAATCTACATTAGTCATTGCAGCAGTATTAAAGACAACATCTGGTTGATGTAGATTTAATACTTGACTCACCTCTTTTTCATTTGTAATATCTAATGATTCATAAGTATAGTGATTACTATCTTTATTTCTATTTTTTCCTTTGGAAGTTGCAATAACTTTAGAGTTTTGATCTACAAGATTTTTCAGAATTTTCTGACCCAATAAACCATTACTACCTGTAATTAGAAAAACCATATTTAATATTCAGATGGTTTAAGTAAATATAATACTAGATACATGAATAAGGGAGAGCCTACCCCTAAAAAAAGAAAAATTAAAAATAATGCTCGAAGGCCATAGAGATTTAAGTCAAATTTATATGATAACCATAAACAAACACCTAAGATTTTATTTTCTGAGACCATTATTTAATCTTAGTAAGAGTCTCGTTAATCTTGCGAATTTCATCAATAATATTATTTTCAGTCTCTAAAATACTAGAATCAAGCTTTAAAATTTGATGTTCAACTTGTAGAATCTGATGTTCCAACTCTATAATTTTATCTTGTTTCTTTTTAGATTTTCGTATATCTATAATTAACCATGCAAAAGCAATTAATTCAATAAATATTAATACAATAGTAAGTAATAGTTGAATATCCATAATTCATTATAAATCAAATACTGATTTTCTTTTTCTAAACTTAATTATTAATCTTAGTCGTAAAATAAATACCATTATTAAATAAATAAAAATTGTGATAGCATTAGCAAAGGCAGCATAAATAAAAAATAATCTTATAAAAGATGGTCTAATTCCAAGCTTAGACCCCCACCATGAACTAACACCAAAAAAATTTATTTCAAAAAAATTACGTATAAACCTAAACATTGAAAATTAAATATTGAGTTGCAATTTAGTGAAAATACAATAACAAATAAAAAAGTATATTATTAAATTATATATTTTTATAAAATGTTTTTTATTATTTCTAAAATACTTGCTTTTACCATTAAACCATCATCTTGGATACTATTATTATTAATTATAGCAGTATTTAATAAAAATAAACGAAAGCACTATTTAATTTATTCGCTTTTTACTTTTTATTTTTTTAGTAACGATTTTATCTTTAATGAAGTAATCAAAATTTGGGAAGAACCACAAACAGCAATAAGCTCTTTAACAAAAAAATATGAAGCCGGAATATTGCTTGGAGGGTTTAGTGAGTATGACTATTTAACTAAAAGACATAATTTTAAAAAAGAAGCTGATAGATTAATCTACACAGTTCAGCTTTATAATACTGGAATAATAAAGAAGATTGTTATATCAGGTGGCAATGGCATGATAATTAATAATAAATATAAAGAAGCAGAAACAATTAAAGAATTTTTATTACAAAACAATATAGACGAAAAGAATATTATTATTGAATCAAAATCAAGAAATACAAAAGAAAATGCATTAGAAACAGTTAAAATATTAGATGCTAAAAATGAGTATATTCTTATAACATCTGCCATACATATGAAAAGATCACAACTTTGTTTTAAAAATGCTGGATTAAAAACAATTCCGTTTCCTGTAGATAATTCAATGACTTACAGAAGTAAAAACCTTGAATATATCTTATTACCACGAGCAAGAACTCTTGAAAGATGGGAAGAATTAATACACGAAATTATCGGATATTATGTATATAAAATTAGCTGATAGATTAAAACTGATTTAATAAATCTTCCATTTCTAACTTTATTTTTAAAGCAGAAGCCCTAGCTGCTTGAGCAAAATCTTGATTATCACTAGAGTATATAATTGATCTTGATGAGTTAACCAAGAGACCACATTCTTTATTCATGCCAAATTTAGCAACGTCTTTTAAGCTACCACCTTGAGCTCCTACTCCAGGTACTAAAATAAAATGATTTGGAATTAACTTTCTAATTTCTGAGAGATTACTAGCTTTTGTTGCTCCAACAACATACATCATATTTTTATCACTTCCCCATTTTGAAGAAATTGAAATAACATCTTTATAAAGTTCATTATTATCTTTACTAACTATATTTTGAAAATCACAACTTCCTTTATTAGAGGTTAATGCAAGTAAAATAGCCCACTTATCTTTAAATTTTAAAAATGGCTCAACAGAATCTGATCCCATATATGGATTAACAGTTACAGCATTAAAGTCCATACTTTCAAAAAAAGTTCGTGCATACATTTCTGATGTATTCCCAATATCTCCTCTTTTAGCATCTGCTATAGTAAAAAGATTATTTGGCATATATTCTATAGTCTTCATTAAAGACATCCAACCTTTCAAGCCATTAGATTCATAAAAAGCAATATTTAATTTATAAGCAACACATAGATCTTTTGTTGCATCTATTATTTGCTTATTAAACTCAAAAACAGGATCTTCACAAGATAATAAATGATTAGGAATCTTAGAAATATCTGTATCTAAGCCAACACATAAAAAAGACTTTTTTTTATTTATTTGATATATAAGATTCTCTCTATTCATTTTTTATTCCTTCTTTTAATTTTTCAGCATTTTCAGCTAAATGTAATTCATCAATAAATTCTTGAATCTCTCCACTCATAACTGATTGAAGGTTATACTTTGTTAATCCTATCCTATGCTCAGTCACTCTTCCTTGAGGATAATTATAGGTTCTTATCTTTGCTGAACGATCCCCAGAAGAGACCATTGTTTTTCTATTCTTAGCATCCTCATCTAATTTCTTCTGAAGCTCCATCTCATATATTCTTGATCTAAGTACTTTTAAAGCTTTATCATAATTTTTATGCTGAGACTTTTGATCTTGACATTGAGCAACAACTCCTGTTGGTATATGCGTAAGTCTTACTGCAGAATAAGTTGTATTAACTGATTGCCCACCTGGTCCAGAAGAACAATATGTATCTTTCCTTATATCGCTATCCTTCAGTTCTATATCAAACTCTTCAGCCTCTGGCAAAACAATAACTGAAGCAGCTGAAGTATGAACACGCCCTTGAGTTTCTGTTTGAGGAACTCTCTGTACTCTGTGAACACCAGACTCAAACTTTAATTGACCATAAACATTATCTCCTGATAAATTAAATATTATTTCTTTATATCCTCCAGCAGTTCCTTCAGCAATATCTACAAGTTCCAAAGACCAACCTTTAGATTGCGCAAATGATGTATACATTCTATAAAGATCACCAGCAAATATACTTGCCTCATCCCCACCAGTACCAGCTCTAATCTCAAGAACAGCATTTTTTTCATCAGCAAGATCTTTAGGAATTAATAAAACCTTAATCTCTTCCTCTAATATACTAACTTTAGGAAGGTTCTTATCAAGTTCCATCTTAGCCATTTCCTTCATTTCTATATCATCACTATTTGATGAAATTTCTTTTGCTTCATTAATATTTGATAATAACAAACTGTATTTTTTATATACCTTAATAATAGGATCTAAGTCCTTATATTCTTTACTAAGTTGAACATAAACTTTCATGTCATCCATTGCAGATGGGGAAGAGATTAATTTTTCTACTTCTATATACCTCTGATTAATTGCTTCTAATTTGTCTAACATATTAATATATAAATTCGCCAAATTCGGAATTTATTGAAACTCTCTTTCCAGAGAAAGCCTCAACTCTACCAATAATCTTAGCATCAACATTAAATGACTTTGAGATATTTATAATAGATGATGCAATACTTTTATCGATATATAATTCCATTCTATGTCCCATATTAAACACTTTATACATTTCTTTCCAGCTTGTACTAGATTCATTTTGAATAAGCTTAAAAAGAGGTGGAACATCAAACATATTATCTTTTATAATATGTAAATCATCAATAAAATGAAGAATTTTCGTTTGTGCTCCTCCACTACAATGAACCATACCATTAATCTTGTGTTTATGTTGATCTAAAATCTTTTTAATAATAGGAGCATATGTTCTTGTTGGAGATAAAACAAGCTTACCTACATCTAATTCTCCATCAACTATTTTGTCAGTTAATCTCTTTGATCCAGAATAAACAAGATTATCTGGAATAAGTGGATCAAAACTTTCAGGATATTTAGTAGATAAAATACTAGAAAAAACATCATGACGCGCTGATGTTAATCCATTACTTCCCATGCCACTATTATATTCATTTTCATAGCTAGCTTGACCATAAGAGGATAAACCCACTATAACATTACCTGCCTTAATATTAGAATTATCAATAATATCAGAACGTTTCATTCTTGCAACAACTGTAGAGTCTACAATAATTGTTCTAACTATATCACCAACATCCGCAGTCTCTCCACCAGTAGAGAAAATATTTACTCCATAATTTTTATACTCACTTAGCAACTCCTCAGTTCCATTAATAATTGAAGATATTACATCTTTATTAATAAGGTTTTTATTTCTTCCAATAGTTGAAGAAAACATAATATTATCTACTGCACCAACACATAATAAATCATCAATATTCATTACAAGAGCATCTTGAGCAATTCCTTTCCATACAGTCAAATCATTAGTTTCTTTCCAATACATGTAGGCGAGTGAGGATTTAGTTCCTGCACCATCGGCATGCATTACAAGACAATAATTTTCATCTCCGGAGAGATAATCTGGAACTACCTTGCAAAAAGCTTTAGGAAAGAGTCCTTTATTAACATTTTTAATTGCATTATGTACATCTTCTTTATCAGAAGAAACCCCACGTTGGTTATACCTATTATCCATAATTTATCTAATAAAAAAGCATCCTAAAAAAGGACGCTTTTAAAAATATTTATCTAATCAATTACTTACTTTTTGATTGAGAAACATAGTCTTCTCTTAAAACTTTGAATGATGTTCTTCTATTATATTGGTGAGCTTTCTTTTTATTCTTCTTAAATTTAATCTTATTGATATAAGATTCAGTTAAAACATCACCCTCTTTAAATCTACCATCATTTTTTTCGATAACAAATGGTTCATTCTCACCGGAACCAACAGCAACTAATTGACCAGGAGCAATTCCTATACTAACTAGATATGAAACACAAGCATCAGCACGTTTCTGTGAAAGCCAAAGATTACTTTTATTATTACCAATAAAGTCAGTATGGGATTTAAGCTCAATAACAACGTTAGGATTATCCTTAAGAGCCTCCGCAAGCATATCTAAATCAGAGATAGATTTAGCTCTAAGATTCCACTTAGCAAAATCATATTCTATTCTAGGAAGAATAATTTCCTTTTTAACAGGATCCATAACCACATCAATGATAAAAACTTTATTTTCATCAATACCAACAGTTGTTTCAGTTAAACTTTTATTTAAATATCCCTCTGATGATACAAGAATCTCATAAGACAGTAGTGGATCTAACTTAAAATTATAGGAACCCGTATTATCAGTTTTAGTTTCAATAGCAACTCCTTCACTAGATGACAAAATAACCTTTGCATTAGTTAAAATTACACCAGACTTAGAATCAGTTACAACCCCTTTCATTGAAAGCACTAAAGGAGGTAATTCAAATTGATAAATGTCATCTCCACCCTTACCTCCTTTTCTATCTGAAGTTAAATATCCTCTTTCACCTGATTTTTCGATAATCATTCCAAAATCATCTCCTGAGGAGTTAACCGGATATTTTAAATTAGTGATAGAAGAATAAGAATCATTTTCATCAAGTGAAGATTTAAAAATATCAAAACCTCCCATACCAATATGACCAGTTGAAGCAAAATATAGTGTTCCATCTGAGTGTAAAAAAGGAAACATCTCATCTCCTTTAGTATTTACTGCTGGACCTAAGTTAACAGGGGCACTCCATTTACCTCTTTTTTGCTGCTTTACAATCCATAAATCTTTTCCACCATAACCACCACTTAAGTCAGAAGAAAAAATCAATATTGATTCATCTTCATTAATAGTAGGATGCCCAAGAGTTGTATTGCTATCAACTTTAATTTGTAATAATGTAGGAGGACCCCATATCTTACCTTTTCTATTTGAAACATATATACTACAACCTAATGCTTTTTTCTTTTGAACATCACATTTTGTGAAATACATTGTTGTACCTCTCTTATTTAGTGCAACAGAACCTTCATTACCTTCAGTATTGATTGGTTCAGGAAGCATTTCTGGAACACTCCATTTTCCTTTTTTATTTAATTTCGATGAATAAAGATCAGTAAAGGTTTCCCCTGTTCGATCATCAATTTTATTACTAAAACCTCCATTTCTAGATGATGTGAAATAAATTTCAGAATATTCTCCATTTCCAAATGAAGGAGAAAAGTCACTAAATCTAGAGTTTACCAAAGGCATAATCTCAACTTTATATCTTGTTTGATTATCTAACCAACTTATAGCATAATTGCAAGATTTTAGACCCATTTCTCCAGTTACATCTGATGGGTTAAGTTGAATGTATTTTTGATACTGATCTTTAGCCTCTTCATAATTCCCATTCATTCTTAACATATCAGCATATTTTAAATAAACAAGAACATCAGGATATTTTGCTTTTATTGCTCTTTTATAGTAAGATTCAGCTCTTTTAATATTACCAGAAAATCGATAACATTCAGCTTGCTTAAAAATAATTTCAGATTTAATAGATCTACTTTTTGTACTCTGATAAGCCTTTTGGTATAACTCAGCAGCTTTATTATATTGTTCTAAAGTGAAAGCCTGATCAGCTTTTACCATCTTTCTACTTTTCTTTTGAGCACTAACCTCTAAAATTGTTAAAGAAAAAAGACAAAATAATATTGTAGTAATTCGTAAGATAAAATTCATCATTTCATTTTTTATATTGTTGCTAAAATAATGAATAATTTTTAATATTATTTAAATATAATTTTATATAAAAACATTCAAGTGTTAATAACATATTAATAATTTTAAAAATTTTAAATCATAATTATAACTATCAAATAAAATAAAATATAACTTTTGCAATGTTTAAATAAAAAATAATGATATTTTTGTTAGTGTATTATAAACACTATCTAGAATAAAAAACTAAAAACACATTAAACTGTAATAACATCTATACTATGAAAACTAAACTTGAATATATTTGGCTTGACGGGTACGAACCAACTCAAAACATGCGTAGTAAAACAAAGGTTGTAGAGAATTTCTCAGGAAAACTGGAAGAATGTCCAGTATGGTCATTTGATGGAAGCTCAACTAAGCAAGCAGAAGGAAAGTCTTCAGATTGCTTATTAAAACCTGTTGCAATATATCCAGATCCTGACAGAATTAATGGTTATTTAGTAATGACAGAAGTTCTTAATGCCGATGGAACTGCTCATGCATCAAATGCTAGAGCTACAATTGATGATAATGATGATGATTTCTGGTTTGGTTTTGAACAGGAATATTTTATCATGGATACACAGACCCAATTACCCCTAGGATTTCCAGTAGGAGGATACCCTGGCCCTCAAGGAATGTATTATTGCTCTGTTGGAGGAAAGAATACACATGGAAGAGATTTTGTTGATGAACATGCTGACTTATGCATTGATGCTGGGTTAAATTTTGAAGGCATCAACCAAGAAGTTGCAAGTGGACAATGGGAATTTCAATTATTTGCAAAAGGCGCAAAAAAAGCAGGTGATGAAATGTGGATTGCAAGATATATACTTGATAGACTAACAGAAAGATATGGGTATTATATTGAATACCATCCAAAACCTATTAAAGGAGATTGGAATGGTTCAGGAATGCATGCAAACTTCTCAAATACAACACTTCGAACTTGTGGGTCAAAAGAAATATATGAAAAAATATGTGAAGCATTTAGACCAGTCACAAAAGAACACATTGCTGTATATGGAGAATTTAATGACCAACGACTTACTGGACTTCATGAAACTGCATCTATAACTGACTTCAGCTATGGCGTATCTGATAGAGGAGCTTCTATAAGAATCCCTATTATAACAGTAGAACAAGGATGGAAAGGTTGGTTAGAAGATAGACGTCCAGCATCCAATGGAGATCCATATAAGATAGCTGGAAGAATAGTAAAAACTGTTAAAGGGGCTGAAAAATAGATAGATTATTTAAAAATAATATATATATAAACTATATATATTAGAAATAACAGCGCACCTTTTGCTCTATTAAGAATACCCTTTGGTAAAAAATAGATTAGAGCTCCAAAGATTATAGTAAGCAAAAACATAAACCAATAATCAATTGATAAAATATTAGCATCTGTTATTCTAATATCCTTAAATAAAGCTGTAGTTCCTAATACTGCTAAAAGATTAAAAATATTTGATCCAACAATATTTCCAACAGCTAGATCAACTTCTTTTTTCAAAGCAGCTATGATTGAAGTAACTAATTCAGGTATACTTGTTCCAATAGCAACAACAGAAACCGCAATCACCCTTTCATTAACATTGAAATAATTTGCAATATCAATAGCGCCAGAAACCAAAAAATCAGCACCAAATTTTAGCATTAAAATTCCAAAAAATAAAAAAGATATACTTTTAAATATAGAGTTGTCATTTTCTTTATCAGACTCATTAGCTAAAACATTGTCATCTTTTCTAGATTTAGTTACCATATAATATAAGAAAGCAGATAATATAAGAAGAAAAACTACACCTGTAAGCCGTGATATTACATTATAATAAGACAAAATAAACCCAACAAGGATTGTGGAAAAAAGAAGAAAAGGGTAATCTGTTTTAAGCGTCTTAGAAGAAATATTAATATTAAATAGTATTGCAGTAAGACCTAAAACTAAAGCAATATTAGCAATATTAGAACCTATTATATTACCAAAAACTATATCACTACTTCCACTAAATATTGCCTCTAGACTAACAAATAATTCAGGTGATGAAGTTGCAAATGAAACAACAGTCATACCTACTACTAGTTTAGAAATACGTGCTTTTATAGCAATAAATACTGACCCTCTTATAAGAATTTCACCTCCAAGATAAAGAAGCACAAGACCAATTATTAATAAAAATGATGAATACATCATTACTTATTAATTTCTAAATCATCCTTGACATTATTTGCACTATCTCTTATTTCTTTTTTAATCTCATTAGAGGCATCTTTAACCTCTCGCATAGTTCTACCTAGTGTTCTAGCTAAATCAGGTATTTTACTAGATCCAAAGAAAATTACTATAAATAATAAAATCATGATAATTTCTTGACCGCCAATAAATAGAATCATATTAATAGAAAAATATAAATATAATTAAAAAAACTACTTCTTATTATTATCTTCTTTTTCTTTTACCGTATCTAACAGAATCGGTGAAGCAATAAATAAAGAAGAATATGTTCCAACAATAACCCCAACCATTAAGGCAAACATAAACCCTCTAATAACCTCACCACCCCAAATAAATATAACCAATAATACAAAGAAAGTTGTCAATGAGGTATTAATTGTTCTACTTAATGTACTGTTTAGTGAGTCATTCATAAATTCCCTAATTTGTTTTTTCTTATTTAAATACATATACTCACGAACTCTATCAAAAACAACAACAGTATCATTAAGAGAGTAACCAATAATAGTTAAAATAGCAGCAATAAAAGCCTGATCAATCTCTAAAGAAAAAGGTAAAATACCATAAAATATTGAGAAAATTGACAATACTACTATAACATCATGGAATACAGCAGCAACTGCTCCTAGACTAAATTGCCATTTTCTAAATCTAAGTAATATATATATAAAGATTATAAGCAAAGAAAAGAAAATAGACCATACAGCTGCATCCTTAATATCATCAGCAATAGTTGGTCCAACTTTTTGAGAACTCATAATTTCATATTCTAAACCACTTGTTGAAAGTCCCTCGTTTAATTTATCCTCAACAATCTTATCTGTTGATACATCATTATTATTTATCATGAATGATGTAGTTATTTTAACTTGATTATCACCTCCAAAAGTTTTTACTTGCGGAGTATATTTAAGACCATCATTATCAACAAATACACTTGCTAATTCATTTCTTAAATCCTCATTATTAACAGTATCATCAAAACGAACAACAAAAGTTCTTCCCCCAACAAAATCAACTCCATAATTTAAGCCCTTTGTAAATAAGGAACCTAATCCTAATAAAACAACAATAGAAGACAAAATATAGAAACGTTTTCTTAGACCAATAAAATCAATATTTATATTTTTAAAAGCGCCTTCAGTAAGTTTAGTCGAAAAATTCATCGTCTTCCCTTTCTTTAAACGTGCAGAAATTATTAATCTAGTTATAAATATAGCAGCAAATAAAGAAGTTATAATACCTATAACTAAAGTAGTAGCAAATCCTTTAATAGGTCCTGTCCCAAAAGTATATAAGATAATTCCTGTTAAAAGAGTTGTAACATTTGCATCAATAATAGAACTATAAGCACTATTATAACCGTCTGAAATAGCTAACCTTATCCCTTTACCATTAGTAAGTTCTTCTCTAATTCTCTCATAAATAAGAACATTTGCATCAACCGACATACCAATTGTTAATATAATACCTGCAATTCCTGGTAATGTAAGTACGGCCCCTAAAGATGAAAGAACTCCAAATATGAAGAATATATTAGCTAATAGAGCAACATTTGAGACCATACCTGCTCTATTATAATAAAAAATCATATAGAACAATACAATTAATAAGGCATAGAGAAAAGATGTAAGACCAGAGCTAACTGCCTCTTCCCCTAATGAAGGCCCAACGATTGCCTCTTCTATTATTCTAGCTGGAGCAGGTAATTTACCTGATTTTAAAATATTAGCTAAATCTTTTGCTTCATTAACTGAGAAATTACCTGATATAGATGATCTACCTCCAGATATCTCACTTTGAACAGTTGGAAAAGAATAAACATATCCATCAAGTACAATAGCTATACACTTACCGATATTATCAGCTGTTAACCTCTTCCACTGCTTTGCACCCTCTTGATTCATTGACATTGATACTTCTGCAGAAGAACTATATTGACCAAACGCTTGTGAGGCATTAGTTACAACATCACCCTCCATGGCAGCTTTGCCTTCACGACCCGTTACCTTTAACGCAACTAGTTGAACAAATTTTTCTTCAAGATCAGAGGGTTTAACAGTATATGCAAACTTAACATCTACAGGAAAAAGCTTAA
>Ga0209403_10000438_pt1 | contig 62984 bp, 63 predicted proteins | sample ArcticOcean_MG_C_8_FD_187440 | JGI IMG/M metagenome (GOLD analysis project Ga0209403, IMG submission 187440) | Marine microbial communities from western Arctic Ocean - ArcticOcean_MG_CB11_86 (SPAdes) (version 2) | ecosystem: Environmental > Aquatic > Marine > Oceanic | place: Arctic Ocean... | reverse complement strand
GGTTGCACTATCAACGACACGCCGCGTAAACTAAAAATGAGGAACAAAACTCTCCATTAGATAAACGCTACGTCTGTTCCATTTGTTTGACGACGGACATGCTATAACGGCCTCTGCCCAAGTGATTTAGAACCTGATTTCGTTACCGCGTTTAATTCCGGCCACCGTTTATACACATTACGGGCAAGTGTGAATTCTACAAGCCATCAGTTGAATTCGCGACGCTCCGAACTTGAGCGTAACGAAGACCGGACGATTTCGGCCGGTATCGGTCTTGTCAGTCAAGAGACAACGACAGAGAACAGAATTCTGTTACTAGCTGAGCTGAAAGATCTTTCGGAAAGGAAAGGTCAGTTAGAGACTGAGATTGTTGCTCTGATCGAAGATCGCGTCGTTTTCGAGCAACAACTAGCTGAGTATGAGGATTAAATCGCTAGCGCGCGCTACTAGACTTTTCAACTACTGATTATGAAAAAGCCGCGACAGGATCGCGGCTTTTTTTTGCCCTAAAAAGTATCGTCAGGAGTATCTTCTCGTCGTTCGCTGGAGGTGCGCTGTTCCTCTGGGGCGCCACCTTCCGTTCCTTGGCGAAATGGGCTGCGGCGACCTTCAAGGAGACGCCGATCGCTGTGGTGTACAAACTTGCATCTACATTCATTCGCATCACAACCGGGCAGCGGAATGCGAGGGGCTACGCCAGAGAGAAATGGTCGACCGCCCATGTCCTTTGCTGCTTGGCTGCACTTGTGGAAAACTTCAAAGACACGGCGTGAAACGTTGAGTCGGGCTTACCTGCTGGTTCTTGACTCTCATCAGGTCGAACATTGCTGTCAGATTTTCGCTTGCGCAATATTACGTAAGCGATGGCCAACGCTATGACGACGATGCCTATGAGATAGTTCAAGACAACGCTCCTGGCAGGAAAGCGTTAAATCCTGTCCTACTGTACGTAGCTCGGCGAGATCTCTCACGATTGTGTATCCGCTATTTCGGTTCCAACGTAATTCTGAACGATTCGTTTTCCAAAATGCTCTCACGGCTGTAGAGCAGGGGAAATGCCTCTTCCTCTGCCCAACCTTTCAACAAATTGTCATAAAATGGCGAGCGTGGATCCCCAGACTGACCAGGGGCATTCGTCATCGTTGCCGCGTCCCAGTTGCCGACATCAATGATCTGACGATACGACGCACCGGCGCGAACCAGCATATCGCTCGCGCTAAAACCCGTATTATTTGTGGTGTAGCCGCCGCCGCCGCGCGGGTATGCGGGGTATTTCATGTTATCGGCGAGATCGCTATCTGCGAAACTCAGCAACGGATGTGTAAAGCGAATTTCGTGCATGTCTCCCCAACGCCAATTGTCGGGCTCGCTACCAACTGATCTGGTTGTCTCATCGAACGCAGTCTCTAGCGATGCGGCAACGGCCGATTGGGCCCTTTCTTCCTGCATCAAACGTAAGACACCGTTGGTGTCCATATCGGCAACAAGTTCCGGTTCATCCGGCAACAGTACTTTCGCCAATGCCGGGCGAAGATGCCGGTAATACCAAATGGCGAAATACGCACCGGCGCTCGAGTTAGGGTGCATTACTCCGTCCCATTTCCTCAACAGGTCAGCTCCTGGTCCGCCAGCAGCATTTGGAATCAACTTAATCGTCTGAATGGCCATGAGAGATTTGTAGTCACGTTGGAGTGCAGCTGAATCCTCCATTGTGTGCTCGCTCTGGGAGGACAAAACTTCCCACAATCGGTCGTAGCGCCAACTCGCGCTCCATTCGAAGCCCATCGGATAGGTTTCGATTGGATAGTCATCCGGTAAGTTCATTGAATTAGCGGTGCCAGCAAAATTCCGCTCCGGATTGAATTCTTCGGGCAGTACATCCATGTCGAAAAAACCCTGCCATTCATATGTGCCATCGCCGGGAACAGGTAAGAGCCCATCCCAACCGGCGCGCTTGGGGAACAGTCCCGCGGGCTTGTAACCGATGTTGCCATCGACGTCACCGTAGACCTGATTTTCAGATGGCGCGCCCCAACGATTGAGTGCAGCGACGAATTCACGCCAGTTGGATGCGCGCATATACTCGACGCTACCAAAGTACGGAGCCATGCCGGGTTCCAACCATGCGGCACGTACGGCAAACGCGTGTGTGTCCGTTTCGAATACGACGGGTCCATGCTCGGTGTACTTCAATTCGACATCGGAGTCATCCTGATCACGGACTGAGATTGATTCGACAATGCTGCGAAAGTTTTTTGCGCCTTCGCGGTATCGATATCCATCATCGACTTTTTCATAGACGTACAGATCCTCCTGATCAATCGGGAAAATAGTTAGTCCAAATGCTATTCGATCATTGTGACCAATGGATATGCCAGGGAGCGCAGGTTCTCCGGCGCCGATAACATCCAGCCCTGGGCCAACTAAGTGAGCGATGTAACGTAGCGAAGGCACGGCATGTGTGCGATGTGGATCGTCTGCGAGAATCGGCCGACCAGTTGACGTACGGGCCGGCGCGACGACCCAATTATTACTTCCTAAACTGCGGTCGGATGAAATTATCTTCGCGTCATTCATGGCCATGGCAGGATTGTCAAATCGCACGGGTGCCTTCGCTAAATAGTAGTTGTCCAGAACATCGGCAGGAATCACACACGGATCGAGTCCCTTAGGGATACGCGTCTGCCATTCAGGTTCTAATGACTGCCAGTAAGTGGCGGTTTCCAAGTCCGCTTGGCACACGATTTGGGCGCGCTGCACTTCGCTGCCGACGTTTCCCCACAGTCCGTGACCGCGAATTCTGACGACATCTGCTGCTTGCCAGCGAGCAGGTTTGTAATTGAGTAAATCAAACTCCGGAGGCATCAATTCCGGATTGGCGTCAATGACGTCTATGTATGCATTTACACCTGCCGTGAAAGACTCCGCAATATTTTTTGCATCGGAACCGTAGGCGAGCCATTCTCGATACATATCACCCCGATACAAAAACAGCCGTGTGGCACGATCCTGTTGCAAGTATTCTGCACCGAAAACTGACGATAACTGGCCCAGTCCACGTCGGCGCCAGGTGTCGATTTGCCATAGGCGATCTCTTGCAGCATTAAATCCTTGTACGAAAAACGCGTCGTAGTGGGTGTTGGCATAGATATGTGGAACGCCCCATTTGTCGACGATGATTTCCGCGGGTTCGGTAAGCCCAGCAACCGTATATTTCTGATCATCGGCCATAAGGAGCACGGGTAGAAAGAGTGCAAGCGACAAAATGAGGCGTGATATTTTCATGTAAATAACCTTAGTAGTTCAGCGGGCGAATCAACGATGTAATCGGGTGCTGCGTCTGAAAACTCGTTCTCGTCTGCGAATCCCCAGGTTACCCCAACCGATCGAATACCATTAGCTCTTGCGGCCAAAATGTCGAAATGTCGATCGCCGATCATAATCGATGAGCCTGCATCCAGTTCTTGTGAAACAAGACGCTCCAATTGCTGCGTCTTGTTGACGCCGTCGCCGCCACCATCGATGAAATCAAAGTGTGGTGCGAGTTCAATCATCTCGACAATTGCTGTCGCGTAATCAGCGCGTTTTGACGTACAAACACCCATCCGGTAGCCCTTTTCGGCAAGCGCTGCGATTGTCGCAGGGATCTCCGGGTAGATAACATTCTCACTAAAGCCCACCGCCGCATACCTTTCTCGATACTTGTGGACAAGCTCGCTGATGATGGCAGAATTTTTTTCGCCAATGAGTAATTTGAAGCTATCGTCTAAAGGCGGTCCAATCATTGATCTGATCATTTCGTCTGGCGCGGTGTCGTAGCCCAGCGAATCGAGCGCGCAATTTATGCTTTTTGATATGCCCTCGAATGGGTCGCTGATGGTTCCATCAAGATCGAATACAAGTGTTTGATATTGCATACAGAGCAGGTTAATTGCCACTGGCGGAGAAAGGAACCGCTAGTCTGTTTTCCGGAATGTTAGCTGAACAATCGGTTTCGTTTCGCGTATTGCCAGCAGAGCAGGCTCGTAACGACACAGACGCCGCCATAGACCGGGTAAAATGCCATCCCGAAAAATTGGCCGGGGTGTGCGGGCGCTGCCCAAAACAATGCAAAAAACGTATGGGCGGCGACTAGGAAGAACATCCAGAACAAAATATGTTTGGCCCACGGCTGGCCTCGCAACCCTGATCGAACCAGATTGCCAAACAGCACAGCCAATAGCAAAACCATCGTTGGGATGACGAAGTGCTTACCGATGACGAAGGTTTGCAGTACGCCGAGTGCCGCACCAGCCGTAATCAATGCAGCAATCGCTTCCATGGAGTTTTCAAGACTCAGCAGTTTTTTCATATTTGGCGCTCCCAACGTTCATTATTGTTGTTCCTTGAACGAGGATTGTAACCGAGGTTCGGCTGGATGGTTCTGGAATAGGTTCAATCCGATATACTGCGGGTTCACCCATTTGTAGAGGTCCTGCAATGAACGCGTTTAAAGTAAGTGCATGGTTACTTTTGGCGACATGTTGGTCGATTACAGCCAATACGCAGGAACCAGAAGCGTTGCCCACGCTTAAGCTGGATCGTATTCCTGCGATGCCTGCATTTGCAGGACAGACGCGTGCTCCGGTTGCGAACAAATCAATTTATCGTGTCGAAACATTGACAACAGGCCTCAGCACGCCATGGGCGCTGGCATTTCTTCCCGATGGCTCGATCCTGATTAACGAATATGTCGGCAGCATGAGAATTATCGACAGCGAAGGAATTGCATCGGAGCCACTGCAGGGTTTGCCTGAAATTTCACACGAGGGTTGGGCCGGACTGTTTGACCTCGCACTTGATCCTGACTTTGAAAAGAATAACCGGGTGTATTTTTCGTATACGGCGCCAAGTGGCGATCCAGAGTCACCGAATATTCCTCGCGTCGCAAGTGCGACTCTTGATGCCAAAGGGTTGCGTCTTAAAGATGTTGTTGTAATTGTTGATTCGGACGGCCAACAGGAAATGCATTTCGCGCCGGATGGGACGCTGTTCTTGTCAGGCGCATCTGCGTCAGGCGATGGTCAGGACCTATCGACGCATACCGGGAAACTGCTGCGTATTAACGCCGACGGATCTATACCGCAGGACAACCCCGTTTTCGGCGACGCCGATACGCCTAGCGCAATTTTCTCGATGGGACATCGAGATGTGTCGGGAATCGCCGTGCATCCTGAAACCGGAGAATTGTGGATGACAGAACACGGGCCTCGCGGGGGCGATGAATTGAATCGCATCGTGCCCGGAGCCAACTACGGTTGGCCATTAATCTCCTACGGAACGAACTACACGGGTGAACCTGTTGGCGAGGGTGAAGCTCGTGCCGAGAGGTTAATCCAGCCACGGTATTTCTGGCGCCCATCCATTGCACCGTCTGGACTGATGATTTATTCGGCCGATATGTTCCCAGAATGGCGCGACAATATTTTCGTCACCTCTTTGTCCGGCCAGCATATTACGCGATTGGAAATGGATGGGGATCGGGTTGTGGCCGAAGAAAGACTGTTAGTGGATCGTGGACATCGAATTCGTGAATTGCGGCAGGGGGCCGACGGTGCGCTTTGTGTGTTGACGAACGAAGAGTCGGATGGTCCACAGGGCACCGCCGAATTACTACGGATCAGCAAATAGTGCCTATTGCCGACAATATCAAGCTGGCCGTCGTCACTGGCGGCGGTCATGGCATTGGTCGGGCGATATGCCGACGCTTAAGCCGTGACGGCTGCGATGTGGTTGTGGCGGATATCGAGGAAGATGCCGCTGTCGCGGTTGCCGGAGAAATCGGTGGTCGCGGTTACGGTGTTGATGTTGGTGATGAGAATGGCTTTGCGAAATTTATTTTGTCCGTTGAAGAGAACGTCGGCCCGATTGATCTTTTCGTTTCCAATGCTGGCGTCGGATTTGGTGATGCTGATTCGATGGCTGGCTCAAAACGTGGTGGTATCGGAAATGCGGAAGACCGATGGGCGGCCTGTTGGCGCGTTAATGTCATGGCGCACGTCTATGCAGCGCGGACATTAATTCCATTGATGGTTGCGAGAGACGGCGGTTACCTGGTCAACGTCGCATCGGCGGCGGGTCTGTTGAGTCAAATCGGGGATGCCGCCTATTCAGCAACTAAACATGCTGCAGTTGCGTTCGCCGAGTCGTTGGCGATAACGCATGGAGAACAAGGCATACATGTTTCCGTCGTTTGCCCGCAGGCAGTCGCAACCCGAATGATCGGAATTGCAGACGATTCAGATTCGCTCGAGGGCGGATTCGGGGGGAACGATGTTGATGGCATTCTCCGCCCGGAGGATGTTGCAGATCGAATTGTTGAAGGTATCGAGGAAAAGCGTTTTCTGATTTTGCCGCATCCCCAAGTCGCGACCTACGTCCAGCGAAAAGCGAATGACAATGATCGTTGGATTGCAGGCATGCAACGTTTTCAACGCAAGCTCTCAAGGCAGGGCGATTAATTGTACTTACTAAAGTTGGGCCCTTCGGACACAAATTGATGCAATCAATTTCGTTGACTCGTCGGTCGCGTTGAATTTTTTTGACGTGTTCGTAGGAGTGGTTTCCAGCCGCGATGTGGTTCCGGTCAATATCACATAGTTCAATCGTCGCAATCGCGGCTGGAAGCTGTTCCAACGTTTAAGAATAAAAACCCGGGACGGTTTCCCGTCCATTGCCCAAGTAGTCTATCTAGCTGTAATGCGCAATACGACGCGTCTGTTATCGGCTTTACCAGCGGCTGATCCGTTGTCCGAAATTGGGTTGGCCTCGCCGTAACCGCGTGTCGTCATACGATCAGCGCTGACACCTTCTCCGATCAAGTACTCAGGCACCGTTGCTGCCCCGTTTTACCGATATGGATTCGTTGTAGTCGGCAGCTCCGTCGCCGTCGAAGTCAAGGAGGGGAGGCGTCGCTTTGCCGTACGGAAATTGGAATTCCAAGCTGATGAAATTGTCTTCCAAATCCGCACTGTCATAGGTTTCTACGCAACCTCAAAAATTCGTCACTAGTCCTGGTCTACCCGTATTGCGCCTCAATTTGATGGTGCGATGGGTTTCTGTTGCCTATTGTCGTGTACTACCAGTAAAGTTCGCTAACCGGTCCGGTGCATTGTCACGACGTATTCGAGATCGAGAATAATCGAATTCGGATCGGTCTAACTGGGAGAATCTGCGTGAGTCGAGTACTAATTAAAGGCGGTCGCATCGTAACCGCAGTCGATGACTACGTCGGAGACATACTCATTGAGAACGGCAAGATAGAAGCTCTCGGCCGTGAGTTGACGGCGGACGACGCGAAAGTCTATGACGTGAATGGTCTCCTGGTGATGCCCGGCGGAATTGATGCCCACGTCCATATGGAAACGCCAATGGGTAATGGGGTTGAGACTTGCGACACTTTTGAGTCGGGTACCCGATCGGCCGCATTTGGTGGGACGACAACGATTCTCGATTTTGCCCAGCAATTTAAGGGCGATTCGCCCAAAGCGGCGTTGGAACGACGTCTGGCTTCAGCTGAACCGCAGTGCTGTGTCGACTACGGGTTTCATTCGATTCTTACCGATGTAAACGATGCGTCGCTCTCTGAATTGCCGGACATGGTCAATAAGGAGGGTGTGTCCAGCTTTAAGCTTTATATGGCATATCCGGATGTCCTCATGGTGGATGACGCGGATATCTATAAGACGATGAGGAAAGTGGGTGATCACGGTGGAATGGTCAACTTGCACGCGGAGAACGGCGTCATTATTCAGGCACTGATCGAAGAAGCACTCGCGGCAGGCAATACTTCGCCCAAGTATCATCAGATGACCAGGCCGCAACTCATGGAAGGCGAGGCGACGCATCGAGTCATTCGTATCGCAGAACTCGCTGAAGTGCCGGTCTATATCGTTCACCTTTCCGCCAAAGAAGCCTTGGACGCAGTGGTCGAAGCACGTGACCGCGGCATCGCCGCGTTTGCCGAAACATGTCCGCATTATTTGTTTTTAGATAGTTCCGAATACGAGCGGCCCGGATTCGATAGTGCGAAGTACGTTATGACGCCGCCACTTCGCGATCATGATTGTCAGGAAGCACTTTGGCGCGGTCTAAAGTTTGATGATCTGCAAGTTGTGTCGACTGATCATTGTCCGTTTTGTTTCAATGAAAAGGCCCACGGCATACTCAAATCCAAACAGCTAGGAATTGATGATTTCTCACAAATTCCAAATGGGGCGCCGGGCGTCGAATTTCGATTGCCGTTGCTTTTTGATGGCGGCGTTAACGACGGCAGGATTAATTTGAATCGCTTTGTTCAAGTCATGGCGACAGCGCCCGCTAAGATGTTTGGTTTGTTTCCAAGGAAGGGGACGATTGCCGTTGGCAGCGATGCAGATCTGGTTTTGTTTGACGCAAATGAAACACATACATTGAGTGCGGCTTCACACCACTCAAATGTTGACTACTCACTTTTTGAGGGACGAAAAGTGACCGGAAAAGTCAAAAAAGTGTTCTTGCGGGGAAACCTGATTGTCGATGGAGACGAGTGGTTGGGACATGCAGGAATGGGTCAGTATCAAAAACGATCCGCGTCCGGACAGGTGATGTAGAAGAGATCAGCTACTCTGAAGTTTTTTGGCAAGTTGAGAGTGTTTTTGGATGAGATCTCGCGCAATAAAGTCGCGATGCTCGGCGCTTTCAATTAGCCATTCGCCACCGACCATTAGACGATCAACAGCATGTGCGCCGCAGGTGACGAGTGCGGCGATCGGGTCACCCGCACCGGAGAAGCGTAGTTCGTCGAGATTGAATATAGCGAGGTCCGCTTGCTTGCCGGCTGAAATTTCGCCGATATCATCACGACGCAACAATGATGCAGACCCCTTGCACGCCCACCCCAGTACGGTTTCGGCGGTAATTTTCTGAGGCGCGTAGCGCAATCGTTGTTGCAGTAGGGAATGGCGAACCTCCTGAATCATGTTCGAGCCGTCATTCGATGCGGATCCGTCGACAGCAAGTCCAAAACGGCACCCGGCATCGATCAGGTCCATCGATGGGCAAATGCCGGATCCAAGGAGCATATTCGACGTTGGGCAATGTGCGATGCCAATATCTGCAGCGCCGAGCGTCGATATTTCGTCACTATCAAAGTGAATTCCGTGCGCAAGCCAGGTTCGATTAGTCAGCCAGCCACACTGTTCAAGATACTCCAATGGGCGCAGCCCGAATTGACGTTGGCAAAAAGCGTTTTCGTCTTCGGTTTCTGCCAAATGCGTGTGCAAGAGAACGTTTTTTCTTTCGGCAAGTTCGGCCGTGGCCGTCATTAACGCACGGGTGACAGAAAACGGTGAGCAAGGCGCTAATGCGATTTGAATTTTTGCGCCAGACTGATCTTCATGGAATTCGTCGATCACTCTTTCGCTGTCAGCCAGTATGACGTCCTCTGCCTGTATCACCGCATTGGGAGGCAGGCCCCCACTATCTTCACCCAAGCTCATCGAACCTCGTGTTAAGACAGCGCGGCAACCCAATTTTCCGATTGCCTCAACCTGGACATCTATTGCGTTTTCCAGCCCCTTTGGAAACACATAATGGTGGTCAGCAATAGTCGTTGCGCCAGACAACATTAGCTCCAGGCCTGCCAGCTCGGTTGCTGCGGCTAGCATTTCTGCATCCAGAAATTGCCAAATTTGGTAAAGCGTCTTGAGCCACGGAAACAGGGGTTTATTAAGCGCTTGAGGGACGCATCGAGTTAGCGTTTGATAGAAGTGGTGGTGTGTATTGATTAGTCCCGGAAGAACGACAGCGTTAGACAGGTCGACGCTTTCATCCCATTCGTGAGCAGGCGTGTGCCCACTAGACACTGTTTCGACAATGATGCCATTGTTGATCAGAATGCCGCCGTTTGCATCGCTGCCAGTTCCCGTGAACACCGCCGCGGGGTTCCGCAACCAAGTTGTCTTGCTCATCGGTTCACGCGCGTCAATTGGATTCGACTCATTCGTAGGTACGCAATGTGACTGTGTTTGACCAGCGCCCGAACAAACAATAGTAAAGCCATAGCTGTTCATTTCGTGGGCCCAATTTCTCTTTGAAGCGGCGTGCCGCGACATTATAGAACTGGATGTAACTGTAAAATCGACTACACCCTAATTCGCGCAAGGCGGTGTAGTAGCGCCGCCGCATGTTTGGCGCGACATTCCAGCCGCGATAGCGCGGATCCGAATAAGCGGCATACAAGTAGACTTCGTCTGTGGCGAGCTGTCGATAATTCGGGGCGAAGTTGAATTCATCGAAATCACACCACATTGTTGCGATCAGCTTGTCGTTGTCCCATACGGCAAAACATCGTTTTCCCGAATCAAGCCACGAGCGAAGTGTTGAACGATCTACGGTTCTTTCGAACGTGACCATTGAATCAAACTCATTTTCAGCGATGAAATCGAACCTGAATTCATCGCTGTCACTTAACTCTGTGCGGCTATCGCCCTCGCGAACCGTGAAAAAGGGATCAAAATGAATTCCGACTTTTTTTAGTCGTCGGAGCACTGCCGGCATGATCCTAGTGCTGAATGGCGCTTTCTTTGTTTTCGGACGAGTCAACGTTGGTCCCCGACGGGTGATTCATCTTCGGAGTTTGTAGTCAGGTACGATTGCCTGCGTACGCTTCCCAGGAGGCTGCGCTTAGTAGTGGGTGTCTTCGTGCTCACCAGTGAATCGTAACCCAAGCAGAGGACTTGAACCTCCACCTACTTACGTAGACCAGCACCTGAAGCTACGTAACCCGTGGGCAACCCCGCCCATACTGCGGGGAATCAATGGGTTAACAACCGGTGGGCAGTAACCATGTGATATCTGTGGGGATAGTGGTCGTACCGAAAGTCGTACCGGAATGACCCTAAATAGCGCCAGTTTGGTGTGGTTCTGTGGCGCACTCAATGCCTAGCCTAGGATCAACGTCAACTATTTTCTGATATTTGGCAATCCATTCATTCACCTTTTGCCAAACTGGCCGCCCTGGTACCAAAACCCAGAGTCAACCTGGCCCGATACCATGGTGTTTTTGCACCGAACAGCAAACACCGAGTGCGGGTGACCCCGGCCAGGCGGGGTAAGGCGAACTGGAAGGTTGCCGCTGATCACGAGGAGAAAACACCCGCGCAATGTCATGTGGCGATGTCCTAGGCTCAGAGATTGAAACGGGTGTTCAACATTGACGTGGAAACTTGCCAAGTCTGCAGGAGAAATCGACACTCGATTTAAACGCGTAACTTCAAGGTGAGATCGCGGAGCGATCGAGAAGGTGCCCTGGGGTACAGGGCAGTGCACTGTCAATTAAAGAAGAGTCCGGATAGATCGGGGCAAAAAAGGAACCAAACTGCGTTCGAATACTTCCGCGCTTGATGCAAAACAGCGCTTATTTGTCTTATACGCCGATTATGGGTTTTGGCTATGATATTTTTAGCAGTTACGACATTACAATGATTTCTGCCATGGCTTCTCTTGCAATTGGTTGTCTTTTGGATTCAAGATCAAGTGGGATATAAATTTGCAGTAAACTGGGGCCATCAATGAAAAAAGAAAAACGTAACAATCTTCGCTTCGATAGTAAAACAGCCTATATTCCGCCGGATGAAGCGACCAAAGCTGTAACGCCGCCGATCGTGATGGCGTCCAGTTTTCAATATGATAGCGATATATTTCAGCGTATTCTTGACGGTGAACGCAAGGACGTAAATATTTATGGTCGATGCGGTAATCCCAGCGAATATCAGTTTGAAGATCAAATGATGGTCATTGAAGGAGCGGATGCCTGTCTTGCTACGGCATCCGGTATGGCGGCAATCTCAGTAACGCTTCTTGGCCTTCTCAAAAGTGGTGATCACATCGTCTGCGACTGGACCACATATAGCTCAACTCATGAGATGCTTGATCACCGATTAACAGATTATAATATCGAAACCACCTTTGTTGATACGGCGGATATGGCGGCGATCGAGGCTGCAATCCGTCCTAATACCAAAGTGATTTATTTTGAAACCATCGCCAACCCGTCCATGAAAGTGGCGCCTATCGCGCCTATTGTGAAGATCGCACATGACCGGGGAATTGTTGTTGTGTGTGATAATACATTTGCCTCTCCTTATGTAATGAGACCGCTGGATTTTGGCGTGGATATTGTGGTGGAAAGCGCAACAAAATTTATCGGCGGCCATAGTGATGTGATTGGCGGGGCAATATGCATGAAATCGGAATTGCTCCCGGATGATTTTCTCGAGCAAATTCGCTGGAATACTATGGTAAAACTGGGTGCACCGCTTGCGCCGTTTAATGCGTGGATACTGGGGCGCGGTATTCAAACTCTAAGTGTTAGGCTGGAAAGAGCCTGTCGCTCTGCGGCTACCCTTGCTGCTTATTTTGAAAACCATCCCTCAGTGAAGCAGGTATGGTACCCAGGCCTTGAAAGTCATCCTCAACATCATATTGCCAAAGAACAGATGCCCAAGTTTGGAGGTATGCTCACTTTTGAAGTTGAAGAGGGTAATGAAGCGCTTAAGGTGCTTGATAATCTTGAGCTTAGCTGCTTTTCCGCCAGTCTTGGCGGGGTCAGAACAACCACGCAAATTCCGGCATTGATGGCATTTCTTGATATTCCAATTGAGCAGCGACTTGAAATGGGAATCCGGGACGGAATGATCAGAGTGTCTACAGGGCTTGAAGACGTAGAAGATTTGATCGCTGATTTTGATGCGGCGCTTGCCCTTTTGTAGAAAGTAAAATTTTATGCAACTAAAAAAGAGCCTTGGTTTTTGGGATGTTTTTGCCATTGCACTTGGTCAGGTAATCGGCTCGGGAGTTTTGGTACTTATCGGTATCGGGATCGGTTTTACCGCCTATGCTGTACCCTTTGCCATTGTTCTGTCGGCAATATTTTCTATCATCAAACAACTGCCCGTAGTTTTCATGGGCTCGGCAATGCCCGCGACTGGCGGACTTTATGTCTATTGCAAACGTGTCTTAGGGCCAAAGGTTGGCTTTTTCTTTCTCGCGCTTTTGATTGTCACTTACTTTCTTATTGCCTTATTCGCATTAGGTTTTGCTGAATATGCAATCGCATTATTGCCGGATTTAAACGCGAAATATGTTGCACTCGGTGTTTTGCTTACTTTTTATATTGTTAATCTGTTGGGAATTCGACAGGCTGCTGCAATTCAGAAAGTTATGATTGCATTTCTTCTTTGTGGCTTATCCGCGCTCATTTTCTTTGGAATTTTAGAGGTGGATTACACCAACTTTACTGATCAGGAAAAACTGTTTCCCGACGGTTGGTACGGTTTTGGAATGGCTTGTGTTCTAATGTCTTTTGCCACCGGGGGTGCTTATTACGTCTCCGAGCTTGGTGGTGAAATGAAGAACCCACATCATGATCTTCCCCGCGCGATTATTTACAGCACGCTTCTTGCGGCCTTTTTCATAGCGACCGTGTCGATTGTCGCAGTTGGTATATTGCCAATTGAACAAACAGCAGGAAAGACATTAGCTGAAGTCGCAAGAGTGATATTACCGCCGTCTCTCTATGCTGCTTTTATAGTTAGCGCGGCACTTTTCGCATTCGCAACCAGTATTAATTCGACATTTTCCTGGGCGACAAAATCAGTGATTATTGCGTGTGAAGACGGTTGGCTGCCCAAAAGGTTGGCTGTTGTTAACAAAAGATTCAATACGCCACATATTATGCTCACTATTATTCTGATCGTTGCATCAATACCGATACTCGCCGGTAAAGATATGCGATATATAATTATGCTGGGTAGTGGGCTTGTGTTTATTTACGATATATTCCCATTACTTGCCGCATTTTATTTTGCTAGGAAATTACCTGAAATATTTGCAAATGCGCGCATCCGAATGTCTGAGAAAATGGTAAAAACGATAAGTGTGATTGGCATTCTGATATTACTTGTTCAAGCGAACCTTGCCTTTTCAGATATCGATAATACTGGCAGACTGATGATAGTCGGTTACATAGGTATGGTTATTATTTATATTCAAAAGAGATCAAAAATTATGGGGATTGGTGTTAAAGATGAGTAATCTTAGTTAGTAAATCTTTGATGGGTTTTGCGTCGATGATCAACTGATCAGCGGACAGCTTGTTGCTTAGTACGATGTCGGCTGTGGTTTTAATTTTTTCGATATGTTTATGGTAAGAGGGACGAACAAACTCTTAAAGAAGAGTCCGGATAGATCGGGGCGAAAAAGAAACCAAACTGCGTTTATTTATCTTAATACGCGTCAAGCCCGTATCTCAATCGAATACACGCAACGCAATACGATGGCCAATGTCACGGGTACGATCGAGAACGAGGACTGTGGCGCTTCCAGCGGCGGCTACACCGTCGCCGTGCGCTATCGGGATGAGAATGGTGAAATTCATGACGATGAACACCCGGAAACCTGGCAACGTGATGATGATCAGCCCTTCTCGCTCAACAATGAATATCTAATCGGCGTCGTTCGAGCTGAATTCTGACCTCCTCGGCGGTCACGCGTTTCGAGTTCGTCCATATCGACGACGTCGGCAATCATTGACGGCATAAGCGTAAACAGGCCGCCAAGGCCGCAGATCAGCTTCTGATGGAACGGAATTCGATCTTCCAGCGCTGTTTCATAGTGTTCCAAGGTCGAAGCGTCGCCCCGGAAATGACAACGCTGTCAGTACAATTACGTATCGCGAGACAGTGCGGGGAAAGTACATAGTTGGGGCTATCAAACATACAGCGCATGACGAGTCTTTATTGCGCCTGGCGGCACAACGGATCGTGCGTTCGATGGTTCAATGGGGAGTGCTAAATGATTCCGAAAAAAGAGGTAATTACATCGGTAGTCTGCAATCAATTACTGCTCAGGGAGAGTTGGCCGAGTTGTTACTCGAGGGGATTCTGATCAATCAGGGCAAAGCACTCACTATTGATCAAACGATTCAACACCCAGCGTTCTTTCCATTCGATAAACGCTACGTCTGTTCCATTTGTTTGACGACGGACAGGAGTTACTGAACGGCAAACTCCGAACAAGAGAGAGAACACCTAGCGCAGACGACTGATCAGGTAGATTGACCCGGTGCGGCAAACCATATTATCTTGCCTGAGTGTTCAACTTTCTTGAAGGTTCAATGGAATGTCGATCTCCCTGCCGCCATTGAAAGCGCTGGCGTCATTCGAAGCCGCAGCGAGACATCGGAGCTTTCGACGGGCAGCAGAAGAGCTACATCTATCAGTAGGGTCGGTCAGCCGTTACATCGGATTACTCGAAGCATACCTCGGCGTCAGCTTGTTTGAGAGGACGCCGAACGGCGTTCGCCTGGAAGATGCTGCGTTCGCGTATAGCCAGGAGATTTCGTCGGCACTGACGACAATTTCGGAAGCGGCAGGTTTGGTTGGCGCCAGTCACAAATCTGCCTGCCTGCGGGTGGCAGTCACGCCGACACTCGGATCAGTCTGGTTCATGAGTTTTCTCGAACGCATGAAGGAGTCGGATACGGGGTTCGCAGTAGATCTGAGCCTCACAACGGATTTTCACACGTTGACTGAATCCACAGTCGATATTGCCATCACCTCCCTGGGAATGTCGGCATCGCAAATTTGGACCAAGAGTGAAGTGGTTGATCTATGCCAAGAACAGTACCTCCCAATCTGCTCTCCGTCGTTCTTGGCAAAGGTAGGTCCTCTGCCCGAGCCGGCCCGAATCTTTGACCATCAAATTCTGGTTTCGAAATTCACTCGCCAGGAATGGTTCGCGTGGAGCAAGATGGTTGGCGTGAACCGGCCACCGCTGGAACAAGGAGTCCAGTTTGACAATTCACTGGGCACCTACCACAACGCGCTCCAGGGTCGTGGATTTGCCCTCGGTGAGGTATTGAGCATCACCGGCGCACTGGAATCAGGGGAACTTGTCGCACCGTTTAACCGGGTTTACACCTCTCCCATGAAATTACAGTTTTACTTTTCCGCTAATTCGCGTCATAGGACCATCGGCCTGTTGCTCGATCGCCTGCAAGCGGATATTCAGGCAACAAGCCAGAAATTCGAACAGCTGCGAAGCAGAGGTCCCTGCTGATACGGGCGCCGGACTGCGGGAATCATTGATACTTCCATCACCAGCAGTATTGCTTGCTTGGGTCGAAAAACTTGAACACGGTAGCTGGATAATATGATTTGCGGCACAGAATAAACGATCCTATTCTGAATCACTTCTATTCGAAACGAGCGCGTGACGATGATGGGACTCGGACCAGCCGTGGAGCATGCGGAACAGTTTAGCTACAGGCTTTTTTTCAAATCCTTGGGCTTCTCTCTCGTGGGCATCGCCCTGTTCCTAGTTCCAGTCGAGATTGATGGTAATCAGACCATCCTGATTGGTGCTATCACAAAACTGCTCCGGGAAAATCTCAGCAACGTTCTGCTGGAAGCGGTCGTAGCAGTCACAACGATCTCAACCTTGGGTGGAGCCTATTTCTTGCTGTTTAAGCCGGACTGGAGCCAGACCCGACCCGCGCTCCATGCAATTTGCAATACCAATCTGCAATGGTTCCTGCTGCGTTTTGTAGGTGGCATCGTAGGCTTGATGGTGTTCTTCGGCTGGGGCCCCGAAATTATTTCGGGAGAGTCGACTGGACATGCTGTTTTTGTCGAAATCGGAATTCCAGTACTGGTAGTCATGTCAGTCGCAAGTTTCTTGATGCCCTTCCTGACAGACTTCGGACTGATGGAGTTTGCCGGAAGCATGCTGCGTAAGCCTTTCGAGATACTTTTCAGGGTGCCAGGACGATCCGCCGTTGACGCCATAGCTTCATTCGTCGGTTCCTCCATTCTCGGCATATTAATCACAATTAACCAATATGAGACGGGCATGTACTCGAGGAGAGAAGCGGTCGCTGTTGCGACGAATTTCTCAGTGGTATCTCTTCCCTTTAGCCTCGTAATCGCGAATGTGACAGGACTCGATCATGTTTTCTTTCCATGGTACGCGACGGTGGTGCTGGCCTGTCTTATTTGCGCCATGATCATTGTGCGGATACCTCCTGTCAGTGTTCTGCCTGATTCGTTCTATGGACCCACGGGTAAACAGGTCCTCAAAAATGTATCTGGCAACGACCATTCAGTATTCAAGTGGAGCGTATTGCAAGCAATGGAGCGCGCGAGGAATGTCCCAAGTGCAAGGACATTATTCTTGAAGGCCTGGCATTCAGCGTTGGATGTTGTCTTTGGCGTGTTAACACCATGTCTGGCAATTGCAACTGTTGCGGCTATGCTAGTTTTCCACACGCCGGTGTTTGATGTCCTGGCATATCCGATTGCGCTACTTTTAGATTTGATTGGACTGCCCGAGGCAAAGGCTGCTGCACCGGGATTCCTGATAGGTTTTCTTGACCAATTCATGCCTGCACTAGTAGCGGGAAGCATCGAAAGTGCAACTACCCGTTTCGTTTTGGCAGGACTGTCACTGTGCCAGCTGATTTTCATGGGTCAGATAGGAATTCTGCTATTGCGGTCATCTCTCTCATTGAATCTTTGGACACTGTTCGTCATTTTCTGTCTGCGCACTGTGATTACATTTCCGATTTTCCTGATGGCAGCATGGTTTTTGTTTCCTTAGCAAAATTCACAAGCGAAATTCACACCGAAATCTAGTCATCTCGTAAGAGGTTTTTATGCAAAAAACACCACCAAAAAATAATGAATTGTTTGCGCCGCTTTCGGGACGAGTTACACCGCGTTTTTCTGGCCTTTCGACATTCATGCGTCTTCCCTATCTGGGCATTGAGAAATCCGATGATGTTGAAGTTGGCATTGTCGGCGTACCCTGGGATGGCGGGACATCCAATCGCCCTGGCGCACGCATGGGACCACGGGAACTTCGTCTGACTTCTAGCATGATGCGCCAAGTCAACCATGATTCCGGAATGGCCCCCTTTTTATTGGCAAATTGCGCTGATTTAGGTGACACACCCGTCAATCCTTTCGATATCGACGAAACACTTCGATCTGTTGAAACTTACTTTCGTCCCATTCACGAACGCGGCATTGCGACATTGGCAGCAGGCGGCGATCACCTGATTACCCTGCCGATACTGCGGTCCCTGGCGCAAAAGGGGCCGGTTGGACTGGTTCACTTCGACGCGCATATGGACACCACGGATACTCAGTTCGGCAAGAAATATGCGCACGGAACATTATTTCGACGGGCGATCGAGGAGGGTTTAGTCAATCCACAAAGAATGATCCAGATCGGCATACGTGGCGGGTTCTACGGCAATGACAGCTTTCAGTGGTCCAAAGACCAGGGAATTCAAATTGTAACCACGGAGGAAGTTTACCGTGCCGGTGCAGATGCTATCGGTCAGCTAGCGTTGTCGAAAATAGGAGAAGGGCCGGTCTACGTCAGCTTCGATATAGATGGCCTGGATCCGGTCTACGCACCCGGTACCGGAACTCCGGAAATCGGGGGTTTCGATACGCTTCAGGCACAGATCATGATCCGGGCGTTGGAGCCGCTGGACATCGTGGGATGCGACCTGGTTGAAGTGGCTCCGGACCTGGATCCCAGCGGCTTGACTACATTGACTGGAATCACCCTGATGTGGGAATTGCTGTGTGTACTGACCAACTCAGTCGCCCGCAGACGATCAGCAGCATGGGCAGGGAATGATGAGGGACAGAAATGAACAAGATATTCCCGCCTAATCTCTTGCCACTGCACAAGCGCAACAACATTGCTTTCCAGTATGGCAGGGGTCCGTACCTGTTCGGAGCGGATGGTCGGCGTTATCTGGATTTCGTGTCGGGGATAGCCGTCAATAGTCTCGGACATTGCCACCCGCAACTGGTGGGCGCCATCAAGTCGCAGGTTGAGAAATATCTGCTGGTCGGCAACATGTATCGAGTGCCGGAACAGGAAAGTCTTGCCGAGCGTCTGTGTACCAGCAGTTTTGCGAATGCGATCTTTTTTTGTAACTCGGGTGCAGAGGCAATTGAGGGTGCAATAAAAATGGCCAGAAGAACCCACTTCTGCGAAGGAAACGTCCATAAAAACCGGATAATCACAATGGAGCACGCGTTCCATGGACGCACCATAGGGGCTTTGGCCGCAACCGGAAATCCGAAGTACATGGAGGGTTTCGCCCCCAACCTCGATGGATTTGACCAGGTTGAGTTGAGTCTTGGCGCAATCGAGGCTGCAATTGGCAAGACAACGGCGGCGATACTTCTGGAACCCATACTGGCCGAGGGAGGGTTGCATGTTGTCTCCAATGAATTGTTTAGCGGAATTCGCGATCTTTGTGATAGCCACGATTTGCTCCTGATGGTTGATGAAGTACAAACCGGTATCGGCCGTAGCGGGAAACTCTTTGCCTACGAATGGACTGGGGTCAAGCCCGACATCATGACATTGGCGAAGGGTCTCGGCGGTGGTGTGCCCATCGGTGCAGTCGCTGTTACCGATCGCGTTGCACAACACATGCAGCCGGGAACCCATGGCTCTACTTTCAGCGGCAACTCCCTGGCAATAGCGGCGGGAAACGCAGTTTTTGATGTCATGTTTGCGCCAGGTTTTCTTGCAGCTGTTGAGCGTGTGTCGGCGCACATGTTTGCCCGCGGTCAATCCATGGTGTCCGAATTTCCGGATCTTTTCGAAGAAGTCAGGGGTCGCGGTCTTCTGTTCGGCTTCAAGTGCCGGGTTCCCAATGCAGAACTGGTTGCCGCGGCCCTGGAGGAAGGTCTGCTTTGCCATGTCGCAGGCGACAACGTTCTGCGTTTCTTACCTCCCCTAATAATTAATGAGTCACATGTCGATGAGGCTTTCGTGATTCTTGGCAAGGTCGCGTCGCAATACAATGTAAAGCAATGAAGCCCAGGAAGTCGTATCGATGAAAAAGAATTTTATTGCCGGAGAATGGCGCGAAGCTGCGTCCAGCACAGAGAACATCAACCCATCGGATACTCGGGACAGTATTGGTCAGTACGCCAAAGCCAGTCGCACGGATACGCTTGACGCAATCGCGGCGGCGAAGCAGTCGTTCAAGGTCTGGTCCAGAACTTCTCCATTGACGCGCTTCGAAGCCCTTGATGCCATTGGCTCGGAAATCATCGCCCGCAAGGACGAGCTCGGCGATATGCTGGCGAGGGAGGAAGGAAAAACGCTCGCCGAAGCGTGTGGCGAAGCGCACAGGGCCGGCCACCTTTTCAAATTCTTTGCGGGCGAGGTCTATCGCTCGGACAAGGATGGCTACACGTCTATTCGTGACGGTGTCGATCTTCATGTACGCAGGCAGCCCATCGGCGTTGTTGGTGCGATTACACCGTGGAATTTTCCGCTCGCAATTCCTGCCTGGAAGATCGCGCCGGCGTTGGCCTACGGAAATACTGTGGTGTTTAAACCCGCCGAACTCGTGCCGGGGTCCGCCTGGCTGCTGTCCGAAATCATCAGCAGGGCCGGGTTGCCCGAGGGCGCCTTCAATCTTGTGATGGGCTCAGGTCAGGAAGCTGGTGACGCGCTTGTGAATTGCAAGGACGTCGCGGGCATTACGTTCACCGGCTCAACAATGGTTGGGAAAAGTATCGGCGTCAAAGTTTTTGAAAGAGGTGGCAGATTACAACTGGAAATGGGCGGCAAGAATCCACTGATTGTGTTGGATGACGCTATCCTGGACAAAGCCGTCGATTGTGCCATCAATGGATCTTTTTACTCTACCGGACAGCGTTGCACGGCGTCTTCACGCATCATCGTGACCAAAGGAATACATGATGCCTTCGTCGAGGCAATGATAGAAAGGACAAGAGCGCTGGTCGTCGGTGACGCACGCGCGCCGCAGTCCAATCTTGGACCGGTTGTCAGTGAGCAGCAGCTTGAAATTGATGAATTCTATCTGCGAACAGGCGCCACGGAAGGTGCTGAAATTACGATTGGTGGTGAACGTCTCTCTTTGAGTGCTCCTGGATATTATTTGTCCCCGGCTCTTCTTGTGAATTCAAGTAACCAGATGCAGATAAACCGGGAGGAGATCTTCGGGCCGATTGCCGCCGTAATCTCGGTTGCGGATTACGACGAAGCGCTGCAGAATGCCAATGACACCGATTACGGCTTGTCAGCCGGCATCATCACGCAAGACACGAAGCTGCAAAATCACTTTATAGAGAACATCGAAGCCGGCATGGCACAGATCAATTTGCCAACTGCGGGAATGGATTTCCATGCGCCTTTTACCGGCAAGAAAGGCTCGTCTTTCGGTCCGCCGGAGAAAAGCACTTACTGCCGGGAGTTTTTCACTGGTTATAAGGTGGTACATGCCGCTTCAATCTGACGTCCGGACGCCCGCTACGACGGCTCCCCTGAAAGGCATCCGCGTGCTCGACCTGACCAACGTACTGGCCGGGCCGTTTTGTTGCCACCAGTTGGCTCATTTCGGTGCGGACGTCGTCAAGATTGAAGTCCCCGGCAGCGGCGACCTGGCGCGTCAGTTGGGGGCGGACACGGAACTCAACAGCAAGCTTATGGGCGTGTCCTTCCTGGCGCAAAATTCAGGCAAACGATCCATGACCCTCAACCTGAAAAGCGTCAAGGGCAAGGCGATATTCAGGCAAATGGTCGAGACTGCCGACGTGGTCGTCGAGAATTTCCGGCCCGGGGTCATGGATCGGTTGGATCTGGGATTCGAGAAACTAAAAAATATTAATCCGAAGCTGGTCTATTGCGCCATTTCCGGCTTCGGACAGGACGGCCCTTTGAACGACCTGCCAGCGTACGATCAAATCATTCAGGGCATGTCAGGTGTTATGAGCATCACCGGGCACCGGCAGACTGCACCTTGCCGCGTCGGTTATCCCGTGGCCGACACTATCGGCGGCATGACGGCGGCCTTCGCCGTTGCCGCGGCGCTGGCCCCAGGCGAAAAACGCAGCGCAACTTTCATCGACGTGTCCATGCTCGAGGCAACGCTGGCAAGCATGGGCTGGATAGTCTCCAACTACTTAATTGCGGGCAAGGCGCCTGAGCCGATGGGAAACGACAATTTCTCTGCCAGCCCGTCTGGCACCTTTATCACCGGTGATGGACCGATCAACATCGCCGCCAACAAACAAGAGCAATTCGAATCCTTGTGCCGGGTTGTCGGGAAAGAAAACATTGCCACCGATCCGCGCTTCGCAAAGCGTCGGGACCGATTGCAGCGACGGATAGAACTGAACGAAATTCTCGAAGACGCCCTAAAGGCCAGGCCGGCGGCTGAGTGGGTGGGTTTGCTTAGCGCCGCCGGGGTTCCGGCCGGTCCGGTCAATAGCGTTCCCGAAGTCCTGGCGGAGCCGCAGATCGCCGACCGAGACATGCTGGGCACCTTCGCCAATGTTCCCGGCGTGGGCCGGGACATTCAACTGGTGCGGACCGGTACTAAGGTCAACGGCACAGCGCCCGCGGTGGATACGCCGCCGCCGCAATTGGGGCAGCATACCGATGCCCTGTTGGCGGAATTGGGGCTGTCGCCCGCGGAAATCGAAGAACTGAGGCGGGAGAACGTGGTATGAGCGATGCAAGACAGGAAGTGCAGGATTGGTGGCATACGGAAATCATCGAGATGGAGCCTGGAGCGATTCGCTATCGTGGCTATGCCATCGAGGATCTGATCGGGAAAGTCTCTTTCACCCAGATGATCTGGCTGCTGACGAGGGGTGAACTACCGAGTCGCGAGCAGGCCGAATTGCTTGATGTCGCCCTTATGTCGGCGGTCGATCATGGCCCACAGGCACCTTCCATCGCCATCGCTCGAATGGCGGCCACCTGCGGCGTGGCGCTGAACAACGCTATGGCCTCGGCCATAAACGTACTGGGCGATGTGCACGGTGGCGCAGGTGAACAGGCGCTCGAGCTCTATCAGGCGATTGCCACACGGGAGAAACAGGGGGCGGCACCGGACGCGGCAGTGGTGGCCGAGATTGATCAGTTCCTGTCAACCAGGGGCAAGTATCTGCCCGGTTTCGGTCACCGTTACCACCCTGTGGACCCCCGGGCACCGCGCCTGCTCGAGTGCGTCGACCAGGCCGCCGCCCGGGGTACTGTGTCGGGCCAATTTGCCGCCATAGGCCGCCGAGTCGAAGCGGAACTGAAGCAACGCAAGGGAACGAATGTCCCCATGAACATCGATGGCGCCACGGCGGTCATTTACGCGGAACTGGGATTTCCGGCACCGCTGGCCCGAGGGCTGTTCTGCCTCTCCCGTTCGGTCGGTATTCTGGCGCATGCCTGGGAGCAGACACAGCAGGGCGGGCGCAACAAAGGACCGATTCCCCGGCAATACACATGGACTTATGACGGTGTCGATTCCCGACCCGTAGAATAAAGCCCCTCGTTTGAGTAGGGAGTTTTGCGCTGTCTATCTAGTGAGATATGACTAAAGATAAACCCTCACCCACCATTTGCGCGCGTGCACAAATAGCAGGAGGATTTGGTGCCCAGAAGAGGACTTGAACCTCCACCTACATACGTAGACCAGCACCTGAAGCTGGCGCGTCTACCAATTCCGCCACCTGGGCATTTCACAAACCAATCAGATATCAAACTATCATTTCAAACCGTACATACGACAAAAATGATACCAGTCGCAAGGTCCGTGGTCGACCTGGCATTGTAACCGCGTGATTCTCCGGTAGATAATCATCACGAGCTACTTAGGCCCACTAGCACCTGAAGCTGGCGCGTCTACCAATTCCGCCACCTGAGCATCGCTAAAACCGCGTACAATGCGTTTTCTCGCGGGTGGCGCACTGTACTCAAAGCGTTCGCAGTCTGTCAATCACTCGCTCGTCCCCATCATATTCCGGAGTCATTCCGCTTGGCTAAGCCTAAGAAACCTGCAGCAAAAACAACTGCCGGTAAAAAAGATAAATCGTATAAATACCCAATTCCTAAACGCGGAAGGATTCTCGCGTTTCTCAGGGATATTGGCCGTCCACAAAAACCTGGCGAATTGTTTCAGGAGTTTGGTCTTAAGGCGCCGGAAAAAAGAGCCTTATTGATCGACAAACTTCGCAATATGGTCACGGCGGGTCAAGTTCTCGAAAACAGGGGCGGCGAATTCTGCCTGGTCGAGAAACTTAATCTGGTGACAGGAAAAGTAAGCGGGCACCGAGACGGTTTTGGTTTCGTTAACAGGGATGATGATGAAGGTGATGATGTTTTTCTCTCGGCAAGGGAAATGCAGGCTCTCTTCCACGGGGATCGCGTTGCGATAAAAGTCATCGGCGAGGATCGGCGTGGTCGCACCGAAGGGAATCTGGTGGAAGTGTTGGAGCGCGGAATACGCGAAATCCCTGGGCAATTTATTCGTGAGCGTGGCATTGGCCTCGTCATTCCTGATAACCCTAAGCTGGCACACCGGATTCTTGTTGCGAAAGGTGCCGCGAATAACGCTAAGCCTGGACAAATTGTCGTTGTGCGAATTTTAGATTACCCGACCCACGTCGAGCAGGCGACGGGCGAGATTATTGAAGTCATGGGAAGTCCGGGCGATAAGGGGCTTGCGACCGACATCTCCATTCAGTCACATGGTATTCCGACGGATTGGCCAGCAGAGGTTACAGAACAGGCCGGGAGTTACGCATCGGAAGTGCCGTCAGAAGCAAAAACAGATCGTGTCGATTTACGGGACACACATTTGTTGACCATTGATGGAGCTGATGCACGTGATTTTGATGATGCGGTTTTTTGCGAACCTGCCGGTAGCGGTTTTCGTCTGCTCGTTGCGATTGCCGATGTTTCTCACTACGTAGAGAAGGGTTCACCCCTCGACACTCAGGCTATTCGTCGCGGTACTTCGGTTTATTTTCCAGATCGCGTGGTGCCGATGTTGCCGGAAGCGCTGTCGAACGGTCTGTGTTCTCTGAATCCGAACGTCGATCGATTGTGCATGGTTTGTGAGATGCGCGTTGAGCCAGACGGTAAAGTAACCAAAGCAAAATTCTACGATGCCGTCATGCGCTCAGCGGCAAGACTAACTTACTCACAGGTGAGTGACTTTTTTACTGCTACGAGCCGCGAGAAAATCGCGACAGAGTTACATGAGGATTTGGATAATCTACTCGCGGTTTTTCATGCATTTTCTTCGAACCGACGGAATCGCGGCGCCATTGAACTGGATATTCCGCAATCTCGAATTGAAATGGGCCCAGATGGAACAGTAGAAAGTATTGTTGCGGTCCAGCGCAACGACGCTCATCGGCTCATTGAGGAGTGCATGATTGCTGCGAACGTACAGGCAGCCAAATTTATTCGAAAAAACAAGATCGCCGGATTGTACCGAAATCATGCGAAACCCAATCCGGATCGATTTGATGATCTTCGCAACTACCTGGTCAGCCTTGGATTGAAAGTTCCGCACTCAGATCACGTCGAGCCTCGGGACTTTAGCAAGTTGATTGAGCAGGTTAGTGATCGACCTGATGCGGCGGCTATTTCAATGGCGATGTTGCGTTCAATGTCGCATGCCGAGTACACGCCAAATAATATCGGACACTTCGGTCTTGCGCTCGATGCGTACGCACATTTCACGTCTCCCATTCGTCGCTATCCTGACTTGCTAGTGCACCGAGCAATTCGACACATTACGGGTGGTGGCAAAGCGGGTAACTATTCGCACGACGGGAAGGAGATGGAGCATCTCGGCTCAGTGTGCTCTGCCCATGAAAGGCGTGCGGAGGAGGCCACTCGCGCGGTTGAAGCTTGGCTCAAATGTCAATTTATGGAAGACAAAGTTGGCGAGAAGTTTCCTGGCGTGATTACCGGTGTTACCAGTTTCGGCGCATTTGTTCAGATTTCATCGTTGCAAATAGATGGGCTGATTCATGTGAGTAGTTTGGCTAACGATTACTACCAGTTTGATGCCGATAGCCAGGCCCTGGTCGGCGATCGAACGGGTAAGCGTTATCAGCTTGGTGATGCCTTGGAGATCGTCGTTGCTAACGTTGATCTCGAATCCAAACGCATTGACTTTCATCTTGTCGACGAGAGTGCGCCACCTGGGTCGAAATCTCGCAAGCCGAAGCGTAAAAAATGAGCACAGCAAGATATGTCACGGGTCTTCGTGCCGTGGAACAACTCTTGTCACAACGCGCGGCAGAAGTGCTCACGATCTATGCGGAGTACCAAACGTCCAACCCACGATTGTTAGCGGTCATCGATCAGGCTAATACTCAGGGAATCGAGATTCAATCGGCCAATCGAGCACGATTGCAGCAAATGGGTGGAGAGAGCCGACATCAGGGTGTCGTGGCCGAGATTCGGCGTAGCCAAGTCCTTGATGATGGTTCGCTTCGAACCTTGGTTGAAGAGTGCCTCGCAAAGGATGAACCGCTTCTCATTCTGGTGCTCGATAGCGTTCAAGATCCGCACAATCTGGGTGCTTGTATACGGTCGGCTGATGCCGCAGGCGTTAGCGTCGTTGTGGTACCAAAACACGGGGCTGCCGGTTTGGGGCCGACAGTGAGCAAGGTGGCCGCAGGTGCCGCCGAGGTAGTGCCGTTTGCTGCCGTTTCGAATATCGGCAAAACACTCGCCTGGATGGTGGAATACGGAATTACGATCGTTGGGACCAGCGATACTGGCGAAAAGAGTCTTTACGACTGTTCATTGAGCGGATCAGTGGCATTGGTGATGGGGCGCGAGCACTCTGGATTGCGAAAAAATGTTGCTGCTCGTTGTGATGAACTTATCAGCCTGCCGATGCACGGGTCGGTGTCCAGTCTGAATGTTTCCGTGGCGACGGGAATCTGCCTTTATGAGATCGTCCGCCAGCGCAAAGATGGCTGATTTGCTGAGGCAGACCGGGACCATAGCTCCATAAAGGGCTCTGACCCAGTTTTTGCGCGCTGATCGCCTTGAATACGTGGCTTAGCTCCGCTAGGATGCGCCTCCGCACTAATAAAGGCGGAACCCTTGCTTCACCGGCTTAACCGGGAAGCTGTAATTCACACGAGCGCTCCTGTCAGTTTTGCAGAGCATTCGATGTGATTTCACCCAAAAGGTAAGACAATGAGACACTATGAGATCGTTTTTCTGGTCCATCCGGATCAGAGCGAGCAGGTGCCGGCGATGGTTGAGAAATACCAAAGTTTGGTTACCGAATCGAGCGGCGTTCTTCACCGCACGGAAGACTGGGGTAGACGGCAGCTCGCACACCCAATTAATAAGGTTCATAAGGCCCACTACGTTTTGATGAACGTAGAGGCCAACCATGACGTGATTTCAGAAATCACTGCCGCATTTAAGTTTAACGATGCTGTGTTGAGGCACTTGGTCATTAGCCGTAAAGAGGCGATTACCGAGCCATCACATATGGCGGTAGCGGTAGAAGAAGAAAAGGCGCGCGAGAAAGAGTCACAGCGGCGGCGGGATGCGAAAGCAGCAGCTGAGTCAGCTATGTTGGCTGCGAAGCCAAAAGAGGCTGATACGCCTGAAGCAGGCGAAGAAGTAGCGGTCGAAGAGAAAGCGACTGAAGAAGCGCTAGCCGAAGAGAAAGCGACTGAGGAAGCACCAGTCGACGAGAAAGCGACTGAAGAAGCACCAGTTGCAGAGAAAGCGACTGAAGAAGCGCCAGTCGAAGAGAAAGCGACTGAAGAAGCGCCAGTCGAAGAGAAAGCGGCCGAAGCAGCGCCTGCAAAAGAATCACCGGCTGCGGCTGACGCCGACGAGTGGAAACCGGAGAAAGCTGCTGCGCCGGCTGATGCACCCGAATCTAAAGAAACTACTGACGCATCAGACGAGGCTCCGGCCAAATCTGAGAGCGCCTAACGGAGGAGTTAGCAATGAGTCGATATTCACGCAGACGGAAATATTGTCGCTTCACCGCTGAGGGTATTACGGAGATTGATTACAAAGATCTCACTCTGCTTAAAGCGTACGTAACAGAAACCGGCAAAATTGTACCCAGTCGCATTACGGGCACGAAAGCAAACTATCAACGTCAGTTATCGACGGCGGTAAAAAGAGCACGGTTCCTCGCTCTGTTGCCGTACACCGATCGGCATTGATGGCGATTAACGTCGAACGAGGGAGATGCAGCCGCTAGCCGCATGGCTTGTTGCCCGACCGCTTAATGGCGGTTTGGGTCTAATCACAGCGCTGGTACTGCCTATGTTGAGCGGTGTGACCAGCGGATTAGGTCCGGTCATAGGTGGCGTGGTGATGGCGCATCTCGTTTTCGCGAACGGAATTCGTCTGGCGCTTTTCCAGGGCGTTGCAGCAGCCATTTTTCTCGGTGCATTCGCACTAGTCTCGAACGCAGAGGCCATGCAGGTGGTCGTTACGGCGAGTATCATTTGGTTGCCGGCAGCAGCGTCGGCTGGATTGACCGTATACTTGCGGTCATTGACTCTGGCGTTGCAGGTGACGGTCATACTTGCGATGGTCGGTGTGTTAGGTTTTTTTGTTGTTCTAGGCGATCCAATAGTTTTCTGGAATGACGTATTAGTGCAGTGGACGACGCTGGTTCGAGCGGGCGGTCAGTCTGAATATGCGGATCAATTGCTGGCATCGAGAGCGTTGATCATTCCGCAAATGACGATGATGGCTGTTTTTACTGTTTGGACATGGATCGTTTTGGTGTTATTGCTCGGCTACGGGTTGTTCCAGAGCCTGCCGGGTAAACAAGCGCTTTTTGGTCGGTTTTGTGACCTGAATTTTGGCCGGGTTTTAGCTGCTGTCATGGCGCTGACGTCGGTTTTGGCGCTTGCAAGCGGGGCTGCATGGTTGCAGAACTTAGCATTTGTCGTATTTGTAGTATTTTGGTTACAGGGATTGGCGGTCATGCATTGGCTGCATGCGGGCAAACGCTTGCCGTTGTTCGTTTTGCTGACAACTTATGCGTTTTTGTTAGTGCCAGTATTGAACGGATTGATAGTTATCGCGCTAGCGATATTGGGATATTTGGATGCGTGGTTTAATTTTCGCGCCAGGCGCACCGCAACCGCGGCTTGAGAGAGTCACGCAAGCTGTGACGAAACAATTTGAGATAGGGTTATTAGAATGAACGTTATTTTGCTAGACAAAGTTGAAAATCTTGGTGAGATCGGCGACATGGTAAACGTGAAGCCGGGCTACGGTCGAAACTATCTTTTGCCGCAGCGCAAGGCTGCTCTGGCAACAAATAAGAATATCGCTGAAGTAGAATCACGGCGTGCGGATCTTGAAAAGGCGGCCGCTGTCGAGAGGGCGAGTGCGCAATCTCGCGCAGATTTGTTGAGCGGTATGGACCTCGTTATCCCGGCGAATGTTGGGGCAGAGGGTAAGTTGTTTGGCTCCGTAGGGCCCATTGATATTGCCGATGCTTTCGAGAAAGTCGGTGTTGAGGTTGCGCGCTCTGAAGTGCGCTTGCCAGATGGCCCGATACATGAGATTGGCGAATTTACGATTGGATTGCACCTGCATAGCGACGTCAATGTTGATGTCAATTTGAAGGTCGTTCCAGAAGAGTAAAACGTTTTCTGTGGTACGGTATGTGGTCGTGTCAGGCAACATACCGCGAGTTGTCCGACGCCATCGTTGCCGTTACTATATTGCATGAAATGTCCGGAGAGACAGGTCTAAATGGTTCGAGCTTTGGATGACGGATTACCACCCGATGCGATGGAGCGTCGGTTAAAGGTGCCACCAAACTCCATTGAAGCCGAGCAGTCCGTGCTTGGCGGACTTATGCAAGATAAAGAAGCATGGGACAAGGTCGCCGACCTTATCCTCGCACATGACTTCTATCGCAAAGATCACCAGCTTATTTTTACAGCGATCGCTGATCTGTCCGAAGACGGTCATCCCTGTGATGTGGTGACTGTTTCCGAGTGGTTAAGCAATCGCGACGAATTGGATGCAGCCGGTGGGCTTGAGTATCTGGCAACGCTGACCAATGAAACGCCTGGTGCCGCGAACGCTCGGGCGTATGCGACCATCCTTCGCGAACGTTCTACGTTGAGGTCACTTATTTCGGCAGGCAACGAGATAAGTGGCAACGCCTTTACGACAGAGGGTCGAAGCGCGACCGAATTGGTCGACGAGGCAGAACGCCTGGTTTTCGATATTGCTGAGAAAGGGTCCCGCGGCAAAGCCGGATTTAGATCGTTAAAACAAATTCTTCCCGACGCGGTCGATCGAATCGATCTGCTGCACCAATCGGACGGAGACATTACCGGTATTCCTACCGGTTTTAGTGACTTCGATAAACTGACCGCAGGGTTGCAACCAGGTGACCTTGTAATCATTGCCGGGCGCCCATCGATGGGCAAAACGACGTTGGCGATCAATATCGCGGAGAACGCGGCAATTGGTGCACGTATTCCAACGGCAGTATTTTCGATGGAAATGCCAGCACAACAATTGGCATTTAGAATGATTTCGTCGCTTGGTCGCGTTGATCAAACCCATCTTCGTACGGGTAATTTCCCCGACGAAGATTGGTCGCGAATCAATACGGCTGTGCAGCTGATGTCAGATGCGCCGATCTATATTGATGATTCGCCCGGACTGTCACCGACGGAAATTCGAGCTCGTGCAAGACGCCTAAAACGCGAGTCAAATCTTGGACTAATTGTGCTCGATTATTTGCAACTCATGCAGGTGCATGGTGCCAATGAAAATCGTGCTACAGAGATCTCTGAAATATCCCGTTCATTGAAATCGCTGGCAAAGGAACTGGAAGTACCGATCATTGCGTTATCCCAGCTCAATCGTAGCGTTGAGCAACGTACGGACAAGCGACCGGTAATGTCAGATCTTCGGGAATCTGGTGCAATCGAGCAGGATGCGGATCTTATAATTTTCATTTATCGCGATGAAGTCTACAACCCGGATTCGCCCAAGAAGGGCATTGCCGACATCATTATTGCCAAGCAACGAAATGGCCCGATTGGCGATTTCCTACTTACGTTTGTTGGCAAATACACGAAGTTCGAAAACTGGGTTCCCGACTCCTATGCGGACGAGTCTTTTCGGTGACCTTCAGTGCTCGCGCACGAATCAATCTGAGCGCGATCCAGCATAACCTAAACGTCATCCGTTCAATCGAACCTGCAGCCCGCGTAATGGCTGTAGTCAAAGGCAACGCCTACGGTCACGGCATGCTCGAAACAGCAACTGCGCTTGCAGATGTCGATGCATTCGCGGTGGCGAGAATTTCAGAGGCCGCTCAGCTTCGAGACGCAGGGTGCGAGCATCCACTCGTGTTACTTGGAGGGATAGTGGCGGAGTCCGATTTAGATTTGGCCGCACGTCTCGGTGTTTCGCTTTGTGTGCACAATCATGAACAAATTGAATGGTTGGAAAATTTTGCATGCGGTGCTTTCGAGGTGTGGCTGAAAATCGATACTGGCATGCATCGCTTAGGATTCCATACGAACGTTGCGGAAATGGCTATCGCTAGGCTAAATTCTTGCTCAGCAGTCAAAAAACTGTCTTTGATGACACATCTCGCAAATGCGGATAACCTGAACGACGAAATCATTGATCGGCAGATGGAACAATTTTCCACTTTGGCGAACGACTTCAAAGGAGATATCAGTATTGCCAATTCTGGCGGCTTATTCGGCGCTGCCAGGAGTCTCCAACGATTTTCGAATGCGAGCAGAGAAGGGCGAGTTTGGATGCGACCCGGTATAGCGCTTTTTGGTGTTTCGCCTATTGAGGGGAGTCTTGGGACGGAATTGGGGCTCAAGCCTGCGATGAATTTTGAATCTACTTTGATCGCTATTAGAGCGATACGGGCAGGTCAGCCGGTCGGCTACGGCGGAGAATGGCAAGCCCCATGCGATACTAAGATTGGAGTGATCGCAGTTGGCTATGGCGATGGCTACGCATGCTACATGCAGGCCGGAGCGCCTATGTCTATTAACAATAGAGAGGTGCGCGTTGTTGGCGCTGTTTCTATGGACCTCACAACGGTCGATCTCGGGCCAAATGCGCAAGATGAAATTGGAGATCGCGTATTGTTATGGGGAGACGCATTGCCAGTCGAGCGAGTTGCGGAAGCTGTTCGAACAGCGGCTTATCAATTGATCACGGGTATTACTCATCGCGAAGCGGCGGTCTTCGACGAATAGCGAGATCGGCCCGTAGGCCGATCGCGAATTGATCCGATGTGCGTTACCGGTTGAAACCCGTAGCGGGCAATCAGCCTTTAAAGAATCCCATTTTGACGCCTGCCAACTGTACGACGTCGTTGTCGTTCAATTTGCGCGCCTGCGCACCAATCGGTTGACCGTTGACCAACGGATAGTCACCTTCCTCGCTGCTTTCGACATGCACGATGAAGTAACCCTCTGCGCGTCGCGTAATGGCTGCGACTTGTACACCCGGACGCCCGAGCATGGTGAGCGCTTTCGTTAATTCAAGTTCACGTCCAGCGAATGACCCACTTATACCTGCAATTTCGCGAGCGGTAGCGGATTAGGTGCCGGTCTGGGATCGACTCCGGCGGAAGTTTCTGTATGCGCTGCTGGTTCTGGTTTTGCCTCTCGCGTTGGCGTTGGCGTTGGCGGTGGAGCAACCGTTGAAGCAATGGGTTCTCGTGCCGTATTAGAATCCGGCATGTCGACCTTCATATCTTCACGGCGGTCAGCTGCAGCAATTTGTGGTTCTTCTGCCGCTGCAATCTCGGCCGCTTTTTCAGCAGCTGCCAACTGGTCAGCACTGTGCTGGCCGGCAGGAATTACCATGGTTTTTTCGAATTCGTCTTGCTCGATATCGTTGGCTTGCTGATCCGAGAAGCGTAATTGGTGAGAAAAATCGCTAAATCAGCAGCGGATATGCGGGCATCCACAAAATATTTGTCCGAAGCGAGTGCTACTGCCAGGGGCAAAGAGGGTGACATGACGCCACCTTGTAGGTGCCAAAGTTGAGATTGCCGTAGGACGCCGTCTGAGTCTGGCTGTAACTTGAGCGTGCCGGTGCGGCTCGCGACATCGGACAGCCGATGGTCGGTCGGCACGAAAATCGGTGTATTGCCAGTCAATATCGCGGCCCATCCCGGCAACTCGGCCGTCGGCTCGATAGCCGGTGGTTCCGCCAATATGATTCTCTTAACTGATTGGTTCTGTAGATTTTCGAGCAATCTTCCGTATTCGGCCAGTATCTCGTCCGCTGATTTTCTGGCGGGGCTAATACTCACAATGACGCCGTCCTCCAATGAGGAGGTGCGAACACTTGGGGCAAATATATCGTAGATAAATCGATCAGCCGCCACGAACCATGGCGCTAGCGGTCCATATATCAAGACCAGCAATACGCTGACAAAGCTCAAGACGACCCAACGGTCCCGATGTTCTTTACGTTTTTGGCTCAATGGTTAGCTTCTCTACATAACGTGGCGAGTATAGAAAATCGCAAGCGTTTTAAATGAGATACGGTTAGCATTTTTGGCTGGCTGGGACCCTATCTAGGGGTGCTAGAATTGGGAATCTGTTGCCGGATAAGTTCGCTTGCGCGGATTTTTTTCGCAATTTCTGAATTGGTAAGTTTTTGTGCTGTGAAAGCAGAGGAATCGATACGTATGGGGCGAGCGAAAACAGCCTATTTGTGTAGTCATTGCGGCGCACACGCCCCCAAGTGGCAGGGTCAGTGTCCGGATTGCGATGCTTGGAATACCTTGACCCAGACGACAGTCAGCAGCCGTTCGGCGGAACGCGGTCAGGGTAGGGAGGCGACCGAGCTAAGCGCGCTGGCGGATGACAACGGCCTCCGCTATCCGACGGGCTTCAGCGAGTTCGACCGGGTGCTCGGCGGCGGTCTCGTACCGGGATCCGTGATTTTGTTGGGTGGCGATCCCGGCGTCGGGAAATCGACACTCTTGCAGCAGGTTGCTTCACAATTGCCGAGCGAGTTGCAAACCTGTTATGCAACAGGTGAGGAATCCTTGCGTCAGATTGCACAGCGTTCGCATCGTCTTGGACTGGACAGCCCATCATTACGTCTGCTTTCCGACTCATCTTTGAACAACATTCTCGAGCAAGCACGCGCGAATAAATCGAAAGCATTGGTTATCGATTCCATCCAGACGATGGTGGCAGCGGATGTTCCTTCTGCTCCCGGCACCGTGTCGCAATTGCGCGAATGTGTCAGTCGTATTGTCAGCTTTGCAAAACTTGAAGAGGTTGCCGTTTTCCTGATCGGACATGTCACGAAGGAAGGCGCGATTGCTGGACCTAGAGTGGTGGAGCATATGGTCGACACCGTTTTGTATTTCGAATCGGATCCCGGCAGCCGCTATACCATCGTGCGCGCAGTTAAGAATCGATTTGGCGCGAGCAGCGAGATGGGTGTTTTCGCAATGCTTGAAAGTGGTTTCAAGGAAGTGACGAATCCGTCCGCGATATTCTTGTCGCGGGAAGACGGTGGTGGTGCGGGCAGCGTGATTGCGACGGCTTGGGAAGGGAGTCGGCCATTGTTAGTCGAAATTCAAGCCTTGGTTGCCGATGCGAGCAGTGGTCATCCCAAGCGGCTTGCGCAAGGGTTGGATAACAATCGTCTGTCGCTGTTGGTCGCGGTTTTGCAACGGCATGGTGGTATTGCGCTTGCAGGTGAGGATATATTTTTGAACGTTGTTGGCGGTCTGAAAATTTCAGAAACGTCTGCCGATTTGCCGGCCGTATTAGCAATCGTGTCCAGTTTTCGTGACCGACGTTGCAGGGAAAAACTGATCAGCTACGGTGAAGTAGGCTTGGCCGGCGAGGTGCGTCCAGTCCGATTCGGAACTGAGCGAATTCAGGAAGCGCAGAAACAAGGTTTCACCACCGCGATTGTTCCTATGGCCAACGTGCCGCGAAACGCAGTGAAAGGTATTGAGGTAATCGGTGTTCGTCGACTTGATGAAGCTCTCGCGGCTGCGCTGACCTAATCAGTCATAGGCTCTCTATTCTGCTTCTGCATTGTTGGGGGCCACGGCAGCATGGACGCGCGCTAATTGCACACGATTCTCGTTCGTTTCCATGATCTCAATCGAATGGCCAGAAATTTCCAGGCTGGTGCCAGAAGCGGGAATCGTTTCCAGGTATTCGACGATCAATCCGTTGAGTGTTTTCGGTCCATCGGTTGGTAGGTCCCAGTGCATTAATTTATTTAGCTCGCGGACGTTTATTGCACCATTAACTAGCCACGTTGAATCTGTTTCTTTCACGATCTCTTCATCGTCGTTACTCGGATCAGTCGTAAATTCACCAACAATCTCTTCAAGAATGTCTTCAAGGGTTACGATCCCCTGAATGTCGCCGTATTCGTCGACGACTAACGCGAAGCGTTTGCGACCTTTTTGAAATTGCACTAACTGCGTGCTGAGCGGCGTACCCTCAGGGACGAAATAGGGTTCGTCAAGAAGTTTGACTAGATCCTCTTTTGCAAACTCCTTCTGAGCGAAAATGTTTGCCAGTCGCCGTAAGTGCAAAACACCTTGCACGTTGTCGATTCCGTCCTGGTAGACGGGCAGCATTGTGTGCTCGCTGCCACGAATCAGTTCGGAGATTTCCTCGATGTCGTCGTCAAGGTCAATGCCGATGATTTCGTTGTGCGGAACCATGACGTCGTCGACCGATACTTTCTCCAGGTCAAGAATACTCAAGAGCATTTGTCGGTATTTCCCGGAAATTCGTACGCCCGCCTCGTAAACCACTGTTCGCAGTTCTTCCCTGCTCAATGCGTATCCGTCGGCACCCGCGCGTCGTAATCCCAGCAAAAAAAGCACACCGTTTGCCATTAAATTGGTGAGCCAAACGAATGGGTAGGTAACTTTCAGAAGCGGGTAGTAAATGAACGCGGCCGGAAAGGCGATGCGTTCAGGGTTGAGTGCTGCAGCCGTTTTTGGTGCAGTCTCCGCAAAAATTAAGACAATCAGCGTGAATACGGCCGTGCCGATCGCGAGTCCAACGTCGCCGCCGAGTTCATTCGATACAACACCGACTAGCGCAGACGCAAAAATATTGACGGCATTGTTGCCAAGCAGAATTAAGCCAATAAGCCGTTCTGGTTTTTGAAGTAATTCTTCGGCTAATTTTGCGCCGCGATCGCCAGAGCGAGCCTTGTGTCGCAATTTATAGCGATTCAGGCTCATCAAGGCGGTTTCCGAGCCCGAGAAGAACGCGGAAAGAATCAGCAGGACGACGAGCAGACCGATTAGCGCTGCTAGTGATATGTCACCGCCCAATGGATGGGCACCTCCGTAATTAATGAACGGATCCAGTTCATCAGGACGAAAGAACAGTGTCAAGGAATAGAAGAGCTCTTTACGGCAGATTCAACTCCAACTGCGGCCGAGTACTTCTTCTAAGACAAACCGACTGCCGAAATACGCGAGGCATAAAAAGAGAAATCCCCAAAGGTAGAGATAGATTGCGCGTTTGCCACGCCAGCCAACCAGCCATCGAGCAATAAGCAGCGCGCCGAAAAGAACCAACGCTAATATCGAAAGTGCCGTTTTGTGCACTAAATGCTGCGCGAATAAATCGTCAACAAATGCGACGCCAGTGGACACCGCGATCAGCAACACCAGAAAGCCTGCTGTCGTGATACCGAATAACAGTCGTTCAGTGGTTTCAAGCGGCGCGAACAATTGATTAAGCTCAGAAAACTTTCCTGCCTGGAGCCGTCGTTCTTGCGCTAGCGCGTACAAAGCGACAATGACGCCAACAGTTAGTAGCCCGTAAGCAAGGAGAGAGATCAAAATGTGAGATTGAATCTGCCAGGTCATCGGCGCTGCCAATTCAGACGTCGCCGGACGGCTAGTCAGGAGCGCTGCCACAGCGGCTAGCACGAAGAGACCGCCAGCGAGACCTCTAAGCGATTTAACTGCTGCCCCCATCAAACCGGTTATCGCGAGTAACAGTCCAATAAAGGACGCCGCATTTCCAATTGAAAGAACAATGCCATCCGGAACGGCGATAGCGACCCACAAGATCCAGGTGTGCCACAGCAAACCCGTCAGTCCAGTGGCAAACGCAATAATGAGCAACATGCTGCGTTGTGTTGCATAACGTGGCAGGCAAACAGCTGCGAACAAAGCGCCAGCAATTATGTACAAGAAAAAATTTGTGAATTGAAACACAGACATATTGCGAGCTGACCCATATTTTGGTATTCAATCATCCCATACGGGGTTGAGCATGAGAACCCTTGTAGAAAGAGGGTGCAGAAGGTCGTGGCTTTATGTGGATTAGAACGTTGGGCTGTAGCGGTGGAATTGGCGCGGGATCGCGTACGTCCGCCATGCTTGTCGACGCAGATGTTCTGATCGATGCTGGCACAGGTCTGGGTGATCTGGGTCTGGATGAATTGGATGCCATTCGCCATGTGTTTCTGACCCACGCTCACTTGGATCACATCGCAGGTCTGCCGATGCTAATTGATGCGAATTTCGATGAAAACTTCGAAACGCCAGTGACCGTTTATGCACGTGAAGAAACGATCGACGCGCTAAAAAAGCATCTTTTCAATGACGTCATATGGCCCGATTTCTCAAAAATTCCGAGTATAGATCGCGCCATGCTTCAGTATGTCGTCTGCAACCCGGGCGACGCGATTACGATTGGACATCGCGAATTCAAAGCAATCGACGTTAGCCACAGCGTTCCATCATTGGGTTATACGGTACAAAGCTCCGGTGGTGTATTTGCAGTAAGCGGAGACACGAAAACGAACGATACATTGTGGCCTGCACTAAACGCCTGCGATGATTTGCGCGTGCTGGTTGTTGAGGTGTCGTTTCCGAATGAGCAGGAAGCGTTGGCGACGAAATCAGGTCACTATTGCCACTGACCCTATCGCGTGATCTGGAGCGCTTGCGGCATGAGCCGGATATCTGGATTACCGGGATGAAGCCGGGGCTAGAGGCTCGAATTATTACGCAAGTGACAGAAGCCATCCCTAATAGGAATGTCCGCATGTTGTCGATTGGTACGGTAATCGACGTCTAGAGCGTCCTCCGCTCGCCCAATTTGATTCGCGAAATACTGGCTCTGTATCCATCAATCCTACCTTGTTGGACCACTAGTTGCGGTAAACTCTGCGAGATTTCATTACGGGCAATAAATGATGTTTGAAACCCTTTCGGATCGTCTTACGAAGACGGCACGGGACCTTACTGGTAAAGGTCGGCTTAGCGAAGCGAACGTAAAAGATACCGTTCGACAGGTGCGTTTGGCGCTTCTGGAGGCGGACGTTGCGCTGCCGGTCGTCAAGTCTTTTGTCGCGCGAGTGAGCGAGAGAGCGATCGGCGCTGAGGTTGGCAAGAGCCTTACGCCTGGACAGGCTTTCGTAAAGATCATCCATGCTGAACTGACCAAGGTACTCGGCAGCGAAACCGTGCCGCTTGATCTAAGAGCGCAACCGCCGGTCGTTATTTTCCTTGCTGGATTGCAGGGTGCAGGTAAAACGACAACGGCGGCAAAGCTTGCTCGACGGTTAATTTCTCATGAGAAAAAGCGGGTTATGTTGGTCAGTGTCGACGTGCATCGGCCGGCGGCAATTCTGCAGCTTGAAACGTTGGCGGAGGAAGTTGGTGCAGCTTTTTGCCACAGTTCTGTCAAAGATAAGCCGGAGAAAATAGTCGATCGTGCGCTCGATGAGAGTCGGCGCCAACATATGGATGTTCTAATCGTCGATACCGCCGGTCGCTTACATATCGATGACGAGATGATGGCTGAGGCCAAACGCATCCATGCACGGGCAGCTCCACACGAGACTCTGTTCGTCGTTGACAGCATGGCGGGCCAGGATGCCGTCAACTCCGCGAGCGCTTTCAATGCTTCATTGCCACTGACCGGCGTCATATTGACCAAAGCCGATGGTGATGCAAAAGGCGGTGTTGCACTGTCCGTGAGAGAGGTGACCGGTCAGCCGATCCGTTTCTTAGGCATGGGTGAAAAGACGGACGCATTAGAAGTCTTTCATCCTGATCGGATGGCCTCACGCATTTTGGGTATGGGCGATGTTCTCTCGTTGGTTGAGGAGATTGAGGGCAAGGTCAATAAAGACGATGCCGAAAAGTTGGCGAAGAAGCTCAAGAAAGGTAAAGGCTTTGATCTGACAGATCTAAAGTCTCAGCTTGAGCAGATGATGAACATGGGCGGGATGGCTGCAATGCTCGAAAAGCTGCCAATGCCCGGCAACGTCAATCCTGCGGCGCTAAAAGAAGCTGCGAATGAGCAGCAGTTTCGACGTCAGATCGCCATAATCAACTCAATGACGCTCGGCGAACGGCGTTTTCCAAAAACTATTAATGGATCCAGGAAAAAGCGCATAGCACTGGGTGCGGGTATACAGATTCAGGACGTTAATCGGCTCCTGAAGCAGCATCTTCAAATGGAAAAAATGATGAAAAAAATGTCGAAGGGCGGCATGAAGAAGATGATGCGGGGCATGCCTGGTGGCGGTATGCCGCCCGGAATGCGCTAAACATTGCAGACCGGATAGGCGTTCTGCAAAAAAGGCTGCAACTGCGCGCCTTCGGGGCTGTATTTGAGCTTCACATTCCGCCGAAAATGCGTACAATGCCCCGTTTACTCGGCCCAGGCCGAGTTCTGGCATGTCTGCCTCACTTTAGAATTAAGCGGAATTGTAATGGTTAGTATTCGTCTTTCGCGCGCTGGCGCGAAAAAGCGGCCTTTTTACCACTTTGTGGTTACCGACAGTCGAAATCGTCGGGACGGTCGTTACATCGAGCGACTCGGTTTCTTTAATCCACTTGGGAAAGAAAAAGAAGAGAACGTTCGGATTGATTTGGACCGTGTGGATTACTGGCTTGGCCAGGGTGCGCAACCTTCAGATCGCGTTTCTTCACTTCTGAAGGCGCATCGGAAACTAGCCGCAGCCGGCTAATCCGAGTCCGCCGCGTAAAAGGGGCGGCGTGGCGTGTTCGATAATAAGCCTGTTGTGCTTGGCCGAGTCTCGGGACTCTTTGGTGTTAAAGGATGGGTGAAAATCCATTCCTTCACAAACCCACGAGACGCGCTCCTGGAATATACCGGCTGGGTTATCGAGTCAGGTGGCGTTTGGCAGGAAATTGAGCTTGCCGAGGGCAAGCGGCACGGAAAAACGATAATTGCGCGATTCGGTGGCATTGAGGATCGTGATGCAGCGGCCGTATTTGTAAATTGTGCTCTTGGGGTGCCGCGGCAAACTTTGCCGGCAACAGGAGCAGATGAGCACTACTGGTCTGACATAGAAGGGCTACGGGTCGAGCGAAAGGATGGAACGTCACTGGGTACGGTGGCCTATCTGCTTGAGACCGGAGCGAATGACGTGCTGGTGGTGCAGGGTGATCAGGAAGTTTTGATCCCGTACCTCATCGGCGATGTAATTAAGAACGTTGATCTCGAAAACGGGGTTATCAGCGTTGACTGGGAATGGGACTGACGCGATGCAGATGCAAGTCGTCACGCTCTTCCCGGAAATGGTAAAAACGGTTGTGCAATTTGGTGTGGTGGGTCGCGCCGTAGAGCGAGGAATCTTGGCTCTGCATTGTAAAGATCCGCGAGAACACACGACGGACAATCACCGTACGGTCGATGATCGACCCTATGGCGGTGGTCCTGGAATGGTGATGAAATATGAGCCTGTCTCAGCGGCGTTGAAAACGGCGCGAAAGGCAATGCCAGAAGGGTCGCCGGTCGTTTGTTTGTCACCACAGGGTGCAGTGTTTGATCAGGCGACCGCGAAGCGGTACGCAGAGCTGCCTGGCATCATTTTGCTGGCAGGCAGGTACGAGGGCATCGATGAAAGGCTATTGGAGTCTGAAGTTGATGAGGAGCTGTCACTTGGCGATTTCGTGTTGAGCGGCGGAGAGATCGCTGCGATGGCAGTGATTGATGCGGTTGTAAGGTTGTTGCCCGGAGTGCTCGGTGACGAGGAGTCCGCTAAACAAGACTCGTTTATGCAGGGTCTGCTGGATCATCCGCATTACACGCGACCGGAAGATTTGGACGGGCAGCGTGTTCCGGAAGTGTTGTTGTCTGGCGACCATGCGCGAATTGCGAAATGGCGTTATCAGCAAGCGTTAGGTCGGACGTATTTGCGTCGTCCGGATTTGATTGAAAAATTAGAATTAAATGACGAGCAGCAGTTGCTGCTTGATCTGTACTTGAAAGAATCAGACATAAATTAGCCAACCTTAGGTTTGGCAGGTGGATTGGAAATGAGCAAAATAATTGACGCACTTGAGCAGGAACAAATGTCCAAGGAAATTCCGACCTTTGCGCCGGGCGACACAGTCGTTGTGCAGGTTAAAGTAAAGGAAGGAGTCCGCGAACGATTGCAGGCATTCGAGGGCATTGTAATTGCCAAACGAAATCGTGGCCTAAATTCGTCATTCACGGTACGCAAGATTTCTCACGGCGAAGGTGTGGAGCGTGTTTTTCAGACGTACAGCCCAGTTGTGAGTGGCATCGAGGTCAAGCGACGTGGCGACGTAAGGCGCGCCAAGTTGTATTACCTGCGTGGCCTGACTGGCAGGGCTGCCAGGATTAAGGAAAAAATCTAGGAATCGCCTGAATACGGGTAATATTGACCCGTATGGATGTCTCAGCGATTTTTTGCCTGAACCAGCTCCCAAATTCGGAGTCAGTCGAGGCATGAACAAATTGTATGGAATAGTGGCGCAATTCAAACGTTGGCTTGGACGAATGCTTGCTGCTGGCCTGCTGCTTTTGCTCGCGGGCTGTGCTGTTCTCGTGTCTTCGGCCGCCAGCAAGTTCGCCGACAACCTATCGGCGGCAGTCCTCAACCAAAGTGATCCAGAGATCGTTCGTGATGGGGCGCCTGCTTATCTGCTGCTCCTGGACAGCCTGCTGGAAGGGAGCTCCGATGATCCCGCCCTGTTGTCCGCTGCTGCAGCGCTGTACGCGACGTATGGGACCGTGTTCGCCAACGATCCCAAGAGAGCGCAAATACTCACCGAGCGGGCGCGAACGTACAGTACCAAGGCAATGTGTATTTCCTATGCGGCTTCCTGTGAGTGGGACGGCATGCTCTTTGACGACTACCAGCAAACGCTCGGGGATCTGAAGCCAAAACACGCCGACGTGGTGTTTAGTCATGGTCTTGCGTCGCTCGCCTATATTCGAGCACACAGCGCGGACTATGCCGCAATCGCCATATTGCCTTACAGCGAATTACTGTTTGAGCGCTATCTGGAGATCAATGACGGCAGTGACGATGGGGCTATTCATACCTATCTCGGAATACTCAACACCCTGATCCCGCCGGCACTGGGCGGTAAGCCAGATAAGGGCCGCGAGCACTTTTTGCGCGCAATCGACATATCCGATGGAACTGATCTCAGTGCAAAGGTCGAATACGCTAACGGTTATGCGCGCTTATTGTATGAGCGTGAGCTCCATGACCAATTGTTAACGGAAGTGCTGGAAGCCGACACAAATGTGCCGGGGTCGACACTTTTGAACGTTCTTGCTCAACGTCAGGCAGAAGATCTGCTTAAATCAGCCGACGACTATTTTTGAACGTACCGTTTTGACGTAAGCTATTTAAACGGGCTCATCGGAGGATGATGATGCGACACCCCAAAACCCTAGTTTCTCTTGCATTGGCAGGTTTATGTCTTAGTGCGACGATGGCCAATGCGGTCGAGGTCAAGATCTCCACCTTGCTTCCCAATCAATCGCAATGGATGCAGGATATGCGTGCGGCGGGCAAAGTGATTGAGGCTCGCACAGACGGTCGCGTTAAATTGAAATTTTATGGCGGCGGCGTACAGGGAACTGAATCCGCGGTGTTGCGGAAGATACGTATCGGCCAGTTGGACGGCGGTACCTTCGCACCAACGGACTTTATGAAACAAAACACCGCTGTCAACATCTACGGCCTGCCATTTGTTTTCGAAAACTGGGAAGAAATGCGCTACGTGCGCGACAAAATGGATCCATTGTTGAAAGCAGGATTCGACGAACTTAACTATGTCACGTTCGGTTTTGTTGGATCATTTTCCATTGTTTTATCCAATGTGCCGATCAGCAATCATGCAGATATGAAAGGCAAGAAAGTTTGGCTGCCACAGGGTGACACCATTAGTTACGAAGCTATGAAGCGACTGCAATTATCTCCTGTCGCATTACCAGTGACCGACGTGTTAACCGGGTTGCAAACTGGACTATTGGACATTGCTGCGATTCCTCCAGAGGTTGCGGTCGCGTTGCAATGGCACACACGAGTTAAGTACTTCACCGACATGCCCGTTGCGTATGCAATGAGTTTTCTCGCAATCAACAAACTAAAATTCGACAATCTGTCAGCGGATGATCAAGGCGTTCTGACCGAGGTCTTGACTGAGGTCTATAAAAAAATTGATCTTGCTGCGCCGCAAGAGTCTGAAAATGCAATGCAGGCTTTGACTAAAATCGGTATTCAGAAAGTTGCGCCTGATCCAGGTCAGTTTTCTGAGTTACAGGCGACAATGGGTGAGTCAAATAAGGCGATGGCCACTGAAGGCATCTTTCCCTTAGACTTGTATCAGAAAATGCAGGCCTACCTGACGGAATATCGTAACCGCAGTGCGGCGGTCGCTAACGGCCAATAGATTGTCATCGACGTCTGGCATAGCGGCGCGTCTCGAAAAATGGGGCACCGCACTCGAAAGTACCGCGCTAGTTTTATTACTCGGCGCTTTAATGCTGCTTGCAGTCGGCCAAATTGTCCTACGAATTTTCTTTAGTTACGGTTTCATCTGGGCGGATGAACTCGTCAAACTTTTTGTATTGTGGATCGCGTTAATTGCGTCCATTGCGGCAAGCCGCAGCAATCGACATCTGCGAATCGATCTGCTGTCACATTTCGTGGCAGATAAGTATGCCCGCTTCCCACGCATTATCGTTGAGGCATTCGCTGCCATAGTTTGTGCACTGTTGGCGTGGCATTCGTGGCGTTTCGTGCAACTGACCATCGAGTTCGAGGACTCTATTCTGGTCGATTTTCCAGCGTGGATTGCGTACTCGTTGCTGCCGCTGTCGTTCGTATTGATGAGTTATCGATTCGCGCTGTCCTGTGGCAGTGAGGTCGTGCGCGCAGTTCGACCGGATGAGGCAGCGGAATGATTTTTAGTATTGCGCTAATTATCCTGGCCATTTTTGGCGCACCCCTGTTTACGATTATTGCCGCGAGCGCGATGTTCGGCTACCAGAATGAAGGGATCGATCTGATGGCAATGGCGATCGAGGTGCTGGGCATTGCCAGTATGCCGATGCTTTCCGCGATTCCATTGTTCACCTTTGCGGGCTATTTGTTGAGCGAGAGTAACGCACCGCATCGGCTGGTTCGACTTACAAGCGCAATGCTCGGTTGGATGCCGGGAGGGCTGGCTCTGGTCGCCCTGGCAGCGTGCGCATTTTTTACAGCATTTACCGGCGCCTCAGGTGTCACGATAATTGCGCTTGGCGCAATTTTGTATCCCGCACTAAAGCAGGATGGCTATCCGGACAATTTCAACCTGGGCTTGGTGACCACCTCGGGCAGTCTCGGGTTGTTGTTTGCCCCCTCGTTACCGCTCATTTTGTATGGTGTTGTTGCTGAGATTTCAATTGACGATCTGTTCCGCGCCGGCGTGTTGCCCGGCATCTTGATGCTGGTTTTATTGTCCGGTTATAGTCTATGGATCAATCGTCACAACCGTAAACCACTCGGGTCCTTTTCCTGGGGTGAGGTTGGTTCTGCACTGTGGGAAGCAAAATGGGAACTGCCGCTGCCTGTTGTTGTGCTCGGCGGCATTTACTCAGGTTACTTCGCGGTTTCGGAGGCTGCAGCAGTAACAGCGCTTTATGTTTTCATTGTCGAAGTGTTGATCCTGCGCGAAATAAAGATCAAAGAATTACCCGGACTTATGCGTGAATCGATGCTCTTGGTCGGCGGCATTCTCATTATTCTTGGTGTTTCGTTGGCTTCGACCAATTACATGATTGACGCTGGCGTACCGCAGCAAATTCTTGCCTATATAACGGAATACGTTTCTAGTCAGGCGAGTTTCCTGTTTCTCTTGTTTATTTTCTTGTTAATTCTGGGTGCCATTCTCGACATTTTTTCGGCGATCGTACTGGTCGTGCCATTAATTTTGCCTATTGCCGCGCAGTATGGCGTGAACGATTTTCATCTGGGTATTGTTTTCCTGGCGGCAATGCAACTCGGCTACCTGACGCCGCCAGTGGGTCTGAATTTGTTTATCGCCAGCTACCGGTTTAATCGACCCATCATGAACGTTTATTCGGCTACGTTTCCATTCCTGATTATCCTGATGATCTCTGTTCTCTTGATCATGTATTGGCCGGGCTTGTCGCTTTGGCTTCTATCAGATTGATCGTTTGACTCAATAACCCTGATTTCTTGCGAGTACAGGTGAACCCCATCAAAATAGTTTCTTGCGTGCTGGTCGCAGGGTTGCTCCTTAGCCTTAAGGTCATCGCGCAATCAGAGCTGGACCTTGCAGATATCCGTTTGCCACCGGGCTTTGCAATAGAGATCTGGACTGATGAAGTGCCCAATGCTCGATCAATGGCATTGGGTGCAAACGGGACGGTATTTGTAGGGACTCGAAGAGATGGCAGGGTGTACGCTGTTGTTCCGAAACAGGCATCATCACCGACGGTGATTACCATTGCGGAAGGTCTAGAAATGCCGAATGGCATCGCGTTTCATGACGGCGATCTGTATGTCGCAGAGAATCATCAGATTTTACGCTTTGATGGTATTGAAACGCGGCTAGATGACATTCCGGACCCGGCAGTTGTCATTGACACGCTATCCACCGAGACACATCACGGCTGGCGCTATATTGATTTTGGCCCCGATAGCAAACTCTATGTCGCAATCGGAGCGCCCTGCAATGTTTGTGAGCGCGAAGGCTTCGCCAATATCTCGCGCATGAATGGGGATGGAAGTGATCAGGAGATCGTTGCAAGTGGCATACGAAATTCTGTCGGTTTTGATTGGCATCCCGATACCGATGAGCTTTGGTTCACGGATAACGGTCGCGACATGTTAGGCGACGATACTCCACCCGGAGAATTCAATCGTGCCCCAACCGATGGAATGCATTTCGGATTTCCCTTTTGTCATGGCGCGGACATTGCCGATCCAGAGTTTGGAGATCGACGAGACTGTTCCGAATTTGTTGCGCCTGCCCAGAAGCTTGGGCCGCACGTTGCGCCTTTGGGCATTGAGTTTTATCGTGGCGAGATGTTTCCGAGTTCATACACGGGGCAGGCGTTTATCGCGGAGCATGGATCGTGGAATCGATCCAAAAAGATTGGTTATCGTATTAGTCTGGTGCGAATGGAGGCGGGCGCAGCCGCCGGCTACGAAACGTTTGCCGACGGATGGTTGCAGGGCGAAGAGGTATCCGGACGATCCGTCGACGTGCTGCCCTTGCCCGATGGATCAATACTCGTGAGCGACGATCAAAACGGCGTAATATATCGAATTGCATATTCGCGCCCTTGGACGAAGGTGTCACTAACGTAACTGTGGAATAAATTTATGAGTATTAGGAGTTCTCTATCGCGACTGTTTCGGTTCCTATGGAGCGGTGTTGACGGTCTACGAAAGATTTTGCATTTGATGGTTTTATTGTTTATTTTTTCAATAATTGTCAGTGCACTAGCATCATCTTCTGTAGTGATTCCTCAGAGTGGCGCTTTGGTGATCCAACCTGCTGGGAATATTGTTGAGCAATTGGCGGGTGACCCGTTTGACCGTGCGTTACAGGAATTGATGGGCGACGGACCGCCGCAGACCTTGATGAAAGATATCGTCGACGGGCTTGAGTTTGCGAAGGATGACGAGAGGATCTCAGCTGTAGTGCTGGACCTGTCTGCCATGCCAGGAGGCGGGCTCAGTAAATTGAAAAGAATCAGCTCGGCTATTGAAGACTTCAAGCAGTCCGGAAAGCCTGTCATCGCTACGGCAGATTATTATGGCCAGGGATCGTATTACTTAGCCGCACATGCGGATATCGTTTACATGCATCCCGATGGCGCTCTTGTTCTCAGCGGATTCGGCTCATACCGTAATTTTTACAAGACCGCGATCGATAAGTTGAAAATCGATTGGAACATCTTTCGGGTTGGCACTTATAAGTCGGCTGTCGAACCCTTCATGCGCGACGACATGTCCGTTGAATCAGAGGCAGCGCTGTTGGCAGTGCTTGATCAACTTTGGGTGCAGTATATGTCCGACGTTGAGGCCGCTCGTAGTCTGGACAGTGGCGTGATACAGGACGTTCTCGAAAATCTTATCGCGCATGTTGAGGCGACGAATGGTGATCTGGCGCAATTAGCGCTTGAGCAGGGCTTCGTTGATGGTTTGGTCACTCGTGCGGAACTCCAGCAGCTCATTATCGATGTGGCTGGAAAGACAGAGGACGATGACTCTTATACCGGGACAGCGCTGGGCGATTATTTGCCCCAGATGCGCATGTTGCAAGGCGACACAGTAGAGGAAAAAAATGTCGCGGTGATCGTCGCTGCGGGTGAAATCCTCAATGGGTCACAGGCACCTGGGTTAATTGGCGGAGATTCGACGGCAAACCTGCTCAAGCAGGCGAGAAATGATGATGCCGTGTCCGCTGTTGTGTTTCGCGTGGACAGTCCCGGTGGCAGCGCATTCGCGTCAGAGCTCATCCTTAACGAGGTTCAGGCGCTGCAAGAAGCAGGCAAGCCCGTCGTTGTGTCGATGAGCAGTCTTGCTGCTTCCGGCGGTTATTGGGTTTCAATGGCCGCGGACAGCATCTTTGCCACGCCGTACACGATAACCGGATCAATCGGCATATTTGGCATGTTTCCCACAATCGAACGTTCGCTCGACACCATTGGTGTATCGACAGACGGCATTGGAACGACGCCGTGGGCGGGGGAGTTGCGACCGGACAGAGAAATGTCAGCTGACACCAGGACGTTATTCCAGATGTTTATCAACGAAGGATACGACGATTTTATATCCGGCGTGGCGATGCATCGCGGTATGGAAAAAGAGATTGTCGACAGTATTGCGCAAGGTCGGATTTGGACCGGCAGCGATGCATTGAAGAACGGACTCATTGACGGCATTGGAGACATTGATGAGGCTATTGTCGAGGCAGCACAGTTAGCGGATCTTGAATCCGACAGCTATGGAATCAAATACTTTGCCCAGGAACTCGGGCCCGGAGAACAACTTGCACTCGATTTGATGTCCGGTGCGGGTAAGTTAGGTCTGGATGTTGGCGTGTTCAGCCGGAAACGATCATCGCTGGAGCGCTTAGCTGACGTAGTCGAGGCCAAGCTATCGCCGCTGGTCCGATTTAACGATCCGAAAGGAATTTACGCGCACTGCATGTGCGACTTTCAATAGCAGGGCGTAAGCGGGTTCGTTGCGGGGTCAGAGTCACGACTCTGACCCCATGACTAATCCCAGTTAAGAATTACCTTTCCCGACTGCCCGGATTCCATCAGTTCGAACGCTTCCTGGTAGGCAGATACCGGGAAGTGATGCGTAATGATTGGGTCTATGTTTAAACCGCTTTGCAGCATGCTGGACATTTTGTACCAGGTCTCAAACATCTCTCGTCCGTAAACACCTTTGATGACAAGGCCCTTAAAAATGACCTGAGTCCAGTCGATCACAGTGTCGTCTGGGGGGATCCCGAGCAATGCCACGCTGCCACCATGATGCATGGTGCGGAGCAGGTCGCGGAAAGCCGTTGGGTTGCCGGATATTTCCATGCCGACGTCGAAGCCTTCCTCCATGCCAAGGTCTTGCATCGTTTGATCAATGGACCCGTCGGTTACGTTCAGAGCGACTGTGGCACCCATCTGCCGCGCGAGGGACAGGCGATAGTCGTTAACGTCGGTGATTACCAAATGCCGCGCGCCCGCATAGCGTGCGATTGCGACGGCCATAATACCAATCGGCCCGGCGCCAGTTATCAAGACGTCCTCGCCGACCAAGTCAAACGACAAAGCGGTATGGGTGGCATTTCCGAGCGGATCGAGAATAGCAGCCATGTCGTCGCTAATGGCATCCGGTAATTTGAAAACGTTAAACGCAGGCACGGCAATGTATTCTGCAAATGCGCCGGCGCGATTGACGCCAATACCGACCGTGTTCATGCACAGATGCCGGCGACCGGCGCGGCATTTTCAACAGACGCCGCAAGTGACATGCCCTTCAGCCGAAACGCGATCCCCGATTTCAAGACCTTTTACTTCCGATCCGAAAGCGACAATTTCGCCACAAAACTCATGGCCTACGGCAATCGGCACAGGAATGGTTCGGCTCGCCCAATCATCCCATTTGAAAATGTGAATATCGGTGCCGCATATCGCCGTACGGCGAACCCTTGCCAATACATCGTTGTGGCCGATGGTGGGCTTTTCGATGTCCTCCAGCCAGATTCCGCGTTCTGCTTTCGCTTTAACTAGCGCGCGCATTAATGTTTCCTTAGTTGATGACGCCAAGTTCACGGCCGACGTCCCCGAATGCGGCGATGGCGTGATCGAGGTTCTCCGGAGTGAGGCCGGCAGACATTTGGGTGCGAATGCGAGCCTGTCCTTGCGGAACGACAGGGAACGAAAATCCAACTACATAAATGCCGTGACCCAGTAGTCGATCTGCCATGTCACTCGCCAGCTTCGCGTCGCCCAGCATGACGGGTATAATCGGGTGCTCGCCTGGTTTGAGTTCAAACCCCAAATTCGTCAAGCCCTGCCGAAAGTAGGCGGCATTATTGTGCAGCTTCTTACGCAGGCTGTTGTCGTTCTCGAGCAAATCCAGGACAGCCACAGAAGCGGCCGCTATTGGTGGTGCGACAGAATTGGAGAATAAATACGGTCTTGAGCGTTGTCGAAGCCATGCGACTATCTCGCGGCGCCCCGATGTAAGGCGACCAGAGGCCCCACCCAGCGCTTTTCCGAGGGTGCCCGTAATGATATCGATTCGCCCCATGACGTCGCGATACTCGTGCGTGCCGCGACCGGTTGCGCCCAGGAAGCCGGTCGCATGGTAATCGTCGATCATCGTTAACGCGTCGTAACGATTGGCTAGATCACAAATGTCGCCGAGATTCGCAATTGTGCCATCCATCGAAAATACGCCGTCCGTTACGATCAGCTTCTGGCGGGCGTCACCTGCTGCTTTTAGCTGGGTTTCGAGATGATCCATGTCGTTATTTTGGTAGCGGAAACGTTGCGCCTTGGATAATCGGATTCCGTCAATAATGCTGGCGTGATTGAGGGCATCGCTGATAACGGCATCTGCATCCGTGAGTATGGTCTCGAATAAACCGCCGTTCGCATCAAAACAGGAGGGGTACAAGATGGTGTCTTCGGTACCCAGGAACTGGCTTATGCGTACTTCCAGTTCTTTGTGTACGGTCTGTGTGCCGCAAATGAAACGTACAGAAGCCATGCCGTAGCCGTACTCATCCAATGCGCGATGCGCGGCTTCCAATACGCTCGGGTGATTCGCGAGGCCCAAGTAGTTGTTGGAGCATAAGTTGGTCACAGTAGACATACTGCGATCGCCGCGGACGTCAATAGTCGCCTGTTGCGGACCGCATATGAGTCTTTCGTGTTTGTTGAGGCCTTGTTCTTTTAGCGCCTCAGTTTGCGACGCAAGGGGGCGAGGAATTCGTTTGGCACCGGTTTGCTCTCAGACCAGAAACGCCGCAAAGTATATCAGGAGCTAGGACGTTACCAATATTCGATAATGTGGAATAGGTTAGAACTCGATGCGGATAGACAAATGGTTGTGGTTTTGTCGTTTTTACAAAACGCGCATACTCGCCGCGAAGGCTGTCACAGGCGGCCATGTCAAGATTAACGGTACTCGTGCAAAGTCATCCAGCAAGATATCGAATGGCGATGCAATAACACTGGTTCGCGATCAATTATTGTATGAAATCGAAGCGCGCGAATTGCCGCTCCGACGTGGGCGGGCGGCAGAGGCAAAGCTCGCCTATTTCGAGGACGAGGAGTCCGTTAAGGCGCGGGAAAGTGTGCGAGCGGAGATTCGTGCCGATCGCCGGCAGATGCCGCGGACTGCTGGCAAGCCAGATAAGCACACACGGCGAAAACTCCGAGAAAGAAATAGAGAAACAGACTGAGATCAGGGTGGAATCTTCTCTGACCGCAGGGTTTGGCCAGATTGTCTTATTGTGGCTTCTTGGGGTAATTATATTCAATTAGCTCGGCCGAACGGCGGCCGCGTAAGTCCCAGGTGTCGACATCGACGAGTACGGATACAAACCCGCACGTCGGAAGGTTAGTCGTTAGTTCAGGGATCAATTCATTCGCCAGATCGGTCAGTCCTGGGTTGTGCGCAACCAATATTATGTTCTCGAATCCCTCGTCCTGACTTGCCAGAACCTCGATCAGGCGATTGACTCCCGCGTGATACAAATCGCGATCTCGCTGCAAGAATTCGATTGGATAGGTGATTTTGGTTGCGATGATCTTTGCGGTTGACCAGGCTCGCTTTGCAGGACTGCTCAGAATTAATGATGGCCTGATGCCCGTTGCCTTCAGCCTCTGCGCCATGTCCGGCGCATTTTTTTTGCCGCGCGCGTTGAGAGGGCGATCGAAATCTACCAGGTCGGTATTATCCCAGCTCGATTTCGCATGCCGAAGTAAGGTAATCGTTTTCATGATAATCGAGAGTTTACATCAGTCCGGTCTGTAATCTTGCCTCGTCAGACATCATGCCTTGATTCCATGGCGGGTCAAACACCAGCTCAACTTGTACGTCAGATACGGTCGGAATTACGGCGATTTTTTCTTGTGCATCCTGCACCAGAACTTCACCCATGCCACAACCAGGTGCTGTCAACGTCATGTCGACGCTGATTGATCGTTGGCCGTCAGGCAGTGAACTGACATCGCATCGATATATCAGTCCAAGATCGACGATGTTGACCGGGATTTCCGGGTCATAACAAGTTTTTAGTTGCGCCCAGATGACTTCTTCTATGTCTTGATCCGTGGCGTTCTCTGGAATTGCGGGGGGCGGAACCGGTTCTTTTCCGAGCGCATCCGCGTCCGCGCCGGCAATGCGAAACAAGTTTCCTTCAACATAAATAGTGAAGCTTCCGCCCAATGCCTGGGTAATGAATCCGGGCGTACCTTCGCGCAACATAACGGGTTCGCCGGCCGGAATGATGACGGCACTAACGTCGCGTTCCAACGTGATGGGTTCATTGGTGTGTCCGAACATTTGTGCTTACTCCGTCGAAACTGTGTCGTTTGTATTATTGATAGCTGAATGCAATGCATGCCAGGCAAGCGTCGCGCATTTTACTCTAGATGGAAATTCTCGAACGCCCTCAAGCGCTTTTAGCTTGCCAAGATCCAAGCGTATTTCCGGGTTCGCTGCATCGACGCCGGTGAGTAAATAAACGACGTTTGCGTAATAGTCCAAAGCGCGCTCGGTACTGAGACCATTGATCGTTTCCGTGAGGAGTGACGCTGAAGCGACCGATATAGCACAACCGGAGCCCTCGAAATTAACCGCAGAAATAGTTTGATCTGCGTCAATTTTCAGATACAGGCGCAACTTGTCTCCGCACAATGGATTAATGCCTTCCGCTTGATGGGAGGTGCTTTCCAGTTTGCCGAAATGTCTTGGACTACGGGCATGATCAAGAATTAGCTCACGATAAAGGTCGCGCAGATCATCAGTCGGTTGTGACTGCGTGTTCACTAGGAAAAAATCCTGTGTGCCGCGTGTAATGCGACAACCAGCGCATCAACGTCGTCGCGCGTGTTGTATAGCGCAAGTGATGCACGAGCAGTTCCCGGTATACCAAAGTATTCCATGACCGGCATGGCGCAGTGATGTCCAGTCCGAATTGCGACACCCTGGTGATCCAGGATTGTCCCCACATCGTGCGGGTGAATGTCAGCAAGCATGAAGGATTGAACGCTGGCTTTATTCGCTGCTGTTCCAATCAAACGAACGTCTTGGATCTCACTGAGTTGCGTGGTCATGTATTCAAGCAACTCTTTTTCGTGTTGGCAGATCCGCTGCATACCAATGCATTGCAAATACTTTACTGCCGCGCCCAAGCCGACGAAACCTGCAATGTTCGGTGTGCCGGCTTCAAATTTATAGGGCAGGTCGTTGTAGGTCGTGCCCTCGAAGCTGACCTCGAGAATCATGTCGCCGCCGCCTTGATAAGGCGGCATAGCCTCCAGCAATGACTCTCTGCCGAAGAGGACGCCTGTTCCGGTTGGCCCAAACATCTTGTGACCCGAAAACGTGTAGAAATCACAATCAAGGTCTTGAACATCAACCGGTAAATGCGGCACCGCTTGGGCACCATCCAGCAAGACCGGAATGCCACGAGTTTTGGCAATACCGATGATTTCCTTCACAGGAAGTACGGTTCCAAGTGCATTCGAAACATGGGCGAGTGCAAGTAACTTGACGCGCTCATCCAGCAGGTCTGTAATTTCGCTGACATCGACCTGACCTGATTCATCGATCGATGCAACAACCAGTTCTGCACCGGTTTGTTCACACAACATCTGCCATGGCACGATGTTGGAGTGATGCTCTAAATGTGAAATGACAATTCGGTCGCCCGGTTTTAATGTGGGGCGACAAAAACTTTGTGCAACCAGATTAATACTGTCGGTAGTACCACTCGTGAATACGATTTCCGTCCGACTGCTGGCATTGATGAAATCGGCAATTCGATCTCGTGTACCTTCGTACGCCTCAGTTGCACGGTGGCTGAGTGTATGGACGCCGCGGTGAACATTGGCGTGGCTGCATTCCTGATAGGTTTGCACCGCCGCAATGACAGTCGCAGGTTGTTGTGATGACGCTGCGCTATCCAGATAAACGAGGGGGTGGCCATTTATTTCCTGATGCAATGCAGGAAAGCTTCCACGCCAATCTGAATCATCCGTCTTGGATTTTTTAGCCGATTGGCCCGTCATGTGCGTTCATCACCCAAAAGGCTCGCGACCCGCTCATCGAGCTGCAATTTCACGTATTCACGCGCCTCATCAATAGCCAGCAAATTGAGAATGTTCGCGGCAAACGCCTGCGTTAGCAGACGCCGCGCTTCGGTCGTGTCGAGTCCGCGTGAACGCAAATAGAACAGAGCAGTTTCGTCCAATTGACCGACGGTCGCGCCGTGACTGCATTTGACGTCATCTGCGTAAATCTCGAGCTCAGGTTTGGTGTCGATTTCGGCCTGGTCGGATAGCAATAAATTATGATTGGCTTGATTAGCGTCGGTTCCATCCGCGCCCTCAAACACAACGGCCTGGCCGTTAAATACGCAGCGGGATCTGCCATTTAATATGCCGCGATATTCTTCGTGACTGACGGCTGGCCCAACGCGGTGTTCGACGCGCGTGTGATTATCAATATGTTGTGCGCCAGATGCCAGATAAAGGCCTGTCAAATTTACGCTTGCTCCGGCGCCCTCGATGATCGCGACGATGTCGTTTCTGGTGAGATCGCCACCAAAATCAAAGTTGTTGTGCGTAAACGTCGCATCCTTATCGATGTTGGCGACGAATCGGTTGGTACTGATGTGGTCGAGAGCGTGATTTTGTAAGCGCAGGAAATCTAACTTCGAGCCTTCGGCTAGCTGGAGTTGCGTCACTGAATTTGTGAATGTTGGACCCACGCCACTCGAAAATGCACATTCGACTACACGCAGCGCAGCATTGTCTCCAAGTTCAAGAACTACACGGATTTGGGTGACGCGGCTTCTATCGTCATCAATCATCAAAAAGCCCAGCGGTTTTTCAACAGCGACATTATTAGCAACCCGCACCCGCAGGCCATCCATAAGCAGTGCCGCATTAAATGCCGACATCGGCGAATCGGTGGCAAGTGCCAAATGCTCGCTGTCCTCGCCAATTAGACTTACATTGACGCCAGTTGGTAGCTTTAGCTGGCCAAGCGCTGCAGCGTCAACAATGCCATTGTGAACGATGATCCAGTCGGCATTGATACTCTGCGTAGGAGCCAATTGTGCATAGGTAAGCATGACCGAAGCTTCGGTCGATGTTGAATTCTGTGCGAGACTGGCTAGCCAGTCGTTACTCAAGTCTGCGGCACCATCGAGACGAGTGTATTTCCAATCTTCGTCGCGTGCCGTCGGAAAGCCGGTGGCCGAGAATAGTTTCGCGGCATCGCTGCGGTGCGATGACAACTGTCCAGGAGGCAGTCCTTCAACCGCAGCCGTAAAAAGATCCTGATTTATCATGGTCGGTGTCACGCGTTGACAGCCTCTTTTACCCACTCGTAGCCATTTTTTTCCAACTCCAGCGCGAGTGATTTGTCGCCCGAGCGGACGATTTTTCCTGCAGACAAAACATGCACAAAATCTGGTTCAACGTAGTCAAGCAGTCGTTGATAGTGGGTCACTAAAACGATGGCGCGTGTCGGGTCGCGCAGTTCATTAATGCCCGCCGCAACAGTCTTGAGTGCGTCGATATCTAACCCGGAATCTGTTTCGTCAAGAATCGCAAGTCGAGGTTCGAGCATCGCCATTTGTAGGATTTCGTTGCGTTTCTTTTCGCCGCCAGAAAATCCTTCGTTCACGCCACGATTCAAGAAGATTGGATCCATTCCAAGTGTCGCCATTTTTTCTCTGGCCAGTTTCAGGAATTCAAAGGCGTCAATTTCATCTAAGCCTAAGTGTCGTCTCTTCGCATTGACGGCGGCTTTCAATAAATAGGCGTTGTTGACGCCGGGAATCTCGACGGGATACTGAAATCCCAGAAAAATTCCTTCACGAGCGCGTTCTTCCGGTTCGAGTTCCAGCAGGTCTTCGCCATTGAAGCGAACAGAACCATCAAGGACTTCATAGTCTGCGTGACCGGCAATGACCTGAGCCAGCGTGCTTTTGCCCGAACCATTTGGCCCCATGATTGCATGGACTTCACCGGCATTGACGACTAGGTCGAGGCCATTGAGGATTTTTGTCGCGCCAATTCCGGCATGTAAATTTTTGACTTCTAGTGTTGTTTTCATATCGATGCTTAACCTACTGCGCCTTCCAGGCTGACGTTCAGAAGCGCTTGCGCTTCTACTGCGAATTCCATTGGGAGCTCTTTGAATACTTCTTTGCAGAAGCCGTTGACGATCATGTTGACGGCATCTTCTTCGGAGATTCCACGTTGACGACAATAAAAAAGTTGATCCGCTGATATCTTTGATGTTGTTGCTTCGTGTTCGATCTTTGCCGTCGGATTTTTGATTTCCATGTATGGAAAGGTATGTGCGCCGCACTCTTTGCCAATCAGCAAGGAATCGCATTGGGTGTGATTCCTTGCGCCGGTTGCCTGGGGCATAACACGTACCAGACCCCGGTATGATTGTTGGGCGCGACCGGCGGATATTCCTTTCGAGACAATCGTACTCGACGTATTACGGCCAATGTGAATCATCTTGGTGCCCGTGTCGGCTTGCTGCATATTGTTGGTAACGGCGACCGAATAGAATTCGCCAACCGAGTTATCGCCGCGAAGTATGCAGCTCGGATATTTCCACGTGATTGCGGAACCAGTCTCGACCTGTGTCCAGGAGATTTTCGAATTGTCACCGCGGCAATCGCCGCGTTTCGTGACAAAGTTATAAATTCCACCCTTGCCATTTTCATCGCCGGGATACCAGTTTTGGACTGTCGAATACTTTATTTCTGCGTTTTTGAGGGCGACCAACTCGACGACTGCCGCATGCAGTTGGTTTTCATCGCGCATCGGTGCAGTACAGCCTTCCAGGTAGCTGACATGACTACCTTCTTCCGCGATGATTAGCGTGCGTTCGAATTGCCCGGTGTTTGCGGCATTAATTCTGAAGTACGTGGACAACTCCATTGGGCAGCGAACGCCTTTCGGGATGTACACAAATGAACCATCACTAAAGACGGCCGAGTTAAGTGCAGAAAAGTAGTTGTCCCGGTGGGGAACAACTGATCCTAGATATTTCTTAATTAACTCAGGGTGCTCGATGACTGCTTCGGAAAACGGGCAGAAAATGACGCCGGCGTCATTGAGCTTACCTTTAAAGGTGGTCGCAACCGATACGCTGTCGAATACCGCATCGACGGCAACGCCGGCGAGTCGCGCGCGTTCATGCAAGGGTATGCCGAGTTTTTCGTATGTCTCCAATAACTTCGGATCGACCTCATCAAGGCTCTGCGGCCGATCCTTGTCAGACTTGGGCGCGGCGAAGTAGGAGATGTCCTGATAGTTGATGCGCGGGTAGTGGAGGTGTGCCCATTCGGGTTCTTTCATGGTCAACCAGTGACGGTAGGCTTTGAGGCGCCACTCGAGCATAAATGGAGGCTCGTTCTTGCGGGCCGAAATAGCGCGCACAACGTCTTCGTCTAGGCCAGGCGGGAAGGTCTCCGTCTCGATGTCGGTAACAAAGCCATGCTCGTAGCGTCGATTAACGAGGGAGTCGAGTTCATTCGGGTCGGTCGACATTGGTTTAGCCCTTCCGTACGACGTTGATGGGGGTTCCGGCCAATTCGAAATACGGAATTGGTGCTTGAGCGCGTTGCAGGTCAGTGAGGTTGATGTCCTCCAATGCTCGGCGAATCGCGACGTTAATGCGTTGCCAGGCATTGCCGACATTGCAAACAGATTCTAAGTCACAATGGCTATCGGACGCACTGCACTCAGTGATTGAAACCGGTCCTTCCAGCGCGTCGATAATGGATGCAGCACTAATCTGGCTGGCATCTCGCGACAGACGGTAACCGCCTTGCGCACCGCGCGTGGATGTTACGAGTTTCGCTTTTGCTAATAATTTCAACAATTTACTCACTGTTGGAAGTGCAATCCCAGTGGTTGCCGCAACGTCAGATGCGCTAAGTAGCTGGTCTTCATCGCTGGGTAAGTTCGCGAGAACCAGAGTGCCGTAATCGGTTAGTCGGCTAATACGGAGCACGCGAGACCCTCTAAATAAAATATAAAGAGGACCATTTTAGTCCTATTTGAATCCTTAGGCTAGTGCTGGGTGATTAATCGCGCTACATAATCGCTAGCACCCTGACTAATCTGCTATTACTGATGGCGTTGCTGCAAAGCTGGTGGGCATGGAAGTCCCCTGTGGGGCTCCGGTGCTCGAGGCGTGCTTTCGCGAATTCACCTCGGTGTGACAGAGACTGCTGCCTTACTGGCGGTCGTGGTTTATGGCTTTTACAATTTTGTTGGGTTCAACCTACCTTAAAACCTATTTTAAGGTCTGCCCTGATGCTTGCCTGACTATCACTTGAGCCAATTGGTCTTTGATTATGAGATGCTCTCTTATGCTTACCGTTTCTGCACACAAATATGTCGGATTCACCTAATCAGATTTCCCATTTGTCATTACCATAGATAGCTACAAGCGTGGCTTGACGATCTTAATAATTACGCCACGTTATATAAACTTCTACTTCGATTAAGGAATCATCATGATCAAAAAATTAATACTAGCAGCCGCTTTTACGATTGCTCCTCATTTTGCCCAGGCTACCGAACTGGGCCCTGCAGTCAAAATGGTCGGGACCTACAAGGCTTGAGTACCGCGATATAAAGTCCGATGTCGTAGGGGAAACCTTTCGTATCTTTATCTCCGAACCCAATATGATGGAACCGGGAAAGAAATATCCGGTGATATACATGCTCGATGGCAATGGAACATTTGGCATTGCAACAGATGTGGCACGTATGTTGAGCATGGGTGGTGAAATTCCCAATGCCTATGTGGTCGCTGTAGGCTATAGCGTAGACAACGGCTTCATGGGTACCCTAGATAAACGGTTCCGGGATTACACACCAACGCTGGGTGGCCCTTTTCAAGCTGCTGTGGCGCAGTTTGACAGCACTGTAGAAAAACGAGGTGGTGGACCGGCCTTTCTGAAATTTCTGCAAGAGGAACTGAAGCCGGGCATCGAAGCCGACTATGCAGTCGACTCTGGTGATGCAACGATTGCCGGTATTTCTTTGGGTGGGTTGCTACCTGCCTGGGTATTATTGACTGCCCCTGAAACTTTTCAACGCTACGTCATTATCAGCCCATCCATCTGGTGGAACGATGAAGAAGTTTGGCAATGGGAAGAAGCTACCGCGGCAGCAAGAAAGGATATTGAAGCCACGGTTTTTGTGACTGCCGGCGGTCTGGAGACACAAAGCCTTATGAAACAAGAGCTAACAGCCATGGCCGCCATCGAAGGCCCCGGATAAGCCGCCACACAGCAAGTTGCAGCGTTATACGAGCAATACGGGTGGCCACGTATGGCCAGTATTACACCCGAGTTTGCGGATAAACTAAAATCCCGCAATTACCCGGGCCTGACCATCGATTGCTACAACTTACCAGATGAGACCCACATGTCTGTAGGTGCCGGCGCCCTCTCTCGTGGCCTGCGATATGTATTTGGTCACTGGCAGCCTTGAAATGAAGATGAGATATTTGGGTTAACAAGTTAGGTTCACTACCCCATCGCGTTATGGGAAGTTAATTCCTCTGCTTGCGGTGCTACTGCTACCCATTTACGCCTCGGCAGATACATTTTCCTAATAATATTTAGCCCTGCATATTTGATTTAACTGGGAGTGCGGCCCCGTTGGAGTTGCTGCAATTGGTCTTCGCTCATGAAGTCGCGAACGAAGTCGATTCGGGCTTCGAAGCGAATGCGTTGAATCTCATCCAGCTCGGGTATTCTGAGCGCTTGACGGAGAAACTGAATGCCGCCGATGAGATCGCCGATCATGAAACGATATTCTGCCATGTAGTAACGCGCTTCAGCGTCTTCACCGGCCTCGGTTGCCGCTCTGGCGATTAACCGAATCTGTTCAGGTGTCGGCGTAACGTTGTTAAATAAGTCGAGCAGTATTGCGTGGGCGAGTTTTGCGTCGCCGATGCGCATCAATGCGTTCGCATAGTGGATGACTAGCGATGCATTTCGCGGAAAAAGATTTTTCGCGAACTCGAATGCCTCGATTGACTCAGGCAACAAATCCATCGCGAGGAGGGAGTCGCCAAGACCAATATGGTAGGCGATAATTTCAGGGTCTTTGTTGGCAAGTTCTTCGAAGATCTTGTTGGCCTCGACCGGCCTGTCGTCCTGCAAGTAGGCAATTGCCCGACCGTAACGCTCGACGTCAGACTGAAATTCGTACGGTTCGCGTTCGAAGTAAGCCACTGCCGCTTCCGGTGTTTTTTGATCGGCGACGATGATGCGTGTTCGTGCGACCCCGTAAGTAATGCTATCTGCAGTATGCACAGGCGCATAACTTCGTGCGCGCCCGCGAGCTTCAGCAATGCGTGCGCTGCTAACCGGGTGCGTACGCAAAAACTCAGGGACGCGCCGGTCGGTCGGAGTTATGTTTCCTCTGGAGAGGACCTCGAAAAATGATCCCATGCCCTGCGGATCGAAGCCTGCCGCGGCAAGCGAGGAGATGCCGACGCGATCGGCTTCATATTCATTATTTCGGGTGAAATTGATTTGTTGCTGAGCGGCAGTACCTTGTGAGATCGCTATAGCCCCTTGCAGGGCGTCGCTGCTGGCGCCGCCAACAACGCCCGCGAGAACAGCGCCAAGCATGATGGCGGTACTTAATATGCTTTGCCGTTGAGTGGCATGAATACGGCGTGCAAGATGTCGTTGCGTGACGTGAGCAACTTCATGCGATAGCACGCCAGCCAATTCATCTTCGTTGCGGGTCGCTTCGAGCAGGCCCGTATGGACGCCGATAAAGCCACCGGGCAAAGCGAAAGCGTTAATGGCTGGATTGTCGATCACGAAAAATGAGAATTCGTGAATGCCATCAATATTGGCTTGGGCGGCCAATCGGTGTCCGATCTCATTGATATATTCGGTCACCTGCGGATCTTCAACCAGTTCGCCACTCGCACGAATCTGCTGCATGATCGCTCGGCCTATTTTGGTTTCTTCATTTTTCGACAACGCCGCATCGGCTGGACTGCCAATATCGGGCAGATTGATTTCTGCCGCTGGGATGCCGGCAGCAAGTGTCAATCCAACGACGAGAGCCGCGATACTGAATTTTTTAAGTGCCGAAGTTTTCAAAAAACCATACGTCCACCGTGTGTGCGTTATCGCTTACCTTGTTCTCCGACCCTATAGATCGGAGCACGTTCCCAATCATACCCTTTAAGACAAGATGCGGGAGCAATTGATTGCGTTTCACGCAGATCAGTATTTCACATAAGTTGTTGAAAAATATGTTTTTATAGCGCTAGCAATTCTTGGCGCTTTGGAGCACTTCGTCTGCGTGCCCTTTGACTTTCAATTTCCGCCATTCCTGTCTGAGTTTGCCGTCCGCATCGATCAGGAAGGTGCTGCGTTCAATTCCCATGTATTTGCGGCCGTAAAGCATCTTTTCGCGGATGACATCGAACTGTTTACAGAGCGTTTCATCGGGGTCGGAGAGTAAATCGAATGGAAAACTCTGCTTTGCCTTAAATTTCTCGTGTGATGCGAGGCTGTCGCGGGACACGCCCAGAATAACTGTGTTTTGGCGCTTGAACTTGGCGTGCAGGTCGCGAAAGTCCTGACCCTCAGTCGTGCAGCCAGGGGTTGCATCCTTTGGGTAGAAGTACAACACGACCTTCTTTCCACGCAGTGTTTTAAGCTGGATGGTCTGGTCGCCGGTCGCGGCACATTTGAAGTCTTTAACGACACGATTGAGGGTTGGGGCTGCCACGAAGGTCTCCTTCAAGTTGTTCTATAGCGTGGTTTATTGACGTAATTTGGACGCGAATTTCGGTGTCGGGTCGTTTTATTGAGCGTATTGCGCTCTATGCTTTGACCGGTTCCAAAATTGAATCGAGATTCAGTTGCTCGCACAATTCGTGAAAGTCTTCCCGCAACTGTCCGATTGGGGCCGAGGCCGGAATGCTCACAGCCATTTGTACTGAGAACATCGGTGCACCTGTATGAGGTGCCGCATAGCGCCGCGTGAGCAGATCCGATATTTCAATTTTTCTTGACGCGAAAAACTCAGACAGATTGAAGACAATGCCTGATTGATCCAGGCAAATGACATCAACACCATACGGTATGCAGTCCTCATGATCGTTACGCGCCCCGGTTTTCTTGAGGCTGATGTTGAGGTTATGCGCTTTGCTAAGGTCATCGAGCGCCTTTTCCAGCTTGGCAGGTGTGTGCCAATTTCCAGAAATTAGCATCAGAACGGCAAATTCTGACCCGAGTGAGGTCATTCGACTTTCTTCAATATTGCCGCCACAGTCGAGTATCGATCTGCTGATGTCCGTGACGACACCCGGGCGGTCCGTTCCAAGCGCTGATAAAACAATGAGTTGTGACATATATGTTATAAACGAAATTAGACGTGAGTTGGACAGAAAACACATAAGATCGGCGACTGTTTGCCGAGCACATGCATCTTGCTAGTCAGTTGCGAGAACAGTAACATCGCCGCGTTGTTTTGGGCACGGATTTTCTGCGAGCAATCCGGGTCAAATTTATGAGGGACGTTCCGTTACTCAGGAGTAGGGCATGAAGCGGTTAGTAACATTGGGAATTCTTGGCGCGACTGCCAGCATGGTCGGTTGTGGTGGCGCCCCGGACACTTGTGAAGAACTGTTGTTTTACGAGTATGCCGAGAGCGGCAAACGGATTGACGCGCCGGATGGTCTCGACGGTTTGGCAGCGAGCAGAGAGCTCGTTATTCCAAGCGCATCGCCACGTGAGGCCCGCGAACCGGGTTCGGGCTGTCTTGATAAACCGCCGACATTAAGCACGGACGTGGAAGGCGAGTTGCACACCGAAGGATAGAGATACGTTCGTTTGATCCTGTGTTTGACGGTGTACGAAATCTAGAATGGAGAGGTGGCTGAGCGGCTTAAGGCGCTCGCTTGGAAAGCGAGTGTACGTTTATAGCGTACCGCGGGTTCGAATCCCGCCCTCTCCGCCA
>Ga0209403_10000436_pt1 | contig 63114 bp, 57 predicted proteins | sample ArcticOcean_MG_C_8_FD_187440 | JGI IMG/M metagenome (GOLD analysis project Ga0209403, IMG submission 187440) | Marine microbial communities from western Arctic Ocean - ArcticOcean_MG_CB11_86 (SPAdes) (version 2) | ecosystem: Environmental > Aquatic > Marine > Oceanic | place: Arctic Ocean... | reverse complement strand
AGATTAAATATCTTAAATGGTGGATGGAACTATTATGGAGAATATGCCTATAAGATAAATGACCCGATTAATTCTCTACAGGAAAGCGAGATGAATTATGCTAGTGGAAGTGCATTTACAAATAGCATTACATACTCACAAAAAGGCTTTGGAATAATTGCTGAAATACACAGAACAGATAACATGCTTTTGCTCTCTGAGAGAGAGAGAACAGGAAAAGCATATATCATGAATTATATACCAACCTTAAGCAAACCACATGCATATACGTTATTAGCTATATACCCTTGTGCAACTCAGGCAATGGGAGAGTTAGGGATTCAGCTGGATGTATACTATAAAATAAATAAAGGGACATTCCTGGGGGGTAAGTACGGGACAAAAATTAACCTTAATATTTCAAGAATAAATGGCTTAAAAGGCGGACATTCAATGTTAAATGATAATATAAACCACACCCCAGATCTCTTTAGCTTTAATGAAGAGCTTTACTTCTCAGATATCAACCTAGAAATTATCAAAAAGGTAAATAAAAAAGTAAAATATAATGCTGTCTTTGCAAATCAGACATATAACAAAGATTTTCTTGAAGGCAAAACCCCAGGAGAGTATGGAGTACTTAACTCTACTATAGGGGTATTGGATATAAGTTATAAAATTAAAAAAGGACATACTATTAGAGTTGAGACTCAAGCCTTATTTGCAAAACAACTTGAGAATGCGTCTAAAGAAGAGGAAGGAGATTGGGTGATGGCACTAGCTGAGTACACAATATCTCCAAATTGGTTCTTTACAATTCAAGACATGTATAATTATGGTCATGAAAATGAAAGCAAGAGACTGCATTATATGAATTTTAATTTTGGATTTCTTAAAGGGTCTACTAGATTTGAAATTGGCTATGGAAAGAAAAGAGAGGGAATATTTTGTGTTGGGGGGGTATGTAAACTTGTACCGTCATCAAATGGTCTAAACCTAAGTATAACATCAAGTTTTTAATTATGAAAAGATTACTCTATATAACATTTATTTTTGCAATAATAACTTCATGTGAAGTAATAGAAGGCCCCTACATGAATGATGTAATAGTTCCTGTTGACACATCAAGCGACCAGTACGTTAAAAATATTTTAATAGAAGACTACACTGGCCACCTATGTACATTCTGTCCTGATGCTGCTAGAGAATTAGATGCCATCCATGATGTTTATGGATCACAAATAATAGGATTAGCATTACATGCAGGAACTCAGTTTGGTAAACCATACTCTTTAGATAGCACTATGAATCCAGATCAAAAATTTACATATGACTTTAGAACTAGTTGGGGCGAAGAGTGGGATGATTTCTTTGAAGTTAGTGAAAATGGATTACCAAAAGGAATGATAAATAGAATAGAGTACAGTAGTGGCGATCATAGAAAAGACTATGGCCAGTGGAGTGCAATAGTTGGTGATGAATTAAACAAAGAAGTGCAATTAGGAATCACTATAAATTCCACAGTTATTGGAAATACTGGAGATATTTATATAACTACTGAAGCGCTTTCGACTTTAGTTGGAAATTACAAACTAGTTGTTTGCCTGGCAGAAAACCAAATTACTAACTGGCAAAAAGATGGAGGAATAGAAGATCCATCATATATTCACAATCATGTTCTTAGAACTGTTTTAACTTCTTCTTGGGGTGAGAATTTATCAGGAGGAGGCACCTACATTGATGATGGAGATATTTTTGAACATTCATATTCAATAAATCTTACAGATCTTGAAAATGAAAACATACAACATTCTCAAGATGTTCTAATACAAGGAAATGGAAATGCTGGAGGTTGGCAAAGCACTAATATGAATATAATTGCTTATATCTATGACGTTTCAAATTATGAAATATTACAAGTTGAACAAGCTTCACTTATAGCAAAGTAATAAATATGCATAAAATACTGACTTTAATATTTATATTATTATTAAACCAAACAGTATTTAGTCAAATTAACATGCAAAATACAGTAGATGCTAAAGCATTCTTACATGAGTACTTAACACCACTTGGAGAGAGCTTAGGAGCAACTCTAAATAATGGCTGGTATAACACAGCTAGACCCCATAGATTTGGAGGATTTGATGCTACCATTACTTTAAATATTTTGAATATCCCAGAATTAAAGAAAAATTTCAATCCAAATTCAATAGAAAATTTCACTTCTTCTGATCAACTTACACCAACAATTTTAGGTAAAGGTGATGGAGCTACAATAGAATATGAAGGAGAGCAATTTACAATGCCTAATCAAAAATCAGCTATTTCTTTCTTACCATTACCTACTCTTAATTTTGGAGTAGGTCTTTTTAAAAAAACAGAAGTTAACGGACGATATGTACCAAACTACAAATATAATGGAGGATTTATAGGTAAAGGAGAGATTAGTATGTGGGGGCTTGGATTTAAACACGATATTCTTCAATGGATACCCGTAATTGGAAATGCAATTCCTTTTAGCCTATCTTTACAAGGGGGGTATACTCAATTAAATACTAAAATTAATATTTTAGAACAAGCTGTAGATATTGATGTAAAAGCCATGAATATTAATTTAATAGTATCTAGAAATATATTAATGCTGACAGGATTTGCTAGTGTAGGATATAATTCTGCTACAACTACATTTTCTGCAGGGGAAAATTTAACTAATATAGATTCCTTCAATATTGGAGAAGTAAGTTTTGATGTCCCAATATCGATGTCATTTGAATCTAAAAATGAGATAAGAGCTAATCTTGGATTAAGATTCACATTAGCCGTAATTGCCCTGCAAGCAAACTATACATTTAGTGAATACCCTGTAACAACAATAGGAATCGGAGTAAGCTTGAGGTAATGCAGAAAAAAATTATAATTATCATTGTTTTTATATTATTCATTTCAGATAATATCTATACTCAAGAATTTAAGGCTGGTATAAACATAGGTGTAAGTACTACTCAAGTTTCTGGTGATAACTTAGCCGGATTTCATAAAGCAGGAATAATCCTTGGAGGTTTTGTCAATAGGAATATTAATCAATTATTATCACTGCAATTAGAAATGATGTTTATACAGAAAGGAAGTTCAAATACAAATAAAAATAATCTGATTGCAGATGTCTATCTTGATTATATTGAAGTACCTTTGTTAATCAAGTATCGACAATCAGAAAGTATTTCTATTGAGTCAGGAATCCATACATCAGCACTTATTAATGGATATTATCATGATTTATATGGAAAACTAGATAATCAAACTGGATTTAATAATTTTGATCTAGGTGTTTCGCTTGGATTTACATATAAAATGAATAATAACCTATCATTAAACACTAAAGTAAGCAACTCTATTATACCTATAGCAGAACATGCTTCGGGACAAACATATAGATTTAATAAGGGAAAATATAACACTGGGTTAAACTTTATTCTACAATATCAATTTTAAGATGCAAAAACATAAAATTATAATTGCAATCACAGGAGCAAGTGGAGCTATATATGCAAAAGTACTATTAGATAAACTTAAAAATTTGAGTAGTCAGATAGATAATGTTGGTATTATCATGTCAGAGAATGCAAAATATGTCTGGAAAACTGAATTAGAAAATATAGACTACGAAAATTATCCATTTAAATTTTATGAAAAAATGGATTTTGAGGCCCCTTTTGCTTCTGGCTCAGCAAAATATAATACAATGATTATATGTCCCTGTTCAATGGGAACGATGGGAAGAATAGCAAGCGGAATATCAAATGACCTAATAACAAGAGCGGCTGATGTAATATTAAAAGAGAGGAGAAAACTTATTCTGGTTGCTAGAGAAACTCCATATAGTCTAATACATATTAATAATATGAAGACCATTACTGAGGCTGGAGGAATTATATGTCCAGCAACTCCATCTTTTTATAGTAAACCAGCAAACTTTGAAGAATTAACTGCAACAGTTATTGATAGAGTCCTTGATCTTAGTGGATTTATATTTGATAAATACAGCTGGGGAGAACAATAAATAAAATATTAATCTGTTATATAAGCACTATACTAATTTTAAAAATATTTACTAAGTAATGCTTAAATTTTGTAAACATATCTTAAGAAAAGTAAGTTTTGATCCTAAGCTTTTTAAAAAAGAATTAGCAAAATCTACTAAATGGCTAAATAAAAAAGAAATAACAAGTCTTAAGGTATGGGCTTTAACCTATTTTGCTCATTACAAACATAGTATACTTGAAGTGTTTGATACCTTATCTTAAAAAAGATTTTCTTGATTGGACGACTTTACTCTTCCAAGATGCTTAAATGCTAAATCCGTAGCTTCTCTTCCCCTTGGGGTGCGCATAAGATACCCTTCCTTAATAAGGAAAGGTTCATAAACCTCTTCAATAGTACCTGCCTCTTCACCAACTGCAGTAGCTATTGTTGTCAACCCAACTGGACCACCTTTAAATTTATCTATGATGGCAGAGAGAATTCTATTATCCATTTCGTCTAATCCATTCTCATCTACATTTAAAGCATCTAAAGCATACATTGTAATATCTTTATCAATATTACCGTCTCCTTTAATTTGAGCAAAATCTCTCACCCTTCTCAATAACGCATTAGCAATTCTGGGTGTTCCACGAGAACGACCAGCAATTTCAGTAGCAGCACTTGATGATATACTTACATCAATAATTGAAGAGGAACGATTAATGATTTCTGAAAGTAACTCTGATCCATAATATTCTAAGCGAGAATTAATACCAAAACGAGCCCTTAATGGAGATGTTAATAATCCAGATCTAGTAGTAGCGCCTATTAGAGTAAATGGATTAAGCTTAATCTGAACTGTACGAGCATTAGGTCCAGATTCAATCATAATATCAATTTGATAATCTTCCATGGCAGAATATAAATATTCTTCAACAATAGGATTTAATCTATGAATTTCATCAATAAATAAAACATCTCTTTCCTCTAGATTAGTCAGTAAGCCTGCTAAATCACCAGGCTTATCTAATACTGGTCCAGAAGTTGTTTTAATATCAACTTCTAATTCATTTGCAATAATATATGATAGTGTCGTTTTTCCAAGTCCAGGAGGGCCATGCAAAAGCACATGATCTAGAGGCTCTTCTCTTTGTTTAGCAGCTTCTATAAAAATTTTTAAATTATCTACAATTTTATCTTGCCCTTTAAAGTCAGAAAATTGTTTTGGTCTAAGAACCTGTTCAAATTCTATTTCTTCATTAGAAAGATCATTTTCTTCAGGATTTAATTCATCACTCATATACACACAAAAATAAGAAACTATAAGTAATATAAAAGAAACTTAACAGACTAAAAAAAATAGGTTAAAAGAAGTTCTTATGTATGAAGGTGCTTGCTTTCTTCAAGAAATGGATGGTGTTTTATATCTAAAGATCTAGTAGTTAAACTTCTAAATACAACAAGAAGAAAAACACCTAAAAAACCAAGTCCCATACCAATTTCTGTAAAGCCTAAATGTCCGTGATCATGTAATGTTCCAGGAGCAAAGAGAAGATAAGAATTAATCCAATGACCTATTAATATAACAATACAAGCTGTAATTAAATAACTTGTATTTCTTTTAGCATCTCTACTCATTAAAACCACAGTTGGAACAACAAAATTAATAGCAACACTAAACCAAAATAAAAATCTATAATTAGACAATTCTATTCGCTCCATAAAATAAGTGACTTCTTCAGGAATATTTGCATACCAAATTAACATAAACTGTGAAAACCACATATAAGTCCAAACAATTGAAAATGCAAAAACCCATTTTCCTAAATCATGAATAATACTCTGATTTAGATCTTTAAGATAGCCTTGTCGCTTTAAAAACAGGCAGAACAATAAAATTGTAGTGAACCCAATTGCTGACCATTCTGCAAAAATATACCAACCAAATAATGTGCTGAACCAATGTGCATCAATAGACATAATCCAATCCCATGAAGCAGTTGAAGAACTAAGAGCAAAAAATACAATAAACCATGCTGAGACTGTAATTCCTTTATTGTAAGACTTCCCTCCTATACCGCCCTCAAGATCTCCCTGAAGAGATATCTCACGCAATCTTTTAGCACAATAAATCCATACAACAACATATATTATAGATCTAATTAAGAAAAAGGCAGGATTTAAATAGGCTTGTTTGCCAGCAATTATTTTATCATAATTAACAGTACCTTCTGTCATAATCCCCTCTTCTAACCAATGATAAATATGATTACCCCATTTATGCTGAATAGCTGTAACTACAATAAATATCATAACAGTACATGCATAAGGAAGAAAAGTCATTATTGCTTCTGGGACACGTTTAATAACTGTAGACCAACCTGCTTCAGCAACATGCTGAAGTGCAACAAAGAAGACTGCAAAAATAGATATCCCTAAGAAAAAGTAATTATTGAATATTAAGCTTGTCCATGCTGCATGAGAATCATGAGAAAATGCATAAATAGTAGAAACAAGCCCAACTACTATTAAGATGACTGAAAATACTATAGAAGATTTTGATATTTTATACATTATTTATTAGTTTATTCAGTACTATATTTTTGTAATTCTTGAACATAAAGAACAATTTTCCATCTTTCTTCCTCACTTAATTGTGAAGAGTGTGGCCCCATAGCATTTAATCCATATGTGATAGCATGAAATATATGTCCAGCTTTTAGTTGATTCATAGGAACATCAGCTCTTCTTAATAATTTACCATCATTATAATGAGGAATAGCAGAATATATTGGATGAGTTATTGACCCTCCTCCAGCTCCAAATTCCCCATGACAATGCTTACAAAACATAGAATATAACTTTTTACCATCATTAAGATTAGCATCATTTTTTTCTATTGGATTTAAAGCATTATTTCCTGCATCTAAATACTCTTTTAAAGAACCATCATAATAAAAAGTAGATAAATAATCTCTTGCAATTGTACCTTTAACAGGTGTTCTAGCATTCGAGCTATCATTAAAAACAGTGTTCTGTCCATATGTTTCTAAAGATGGCGAACGATACATGTTAGGCATATATTCATAACCTGGTCCTGGATTTGAACAAGAAGAAACAAAGAACAAAAATGCAAATGCTATAAATACTCTATTCATGATCAATATTTTTTTCATTTATTTCAGAAGCACCAGTAGAAGTAAGTATCTTTTTGATCTCAAAATCACTGCCTTCGACCTTAATTTCCATTAAAAACTTATCATCAGTAGTTCTAGGGTCAGGACTTTTAGTAGTTGCTCCAGGATATAGTTTATTCCTAAATAAATATGTGATAGACATTAAATGGGCTGCAAAAAGAACTGTACATTCAAACATAATTGGAACAAAAGAAGGTATGTTTTGATAGAAATAAAAATTTGGTTTTCCTCCAATATTCATTGGCCAACTCTTGCCAATACCAGATATCATTGTATAATAAATTAATAACCCTCCAAAAGTAAGTCCTATGCATCCATATATAAAGGCAGTAATAGCCATTCTTGTTTCTTTTAATCCTAAAGCATGATCAAGACCGTGAATTGGAAATGGACTATAAACTTCAGTAATTTCAAAATCTTGAGATCTAAGCTCCTTGACAGATTCTAATAAAACCTCTTCATCATCAAAAATAGCGTATAATGTTTTTTTACTCATGACTTCTTGTTTTAAATTCTGATCCAGAAGATTTTAAAATTGTTTTTAATTCAGCCTGTGCAACAACAGGGAATGTTCTAGAATATAATAAGAATAAAGTAAAAAAGAATCCTATTGTTCCTAGAAAAATTCCAGCATCAACGAAAGTTGGGGAGAACATTGTCCAAGCAGAAGGTAAAAAATCTCTATGAAGTGAAGTTACAATAATTACAAAACGTTCAAACCACATACCAATATTTACAAATATAGATAGTATAAAAGTAGCAATGAATGATGTTCTAATTTTACGAATCCAATATAACTGAGGTATCATAACATTACATGACATCATAGAAAGATATGCCCACCAATAAGGGCCAGTTGCTCTATTTAAAAATGCATACTGCTCAAACTCAACACCTGAATACCATGCCATAAAAAGTTCCGTAATATATGCTGTACCAACTAAAGAACCAGTAAATAAAATTATAACATTCATATATTCTATATGCTTAATTGTAATATAGGCTTCCATATTAACAACTTTTCTCATAATTATTAGCAGAGTCTCTACCATTGCAAACCCTGAAAAAAGTGCTCCTAAAACAAAATAGGGAGGAAAAATAGTTGTGTGCCAACCAGGTATTACTGATGTTGCAAAATCCATACTTACAATTGAATGTACAGAGAAAACTAATGGGGTCGCTAAACCTGCTAAAACCAAAGAAACTTCTTCAAATCTTTGCCAATGTTTTGCTCTTCCACTCCATCCAAAAGATAGAATAGTATATAAACGTTTTTTCATAGGACTGATTGTACTACTCATCCTATCTCTAATCATGGCAAAATCAGGTATTAATCCAATATACCAAAATACTACAGAAACACTAAAATAAGTTGATATTGCAAATACATCCCAAAGAAGAGGAGAATTAAAATTAACCCATAAAGATCCATATTGATTTGGAATAGGAAACACCCAATATGCAAGCCAAGGTCTACCCATATGAATTAATGGGAAGAGAGCTGCTTGCACTACAGCAAAAATTGTCATTGCTTCTGCAGATCTATTTATTCCCATTCTCCATTTTTGACGAAATAGTAAAAGAACAGCAGAAATTAATGTACCCGCATGTCCGATACCAATCCACCAAACAAAATTTGTAATATCCCAAGCCCAATTAACTGTTTTATTTGAACCCCAAACACCAATACCAGTACCTATAGTATAAGCTATACATGCAACACCCCACAAAAAAAGCATCGCAGACAATCCAAATAAAATCCACCAATATTTATTTGCCTTACCCTCTACAGGCCTAGCAATGTCTCTTGTTATATCATGGTAAGTTTTATTACCAAGAATTAACGGATCTCTAATTTCTGATTCTTTATGCATTATGCTTTATTTCTAATCTTAGTTTGATAAAATACAGAAGGCTTAACATTTAAGTGATCTAATAAATCGTATGCTCTTTCATCATTTCTTAAACGCCAAACTTCACTATCTTTATTATTTGAATCTCCAAAAACAATAGCATTAGTAGAGCAAGAAGATGCACATGCAGTTTGAGCATCAGCATCTTTAATAGGTTGACCACTTTTCTTAGCATTAAGTTTAAGTTCTTGAATCTTTTGAATACACATACTACATTTTTCAATAACCCCTCTTGACCTAACAACAACATCTGGATTTAAAACCATTTTACCATAGTCATCATTCATATTAAAATCAAATTTATCATTATCTGAATATTGGAACCAATTAAATCTTCTTACTTTATATGGGCAATTATTTGCACAATACCTTGTTCCAACACATCTATTATAAGTCATTTGATTTAACCCTTCATTACTATGAGTTGTTGCTGCAACAGGACACACAGTCTCACAAGGAGCATGATTACAATGCTGACACATCACGGGTTGAAAAACTACTTCAGGTTTTTCTGATGGATCTTCCATCTCACTAAACATATCTATAGCTGAAAGCTTTTCTTTTTTAGAGAGTTCTTTTGTCATATCAGAAGAAAAATAACGATCAATTCTCATCCAATGCATATCCCTACTCTTTCTTACTTCTTCTTTTCCAACAACTGGTACATTATTTTCTGCTTGACAAGAAATAACACATTCTCCACAACCAATACATGAACTTAAATCTATTGATAAATTCCAAAAATGACCTGTTTCTAAATCATGCTCTTCATAAAGAGAGACTTGATCTGATGGTAATTTTCCTTTATATGTTGCATAGGTCTCTCTATGATTTCCTGAAGAAGGATCCTTAATATACTCTGCTAGAGTTGTTTCCTTAACAATATCTCTACCCATCATAGTATGATGAAGTTGAATAGAAGCAAATTCATATTTACCTTCTACCTTAGTTATTGTAACGGATTTAGTATTTAAGAAAGGAAATGCATTAAAGCCAACATTATTTCCAGCTTTACCCGCTTTAGTTCTTCCGTAACCTACTGCCATTCCTACAGTAGAAAGAGCCTGTCCAGGACTAATCATTACAGGAACATCTCTAATCACTAAATTATCTGCAGTTATATCAACAAGGCTTCCATTTAAAGCTCCATTTGAAACATTCCAATTAGATAATCCTAATTCTTTTGCAGTAGTCGCTGATATTGTTAGGTAATTATCCCAACATGCTCTAGTAATAGGGTCTGGAAGTTCTTGTAACCATGGGTTATTCGATTGGCAACCATCTCCTAATGCTATGGTTTCATATATCTCAAGTTCTATAGTATTACTTTTTTTACTCTTAATAGATTGTGATTGATCAACAAATCTTTTAAGTTTTAATTTATTTTCTTTTAAATCAAAAAATCCGTCATGAAGCGACTTGTTCCAATTAACTCCTTTATTAATCCAAAATTCTTTAAGATATGAGAAATAATCTGATCTACTAGTCCAAACTAGAAGACTCTCCTGAAATTGACGAGTATTAAATAAAGGAGAAATAGTTGGTTGCATTAAAGAATACTTCCCATACTTAGGATTTGCATCCCCCCAACTTTCTAAATTATGATGATCTGGACACACATAGTCCATTAAAGAGGCGGTTTCATCATTATAAAGCGAAGTTGATATTTTTAATTTTACATTTTTTAAAGCTTCATTAAATTCAGTTGCTTTGGCAAGAGAATAAGATGGATTGACATTGTAGGTGATAATTGCCCCAATATTACCTGCTTTCATATCACTAAGTAAATTATCTAATTTATTTGCATTTCCTTGCTTTAAATTAGTGGGTTTATTAATAGAGATTGTACTATTATAATTGCCTAATTTTTGATTTATTGCATTTATAATAAGCTGAACATTTTTATCATTACTATTGCTAATTACAATAGATTTGGATAAGTTAGATTGTAATACCTTAACAATAGATGATAATCTTTTGTCAAATGTTTTTCCCTGAATTCCATCATACAAACTTGAAATTAAAAATCCTTGCTCAGATGGTTTGATCTGCATTCTATTATCTGCATTTGCTCCAGAGAGTGACAAATTAGTTTCAATTTGATAATGCTTAGACATTCTACCAGATTTTGGATTCCTTCCTTTTACATAATCAGTAGCATACTCATTTTCCATCCAATTTGCAAGAAAATCAGCTCCAAAAGAAACAATAACATTTGCCTTATCAAAACTATATGTAGGTGCTAATCTAATTCCAAAAGAATCCATATTAGCATTTAAAACCCCATCATAAGGAGTAGAATCAAGCATAACATGCTCTACGTTATTGTACTTTTTTGAAAAATCTTTAATTAAATTTTCAGTTGAAGGACTTATAATGGTAGAAGTTAGTAGTGCAATTTTTCCGTCATTAACTGCTTCTAATTTTTCTTTTATTTCTAAATCTACAGTTCGCCAATTTGTTTCTTTACTATCTTTAAGAGGATGCTTTAATCTTGCAGAATCATATAATGAAAGAACAGAAGCTTGAACACGAGAATTTGAGTATGTAGCATTATTTTCAATTTTAATTGGCCTTCCTTCTCTAGTTTTTACCAAAACACTTGCATAATCCCTTCCATCATAAATAGTAGAAGCATAATAGTTTGCTACTCCAGGAATAATTTCATCAGGCTTAACTAGGTATGGTATAGACTTAACAATAGGTGTTTCACAAGCGGCTAAAGTAGCAGCAGCAGTACTAAAACCTAAAAACTTTAAAAAATCTCTTCTACTACTACTAGTGGAAGAAAGGTTTTCTTGATCTCCTAAAAACTCATCTACTGGTAATTGCTCAACAAATTCATTTTGAGCAAGATTCTCCACTATTGGATCATTATTTAGTTGAGCAAGCCCTTTCCAGTATTTTTTAGTTGTCTTCATTTTTGTACTCTTATTATCTTATATTAATAATGGCATTTTGCACATTCAATACCGCCCATTTTATCTACTGTAATTTTTTCTCCTTTATATTTCTCTTTTAATTGAGCATGAAGCTCTGTATAATATTCATTACCTTCCATAGCAACTTCTGTTGTTCTATGACATTCAACACACCAACCCATTGTTAACTCTGCATGCTGATAAACTACATCCATCTCTTCAATTGGTCCATGACATGTTTGACACTCAATTTTTCCAGCAACAACGTGCTGAGAGTGGTTGAAATATGCTAAATCAGGTAAGTTATGAATACGTACCCACTTGATAGGCTTTTGTTTATAGCCATCAATATATGTTCTAGTATCAGGATCAAATCCTATAGCATCATAAATCTTCGAGATTTCTGTAGTTCCTGTAATAGCCCCTTCACTTATGTAAGTATGGCAATTCATACATACATTTGCAGAAGGGATTCCTGAATGCTTACTATTTCTTGCAGATGAGTGACAATAATTACAATCAACTCCATTTTCTCCTGCATGAACTTTATGTGAAAATGCAATAGGTTGTTCAGGTTGATAGTGAGAATACACACCAATTCCTAACATAGCATCATACGAAAATTTTGCAAGTATAATCCCAAAAGCTATAGAGACAAAAACTACATTTCTATTTTCATTAACAAATAAATTAAATTGATTGATAAGAGTTTCAGGAATTGTTTCTGTTTCTTGCTCTAGACTCTCTTTAAGTTTGTTTTTTAAAGAAGTTAATATAAAAACTAGTAACAATAAAAATAATGCAATAAACATTAGCTTTGTAGATGTTTTTACTCCATCATCTACAGCTAACATCTCACTTGAACTAATAACTTCAACTTTAACAGGAGGGTTCTTAAGATATGCATAAAGAGATTCAAAATCATCATCTTCAAAATAAAAAGATGTCATAGCGACCTTATTATACTGCTCATAAATAGCAATCGCTTCAGGATCTCCAGAGGCAATAAAGTCAGAAGAACTGTTAATCCATTTTTTTAGCCACTCTTTCTTTCTTTTATCTGTAATACCCTCTAAGCCTGGACCAATAAGAGTAATAGTTCCTATACTATGACATGAAGTACAATTAGTCTTGAAAATTTGCTCTCCTTTTTGAACAGCAACAGTATCCACAACGTCTTGAGAAAAGACACTACTAAAAGAGATTAAAACAATAACTATTATTTGTAATATAGTATTGCTATAAATGGATTTCATCATATATCACTCACCAATTTCAGCGCAAATTTAATTATTTATCTAATACCGTTAAGTAGAAAACAATGAATTGTAATAATTTATAATTATTCTAAATAACTAAAACAAAAAAAGGAATAACACCATACATAAAATATGATGTTTATCACTGATGAAGTATTATTTCATAATAAAAAAAGCGAGAAAATATTTACATTAAAAAGTAATTATAACGAACCTACCTCAATAACTTTCTTAACTTTTGGAACAGCATTTTTAACTGCAATCTCAACTCCATTTTTTAGAGTCATCATACTAACATGACATGTTTCACAAGCACCAGACAATTTCACTTTTACAGTGTAATCATCTGTAATTTCAACTAAACTAATGTCACCACCATCAGTTTGAAGGTATGGCCTAATTTCATCTAAAGCACCTTCTATTTTATTAATAATTCTTTTACTTGTTATCACAAATAGTTATTTTTTATGAACACCCTTTCATGTTGGTTATCTTCACGGCTTCAGATTCTGGTAGATCTAAATTCCTTTTCTCAATTACTTTAACAACATTCCTTGCTAAATTAATAAATGATTTCGAAATCTCACTATTTAATTGTAAAACTGCAGGCCTACCAGCATCTGAAGCTTCTCTTAATGATTGAACTATTGGAATCTGAGCTAGCAAATTTACATTTAATTGTTCAGCTAAATTTTTAGCACCATCCTTACCAAAAATATAATACTTCTTATTAGGTAAATCTGATGGAATAAAATATGACATATTCTCAATAATACCCAGAACTGGAACATCTATACTATCCATCTGAAACATATTTACCCCTTTTCTTGCATCAGCTAATGCAATATCTTGAGGAGTACTAATAACAATAGCTCCAGTTAAAGGAATGGACTGAACTAAAGATAAGTGAATATCACCAGTACCTGGTGGTAAATCAACTATCAAGTAATCTAGTTCACCCCAATGAGAATCCCATATAAGTTGATTTAATGCTTTTGAAGCCATTGGACCTCTCCAGACAATAGCTTGATCCGCCTGAGTAAAAAAACCCATAGAAACCATCTTTACCCCATAATTACTTAAGGGTTTCATTTTCTTTTCGCCATTAACCTCAACTGCCTTAGGAGACTCTCCTACTAAATCAAACATTATAGGCATTGAAGGGCCGTATATATCAGCATCAACAAGACCAACTTTAAATTTTAAACTAGCAAGTGCAACAGTAAGATTTGCTGCAACTGTTGATTTACCAACCCCACCCTTTCCAGAAGAAACAGCAATAATGTTTTTGACTCCTGGAATAGGATTCCCCTTTATCTTGTTTTCTTTTTTAACAGGTGTTACAATTTGATTTAGCTTTACATTAATCTCACCACCAAAATTTAATTTTATAGCCTCTGAGCATATAGCTTCTATTTTCTTCTTATACTGTAAAGTGGGGTTTGTAATTTCAACATCTAAAATTACTTCATCACCAAAAACTTGAATATTCAACAAAGATTTACTATCGTAAAAATTTTTATCACTTGATGGTAATAAAACCTCTTGAAAAACTTTTTCAATATTATTTTTATTTAAATCCACATATTAATTTTTATAACCACAAATATAGAGTATTAATAATTGTTAAAAATTAAGTTTTATCAATCCTAATCATTATAATTTAGCATAAATCTTAAATAAGTAATTGGCATTTGCTTTTTCAGAAATATTTCTTCATAGTAGGTCTTAATATGCATATGTTCTCGTTTAACATCTGAGTTATATAAATCATTTGTTGAGTCTTCTAAAATATGGTTTTCTCCAGCAACAACCCCTAAAGTAAAACCATGAAGAAACTGACTATCGGTTTTTAAATGGATTTTAGCACTATCTTTTAGTATGCCATTATACATTTTTAAAAAATTAGGATGAGTTAGTCTTTTTCTAGACCTTCTTTTTTTCAACTGAGGATCAGGAAATGTAATCCAAATCTCATCTACCTCATTATCTGAAAAACACTGACATATCCAGTCAATTCTAATCCTTAAAAAACCAACATTGACTAATTTATCTTCTAAAGCTTGATTAGCCCCAGCCCAAATACGAGCTCCCTTAATATCAATTCCGATAAAGTTTTTATTAGGAAACTCTTTTGCTAAGGCAACTGTATACTCACCCTTACCACAACCTAACTCCAATACTATAGGATTCTTATTTTTAAAAAACTGCTTATTCCATTTTCCTCGATATAAAAATGAATCTTTTAACTCCTCAAGTGTTGGTTGAATAACATGACGAAAAGAATCTAAGTCAGCAAATTTTTTTAATTTATTTTTAGCCAATAGATGATAATTTAATACAAAAATAATAGTGTTTTAAGTATTTTCGTTGTATGAAAGCTAAAAAAAGAATACTTGTAGCGCCATTAAATTGGGGGATAGGTCATGCTACTAGATGTATTCCGTTAATAAAAATATTAGAAGAGCATAATTTTAAGGTGGTTATAGCTGCAAGCGAAAGACCCTTAGAGTTATTATTACAAGAGTTTCCAAAAAATGAGTTTATTAAATTTCAAGATTATAGTATAAAATATTCTTCTACAATTCCAATGACACTTAGCATGTGTATTCAAATACCTAAAATTCTTTTAGGTATTTACCATGAATATAAACAATTAAAATCAACAATAAATGATTTTAAAATAGATGGCGTTATCTCTGACAACCGTTATGGATTATATTCTAAAAAAATCCCGTCAATCTTTATAACTCATCAACTTAACATAAAATCAGATTTACTGCAAAAAACACTTCAAAAGATTAACTACTATTTTATAAATAAATTCACGCAATGCTGGATTCCAGACTATAAAGAAAATGGGTTAGCTGGTGAGCTCTCTCACTCAAAAGAAAAAACAAAAAATCATATATATATTGGTCCATTATCGCGTTTCAAAAAGAATGTTGCAAAACCAACGTATGATATACTAGCTATTGTTTCAGGACCAGAGCCCCAGAGATCTATATTTGAAAAAATTCTTATCAATCAACTTAAAAAGCATAAAAAAGAAACGCTTCTTCTTCAAGGAAAGCCTGAAACTAAATGTTATAAAAGAATTAATAAACTAACAATAAAATCACACCTCTCATCCTCTGAATTAAATCAAGCTGTATTAGATTCTAAACTTATAATATGCAGATCAGGATACTCAACTATTATGGATCTAATCACGCTAGAAAAAAATGCAATTCTTGTTCCAACCCCTGGTCAAACAGAACAAGAATATTTAGCTAAATTCTTATCAAAAAAAAACGCATATAAATATCAAACCCAAAATAGATTTAACCTTTCTTTAGCACAAGAGCAAAGTAAAAAATTTGTAAAATTAGATTATAAGAATACTAAAATAAACTGGAAGGAAATTCTTAAAATATTTAAAAATTAAATTATTTATATTTCTTTTCGAAAGAAGCCTGTTTTTCCAATCCAACCTTATGTCTTTCAGCAATTAAATCAATATATAAGAACTGTGCATTTAAATACTCTTTTTCTGCATGAAAGAGCTCTAATTGATTAGCAGTACCTAAAGCTTGTCTTTTGAAAGACTGTTGATAGGCCTTCTTCGAGAAATTGAATGACTCCTTAGCAAGCATATACTGTTTATCTATTTTAACAAAGGCATTTTCCAGAGTTATTAATTCTGATTTTATCTTCTTTTCTAATTGCTGTTTTTCAATAGTCTTAATTTTATATAGATTATTATTTATTTTATACTCACCAGAAGGAAATATACTAGACAATGGAATATTCCACATTAATGAAGTAGATAAAATATTTCTTTTATCCATCGAAAAAGCAAAAGTAGGCCCAAAATAACCATCATTATATCCTAATGATACCTTAGGTAACAAAAATCCATAAGAAAATTTATTTCTCTGTAATTTTAAATTCTTCTTTTGCATGTCAATTTGCAACAACTCCAATCTATCCTGAAAATTACTTTTGTTATTGATGAGATAAATATTGTTTTCATAAAAATTACAATCAGGATCAACTATAATAGAAAGTGATAGATTAAGGGACTGAAGCAAGTCTTGGCTAAAATCATCAACCTCTTGCTCTTGTTTTATTTTTAGAATTTTAAGATTATTAAGATTTGATTTTGCCAGCAAAAGATCAGACTCTAATTTTAAACCAGCCTTTACTTGTAAGACTAATTGTTCTATTATACTTGTATTTCGTGAAATAAATTTAGATACTGCCTTTTCTTTTTCAATACTTGCAACTAATAAATAGTATAATTGATAAACACGTATTTGTTCATCAATAACATTAATTTTCTTGCTATATAGCGCTTCAAGTTTTTTATTTTTATATCTAAAAGGATCTAAAAATAAATTACGCAAATCCCAATCTAACTTCCAACTTGTACCCATCCATTGATTATTTTTATCAACATCCACAAATTCTCCTTCTGTACTTTGAGCAACACCATCATAATCAATACGTATATCTCCAAAACTAAAATCAGGTAGAAAAGAAGATAAATTATTTCGAAACTCTTCAACTGAAATTTGATAATTTAAATCATTTGTTTTTAATAATAAATTGTTACTGTTGTTTAAATTAACTAAATTATCAAAAGACATTCTAATAGTGTCTTGCGCATTAGATGAATAGGGAAATATTATAAAAAATATTATTATTACTCTTTGCATTTTAATTTACTGGATTTACTTTCATTCCTGATTTAACTATAGATTTCCCTTCGATTATAACCTTAGTAGATTGATCTATATTATTACTTAATACTTCAAAATATTTATTATTTGATAAGCCTTTTTTAACTTTTAATTTTGTTACGGTATTATCTTCTACAACAAAAACATAAAACTCACTTTTGACAGATAATAATGCTTCAGTAGGAAGAGAGAACTTAGCTTCAGAGGATTCAAGTTTAATACTAACATTAGCATACATCCCTGGACTTATGTTTAAATCCTTATTATTAATATCTAACTGTACTTCCATAGTTTTGGTTCTAGAATTTAGTGCTTTAGATAATCTCGAAACTTTAGTATTATAAACTTTACCTGTAATTTCTGAAAATGAAACATTAGCTTCCATACCTAAAGAAATATTATCAATCTCTGTCTCTGGCAAAGCAATAGAGAGACGAATATATTCTATATCCATTAATTCAAAAAGAGGTGTAGTATTTGAATTCTGAACCCCACTCTGAACAATTGCTCCTAATTCAATATTTCTTTTTGTTATCACTCCACTAAATGGAGCCCTAATAGTTAGAAGACTATCTCTAATTTTGCTAGCCTTAAATTTTGCGCTCTCCGTAAGATAAACTGCTTTAACCTTTTCAAATTCTTGAATAGTAGTTAATTCAGGTGTTTTATCAAAAACATTTTTAAATCTTAAATAATTTGACTCTGCAGCAATACTTGACGCTTTATTAATTTCTAACTCTCTTGATAATTGCGGATTATATAATTGTGCTAAAACTTCACCTTTACTTACTACATCACCAATATCTTTTGAGAACGATGATACCGCCCCCCCTTCAAGTGCATGAACTAAAACATGTTTGTTAGCTAATGCATTGCCAATAATCTGTAAATCGGAAGAAAAAGCTCTTTGTTGTGGAGTAACAACTTTTACATTTATAACCTTTTCGTTATTCTTGGCTATATCTTTTTTCTTTTCAGCAGAATCTGAACATGCAAATAATATAGATACTGTAAACACTAAAAATATTTTATTTTTCATAATTGTAATTTTTTGATATAATTGAATATAAAATAGGAGTTATATATAAAGTTAATAAAGCTGCAGCTATCGTCCCTCCAATTACTGCAATTGCTAATGGGGCGTTAGCATCAGCATTTCCAAAACCAATTGCTGTTGGCAAAAGACCAAAAACTGTAGTTGCTGCTGTCATTAATATAGGGCGAAATCTATCTAAAGAACCATTAATAACAGCATCCTTCATATTAACACCTTCAGATATTAAATTGTTAATTCTATCTATTAATATATTTCCATAAGAAACTGAGATTCCTACCATCATAATAATACCCATTATTGATTGAATACTTATATTAGTTTTTGTAATAAACATTAACAATACAACACCAATCATTCCTAAAGGAAATGCTAAAATTATTACTAAAGGCTGTCTAAATGATTTGAATAAAGGGGTAGTAATTAGAAAAGCAAATAATACAGACAATAAAAGTCCAAGTCCTAAATTTGAAAATGAACTTTTTATTACCGCCACCTCTCCTTCAAAGTTAACTTCATAACCTTTTGGAAGGGTCTTTCTAAAGACCTTAATTCTTTTAATAATTTCATCAGAGGCTGATCCAATATCAATATCTTCAACATTAGCATAAACATTAAATTCTCTAGTGAGATTATGATGATTTATTTCTACTGGTTGCGTTGTCTCATTGATTCTTGAAAACAGCTTATAGGGCACTGGATTTCCAAATTTAGAAGTTGCTATAACATTATCTAAAGTATACTCCGTATTTATCTCACTTTCTGGATAGGTAACACCTACATAATAATGATTTCCATTATTTTCATCAATCCAAAATGCTTTATTAAAGGTAGTAGACGAGTTTAATGCAGACACTAAATTCTTAATAGCATCAACGGGTTCAACCCCTAACTCAGCAGCCTTAACCCTATCAATATCCATCTCTTTGGTTGGTTGATCAATTCTTTGTAAAACTCTTACATCTCTAGTATATGGAATGTTATTAATTGTATCTCGTAATCTTTCAGCCAAAGACCTAAGCACTTCCAGTTTATTTCCTTTTACCTGCACATCTATAGGAGAGGTTTTACCTTCATTTAATGCTGCAGTAATCAAACCTCCAGTATTAAAACTAACTTCAACACCTGGAAACTCTTTATGAAATTGATTTCTTAAAATCGGCACATAACTATCAGTTGATTTTTCATGATTTTCAATTAGTTGTGCTTTTATAAAAGCATCCTGTGTTCCAGAATTTGGCGTATAAGCTGCAGGTAAATCGTAAAAAACACCAATATTTGAAACAATTTGCGATAAATCATTGCCCATTACTTTTTTAATAATAGACTCCATTTTAGCAATAGTTTTTTCAGTTGTTCTAAGAGGTGTCCCTGATTCTTTTCGAATTAATATTTCCATTTGCCCAACATCAGTTTTAGGAAATAATTCATAACCCAAATTAACAAAACCAAATAGAGAGAAAAGAAATAAAATAACAGTTCCAATCAAAAAGGATTTCTTTTTTTGCAATACTTTTTGTAGGCTTGATTTGTAAGTTTTTTTCCAGCCTTGTACTATTAATCTAAATCCTGTTTCTTCTTTTTCAGTTTTAGATGGTAAATTATTTTTGAAAAGATTAGCTGCTGTTATAGGGATTAGTGTAAGTGAAAAAATGTAGGACCCAAACATAGCTCCTGCTACTGTAATGGCAAGGGGAGAAAATAGATCTTTTGCAATTCCTGTTAAAAATAAAGTAGGAATAAAAACAACTACAATTACTAAAGTAGAAGCCAAGACAGGAGTTGCTACTTCTAAAGCAGCATCCAAAGCTGATTTTGTTGCGCTTTTACCCATTTGTAGATGCCTGTCAATATTCTCCAAAACCACAATAGAATTGTCTACTAATAAACCTAAAACCAAAGCAATTCCACCCAATGTAATACTATTTATTCCTTGACCTGTTAATGACAAAACAATAAAGGCCATCATAATGGAAAGCGGTAAAGACAGAGAAACAATAAAAGCTGAGCGATAGTTTCCTAAAAATAATAGTAATATCAAAATCACCAAAATCAATCCGCTTATTCCTGAAAAAACCAAGGAGGAAATTGCACTTTTTACATATGAGGATTGATCAAAAATAACATTCAAATTTACATCCTCAGGCATACGATCTTTTAATTGCGGTAATGCTTTTTTTACTGCCTCAACAGAAGCGATAGTATTTGCTCCTTGTCTTTTAAAAACAGGTAAATACACTTGTTCTTTTCCGTCAATTCGTACAATATTGGTTTGTATTGCACTTGCATCAGAAGCTACTCCAATATCTTTAATATAAATAGGAATACCATCTCGGTGCGTTATTACAATATCATTAAATTCCTCAACATGTTTTATAGTTCCCTGAGCGTCTATTGCATAAGTCAAATTCCCAATTTCTGCAATTCCTGAAGGAATCATGGTTGTATTTTTTAAGATTGCATCACTAATCTCAGTTTGAGAAATCCCTAAAGCTTCAATTTTTGCAGGGTTTACATAAATATAAATTCTTCTTTTCGAGCCTCCAAAAGCAGCTGGACAAATAATTCCTTTTACTCCACTTAGCATTTGTCTTAGGGAATAATAAGCTAAACCATATAATTCTTTTCCGTTTCTAATATCAGAGCTAACAGTTAAAAGCATCAATGGTTTGGATGCTGTTGGGTCAAAAGGTTGCACCATTGGTGGTAGTGTTCCTGGAGGTTGATAATACATATCCGACATGGCATATGAAGATGTGTTTGCCATAGCCTCAGCAGCAGTAACATCCTCTTGATAGTAGTTAGTAACTAAGCTTACGCCCATCAAGCTTTTCGATTCTTGTTTTAATATTCCATTAGATTGTCCGGTCCATCTTTCCATTCTACTAGTAATATCTTTTTCCACAACCTCAGCAGGCATTCCTGGGTATAGTGTTAAGATTTGCATGGCTGATTTTTTGAATTGAGGTAAAATATCGACAGCCATCCTAGGTACTAGCACAAAGGACATTACCGAAACTAATATGGCAAATACTATTATTAAGTATGGGTTTTTAAAGGATAATTTAATCATATCTCGAAAAAATCTCTCCTATAGAGACTGGTCTTATTTTATCACCATATCTATCTACAGCACTAGAATCCTCTTGTCTAATTGGATTATAACTGGTATTTACAACTAAAGCTTTAATATGAACATCAACTTGTTTCCATGTTTTTGAAATTCCATCTGCACCTTTATGTAAATCATAGCACTTATTGCTAATTGCGTTATATGCCTTTAGTGCATCAAATTGTGATTCAAGATTGATTGACCCTTTGATTTGAATAATATGATCAAAGTAAGGGCAGGATGGTATTATATTATCTAGAAATGCAAGCCTTATTTTTTTTGTTTGCCCAAATACATCAAAATTTACATCAATAGAATCATTAACAACTTGGATTAAGGTCCCGTTAATTACAAAATCATCAGTTAAATATTTAAAAAAATGATCTTGAATATTTTGATCTCGCATAACATCTCCTGAAGCAGAACTTGAAGATTTTATTGAAAATTTCAATCCACTTACTAATTCCTCAATTGAACTAAATTCTTGATTTTCTCTGTCACTGCTAAACTCATTAAAATATCCTATTACTTTTATTTTATCATTGGTTTTGTAGGCATTCCAAATTACTTTTGTGTTTTCTATATCAAATTGATAAGAGTCTTCGCTTGGATTAAGTGTTGGGGGTGCATCTTCTTTAGTCTTATTGCTGTTGCACGAAAAAAACACTATTGAAAATAGCATAATAAAGTATTGTGTTTTAAAGTATCGCATGAATTATATTTTAGGTAAATATAGTACATTTGTATAACTAAAAAATGGAATATTTAATCAATAAAATCATGGCAATTAATTCAAAATCTGATTTTGAAGAATTGTCGCTTAATTTATTTGATTTCCAAATGAAAAATAATCCTATTTACACACAATATTCATCACTAATTTTAAAAAACAAGACCCCTAAAAATATTTTTGAAATTCCTTTTTTACCTATTGAGTTTTTTAAGAAAGAGCAAATCATTTGTAAAGGAAAAACAGCGGAAGAAATATTCTTGAGTAGCGGAACAACAGGCGAGCAAAGCAAACATCTAGTAGCTGATTTATCACTTTATAAAAAATCATATTTACGAGCATTCCAACAATTTTATGGAGACATAGATGATTACTGCATTTTAGCTTTACTTCCATCTTATAAAGAACAAGAAAGTTCGTCACTTATTTTTATGATAGACAATCTAATTCAACAAAGTAGTCATCAAAAAAGCGGATATTATCTTAATAATTATAGTGAGCTATCTGACACTATAAAAGAACTAGAAAAGAAAAAAGAGAAAACCATCTTATTTGGTGTTACTTATGCTCTTTTAGATTTTGCAAAAGAGTTTCCTCAGCAATTGAAAAATACAATTGTTATGGAAACAGGAGGAATGAAAGGACAGCAAAAAGAAATGCTTAAAGAAGAGGTGTATAAAATTCTCAAACATTCTTTTGTAATTAAAAATATTCATTCAGAATATGGTATGACAGAATTACTTTCGCAAAGCTACTCCAAGGGAAATAATCTTTTTAACTCTCCCCCATGGATGAAAATTATAATTAGAGATGTTAATGATCCATTATCGATAATTGGGCATAATAAAACTGGTGGAATTAATGTAATTGATTTAGCCAATATTTATTCCTGCCCATTTATTGCCACTCAAGATTTAGGAAAAACATTTGATGACGACTCTTTTTCGGTACTTGGAAGATTTGACAATTCGGATGTAAGGGGATGTAACTTACTAGTACAATGATAATCAGAAAAGCAAACAAAACAGATTTGGATAACATCATGTTGATGTATAAATCATGTGTGAAAGGAATGCTTGCAAAAGACATTGACCAATGGGATGAAACTTACCCAAATGCTGAGATAATCGGTCAAGATTTAGAGGTAATGACTTATTATGTTGCAGAAATTAGAGGAATCATTATTGGAGGAATAAATATAGATCAAAATCAGGATAAAACCTATTTAAATATTGATTGGGAAGATAAATCTGATTCTTTTTTAGTTGTACACCGATTAGGAGTTAAAGAAGAGTTCTGGAATAAAAAAATTGGAAAATATTTAATGTTATTTACTGAAAATCTAGTGAAAGAAAGAGGACTGAAATCCATTCGACTAGATACTTATTCAGGAAACCCAAAAGCCATGGAGTTTTACAGACGATTAGGTTATAGAGAATTAGGAACCATCAATTTGAAGCCCAACAAAAATGAGTATTATTGCTTTGAAAAAATAATAAGATGAAAAGAATATTACTGATAAGTTTTGTGTTTCTTTTTTCTTGTGCTTCCCAAAAAGAAGAACTTCCAAAGAGTCCTTATGTTATGGTTTTGGGAGTAGCTCAGGATGCAGGATATCCACAAATAAATTGTAAAAAAGAGTGTTGTGCAGCAGCTTGGGAAAATGTAGAATTGCAAAGAACTACTTCTTGTCTGGCAATTATTGATCCTATAAGTAAAGAGCAGTGGATTATAGATGCCACCCCAAATATAAAACAACAATTACAACTCTTAAAGCAAAAAACGGGAACTGAAAAACTAGATGGTATTTTATTAACTCATGCGCACATGGGGCATTATACTGGACTCATGCATTTTGGAAGAGAAGTAATGGGGACAAATAAAATTCCTGTTTTTGCCATGCCAAGAATGAGAACTTTTTTGGAGGAAAATGGACCATGGAGTCAGTTGGTGGAACTAGAAAATATTAGTTTGCAAAATCTAAAAGCCGACTCCACTTTTAATTTGAATAAAAATATAAAAGCAACTCCTTTTATAGTACCACACAGAGATGAATTTTCTGAAACTGTTGGCTATGAAATTTTAATAAATAACAAATCCTTAATTTTTATTCCAGATATTGATAAATGGGAAAAGTGGGAAACAAACATAAGTGAACTTATACAGAAAGTAGACTACGTATTTTTGGATGCTACCTTTTATAAAAATGGAGAGTTACAAAGAGACATGAGTGAAATTCCTCACCCTTTTGTTGAAGAAAGTATGAAACTATTTTCTACTCTAACCAAGACAGATAAACAAAAGGTGTATTTTATTCATTACAATCATACTAATCCTTTATTAATTGAAGGCAGCAATGCTCAAAAAGAAGTGAGTGAAAAAGGATTTAATTTTGCGAAAGAAGGTTTGATTATTGGGTTTTAATTAAATCAAACAAAATCCCATAACCTCATTATAGAATCGTTCAGGGTTTTCGGCATGTAGCCAATGACCAGCACCATCAATTGTGGCAATACTAAAATCAGAAAAGTGTTTGTTTATAATTAGTTCGTCTTCAGTTGTTATGTAATTTGAGTTTCCTCCTCTTATAAAATGAGTTGGAATAGCACAAATTCCTTTTACAAAATCTGCCTCTTGTATGTTACTTACTTTCTCTAAGAGCACATCTATATTAAATCTCCAAGAAAACTCCTTGTTTTCTTTTCTATATAAGTTTTTCAAAAGGAATAGTCGCATGCCTTTATCCTCATAAGTGGAAGAAAGTACACTATCAATATCCTCTCTCTTTTTAAAATCTTCTAAAGGCAATTTATATAAAAATTGTAAAAGATTCTGAACAAAATCAGTATTGTATCTTCTTGGGGATATATCTGCAACTATTAATTTTTCTATTTTTTCAGGATATTTGAAAGCAAACTTCATGGCAACTTTTCCTCCTAAGGAATGTCCTAAAATAATGGGGTTACTAATTCTATTGTCATTCATGTATTCTAGTAAATCCTCACACATCACCTTATAATTAAAATCAGTTGAGTGTGGAGATCTACCATGATTTCTTAAATCAATCAAGTGAACCTTATAATGTTTTGTAAATTGTTTTCCAAGGGAATTCCAATTATCACTCATCCCAAAAAGCCCATGAATTATTATTAAATCTTGATCTTTATCTCCATGTATTTTAGAAAAAAGTTTCATCTATAATAAGCGTTTATACATTTGTATAGCATTTTCCAAGCCTAAATAAATTGCATCACTAATAAGAGCATGACCAATAGAAACTTCTGCCAAATCTTGAATTTCTTTAGAGAAATACTCCAAATTTTCTAAACTTAAATCATGCCCAGCATTTATTCCAAGCCCTAGATCATTTGCCTTTTTTGCAGCTAAAATATAAGGTTCAATTGCAAGATGTTTATTTAATGAGTAATTTGTAGCATAATCTTCAGTATAAAGTTCAATTATATCTGTTCCACATTTTTTTGCTCCCTCAATCATTTCTATTTTAGGATCTACAAAAATGGAGGTTCTGATTCCTTTTTCTTTAAGGATAGATGTAATTTCTTTCAGAAAACCCTGAAACTTTATAGTATCCCAACCCGAACAAGAAGTAATTACATCTGGCCCATCAGGCACCAAAGTAACTTGCTCAGGATTTACTTCCAACACCATTTTAATAAAATCTGCTGATGGATAACCCTCTATATTATACTCAGTAGTCATGATGGATTTTATATCAAATACATCATTATTTGTAATATGCCTCTCATCTTGCCTTGGATGAATGGTTATTCCATCTGCACCAAATTTTTGACAATTAATGGCAGCCTCTACCACATTAGGGCTATCCCCCCCCCTAGCATTACGTATGGTTGCTATCTTATTTATATTTACGCTTAACTTAGTCATAATTAAAAGCAAAAGTAAAAAATAGTATGTTTGCTATATAAAAACTATCAATTTTTATTTAAATCATCTTATATATACTAAAACCAAAAAATCAATAATGATTAGAATATTAGAAAGATGATTAGAACAACTCTCTTAATCAGTTTATTATTTTTTGTATTTGATGTGAATGCAATAAGCATCTATAATCAGAATGTTACTGATAAAATAACTCAAAAAAGATATAAAGTTGTAGAAATCATCATTAAAGGAAACAAAATAACTAAGGAGGTAATAATATTAAGAGAACTCGCTATACATAATGGCCAATCTATTGAGCTAGAAGAGCTTGATCAACTAATTCTTGAAAGCAGAAACAATCTCACAAACATCAATCTTTTTAACTTTATAACTATAGAATATGAATTAATAGATACAGAAATAACAATAAAAATAGAGGTGATTGAAAGGTGGTATGTTTGGCCATATCCAATTTTTGAAGTTTCTGAAAGAAATTTTAATATTTGGTGGGAAGATTTTAAATCAAGTGACTATAAAGATTTTTCAAGGCTTAACTACGGGGTTTTTATAAATATTGAAAATTTTAGAGGTCTAAATGAGCTATTAATGATAAAACTTAGGCGAGGTTTTAAAGAGCATTATCTCTTCAGATATGAAAACCTATATATTAATAAGAAAAAAACATTAGGCCTAAATTCACAAATTGAATTATTTAGAAGAAAGAAAACTTATTACAATACATTAAATAATGAACTTCAATATTTTCCTAACTTTCCTGTTAGCAATAACAACACTTACACATCAAAAGATTTAGTACTAAATTTTGAATTAATCTATAGGAATAACCTTAAAACAAAACATAAATTGAATTTAAATTATTTTAAATCAATAATAGATCCTGAAATCTCTTCATTAAACCCCGATTACTTATCAAACAACCTTAATATAGGAAGCTTTTATAAAATTGGCTATCAATTAATACATGAAAATAGAGATAATAATAACTATCCATTAAAAGGGTATTATATAAACTTAGAAATTGCAAGAAATATATCTGGAAAAAGCCCTATAAATCACTATGAAATCAATAGTCATTTAGAAAAACACATTCAAGTTTTCCCTCGATGGTTCGCTGGGTCAAGCTTTAGATCTAGAATAGCCTCTTCTGGACAACAGGCATACTTTTCACACCAAACATTTGGCTTTGAAGATTACGTAAGAGGTTATGAATACTATGTTATAGATGGTGAGGATTACTATTTATCTAAAACAGCTATTAAATACTGTATTATTAGAGAGAAAAATCTTGACATTCCATATATCAAAAAAAAACAATTTAACAAAGCACACTTTTCTGTCTATACTTCAGTTTTCTCTGATATTGGATATGCAAATAACCAAACCAACTTTACTGAAAACTCTTTAACTAATTCAATACTTTGGGGTAAGGGAATAAGCATAGAATATATAACATACTATAACAAAATGCTTAGAATTGAATATTCTATTAACAAATTAGGTGAAAAAGGATTATTTTTACATTTTTCAAGCCCATTTGGGGTTAATAAATAAAGATATGAAGATAGCACTATTTGGAACAAAATTTTCTGAAAATTTTAATAAATATATTCAGCATCTAATTACCAAACTTGAATCTGAAAAAGTTCAAATTTGCGTTGAGGAATTATTTTTAGACTTTATTAAAGATAAACTGAGATTTAAAAACAAAATTCTAACTTTTAAAAATCATGAAGAACTAAAGCATAAAGCAGATATTTTATTCAGTATTGGGGGTGATGGGACTCTCTTAAAAGCCGTTTCTTATGTGAGAGAAAGCAATATTCCTATCATGGGAATAAATACGGGTAGATTGGGTTTTATATCAAGCATTGCTCCAGATCAAATAGACGAAGCAATAAATGATCTACTGAAAAAAAATTATAAAATAGACAGACGTACATTACTAAACCTGACAACATCTAATAATCTTTTTAAAAATAAAAACTTTGCATTAAATGAAGTTGCGATAGTCAAAAAAGACACCTCTTCAATGATAAAAATTGATGCATATGTAGATGATGAATTTTTAAACACATACTGGGCGGATGGATTAATTGTTTCTACACCTACTGGATCAACAGGCTACTCCCTTAGTTGCGGAGGGCCTATAATCATGCCAGGAACAAACAACATAATTATCACTCCTATTGCTCAACATAATTTAAATGTCCGCCCAATAGTAATTAATGATGATAGTGTAGTCAAACTTAAAGTCGAAGATAGAGATCAATTAGCTCTAGTGTCTCTAGACTCATGTTCGAGAGCTTTTGATTCATCTGTTGAGCTAACAATAAAAAAAGCAACTTTTAAAATTAATCTAATTGAACCTCAAGGAAATTCATTTACATCTATTATAAGACATAAATTAATGTGGGGTATTGATAAAAGAAATTAATATTATCCTTTATAAAATAAGAGATAAAAAGTATATTTGTAAACTATATTTACATGCTAAAAATGATAAGTAATTTTATAAAACATTTTAAGATTCTACCTATTTTAATAGGCCTAATATCTATATCATTTGATACATCAGCACAGCTATTTAAGCCAAATTCAGAGATAGGACTTAAATCAGGAATATCATATTATACAGGTGATCTAAACTCTAATCATTTTAATTTTACTAAACCAGCTGCTGGCTTAATAATTCGAAGAAATATTGATAGAAGATTTTCTGTAAAAGCTGAATTATTATTATTAAGCATTAAAGCTGATGATCGTGTTTCAGAAGACACAATACAATCAAATAGAGGATTACATTTTAGATCTAATATTCAGGAACTTTCATCACAGATAGAATTTAACTTTCTACCATATGAAGTAGGTAATTTATTGTACAATTGGACGCCTTACTTGTTTAGTGGTATTTCAATATATAATTTCAACCCACAAGCTGAAAATTCTATAGGGGAATGGGTAGATCTCCAACCACTTGGAACTGAAGGACAAGGAACAACAACATATCCAAAAAGAAAAAAATACTCTAGAACACAAATATCAATTCCTATGGGAGGGGGGGTTAAATTATCATTAAGTAAAACATTAAATCTTATTCTTTCTTTTAGCGCACGTAAAACATTTACAGATTACCTTGATGATGTAAGTACAACTTACCCAGGGATTCCAACTGAATTTGATGACCTAAGCATTGAAATGTCTGATCCTCCTACCGCTCCTTCTTACTCACATAAAAAAGATGTGCAAAGAGGAAACGAGTTAAAAAATGACTGGTACTATTTCACTGGACTTACAATTTCATTCAGACTTAGTGGTAATACAAAAGGCTGTGATTTACAATAAGGCCTTCCTTTCTTAGTTATAAATGATATGATTAACACTGATAAATCACCACAACATATAGCCATTACAATGGATGGGAATGGTAGATGGGCTAAAGAAAAAGGTAAGAACAGAATGTTTGGACATAACAATGGGGTTAAGGCAGTTCGTGATACAATAGAGGGAGCTGTTGAGTATGGGATTAAATATATTACTTTATTTGCTTTCTCAACTGAGAATTGGAACAGACCAAAAAAAGAGGTAAATGCTTTAATGACACTTTTAGTATCCTCAATACATAAAGAAACTAAAACTCTACTTGATAATGATATTCAACTTCAAACAATTGGAAATATAAAGCAACTTCCTGATAAATGTCAGAAAAAATTATCTGAATGTATAGACCTAACAAAAAAAAATAAAAAAATGACGCTAATCTTAGCTCTTAGCTATAGCGGGAAGTGGGAAATCATAAATGCAATAAGAAATATAATTAATAATAATGTTACTAAAGAAGAAATTTCCGAGGAACTATTTGAACAATATTTAACTACAAAAAACGTTCCAGATCCTGAACTTTTAATTAGAACAAGTGGCGAGCATAGAATTAGCAACTTTATGCTTTGGCAAATTGCATATTCAGAATTATATTTTACTAATAAAATGTGGCCGGATTTTCGAAGAGAAGACTTAAAAAAAGCAATTATTAACTATCAAAAGAGGGAGAGGAGATTTGGAAAAACAAATCAAGCATAATATGAGAGAAAAAATTATTTTAATATTATTAATCTTTATATCAATAAACAACACACTAAATGCTCAAGATACAATAGTTAATAGAATTATAGACTACACGCAACCAAAAGAATACACCCTCATTGGAATGTCTATTATTGGAGTACAATATCTAAACAAATCTACTATTTCAGATATTAGTGGATTAAAAATAAATCAAAAAATTACAATTCCAGGAAATGATATAAGTACAGCCATTAACAAGCTTTGGAAGCAAAATCTTTTCTCAAATATTAATATTGAATTTGAAAAAATTATTAATGACAGTATATATCTAAAAATAATTCTAGAGGAGTATCCAAGACTGTCAAAATTTAAATTTACAGGAAACATAAGTAAATCAGATATAACAAATTTAAAAGAGGATTTACAATTAATGAGAGGTAAAATACTAACACAAAACTTAATAAAAAATAGTATTAATAAAATTGAGAAATTTTATATAGATAAAGGGTTTTTAAACGTCAGAATTAATCATTATATCTCTAAAGATTCACTTTCTCCAAACTCATCAGTTCTAATATTAGATATCAAGAAATCTGAAAAAATTAAAATTAAAGATATAATTGTCTATGGTAGAAAAAAAATAGTAAATACTAATAAAACATTCTTCAATAAGAAAGACACTATATATGCAATAAGTAATAAAAAACTTAAAAAAAGCATGAAAGAAACAAAAGTTGAAAATAAATGGAGATTTTTTAAAGTATCTAAATTTATAAAAACTAATTATGAAAATGATAAGGAAAATATCATTAGTGAATATAATAATAAAGGATATAGAGATGCGAAAATTCTTAAGGACACAACCTACCTTAATAATGATAATACCTTAACAATAGAAATCACAATCGAAGAGGGGGAGCCATACTTATTTGGAAATATTAGTTTTATCGGAAATACAATATATAATAATGAGGAACTATCAAGACAAATAGGGATTGAAAAGGGTGATATATTTAACCAATCTATCCTTGATTCACGTTTATTTGGAAGTCAAGAAGGAAGTGATATAAGCTCCTTATATCTAGATGATGGTTATCTTTTTTTCAATGCCACTCCAGTTGAAATTTCAACAAATAATAATTCTATTGATCTAGAAATACGTTTATATGAAGGAGAGCAAGCAAGAATTAATAAGATCGCTGTAAGTGGTAATACTAAAACACAAGATCATGTTATTATGCGTGAGATCAGAACAAGGCCTGGAGATTTATTTAAACGATCAGATATCATGAGATCTCAAAGAGAACTTGCTCAAATGCAATACTTTGACCCAGAAGCATTTGATGTTAAAGTTGATCCAAATCCTTCAAGAAATGAAGTTGATATAACATATGTTGTTTCAGAAAAATCTTCTGATCAAATACAAATGCAAGGAGGATGGGGGGGAAATAGAGTAGTTGGATCCTTAGGATTAACATTTAACAACTTTTCATCTAGAAACATTCTAAAAGGGGAAAAATGGAGACCACTACCATCAGGGGATGGACAAAGATTATCACTAAGAGCGTCCTCAAATGGCGCATACTATCAAAATTATAATATGGCATTCACAGAGCCATGGCTTGGAGGTAAAAAACCCACATCTCTCCAGGTTTCATTATATAGATCAGTTTCCTCAAATGGTTTAACTGGTGATGAAAGACAAGAAATTCAAGTATCAGGATTAACGCTAGGAATTGGAAAAAGACTTAAGAAGCCAGATGATTATTTCACATTATATAATGGATTAAATTATGTTCAATATAAATTAAATAATTCTCAGTCATTCTTTTCATTTAAAAATGGAGAGTCAAACAATGTTAATTATAATATTAATCTTGGAAGAAACTCTGTTGATCAAATCAACTTTCCAAGACAAGGTTCTAATTTTTTACTATCACTTAAGGTCTCTCCTCCTTACTCAATGTTTGATGATATTGATGACTATTCAACACTAACGGACCAAGAGAAATATGAATGGGTGGAATATTATAAATGGAAATTTAAAGCTACGTGGTTCTCACCATTTACTGATAAATTAGTGCTAGCAACAAGAACAGAGTTTGGTTTTTTAGGAGCTTATAATGAAGAATTAGGCGTTTCACCTTTTGAAAGATTTTATGTCGGAGGCGATGGTTTAAGCGGAATGGGGTATATGAATGATGGACGAGAGCTAGTCTCACTACGTGGTTATTCAAATAACTCTATGTCTCCTCAAACAGGAGCAACAATATACAACAAATACACTGCGGAACTTAGATATGCATTAAGCCTAAACCCCTCTTCAACAATGTACGCTTTAGCTTTTATAGAAGCTGGAAATGCATGGGGAAAATTTGATGACTTTAATCCTTTTGGAGTTAAAAGAACAGTTGGAATAGGAGTAAAGATTATGCTTCCTATGATAGGAATGATGGGGTTAGATTATGGTTGGGGGTTAGATGAAATACCTGGAAATCCTGATGCAAATGGAGGTCAATTCCATTTCTCAATAGGACAAAATTTTTAACTAAATTTGTAAAAAATATGAAAAATATGAAAAATATAATTTATCTCATTCTATTATTATTAATATGTAATACTAATATAAATGCTCAGAAATTTACATATATTGATACTGATTATATACTAAATAAAATCCCAGAATTCAAACAAGCACAGGATAAATTAGATGCTCTTTCAGCAGAATGGCAAACAGAAATTGAAACTAAGTATGCAGATGTTGATGCAATGTATCGGGCATATCAACAAGAACAAGTGTTGCTGACCGAGCCAATGAAAAATAAAAGAGAAGAAGCAATTATGAGTAAAGAAAGTGAGGCAAAAGATTTGCAAAAAAAATACTTTGCTCCTGAAGGCGAATTATATATGAAAAGACAAGAGCTTATAAAGCCTATTCAAGATAAAATATATGACGCTGTACAACAGCTAGCTAGTAATAATAAGTATGCAATTATATTTGACAGTTCTAGTGACTTAATAATGCTTTATACTAACCCGAATCTTGATAAAAGCGATCAAATACTAGAAATACTAGGATATTAAATAATTTAATAAAAACAAAAAAATGAGAAAAATATTAATACTATCAATAACATGCTTAATTACAATTAGTTCTTATGCACAAAATAAATTTGGATATATTGACTCACAAGAATTACTTCTTCTAATGCCAGAAAGAAAGACTGCTGAAGAAGAGGTGCAAATATTTGCAAAAAGCTTAGAGTCACAGCTACAAGCAATGACTGCTGAATATCAACAAAACGTACAAGAATATCAATCTAATGAATCTACTTATACTGATCTAGTAAAACAAGACAAAGTAACTGAGATTACTGGATTAGAGCAAAGGATTCAATCATTCCAACAAAATGCTCAACAAGCACTTCAAAGCAAAGAGCAGGAGCTACTTGAGCCAATCTTGCAGAAGGCTAGAACCGCCATTGAAAATGTAGCTAATGAAGGAAACTACACATATATCTTTGACAAAAGTGTCGGAAGTATATTATTTGCTAAAGAAAGTGAAAACATACTCAAACAAGTTAAGAAGAAACTAAATCTTTAATTTTAATGTAAAAAGCATCCTCGTGATGCTTTTTTTATATATTTAGAATTATGTGTGAAAATCCAATAGGTATATTTGATTCAGGTATTGGAGGGTTAACTATAGCATATGCTCTCAAAAAGAAACTTCCAAATGAAAGCTTTATATATTTTGGAGACACAAAACATTTGCCATATGGAGAGAAGTCTGATCAGGCTATTAAAGATTATAGCTTAAAAATTGTAAAATTTCTAAAAGACAAAAACTGCAAAGCAATAATTATTGCTTGTAATAGTGCTTCATCAGTAGCATATAAGTATATACGAAAAAACATCACCTCAATACCAATCTATAATGTAATTGATCCTATTATAAACAGCTTAACTAATGAGTGTGATATTAAAAAAATAGGAGTAATTGGAACAAAAGCCACAATTAAATCTAAAATCTATCAAAAAAAAATAAATAACTTATATAAGTCCATAAAAGTGGTTTCTTTAGAAACACCACTTTTAGCACCAATGATAGAAGAAGGTTTTTTTAACCAAGAGATTAGTAGTGCAATAATTAAAAGCTATTTAAACAATAAACTTCTAAATAAGATCGACTCTCTAATACTAGCCTGTACTCACTATCCTCTTATTAAGGATGATCTTATTAAATTTTATAGCAATAAAATTAATATACTCGATTCTGCAGAAATTATTTCTAAATATATTATAAAAGAACTAACAGACTTAGATATTATGAGTAAATCAAAGAAATGCAGACACCACTTTATTGTTTCTAATTACACAAAATCATTTGAAAAAAGTGCTTTCTTTTTCTTTAAAGAAAACATAAAACTAGAAGAAATTGATATATGGAAATAACCAATTATATATACCAAAAAGAATGCGTAACATAACCTTTAGAAATACTGATTAGTCAAATGAAGAAATTAATGATTTTATTAATGCCCTATTTTTTATGAGTTTGTATTTTTGTAAAAACATAAATTATGAATTATAGTATATACGTTGAAAGCACTCCTAATCCTAAAGTAATGAAATTTGTTTCAAATAGGATGTTAGCAGATAAGAGTCTTGAATTTCTAACTGCAGAAAATGCAAAAAAAATACCTATGATCTATAAAATATTTTCTCTTCCTTTTGTGGAAAGTATTTTTCTAAGTACAAATTTTATTTCAATAGCAAAAGTTGATAATGTTGATTGGGATGATATTACTATGGAACTTAGAAATTTTATAACACAAATTTTAAATGAAGATGAAGTAAAAAACTATTCAGAAAATATATTTCTAAATAAAAAAACAAATATTAAAAATGAAACATCTCATGAAGAAGATAATAATGGTAGAACTGAAATGGAGATAAATATCATGGGACTATTAAATGAATATATTAAACCCGCAGTAGAAAGTGATGGAGGGGCAATAGAATTTGATTCTTATAATAAAGGAATAGTAAAAGTCATTTTAAAAGGAGCTTGCAGTGGGTGTCCATCATCTACAGCAACATTAAAACAGGGTATTGAATCTTTACTAAAACAAAAGCTAGGAGATAACATTAAAGAAGTTGTAGCCTTAAATGGATAATAACACTGATTTTATAAATGCATCCAATTTTTCTTAGCTAAGAGTTGGTCCTCTGTTTCAATACTTTCTTCATCTGGAACACAGCAGTCTACAGGACAAACTGCAGCACATTGAGGTTCGTCATGAAATCCTTTGCACTCAGTACATTTATTAGTAACAATAAAATAGAAATCTTCAGAAAACCCTCCATTTATATTGTCATCATCAGCATTGGCAACCTTCCCGTTTAACAGTGTTATTTTTCCTGATAATTCTGTTCCATCAGAAAATTTCCAAGGTTGATCTTCTTCATATATTGCATTATTGGGACATTCTGGTTCACATGCCCCACAATTTATACAATCATCAGTAATCTTAATTGCCATGATATAACAGTTATTTTTTGCGAAAATATAGTTTTTTATAGAAATGTTGTTATTAAATAGGAATAATAAACAATCATAAAGTGTAAAAAGCTTATAAAAACAAAAAAAGATATAAAAAGCTTTGTAATTTTACCGAATTATTAATTTACAAGATTAGAAATGATTAAAACTGATATAATTGTAATAGGAGCAGGACCTATAGGTCTTTTTACTGTATTTGAAGCAGGATTATTAAAATTAAAATGTCACTTAATAGATGCTCTACCTCAAGCAGGAGGTCAGTGCTCTGAAATCTATCCTAAGAAACCAATTTATGATATTCCTGGATTCCCAGAAATATTAGCAGGAGATCTTACAAAGAACCTTCTAGAACAATGTAAGCCATTTGAGCCTGGATTTACATTAGGAGAGAGAGCTGAAAAAGTAGAAAAAGATGATAGTGGTATTTTTACCGTAACAACAAATAAAGGAACAAAACATCAAGCTCCAGTTATTGCAATAGCTGGAGGATTAGGAAGCTTTGAACCTAGAAAACCTCAAATAGAAAATATCTTATTTTATGAGGAAAAAGGTGTAGAATATATAATTAAAGACCCTGAAATATACAGAAATAAAAAAGTTATAATAGCAGGAGGTGGAGATTCAGCGCTGGATTGGAGTGTCTTTTTAGCAAATATAAATGCAGATATTACTCTTGTTCATAGGAGAAATGAATTTAGAGGATCCTTAGACTCAGTAGAAAAAGCTAGAAAATTAAAAAATCAAAATAAACTAAATATTATAACTCCTGCAGAAATTACCAAACTAAATGGAAAAGAAAAATTAAATAGTGTAATAATAACAAAAGACAATATCGATACTGAATTAGAAGTAGACCATTTTATACCATTATTTGGACTATCTCCTAAGCTAGGGCCTATAGCGGATTGGGGATTAGAAATTGAAAAGAATGCAATAAAAGTAGATACATTTGATTATAAAACAAATATTCCAGGAATTTTTGCTATTGGAGATGTAAATACATATCCAGGTAAATTAAAACTTATATTATGTGGTTTTCATGAAGCAACCCTTATGTGCCAGTCAGCATATAAAATAATTAATCCTGGTAAAAAATATATTCTTAAGTATACTACCGTAAGTGGAATAAATGGTTTTGATGGAACAAGGAAAGAAGCTCCAAAGGTAGTTGTACAAGCTATAAATAAATAGTTTCATATATGTCTGATGTTAAACTAACAATAACAGATAGGGAAGGTCAATCACATAATGTTGAAGCACCCATTGATATGGCGATGAATCTTATGGAGATCATACGATCATATGAATTGATTCCTGAAGGAACAATTGGGGTTTGTGGAGGTATGGCAATGTGCGCATCATGTCAATGCTATATAACATCTAGCCACACACTTCCTCAGATGAAAGATGAAGAAGAAGCGATGCTCTCTGAAGCATTTAATGTAAAAAAAAATAGCCGTTTAGGTTGTCAAATATCTATTACTGAGGATTTAGAAGGTTTGGAATTAACAATAGCACCAGAAGAATAAAAAATTTATAATTCTAAAGCTTTCTTAATATTGTTATTCATTAAATTAGATTCTGGAGCTTCTAAACACTCTTTAACTTTACATAAAAAACCAACTGAGGACTTGCCATCAATAATTCTATGATCATAAGATAGAGCAAGATACATAATTGGTCGAACCAAAACTTTCCCATCTATAACAACAGGACGATCTACAATATTATGCATGCCAAGTATCGCACTTTGAGGTGGGTTAATAATAGGTGTAGAAAGCATTGATCCAAAAACTCCTCCATTAGTTATGGTAAATGTACCATTTAACATTTCATCAATAGTAATCTTTCCATCTCTTGCCTTCATTGCTAATCTTTTAATTTCAGATTCTATTTCTCTAAAGGTTAATTTCTCTGCATTTCTAACAACTGGAACCATTAAACCCTTTGGGGCGCTTACTGCAATTCCTAAATCAACATAATTATAATGAATTATATTTTCTCCATCTATCATTGAATTAACATCTGGAAATTCTATTAATACTTTTGTGACGGCTTTTGAAAAGAATGACATAAAGCCAAGATTAATATCATGTTTATCAATAAAATCTTGTTTATAAAGAGATCGTAAATTCATAATAGCAGACATATCAACTTCATTAAATGTTGTTAGCATAGCTGTTTCATTTTTCACAGCAACTAGCCTAGTAGCTATCTTACGCCTTAAAGATGATATTTTTTTAGATTTGAAGCTTCTTCCTTGAGAATCTAATTTATTATTAATCAAATTCAAAACATCATTCTTTGTTATTTTCCCCGATTCACCACTTCCAACAATATCTTTCTGTTCAATATTATTCTTTTTAATAATTGCATTAGCTAATGGTGTTCGCTTTACAGCTTTATTTTCTTGAGAAGCTAGGGGGTTTTGAATGTTTTTTTCTTTTATCTCATTCTTTGTTTTAATGTTATCTGCAGCAATAGCTGCAGTATCTATAATACAGACTACATCACCAACAGCTACAGTTTCTCCATCCTTAACAACAATTTTAATTATTCCGCTCTGCTCAGCTGGAAGCTCGAGTGTTGCTTTGTCCGAATCAATTTCAGCAATAGCTTGATCTTTCTCTACATAGTCTCCATCCTCGACCAACCACTCAGCAATTTCAACTTCTAAGATTGATTCTCCTGGACTTGGAACTAACATCTTTAATAACATATTATTTTGTTTTTTTAAATAATGTAATACAAAAGTATAATTTTGTTAGAGATTCTATTTAAAAACCTGCTTAATTATTAATTGCTGCTTATAAGATGAGCCTTTTGTAGATCCACTTGCTGTAGCGGCACTTGCTTCCCTACATATAACCTGTATATCTAACAATCTAAGTTCAGATAAAATAAATGACCATGCTCCCATATTTTCAGGTTCTTCTTGCACCCAATAAATATCAGACTTATTATATTTAGTATATAGTTTTTCTATCTCTTTAAAGTTAAGAGGATAAAGTTGTTCAATTCTTACAATAGCTACATTTTTATTTTTTAAAAGATTTCTTTTCTCTAGCAATTCATAATAAATCTTCCCAGAACATAAAACTAATTTTGTTACATTATTTTTTTTAATATTTTTATCATCTATAATAGTACAGAAAGAGCCATTTGCTAAATCATCAATTGAAGAAATACATTTGGGATGTCTTAATAAACTTTTAGGTGTTAAGATAATAAGTGGTTTTCTATAGTTTCTTTTCAATTGTCTCCTAAGTACATGAAAGAAGTTAGCTGGAGTAGTACAATTGACAATTTGCATATTATATTGTGCGCATAACTGAAGATATCTTTCTAGTCTTGCTGATGAATGTTCAGCTCCTTGACCTTCATAGCCATGTGGCAAAAAGATCACAAGACCACTCTGTACCTTCCACTTATCTTCAGCACAACTTATAAACTGATCAATCATAATTTGCGCTCCATTACTAAAATCTCCAAATTGAGCCTCCCAAATAGTAAGTGTATTGGGAGTGGCAATAGAATAACCGTAGTCAAAACCAAGAACCCCGTATTCTGACAATAAAGAATTATAAATGTTAAAACGTGCGGTTTTACTTATATTATCTAATAAAGAAATTTCTTCTTCAGAATGATCTAATTTTAAAATAGCATGACGATGAGAGAAAGTACCTCTCTCAACATCTTGACCGCTTATTCTAATAGGAAACCCTTCATCTAGTAATGTTGAATATGCAAGAAGCTCTCCCATTGACCAGTCTAAATTATCAGATTCAATCATTTTCTTTCTATTAAGTAATAATTTCTGAGTTTTTTTAAATAATAAATTCTGATTTGAAACATTATATAAGACCTTTGATAATTCAACAAGCCTTTCTCTATTAAAAGTTGTTATCGTAGTATTAAATTCTATCTTACCTAATCTTGTAAAACCATTCCATTCTTGCTGTAAAAATGGTGTGATTTTAGCTTTTTTTATTTCTTTTGCTTCATCAAAACGTGATTGTAATAAATTTTGAAATTGATTATCAGAAGAATCTATCTCAGCTAAATCTAACATTCCCTCTTTTATAAGTTTATTCTTATATATTTCTCTTGGATTTGGATGCTTAGAAATAATATCATATAATTTTGGCTGTGTAAAACGTGGCTCATCACCTTCGTTATGACCATATTTTCTATAACATAGTAAATCAATAAAAACATCTTTATTAAATTTTTGTCTATACTCTGATGCAATTTTTAAAGCATGGGCAACAGCCTCAACATCATCTCCATTTACATGAAATACCGGGCAGAGTGTTACTTTTGCAATATCTGTACAATACGTACTAGATCTAGCATCAAGGTAATTAGTTGTAAATCCCACCTGATTATTTACTACAATATGGATGGTTCCTCCATTTTTATAACCTTTTAACTGAGCCATTTGAATAACCTCATACACAACTCCTTGAGCTGCTATTGCTGCGTCTCCATGTATTAAGATTGGAAGAATTTTATTACAATCACCTTTATATTGATTATCAATCTTTGCTCTTGTAATTCCTCCAACAACAGGGTCCACTGCTTCTAAATGTGATGGATTTGGTGATAGTGTTAGTTTTACATTTTTTCCATTACTACACTTTTGTGTGGAAGTGAATCCAAGATGATATTTTACATCACCTGCAATAAGGTCATCTTCATATAATTTACCTTCAAACTCTGAAAAAATCTCTTTATAGGTTTTATTAAAAATATTAACTAAAATATTTAATCTGCCTCTATGAGCCATCCCCATGATAAACTCCTCAACTCCTAAAGTAGAACTATGTTCAATTAGAGTGTCTAAGGCAGGAATTAGAGATTCTGCTCCTTCTAAAGAAAACCTTTTCTGTCCAACAAATTTTTTATGTAAAAAACTCTCAAATGCTACTGCCTGATTCAGTTTGTGTAAAATATGTTTTTTTTGATTTGATGTAAAGTTTGGGGTATTTGAATCCTCATGTAATGTGTCCATCATCCATCTTAATCTATGGGGATCACGGATATACATAAATTCTACACCTATAGATTGACAATATACAATATTAAGATGATCGATTATTTTAAAAAGCTTACTAGGCCCAATGCCAATCTCATTTCCAGCCTGAAAAACAACATTCATGTCAGATTTTTCAAGTCCAAAATTAGTATATTCCAATGATGGTTTATGTTTTCTTCTATCTCTTACAGGATTTGTTAAAGTAAAAAGATGTCCTCTTTTCCTGTAAGCATCAATAAGAGTAATTACTTTAAATTCTTTTGAAAGATTATTTTGCTTTGTATCTATTTCATAAGATTGTTGAGCAAAATCAAATCCTTGAAAGAAATTCTTCCATTTCTCCTCTACACTTGAATCATCTTTAAGATACTGTTGATACATCTCGTCTATCATATTAGTATGCGCAGCACCTAGAAATGAAAATTTATCCATACTATTCTATAAAATAAAGTGTAAAACTATCTAATTTTATTTAATTACAACATTATTTTGATAGACTTTAGACCTCTCTTTTCAATAAGAGAGAAGCAAAATAATTTAAGTTTTCTTTATTCTCTACTGATATACTATTTAAACATGAAAGAGCTTGATTATGGTAGCTATGTATAAGGTCTTTTGTAATATTACATATATCTAGCTCATCAAAAATAGCTTTAATTTTTTTAATTTTTTCATCAGAGCTTACAGAATTATTTTGATAATAATTTATAAGATAATTTCTTTGATTTACATTCGCAAGTGATAATGATTTTAGATATAAAAATGTTTTTTTATTAGAAACAATATCACCACCAACTTTTTTTCCAAACTTTTCTTGATCTCCATAAAGATCAAGTAAATCATCCTGTAATTGAAAGGCTATACCAAGATTTATACCAAATTTATATAGCAACAATGAATCAGAATTATTAGCTCCTCCTATTAATGCCCCAATTTGAAAAGCAGCAGCTAATAAAATAGAAGTTTTTTTCTGTATCATTTCTATGTATTGATTAATGCTTAAGTCATCTATATTCTCAAAATCCATATCTAGCTGTTGACCTTCACAAACCTCTGTAGCTGTTTTTGAAAATATTTCTAATACATGACTCTTATTTGAGGAATCTAAAGTTAAAAAGAGTGAATAGGACTTAACAAGCATTGTATCACCAGATAAAATAGCTATATTCTTGTTCCACTTTTCATGTACAGTTTCTGAACCTCTTCTTAGCGAAGCTTTATCCATTATATCATCATGAATAAGTGTAAAGTTATGAAACAGCTCAATTGCTAATGCAGGCTCAAGAGCATTACTAATATTTTTATTGTATAATTGATGAGACATTAGAAGAGCAATAGAACGCATTCTTTTTGCCCTTAATTTCAATATATATATTATAGGATCGTATAAATTAGCAGGTTTTTTTGGAAAACTAATTTTTTTTAGTTCTGTGTTAATGATGTTTTGAAGCTCAGAGAATTCCTTCATTAATTTACCAAATCTATTAGATATTCACCATAACCACTCTTCCTAAGTGGTTCGGCTAATTCTAGCAACTGCTCCCTATTTATAAAACCACCAAAATAAGCAGCTTCTTCAATACATCCTATTTTCCTTCCTTGTCTTTCTTCAACTACTTGAATATATTGATTGGCTTGCATTAAAGAGCTGACTGTGCCAGTATCTAACCAAACAGAACCTCTAGTTAAAACTCTAATATTCAAAATGCCTTTTTCTAAATAAAACTTATTTACATCCGTAATTTCATATTCCCCTCTCTTTGAAATCTTAATATTCTTAGCCACTTCCACCACAGTGTTATCATAAAAATATAAACCAGGAACTGCATAATTTGATTTTGGTTGTGCAGGTTTCTCCTCTATAGAAAGAATCTTATTCTTATTATTAAATTCTACTACTCCATACCTTTCTGGGTCATTTACATGATATCCAAAAATAAAACCACCTTCAACACTAAAACAATCAGCTAAAATTTTAGTTTTCATCTGAAAAATATTATCTCCCAAAATCAGACAGACCTTATCATTTCCAATAAATTCTTCTCCTAAAACAAAGGCTTGAGCTAAACCATTTGGAATTTTCTGTTCTTTGTATGAAAAAGCACATCCTAATTGAGAGCCATCTCCTAAAAGTCTCTTAAAAACTGGTAAATCATTCGGAGTTGATATAATTAAAATTTCATTAATTCCAGCATACAATAATGTAGAAAGCGGATAATATATCATTGGCTTATCATATATAGGTATCATTTGTTTACTTAATGCTAAAGTCATAGGATGTAGTCTAGTTCCACTACCACCAGCTAAAATAATTCCTTTCATTGTTGATTATTATAATTAATACTTGATTTATTCAAATCTCTAGAGCTTAAGTTTTTTTCATAAGTTAACAATAAGGCTGGTAATAATACTAAATTAGATAACATAGCAATTAAAAGTGTTATTGAAACAAGTAAGCCTAATGCAACAGTTCCACCAAAATCAGATGCTATAAAGATAAAAAATCCAAAGAATAAAACAACAGATGTATATAGCATACTTACTCCTGTCTCTTGTAATGAAGCAAAAACAGATTTTTTAATTAAGCCTTTATTTAATATAAGTTCTTGACGATATTTAGCTAAAAAATGAATTGTATCATCAACTGAAATACCAAAAGCTATACTAAAAACTAAGATCGTTGAAGGCTTTAAAGCTATACCAAAAAAACCCATTACAGCTCCTGTTAATAATAAAGGAATAAGATTTGGAATAAGAGATATTAACACCATCTTATAAGAAGAGAACATCCAAGCCATAAAAATGGAAATTAGTACAATAACTAAAAATAAACTAATAAATAAGTTTTGTAACAAAAACTGCGTTCCAGTTAATAGAACTTTTGTAGTGCCCGTTATTATAACGTCATATTTATCAGGATCAAAAATAGATGCAATTTTAGGCTCTAAATCAGCCATAATACTATCCATTTCTGTTGCACTAAGATCATTAATCCGTAAGCTGATACGTGCTTCTTGATTTAGCGAATCAATTAACATACTTCTCATATTTATTGAAGAAGTTGTATTTGAAATATAATTAGTTAAAAAAATCTGTTCTTGATTATTTGGTAAATTATAATATTCTGGATTATTATTGTAATAAGCCTGTTTTGTATACTTTATAAAATCAACATATGAAGCTGGTTTAGAAAAATCAGGATATGTTTGTAATAAATTTGATAATTCTTCAACCTTCTTTAGATTATAAGACTTAAATAAACCATTTTTTTTATTAGTATTAACTAATATTTCCAAAGGTAATACTCCTCCATATATATTTTCAAAAAACCTTAAATCCTTATATAAAACATCTTTTTTATTAAAATCATCACTTAAATTTCCAGTTCTGTTAATTTTACTAAGACCAAAAAAACCAATTATTGTCGCTGAAATTGTAACAGCATATATTACCCTTCTTTTATTCTTAACAATATATATTAAATAATTTACTATCGCAAGGACCCATTTCCTGTCTAAATGTTTTGTGTGGATAGCTTTCGGGGGATTAAAAAACGAAAAAAATATAGGAATAATAATTAAAGACAAAAGAAAAATAGCTAAAATATTTATTGACGAAACAATCCCAAATTCTTTTAAAGACTGACTATTTGTGAAAATAAAAGCTGCAAAACCACTAGCAGTTGTAATATTAGTAAGTAAGGTAATGTTTCCTATCTTACTAATCATAATCTTTAATGATTTAATTTTATTGTGATTTTTCCTGTATTCATTATGGAATTTATTAATTAAAAATATACAGTTTGGGATTCCTATAACAATAAGAACAGGAGGTACTAATGCTGTTAATAATGTAATTTTAAAATTAAAAATCTCAATAAATCCAAATGCCCAAATTACACCAAAAACAACAACAATTATAGATACAAACATGGCTTTAAATGATCTGAAAAATAAATAAAGAATTAATGATGTTATAAAAAGTGTTAGAAAAATAAATAAATTTATTTCCTTTTTTAAACTAATAGATTGTACACTTGTCATATATGGCATCCCAGAATAATGTACATCAACATTATATTTAAGGGCATAATAATCAGTAATTTTTTTTATTGAAAAAACTAAATCATTTCTCTTATTTGATGTGACAACACTATTACTTAAATCTATTAATATTAAAGCCCCATCATTATTATCGCTAAAAATACCAGCATAAAACCTTTGCTTATTTAAATCGCTAACAAGAGAATCTAAAATCTCTTGAGAAGATATATCATCAGGAAACCATGGATTAATTTCAAATTTCTTGCCATCAATATCCTTCTCTATTTTTGACAAAAGATTTACAGATATAATATTTTCTACACCATTTATATTTTCTATTAGATTACATAAGCTATCCCATGTAGAAAAATGTTCAATATTAAAGAAACTAGTGTCAGAAACTGCAATAGCCATTACCTGATTATTACCGTACTTTTTTTGGAAGTTCTCGTTATCTATAAAAACCTGATGATTAGGAGGTAATATTTTAACTCGTTCTACTGAATATTCAACATTAACAGCATGCTTAAGCATAAAAACAGTTATTAAGCATACAATAACAGTAAGTAATATTCGATATTTAATTATAATACTTGATAAAGCATTCCACATAATTATCTTTCTTCTTTTAACAATCTATACTTTAAAATAATTACAATAAACATATCTACGCCTTAGATTCGCATAATTTCTGACTCTTTTGCGACAAAAATATCATTAATCTTACTAGTATACTCATTAGTAATTGTCTGTATTTTCTCTTCTGCTTCTCTAATAAGATCCTCGGAAATCCCTTCCTTACTGATTTTCTTTAATTCATCATTTGATTTCTGTCTAATGTTTCGACAACTAATTTTAGAATTTTCAATTTCTATTTTTACTTGCTTGACTAAATCTCTTCTTCTTTCTTCAGTAAGTGGAGGAATATTAATGATTACCTTCTCCCCATTATTTGAAGGATTGAAGCCAAGTTGAGCATCTATAATTGCTTGCTCTATTAAAGGTATAATCGTCTTGTCAAAAGGTTGAACTGTGATTGTCTGAGAATCAGGTGTTGTTACATTAGCTGTTTGAGAAAGTGGAGTGACAGAACCATAATAATCAATAACTACAGATTGTAACATTTGAGGTGAAGCCTTGCCAGCTCTAATCTTAGATAAATTTAACTCTAAGTGATTGACGCTTTCTTGCATTTGTTCTTTTGTGATATCTAAACAGAAAAGTATATCTTCATTCATAATAATTTATTTTATACTGTAACTAGTGTTCCCACGGCTAAACCATCACATACTTTAATAAGATTACCTTTAGTATTCATATTAAACACAGTAATTGGTAATTTATTTTCTTTACAAAGTGTAAATGCTGTTAAGTCCATAACTTTTAGACTCAAATTATAAACCTCATCAAAAGATATCTTATCATATTTTTTAGCAGATACATCTTTCTCAGGATCAGAGGAATACACTCCATCTACTCTAGTTCCTTTAAGAATTATATCAGCCTCTATTTCAATAGCTCTCAAAGCAGCAGCAGTATCTGTAGTAAAATATGGATTACCTGTTCCTCCTCCAAAAATTACTACTCTTCCTTTTTCTAAATGACGCATTGCACGTCTTCTTATGTATGGCTCAGCAATTTGCTCCATATTTATTGCTGTTTGAAGTCTAGTGTCAACATCTAAAGCTTCTAAGGCAGACTGTAAAGCCATACCGTTAATAATTGTTGCAAGCATACCCATATGATCACCCTGAACCCTATCAAAACCAGATTTTTCTGATTGAATACCTCTATAGATATTACCTCCACCTATTACTACTGCTACTTGACATCCTGCATTAACAACAGATTGAATTTCTAAAGCATAATTGCTTAATACAAAAGAATCAATACCATATTGTTGATCTCCCATTAATGCTTCGCCACTAAGTTTTAAGAGTACTCTATTATATTTCATTTTAAAAAATTTACTAAAAAAAAAGAGATTATCTATAATCTCCTTTAAATTTTAATTTACTAATCCTATTCTTTTGAAGCAAGTAACTGATAGCTCATCATTTTGTTCTTTCAAATATTGTGCAACGGTTTTCTTACCCTCTTTAATAAAAGCTTGATTCAGCAAAGTGTTTTCTTTATAAAACTTATTTAATCTTCCAATTGCAATTTTATCAAGCATCGCTTCAGGCTTACCTTCTTGTCTAGCTAAATCCTTTGCGATTTCTAATTCTCTATCAATTGTTTCTTGATCAATACCCTCTTTGTCAACAGATAGAGGATTCATAGCTGCAACTTGCATAGCAACATCCCTTGTAACTTGTTCATCAGCCTTACTGTTAAACCCAACAAGAGTAGCTAGTCTATTTCCAGCATGAACATATGAACTGACTTGGACATCCTCAACAATATGAGCACTAACTTCAATCTTTTCACCAATTACTCCAGTTTGTTCAAGAACTTTTTCAGCAACTGTAATTCCACCTTCAAGAATCAAATCGTTTATATTATCATCAATAGACATGTTATCTGAAATTGCTTTATCTAAAATATTATTTGCAATACTAATAAAATCTTTATTTTTTGCAACAAAATCAGTTTCACAATTTAAGGAAATTAATATAGCTTTAGTGTTTTTATTGTTGTTTCTAGCAATAACAACTCCTTCCATTGCTTGTCTATCAGCTCTTTTAGCAGCTACTTTTTGACCTTTTTTACGTAAAACATCGATTGCAAGATCAAAATCACCATTAGATTCCATAAGCGCATTTTTACAATCCATCATACCTGAACCGGTTTGTTTTCTTAGTTTCCCTACATCTGATGCTGAAATATTTGTCATCTTTTTTTATTTATATTACTAACCTAAACTTTTGCGTTCTCAGAAATTTTCTTAGCCTTTTTCTGTTTTTCCATTGCTTTCTTATCTTGTGATTCTGCTCGCTCTTCTAATCCTTCAGAAACAGCTTGAAAAATAATATTTATAATATAAGCAATTGACTTAGAGGCATCATCGTTTGCTGGAATTGGGAAGTTAATATAATTAGGATTTGTATTAGTGTCAGTAACAGCAAATGAACGTATTCCTAGTTTTGAGGATTCTTTAACAGCAATATGTTCTTTATTAATATCAACAATAAAAATTGCTTCTGGCATACGATTCATTTTTACTATACTACCAAAGTTAATCTCTAGCTTTTCTCTAGTTCTGTTAATCTGTAATCGCTCTCTTTTAGATAAAGACTCAAATGTACCATCAACTTTCATTTTATCAATACCATCCATTTTCTTAATAGATTTTCTTATGGTGGCGAAATTAGTTAATAAACCTCCAGGCCATCTTTCAGTAATATATGGCATATTTAACTTCTTAGCAGCTTCTGCAACAATGGATTTAGCTTGCTTCTTTGTAGCAACAAAAAGTATTTTTTTCCCTGATTTAGCAATTTGCTTCATAGCAGATGCGGCATCTTCAAGCATTGCAACTGTTTTATTAAGATCAATAATATGTATTCCATTTTTCTCCATAAATATATAAGGAGACATTGCTGGATTATATTTCTTCTTTAGATGTCCAAAATGGACACCTGAATCTAGTAATTCTTTGAAATTTGTTCTTGGCATGTTTACTTTCTTTTTTTAAGTTTATTCAACTAATAAGTAGAAGTTAGTACTCATCTTATATAGTTTAGATACTAAACAATAATTAATAATTTATCTTTTAACCCACTGGAATTTCTTTCTGGCTTTTTTCTGCCCAGGTTTTTTTCTTTCAACAACTCTAGGATCTCTTGTCAATAATCCTTCTGCTTTAAGTGCTGGTCTATTCTCTACATCTAATTTACATAATGCTCTAGCAATTGCTAACTTAATTGCATCTGCCTGACCAGTATTACCTCCACCATTAACATTAGCTTTCACATCAAATTTACCCTCTAATTCTAAAGCTGAAAATGGTTGAACAACTTTTTTCTGTAATACTTCTACCGGAAAAAAATCTTTATAGTCTTTTTTATTTACAGTAATAACACCCTTACCTTTACTCATATATATTCTAGCAACAGAGGCCTTTCTTCTACCAATAGTGTGAATTGTATCCATAATTAAATTAGGTCGTTTAAGTTTAATGTAGTTGGTTTTTGAGCTTCCTTATCATGCTCTCCTTCAGAAAAAATATAGCAGTTCTTTAAAATAGCTGCTCCTAATTTATTTTTTGGAAGCATTCCCTTGACAGCATGTCTAACAACTGAAGTTCCATCTTTAGCTAACATTTCGTTAGGAGTAACTCTTTTTTGACCACCTGGAAAACCAGTATAACTAAAAATCTCTCTTTTATTCAACTTATCTCCAGTCATAGTAATCTTAGAAGCATTTACAATAACAACATTATCTCCACAATCCGCATGAGGAGTGAAGTTTGTTTTATATTTTCCTCTAAGAATTTTCGCAATCTTAGATGAAAACCTTCCTAAATTTTGACCTTCAGCATCAATTAAAAACCACTGCTTATTAGCAGATAATTTATTTGATGATAATGTTTTATAACTTAATGTATCCACAGTTTTATTTTTTTTACCTTTAAAAGGGGTGCAAAACTACACTTTTTTTATCTATTTCAAAATATTATTAATCAATATTAGCAAGAACACCCAACTCTACACCAACCTTTGTAAAAGCTATAATTGCTTTGTCAAGATCGCTAATAGAATGAGCTGCAGAAATCTGCACTCTAATTCTTGCTTGATCTTTAGGAACTACAGGGAAAGAAAAACCAATAACATAAATACCTTCATCTAATAATTTATCTGACATTTTACTAGCTAGCCTAGCGTCATATAACATTACTGGAACAATCGGATGGATTCCTTCTTTAATATTAAAACCAGCATCTGTCATTGCAGATCTAAAATACTTGGTATTTTCTTCTAATTTATCTCTTAGAGATGTTGATTTTTCTAAAATTTCAAGAACCTTTATACCAGCTCCAACAATAGAAGGAGCTAAAGAATTAGAAAAAAGATAAGGTCTGGATCTTTGACGTAACATCTCAATAATCTCTTTCTTTCCAGAAGTAAAACCACCCATAGCTCCACCTAATGCCTTACCTAATGTTCCGGTAATAATATCTACTCGATCTATAACATTGCAATGCTCATGAGTTCCTCTTCCCGTCTTACCAATAAAACCCGTCGAATGACAATCATCTACCATCACAAGAGCATCATATTTATCTGCTAGATTGCAAATTTTATCAAGCTGTGCAATATATCCATCCATAGAAAAAACACCATCAGTTACAATAATTCTATTTCTTTGATCTTGAGCCTCAATAAGTTTAGCTTCCAAATCATCCATGTCATTATTATTATATCTGTACCTCACTGCTTTACATAATCGTACACCATCAATTATGGATGCATGATTTAAAGAATCTGAAATAATGGCATCTTCTTTGTCAAATAGTGGTTCAAATAAACCACCATTAGCATCAAAAGCAGCAGCGTATAATATGGTGTCTTCAGTAGATAAAAAAGATGATATTTTTTGCTCTAGTTTTTTATGAATATCTTGAGTTCCACATATGAAACGTACAGAAGACATCCCAAAACCATGAGTGTCTAAAGCATCTTTTGCAGCTTGAACAACCTCGGGATGTGAAGATAAACCCAGATAATTATTAGCACAAAAATTTAAAACCTCTTCACCTGTGCTTACACGAATACTTGCTCCTTGAGGATTGGTAATTATTCTTTCTTTTTTATACAAACCTTCTTCTTGTATATTAGACAGCTCCGCTTGTAATTGACCTTGTAGTTTTCCGTACATAATTTTATTTTGTAAGAAGAAGTAACACTACACAATTCCTTGATCAAGCATTGCATCAGCAACTTTTAAGAAGCCAGCAATATTAGCACCTTTAACGTAATTGATAAAGTCGCCTTCTTTACCATGCTCTACGCATTGACTATGAATATCATTCATAATTGTCTTTAACTTCTGATCCACCTCCTCTCTACTCCAATTCATTCTCAAAGAATTTTGAGACATCTCTAATCCAGAGGTTGCAACACCACCAGCATTTGATGCTTTACCAGGAGCAAATAGTATCTTAGCATTTAAGAATACCTCAACAGCTTCAGGAGTTGATGGCATATTAGCCCCTTCTGAAACACATATACATCCATTTACTAATAACTTCTCAGCTTCAGCTTTATTAAGCTCATTCTGTGTTGCACATGGCAAAGCTATATCACATTTAATAGCCCAAGGTCTACCCTGAGAAAATTCACATCCATAGTGATCAGCATATTCTTTAATCCTTCCTCTCTTAACATTTTTTAAGTTCATAATAAATGCTAATTTTTTCGAATCAATACCATCCTTATCATATATATATCCAGATGAATCTGACATTGCAACAACTTTAGCCCCAAGCTCAGTTGCTTTTTTACATGAATATTGCGCTACATTTCCTGATCCTGAAATAACAACAGTTTTATCTTTAAATGAATCTCCATTAACACTAAGCATATTATCAGCAAAATACACATTACCATATCCAGTAGCTTCAGGACGAATTAGTGAACCACCCCATCCTAATCCCTTTCCAGTTAAAACACCAGTGAATTCATTACGCATTCTTTTATATTGTCCAAACATATAACCTATCTCTCTACCACCAACTCCTATATCTCCAGCTGGAATATCAGTGTTCGGCCCAATATGTCTACACAATTCAGTCATAAATGATTGACAAAACCTCATAACCTCTTGATCAGATTTTCCTTTTGGGTCAAAGTTAGAGCCCCCTTTACCTCCACCCATAGGTAGGGTAGTTAGTGCATTCTTTAGAACCTGCTCAAAAGCTAAAAATTTAAGAATAGATAAATTTACAGAAGGGTGAAAACGCAAACCTCCTTTATATGGCCCAATTGCAGAATTCATCTGAATCCTATAACCTCTGTTAACATGAATATCTCCTTTATCATCTGTCCAGGGAACTCTAAATGTTATAACTCTTTCTGGCTCAATCATTCTTTCAAGAATCTTCTTATTCTTAAATCTCGGGGATTTATCTAATATAGGAATCACAACCTCAGCAACTTCTTCTATTGCTTGAAGAAATTCCGACTCTCCAGGGTTTAGCTCTTCAGCCCATTTAATAAATTCATTTAAATTATCATTCATTTTTATTGTATTTTAGTAGTATTAAAATTTAAAAAGCCTTCGCAAATGTATATTTTTTTTATAAAAATCAATCTTTAAAAGCATCCATTTTCGTTTTTTATATTTGTAAAGCATTTTAATAAACTTTATGAGAAGATTATTTGTAATTATATTAGTATTTATTTTATGTAAAGAAATAGACGCTCAAACATTATCAGGAAAGGTTATAGACAAAATAACAAATGAAGCTCTTATAGGAGTAAATATTATATCAAACAATAGTGGTACTTCAACTAATATAAATGGGAATTATAACCTAAAGATCTCTGCTGGGAATCATAAGATAAAATTTAAATATATTGGTTATGAAGATTTAATAAAAGAAGTTTATATACAGTCAGATTCAAACCTAATTATTGATGTTGCTTTAATTTCTTCTTCCGAACAACTAAATACCGTCGTAGTTTCAGCTGGAAAATTCAATCAAAGAATAGAAGAAACAACTGTATCTATGGAGGTCATTAAGTCAAATCTTATTGAAAATAAAAACTCAACGAATATTCAAACAGCTATGGAGCAAATTCCTGGTTTAAATATTACTGATGGACAGGCTAATATTAGAGGGGGTAGCGGGTGGAGCTATGGCGCAGGAACCAGGGTGCTTGTACTAGTAGATGATATGCCTCTTATTTCTGGGGATGCAGGGCAAGTACAATGGAATCTAATAGCTACTGAGAATATAAACCAAATAGAAGTTATAAAAGGAGCCTCTTCAGCTTTATATGGATCTTCAGCATTAAATGGAATAGTTAACATTAGAACATCCTATCCAAAACAATCTGAAATAGACAAAAATCCTGGTCCAGGATTTACAAAGGTAAATATGAATTTTGGCCTAATTGACTTTCCAAAGAGATCTGCCTTAAATTGGAATGGTGATAAAAGAAGGTCTTTTAAAGGTATCGAATTCCTGCAATCTGTAAAATTAGAACAACTAGACATTTCAATTGGTGGAAATATTTTTAAAGATGATGGATATCGAAAAAATGAGGAAACTGATAGAAAAAGGGTTAATATTAACTCATTATATAAAAGTAAAAGAATTAAAGGGTTAAGTTATGGGATTAATGCAAACTTCCTTTTTCAATCAACAGCAACTGCTATTATATGGGATGGTCTTGACAGGGCATATATAGCATTAAACGATGAAATCACTATAACTAGTGGAAATTCATATAATGTCGATCCATACGTAACATATATTAAGGGAAATAATAGGCATGCATTTAGAACCAGATATCTAAAAATTATTAATGATAACACAACAGTAGGTAATTCATTAAATCAGGATAACCGATCAAAATCATATTACAGTGATTATCAATGGCAAAAAAATATTGAAAAACACAATATAAGCTTTACAACTGGAACTACTAATGAAATTATTTACGCGCATGCAGAAGCATTCCAGGGAAAAAATTACAGAAGAAATCATGCAGTATATAGTCAAATAGATAAGAAAATAGGTAAACTTAATATATCTGCAGGTACGCGATATGAATATTTCAGCTTAGATTCTGAAAAAAAACATATAATCAACGGAGATTCAATCAATCATTTTGCAACTGGAAGTCCTGTTTTTAGAGCTGGTCTAAACTATAAATTAGGGAGGTCAACATTTATCAGATCATCTTGGGGGCAAGGGTATCGTTTCCCGTCAATGGCAGAACTATTTGTTACTACAAATGCATCTGGAATAGAAATTTATGCTAACCCTGAATTAAAGCCTGAGACAGGATGGAGTGCTGAATTAGGAATTAAGCAAGCAATTAAAATAAATAAATGGGTAGGCTTTTTAGATGTAGCAGCATTTATAATGAGGTATAATGATATGATGGAGTTTATTTTTGGTCAATGGGGGGATCCACAGACAATGCCGCTTTACGGACTAGGATTTAAATCAGTAAATGTAGGAAAAACTCAAATTAGTGGGATTGAATTTAGTATGAATGGTCAGGGGAAAATAAATAACGATCTAACAATTAATCTCATAGGCGGATATACATATATGATTCCTGTTGCCATGAATCCTAATCATGTATACACAGAAAGCATAGGCCAAATATCTATTAATGGTGAATTAATTGGGCCAGAATTAACTTATGAAAACTCAAGTTCAGACCCATCAATTCTAAAATACCGCTATCAACATATTGCGAAAATTGATGCAGAGTTTTTATTCAAAGATTATTTACTAGGAACAAGTATTAGGTATAATGATTTTATGAGAAATATTGATAAAATTTTTACTGATGAATGGCTTAATCAGGAACTTATTCCAGGCATAAATGATGCAAGAGATAAATTTAAAAATGGAGATCTTATATTTGATTTAAGAGTAGGGCGCAATATAAATCCAAATTCAAAATTAAGCCTTATAGTTAATAACCTATTTAATAGAGAATATATGAGCAGGCCTGCAGACATGAAACCGCAAAGAACAATTGCTATGCAATTAAGTCTTAAAATCTAAAATGCGAAGTCTTGTAATCATACCAGCGAGATTCAATTCTTCCAGATTCCCAGGAAAACCATTAGTTAATATAAATGGTAAAAGTATGATTCAAAGAGTCTTTGAGCAAGTACAGAAATGTCAAGAAGTTACTGACATTATAATAGCTACAGATGATATTAAAATATTTGATCATGTAAAATCATTTAATGGATCAGCAATCATGACTTTAAAGAATCATCTTTCAGGTACAGATAGGTGTAATGAAGTAGTTAAAAAAATAGAGAAAAAATACGATGTAATTATAAATGTACAAGGGGATGAACCGATAATTAATCCTAAACAAATTACTAAAGTCATTAATTGTTTTAAAGATAACTCTAATAAAATAGTGACATTGGCAAAGAAAATTTCCTCAAAGAAAGAAATTGAAGACCCAAACACAGTTAAAGTAGATTTCAGCTCAGAAATGATAGCAACAAATTTTTACAGAACACAAGAAACACTAAAATCTATAACCCATAAGCACTTAGGAATTTATGGATTTAAAACCACAATTCTAGAAAAAATATGTGCCCTGCCTGCTACAAGGAATGAATTAAAACATAAATTAGAACAATTAAGATGGTTAGATAATGATTATAAAATTAAAATTGCCATTACAGATTTTGACAGCATTGCTATAGACACAAAAGATGATCTTGAGAATTTATTAAAAAATCACTCAGATAAACTAGCTTAGTTCTATTGAATAACTAATTTAGAAATATGTGGCTTTATATTGTTAATAATATGAATTGTATATAATCCCTTAGAAAATTCACTAATATCAATTAATATTTCTTGCTTTATATCTAAATCAGAAAAACACAATCTTCCGCTAACATCATATATTTTAACCTGCTCTATATTATCTCTGGAAGAAACAACAACTTTATCACTTGCAGGATTAGGATAAACTTTCACATCATAATTACCTTCATCATGTAAATTAGATGGTAGGACAAAAACCGCTTCAGCAGGAGCATAATTAGAAAGACACATCTCCTTTATCTTTAAATTATAAAAAAAGTAATGGTAATTAGTGTCGCCTGGGTATGGTGAATTGTGACCCGTTATATTAGCTAAATTTCCGATTAAATAAGGATAACTAGCGCCTGATGTATTTCTAAATAAATACGAACCAGAACCACCTACGCCAAGCTCTAAATTATTCATTACTGGCATTGTAAAATTAAATTCAAGAGTATTAAGTCCCGTTTGTACTAAAATAGTCGTATCTTCAATAACTTGGCTGTTATTATCTCTTAATTCAAAAGTAATATTATGGTTTGTTCCTGCGTATATATCAGCAGAAACTAGTCTACAATCTTTAAAACAATCAATATATATATGTCTATCATTATTATAGAAATTACCGCTACCAATACTATTATCAATTGGCCCTCCACTTACTAAAGGACCTCCATTTTCTCTTGCGTAATATGTGGTACTTGTTGATAGCACTGGAGTAATAAATGGATTTCCCGTAGCTATAGCAGTGCTACCTAATGTGTCAGAATACCAATTAACAGAACTACTTAATGAAAATAAAGTAAAGGATGCAGGATTAACATAAGATGTATCATTAATTGTAATTGGAGGATCTGAAAAATCAACTAGTACAACTGATGTTAAGACAATAGAATCTTGGCCTAATGAATTTGAAACATGTAAAGAGACATCATAAGCCCCTTCAAGCATATATGTGTGTATAGGGTTCTGTAAAATTGAACTATTTCCATCTCCAAAATCCCAATTCCAATTATTTGGCTGACCATAACTATTGTCTTCAAAATTAATAGTTCCTGAACAGGATATTGAATCTGAAACTAAAAAAGATGCTACTGGAGGGGCATAACAACTATTATTTATAGGGTGAGCATTAATAGCAATATCCCTTCTTCCATTATTTCCATTATATTTTGCACTAACCGAGAACCATGAATTAAGTATTAAAGGATTAGGATTTATTATAAGTGCAGATTGGGTTGGATTTCCATTGGACAGAACAGTAGTCATAGAATCCATGTATTTTTGCCCCAGCATACTTACTTCATATGCTGTCGCTCCTGTAACAGTATTCCAAATAACATATATAGAATCTGGACAAATCCAATCAACAGTGACATCAGGAACATCTATGATTGTAAAATTTGTATCACTCTCAGCTACGACTCCATTTCTACTTATCCTTATTCTTGCTTGATTTGTAGCATATGGTAAACCATTTATTAAACTTGGTATATTCCAATGATAATAGTTTGAATTAATGCTAGTACTAGTTGTTATAGTATCCCATGACAGACCATTATCAACCGTATACTCTAACATAAAGGGAGTAGTATCCTTTGGAGCATCCCATCTAATAATCTCATATTCTCCAGGAACTAAACCTTCTCCTCCAATTGGATATGTTAACTTAATTTCATCAGAGACTAGCTCATATGTCAACCAATATTCTTGGGGACCAAAAGGAACACTTGTTCCGTTAACTAAAAGATTATATGTTCCTGCAATAGGATCTTTAATAGTAATCTGTTCCATATTATTTAAACTATCTATTCCTCTAACTGCATCTGAATCAAGAATTAAAGAATTTGGTGTTGGGTCTAATACCCAAGGGTTAATAGTGTTTCCAAGAGGAGTAGTGAGTTGGATATCTAGATTATTTACTAATGCAATAGTCGAAGACGTACTAGCTTCTTTATCATGCCAATATACCATTATCTTCATTTCTTTTATGCCATTTGGAATAATAAGATCATGATTATTAGAAGATGCCTGTAAAATGGTGCCTGATTGATAATTACCTTCTTCTAAAATCTTTAAGCCTCGCACAACATTTATTTCTCCCCATCCATACTTAAAATCAGGACCTGGATTTCCAAGATCATCAGCAGAATTTAACACAATGCATTTCATAAGAGCTGAAGGGGGATTTATATTTCCATTGAGTTCTTTATAAGCTTGATATAATTGAGCCATACACCCAGCTACCCCAGGGCAGGCCATAGAAGTTCCGGTAAAACTATCATAAGTATTTCCTGGAAGTGTTGAATTTACTGATGTTCCTTTTGCCCCTATATCTGGCTTTATTCTTCCGTCGGCAGCTGGCCCTCTGCTAGAAGATCCTGCAAGATTACTTATCTGAGTAAGATTTGCAACACAGAGAACATTCTTAGCTTGTTTATGACCACCAGTTACATTACCCCAACCAGAACCAGCACCATAACCACAATCTGAAGTCCCATTATTTCCAGCAGAAAAAACGTGAGTTAATGAAGGATGAAGATTGATCTGCTCGTCTAAATCCTTTGCTAAGGAAGTATATCCAGCATTACAACCATTACTATATGATTTTGATGTGATAATCACATCATTATTTTGATAGATAGTAGGAACATCATCATAATTATTATTACTACTACTAAATACATATAAAAATGAACCATTAGCCATTCCTTGAGCTATGGGATCAAGATTCCCAGCCCCCATAATAGTTCCTGAAACATGATCACCATGATCATTATTTATATTTGAACTACAACCAATACAAAATGACTGATCTAATCTTCCTTGTCTATCAATATGTGGTCCTACTAAACCATCATCCTGCATCATTATGTTGATTCCTTCTCCATTATAATGAGCTCCGCTAGCATAATTCGTGTTAATAGCATTAGACCTATGTAGGGTTCTTGCTGTTTTATTTTCAGCAACAGAAGGAGGGTCAATTGGTTCTATATACCATACCTCATTAATATTTATAAAGTCTTCTAAATTACTAGTATTAATAGTTATCGAGATGCTTTTATTTACATTACTTCTATAGTCTAACTGATAATCTAATACCCCTAAAATATTATCCAACAGATTAAACTCAAAATCTCTGTAAAACAAAACTTTAATCGATAATTTATCTTCTTTTAATGCCCAGTCTGGATAAACACCATTTTGAATTTTTGGATCTAATTTATTCTCCGGTAGGACATTAAATAAATTTAATACACCAAATGGCTCTAAAAGTGTTTTATTAAAACTCTGCGGTATATTTACTACAAAAGTATTCCTTGGCAAATATTCTAAAAACTGAATTCCTAATTGCTTAATAATTTCTTTCTGAGGTTCTGTTGGGAGCTCATTAAAAACTAAAAAGCAGTAATTGTTTTTGTTAGAAACATCAAGCTGAAAAGTGTTTGTATAATCTATCTTGCCAGATTTTAGGGAGATATAAGTTTGAGGTTTGACAACAAAACTGAAACCTAAGAAAAGTAAAAACAAAAGCTGTTTTTTCATGCTCTAAAGATAATATAAATTAACTATGTTTGTACATATGAAAAATACTATTGAACACTATATCTCACAACTATTATATACACATGATTGTGTTATTGTAATAGGTTTTGGAGGTTTTGTTTGTAGTAACACAGCTGCTAAGCTTAATAAAAAAACAGGTCTACTTTCGCCTCCTAATCGATCAATTCTATTTAATACCCAATTAATAAATAATGATGGGTTATTGGTTAACCACATTGCGCAATCTGAAGAGATTTCACAAGAACAAGCTAAATCTGAATTGTTAAAATTTGTTGATGAGAATAGAGAAAATCTTAAGCAATACAAGTCACTTCGTCTTAAAAAAATTGGGCTATTTATATTAAACAATGATAATAAGATAGTCTTTAGACAAGATTTAGCTACTAATTATAATCTTGACTCATATGGAATGTCATCAAGTAGTTATAATGGTATTCAAAGAGAAAGTATCGAGATAATAGAAAAATCTTTAAAAATTATTAAACAGAAAAATAATTTTTCTCCAAAAAGATTACTTAAAGCTGCAGCGATTTTAATTCCTCTAATTGGAATATCGTTAATTAGTATTACTCAACAAAAAAATATTAATAATATCTACACTCAAATGGCTAATCTTAATCCATTTAGTGTCGATGAAAATCAACCTATGTTGAATGCTGAAATAAAAAATATGATTAGCAAATCTGAATTAACTGAAGAGATAAGTAATACTGTGACACAGGAAATCATTATAGAGAAAACTCATTATATAATTGCTGGTGCTTTTAGTGTTGAAGAGAATGCTACAAAGTTGATGGGTAAATTAACTAGATGGAATTATAACTCAACAATTATTAGCAATAAAAATATCATGAGGGTAAGCTATGACAACTTTACAACTAAAGAACAAGCTTTAAATTCATTAAAAAAAATTAGAAAGGAAAATCCAGACGCTTGGATATTATCTATATAAAACATGCAAAGTAAAACACCAAAAGAATCTAGCGCAATACTTACAGAGATAGTCCTTCCAAATGACACTAATAATTTGGATAACCTTATGGGGGGGAGATTATTATATTGGATGGATATTACAGCAGGTATTACAGCCCAAAGACATTGTAATAGAACATCTGTAACAGCATCAGTTAATAATGTAAGCTTTAACAATCCTATTCCTAGAGGAAGTATTGTAACAATAGAAGCAAGCATTTCTAGATCCTTCACTTCATCTATGGAAATCTTTCTCGATGTTTGGGCTGAAGATACGCTCTCAGGTGAAAAAACTAAATGTAACGAAGCAATATATACGTTTGTAGCGGTAAACAATTTAGGGAAACCCGTTAAAGTTCCTCCAGTAACTCCTGAAACTAAGTTAGAGAAAATAAGATTTGATGGTGCTCTTAGAAGAAGACAATTATCTCTAATTCTTGGGGGGAAAATGAAAGCTGATGATGCAACAGAATTAAAAGCTCTATTTATTTAGAACGCAAAACTCTTAACAGCATCATATATTTTCTTGGACTCGATAAGCTTAATACATCCATCATTCGTAAACCTGCATGAACTTCCATGCTTAGAACATTGTCTTTTTGATTTAGATGATATGATGTTAATCGACTTTTTATTAGATATATAAGGAGCAAAACCCATATCTGGTTTAGTACATCCCCAAAAAGAAATTATATTTTTCTGAAAAGCTGCTCCAATATGCATAAGGCTAGTGTCATTACTTAATAACAAAAAACAACTCTTAATAATATATGCAGATTGATCTAAAGTTAGCTTTCCACAAAAATTATATAAATTTTTATTTTCAGAAGCTTTTATTATTTCATTTCCTTTTGCTTCTACTTCCTCTCCACCCAATAAAATTATAGGTAGCTCAAATTTCGAACATACATCATAAATTTGCTTCGCGGAAAGTTGCTTTTGAATTTGAGAAGCACCTATACACCATGCAAGAAACTTTTGATCAGTATTAAAATCAACTGTAGTGTCAGCACTCATAAAATAATCTAATCCTTTATTATCATTCTTAACTCCAAGAAAATTAACAGTTCTCATATATCTATCAACAACATGTTCATTTCTCAAATTATTAATTCCAAAATTTATATAAATAAATTTCTTAAAATTTGACTTAAAGTATCTTTTCACAGGCACTCCTAAAGTAATTAAAAATGAAGAGCGGAGATTATTATGTAAATCAATTATATAATCATAATTTTCTTTCCTAAGATCTTTTAAGGTTTGAAAAATTGAGTCATTTAGATAATAAACTTTATCCAAATTTGGATTGTTAACTATTAGAGAGTGGTATTGATATTTAGTTAAAAAATGCACTTCAGCTTGTAACTGATTTTTAACTGATCGAATAACAGGTGTAGTTAATACAATATCTCCAATAGAGCTAAATCTAACGATAAGTATTTTTAGTGATTCTGACACAAATGTAAAACTAAAGAATTTAACTAATATTGCATAATGGATTTAATAGATACGCACACACATCTTTATTTATCACAATTTAACAATGACATTGATAGTGTAATTCAAAATGCTATTGATAATGGTATTACAAAGATGTTTTTGCCAAATATAGATTCTACAACAACATCTCAGATGCTTCGCTTAAGTGAAAAATATCCGGAAAATTGTTTTCCTATGATTGGATTACATCCCTGTAGTGTAAAAGGAGATACTGTTAAAAAAGAAATATCACATGTAGAAGAAATGCTAGAAGAAAATAATTTTTTAGCAATAGGAGAAATAGGTCTTGACTTATATTGGGATAGTTCTACATTAGAAATTCAAAAACAAGCATTTGAAGATCAAATAAATTTAGCTAAGAAGCATAAACTACCAATTGTAATTCATGTTCGCGAGTCATTCAAAGAAGCAATAGAAATTGTAGAAAGACTAAATAGCCATGACCTGTCAGGAGTATTTCACTGTTTTACTGGAGATTATCAAGATGCAAAAAGAATAATTAATCTTAAAGGATTTTACTTAGGTATTGGAGGGGTAGTTACATTTAAAAATGGTGGTCTAGACAAAATAGTAGGTCAAATAAGTTTAGATCATATTATGTTAGAAACAGACGCTCCCTACTTAACACCAACTCCATATAGAGGAACTAGAAATGAAAGTAAATATATTTTAAATATAGCTCAAAAATTATCTGAAATTTATAATATAGATGTTCAAAAAATAGCAGAAATAACAACTAGAAATGCATATAAACTTTTTAAGATATGATGAAAAATATACTTCTTATCTATACTGGAGGAACAATTGGAATGATTAAAAAGAATAATACATTGAGTCTTTTTAATTTTCATAAGCTACTGTTCCTTCTAGGCTCTAAATTAAATCAGTAAAAAATAGAAACTAACCTAAGGGGATAAATCACTATTTAATTTATAAATTCGCAACGATTTTTGGTGAGGTGGCCGAGTGGCTTAAGGCGCACGCTTGGAAAGCGTGTAAACGGGCAACTGTTTCGGGGGTTCGAATCCCTTCCTCACCGCAACTATTTTACTCTTCTAG
>Ga0209403_10000431_pt1 | contig 63206 bp, 54 predicted proteins | sample ArcticOcean_MG_C_8_FD_187440 | JGI IMG/M metagenome (GOLD analysis project Ga0209403, IMG submission 187440) | Marine microbial communities from western Arctic Ocean - ArcticOcean_MG_CB11_86 (SPAdes) (version 2) | ecosystem: Environmental > Aquatic > Marine > Oceanic | place: Arctic Ocean... | reverse complement strand
ATAGCGCCGCGGATCTTTGGCCGCGCTATCAACCGCTCCAGATGGGTGGTGAGGTTCCGATATTTCTCTCCGACGCTAGATCGTAGTCGGCCGAGATTTGGCGTGGCGGAGTCCCGGATTCTGCCGCGTTCGTCGATAGCCTCCCCTATGCGCTCGTCGAGCCACCTCAGGTCGGGGATGAGCGCCGCAAGGGTACCGATCAGTGGCGTTTGTCGCCCAAGCACTTGGGCGGCCTCCCGGGCCTCCCACAGCGAACGCATTACCTGGCCGACCCGTCGTAATTCCTCACCGTCGAGTCCGCCGCCAAGTTTGGCCCTTTCTATGTAGAACCGTGGGTCGATTAGCCCTCCGAGGCCGATGTCTCCGGCTTCGTCCAAGATGCGGCGCGCTTCAGCCGTTTCTTCCTGCAAGAGTTCGATGCCACGTTCGCTCGAAGAGGGTTCTAGCGCGATCGCGAGTTCTCTCGCCCTGAACATTTGTGCTCGGCCGGCGAGCATGTCCAAGAGTTTTGGCCACTCGATCAATGCACAGGAACGCTCGGTTAGCGTCGGATGTGGAGCCGCGGCCGGTGTTTTGCCTTGTGATTTATTCGGGCTGTGAGATTCGTGTTCGGACATTGGTTGGCTATTCTAGTGGTGGAGGGTTAGCAAACCATCCGTGCGTATGAGAACCTCGAGTCTTGGCTATGTCAGGTGTCAATTTCAGATGAAGCCACGATCGAGGCGATGGCCAAAGCGATTTATGGAGAGCACTGGGCGCTGAGAGAAAACGATATCCGGATACGCGAGCGCCAGATCTACTCCCAGGCCATCCAAATAGCCACCCGGCAAGGTTAGTTGCCTTTGTACTTTGGTCTGAAATCCTCTGCTCTGTCCTCTGCTTGATAGCCGATAACATCCTTTGCGTGCGAGATGTCTCTTACGCCCCAGAGGTTGTCCGAGCCGGAGTAGAAAATGTCGAACATGAGATCGTCCGGCGCATTTAGGCAGCGCTGGACCATCTGAGCGGCGTCCCGATTGCTGGTCCACAGGGAGAACGACCGATTGCCCGGCATATCGACATCGTTCAGGTTGATGTTGGCGGTCGGGCTCAGTGGCGTGTCGTCCCGATTCACAGAACTGAAGCGAATGCACAGAGCTGAGATGCCATGGACGTCCGAGTAGTAGCGACCAAGAGCCTCGCCCCAGACTTTGGTTGCGGCGTACAGGCCCGACGGACGCACCGGCCATGTGTGTTTAGCTCGTTCGTACGAAGCCGATTCGCCCGCGTACGTTCCACCAATAACCTCGCCGAGATCATCTTCCTGCTCGTAATTCCAGGTCACCTGCCCGGTCGACGCGAAGATGACTCTCTTCACGCCGGCCTCGCGTGCCGACTCAAAGATGTTGTATGCACCAACGAGGTTGGACTCACGAAGCTGATCCCACCGATCCCCCGGTCCGCCATTGGCCCCGAGGTGAACGACCGCATCCTGTCCCTCGAGCGCAGCTCGAACAGCATCGAAGTCAGCGACATTGCCCTCCGTGATATCACGGCCCGGATCGCCAACAAGATCAAAACCCTTCAGAGTGTACCGATCCGGTGAGTCGGCCAACCGGGTCCATACGGCGGTACCGATGAGCCCGGTAGCGCCAGTGATAAGGACTTTCATTCGGGTCTCCAATTAATGGTCTTATGTAGTTGATGCCCGTCGTCCATAACAAGTTATCCTGAGCTGAGCGAAGAAGACCGCCCGGACTGGAACGAAAGCAGATGGGTCGTTCAAACGGCTTCCAGCAGCGAGATTCACTCCACGTGTCGAACTTTACCCTACGTCCGTCATCCTGAAGGTGATGCAGGACCAGACTCTACCGGGACAACGTGGTGAGTGAGGGAGGATCGTTTGTGCATATCAGCGGGAGACTCCTGACCATCACCGACCGTGGATATAGGCAGATCTTGAACCGAGTTCAGGCTGACATCTTATTTGAGTTAAATTTTGGTGCAGAGCGGCATTATTTGAAGTGACGCCCGAGTAGCTATCGCCTAACACCAGTACCCCCTCTCCCATCGGGCGAAGTTTCATCCGATGGTCGCACATGATGCAACCAATGAGTCTGTTACTACCCCTCAACTGTTGCGATCACCGTCGCCGGATCAACGAGGAAGTCTTCCCGTAACGCCGTCCCGATCCCCGGATCCTCTGGCGCGTATACGATCCCGTTCTCGATTCGTGGGAGTCGGTCCACTACGCGTCCGTACACCTCATGGATGAAGGCACGAGTCGTTTCCTGGATGAAGGCATTCGGTGCGTGCATGCACAGGTGGATCCCCGCAAAAAGGTTCACCGGACCGTTGCAATCGTGCGGGGTGGCCGGGACCTTGTGCGACTCGGCGAGTGACATCACTTTGCGGGCCTCGGTGAAGCCGCCGACAAAGGTCGTGTCGAACATTAGGATTCGTATTGCACCACTTGAGAGCATTGGCAGATAGGCCTCTGCGCTTGCCAGCGTCTCGTTGCCAAGCACCGTCAGATGGGTCCGGTCCTGCACCTGTCGGATGCCCTCTATGTTGTCCGCCGTCGTTACGTCCTCTACCCAGTAGGGATCAACCTCTTCGAGTGCGTTCACGATCTTCACGACGGACGGAATGTTCCACATGCCGTGAAGCTCGGCCATAATCTCGATCTTATTGCCGACCTGCTCACGGATCTTACGGAACGGCTCCATGCCCTTGTTTACATCTTCGGCAGAGATGTGCTGGCCATTCGTCTTCCTCACGAACTGGTCGAAGGGCCAGATCTTCATCGCCTTGATGCCTTCATCAAGAAGACTTTCGGCGACCGACCCGGCGTCGTTCAGGAAGCCCTGCAAATCATCGTACTTCCCTGGGGGTGTTTCGTGGTCGGTCGGTGACGACAGCCCAAACGCCGTCGATCCGGAACGAACGGCGTAGCGCCAGTCGGCGCATGTGTTGTAGATCGGTATCGAGTCACGGACGCGGCCGCCAAGTGCCTGATGGATCGGCGCGTTGGTTGCCTGCCCGACGATGTCCCAGAGCGCGATGTCCACCGCCGATATCGCCCGCCACTCCGCGCTGCCGTTCGGCCCGATCCGGCTGCGGTACTGCATGCCCTCGTGCAGCTCGGCAACCTGCATCGGGTCTTTGCCGATCAGGTATGGCGCAAGTTCCGTACGGATGTGCGCCTCAGTGGGGGCCGACACAGCGGTCGACTCACCAAGGCCAATGATTCCCGAATCCGTGTGCACCCGAACCCACACCCAACGAGGAATGTTGCCGGTACGGACCGTCTCAACTCTGGTGATTCTCATCTGGTGATTTCTAAAGCTCACTGACCTGTACGGTCAACTGATCGCTCTTGAGAAACTTCTCCGTGAAGTCGAGCCCCAATCCGGGGTCGTCCGATACAGATGCGTAGCCGTTCTCAACCTTCGGAAGTGCGGTCACAATGTCTTTGTACCAGGTTGCGTTGTAGGACCTCACCGTCTCTTGAATGAAGGCGTTAGGGACGTTCAGGCTCAGGTGTACGTCCGCCATGAAGGCGATCGGCCCAACGCAATCATGAGGAGCGATCGGAATGCCGAACGACTCAGCCATCGTGGCGATGCGCTTGGCCTCTGAGATTCCGCCGACCCATCCGAGATCGAACATGCAGATGTCAGTTGCCTGCTTCACGAACATCTCTCGGAACGACCATCGGGTTGACACGTTCTCGCTTGCGATAGTCGGTATATTGGTCGACTTCCGGAACTGGGCTAGTGCGTCCAGATTGTCCATCTGAACCGCATCCTCAAACCACATCGGTTTGAACGGCGTAACCGCCTGAGCGATCTTGATCGCTGACGGCAGGTTCCAGGACTGACCCATCTCGACGGCGATCTCCATCCGGTCGCCCATCGCCTTGTGGATCAGCCGGAACGGTTCAGTGCCCTTTGCCAGGTCTTCGGCAGAAATGAACTGGCCGTTGGTCTTCGCTGCGAACTGTGAGAAGGGCCAGATCTTCATCGCCCTGAAGCCTTCCGCATACAGACTTTCCGCCAGGCCAACCGGGTCGGTCAGCGCGGAGTGCTCATCGTCGTAAGGGCCGGCAGGGACGAAATCGGCCGAGCCCGCCTTCGGGCCTTTGGGGGGATTCAAGTAAAACGGATAACCGGCACAAGTGGCGTAGACCTTGATCTTGTCCCGGCTCAAGCCGCCAAGCATGTTGTAAGTGGGCTGACCCATCCGTTTTCCGTACAGGTCCCAGAGGGCGATATCGATGGCTGACAGCGCCCGCATCTCAGCACCTTTGGAACGCATTCCGCCGGTCATATTCGCAAGATTGGCCCAGTGCAGATCGAGCTGGCTGGCGTCTTTTCCTAGCAGATATTCGGACACGTCGGCGTGGATAAAAGCGTGAACCGGCTCTGCCGACCCGGGCGTTTCTCCGATGCCGTAGAGACCATCATCGGTGTGAATTTTGACGAACACCAGCCCTGGATGTTCGCCGTGTCGGAAGGTCTCTATCTTGACGATCCTGGGTGATTTTGCCATCGAAGCCGGCCTAAAGCTCGGTCGTTCGCACGGTCAACTGATCGCTATTCAAGAACTTCTCGGTGAAGTCCAGTCCCAGTCCGGGATCGTCAGATACCGACGCAAAGCCGTTCTCCACCTTCGGAAGTACGGTCACGATATCGTTGTACCAGGTGGCATTGAAGGCTCTCACCGTCTCTTGGATAAACGTGTTCGTGGCATTGAGACTCAGGTGCACGTCTGCCATGAAGGCTATCGGCCCAACACAGTCGTGTGGTGCGATTGGGATGCCAAACGACTCAGACATCGTTGCGATACGCTTTGCCTCTGAGATGCCCCCGACCCAACCGAGGTCGAACATCGTGATATCGACCGCCTGCTTCACGAACATTTCGCGAAACGTCCAGCGGGTCGATACGCCCTCGCTCGCGATCGTCGGGATGTTGGTCGTTTTACGGAACTGGGCCAGTGCGTCCAGGTTGTCCATTTGGACCGCGTCCTCAAACCACAATGGCTTGAACGGCGTTACCGCCTGGGCGATCTTGATCGCAGAAGGCAGGTTCCACATCTGGTGCATCTCGACGGCGACCTCCATCTGGTCACCCATCGCCTCGTGGATCAACCTGAACGGCTCCGTGCCTTTCTCAATGTCCTCGGCCGAGATGTGCTGGCCGTTGGTCTTGGTGACGAATTGATCAAATGGCCAGATCTTCATTGCCCGGAAACCTTCCGAATGTAGGCTCTGCGCGAGTCCCACCGGATCGGTCAGAAAGGCGTGTTGGTCCTCATAGGGACCGTCTGGACGGTAGTCGACATCACCCGGCTCGTAAATTCCATCGCGGTTCACGCCGTATGAGTAGCCGGCGCAAGTGTTGTATACCTTGATCTTGTCCCGACTTAGTCCGCCAAGCACGTTGTATGTGGGCTCATCCATGCGCTTGCCGAACAAATCCCACAGAGCGATGTCGATGGCCGATAGTGACCGCATCTCCGCGCCCCGAGAGCGCATGCCGCCTGACATCTTGGCCAGATTATGCCAGTGCCAGTCGAGCTGACTGGCGTCCTTGCCAAGGAGGTACTGCGCGGCGTCGGCGTGGATGAAGGCGTGTACCGGCTCCGGCGACCACGAGGTTTCACCGATTCCGAACAGCCCATCGTCTGTGTGGATCTTGATGAACACCAGCTTCGGGTACTCATTGTGCTCAAAGGTCTCTATCTTGACGATCTTTGGCGATTTTGCCATGTAGCCGTGCCTTTCGTATTGAGGTGGTTGAAGTTGGGCGTGTACATTCCCTCTCCCAGAAGGAGGGGGTCAAGGTGAGGGAGAAGTCTTTCTAAAGATCACGCCGTTCTATGGGAATCAGCCTCAAAGTGCCTCGTTGGTCTTCGGAACGTCCATCCAGCTCACCTCTTCGTCAGCCTTCCTCTGACCGCAGACATCGCAGTCAGCATTCCAATGTCCGCCGGGCGGCATGGCCACTGCGAAGCGCATCGAAGTCTCTTTACCTTCGGTCGTGATGTGATGCGTTGTGCCCCGCGGCACCCAGACAAGATCGCCCTTGCTGGCGACGAAGGTCTTGCCACCGCTTAACTCCCAGCGGATCTGACCCTGCTGGACGTACCACCACTCGTCGAAATCCTTGTGGAAATGGGGCATGTTGCCGCTGCCTTCTGGCTGGGTTAGCCAGGTGCCGATATTCCGTTCGTCCGAGATGATGAACTCGTGCCATTCTTTCTCCCCGTTGTGCTTGGCATTTAGATCATCCAACGTTGTGTGAAGCACTCCGGGCCAATCGGCGTTGTCAATGCGAGGCGGGATAGGTCCGGTGACCGTGTCTGAGATAGTCAACGATCCCGGTGCTTTGACATCTGCGATACCAAACACATCGGGCGAATCCGGCGCGTGATCGCAGACATTGCACGGGGAGGCGTAGTGCTCGGCAGGAGGCTGCGAAACGGCGAATCGTAGCGATAACCCATCGCCTACGTTCTTAATGTGATGCACAGAGCCCCGGGGTACCCACACCACGTCACCTTCGTGGGCGGTTACTTCTTTACCGCCGGTGTAGTGCCACTGAATCGTGCCGCGCATCACGATCCACCACTCGTCAAAATCTCTGTGCCAGTGCGGGATGTTGCCTGTGCCGGGGTCGTTAGCGATAAGTGTTCCGTTGTTGCGCTCGTCCCAAATCAATGACTTTGACCACGGAGCCGGGCCCATGGCCTCAACAACGTCTTGGATTCGGGTGTGAATCTTTCCGGGCCAATCGTCATTATCGACCCGGGGCGGAATCGGTCCTTCGACGGTGTCCGCGATCTTGACTTCGCTCGTGACCAAAGTGTTCTCCCGAGACTGGGTATTTTAAGAACGGGCGCGCCGTCCACGGTGAAGCGAATGTTACTCCCGCGATCAGTACGTGAGTAGTGATGCCGTGTAGAAATGCAGAGCCGACGCTCCTCGTATAACGAGTCTCAAATAAAAGAAACTTGCTTACACATAACCGGGTGCTGCATTACCGATCGAATGGCTATCACCGCACTTCTATTTTCGATGCTCGTGATGGCGTTCACGGTCGGCGTGTTTGTGACCGCATGCGTGTGATGGTTACTTTAGAGCCGAACGCGCTATGAACAGATCGCAGGCAGGGAATCCACTAGCCTTCTCCGGCCAACTTCGTGATGCCCGGCTCGTTTAGCCTGTACGAGAGCCACTCATCCATGTTTTCGAACCCGATTTGATGGTAAAACTCACGCGTAGGGTTCCAGTCCAGCACCGATAGCTCAAACCGGGCGCAGCCGCGCTCCTTGGCAATACGGGCCAACTCCGTCATCAGATTCATGCCGAGCCCGTTGCCACGCGCATGCTCCTCTACGTACAGGTCTTCTAGGTGTAACCCGGCCCGGCCCTGCCACGTGGAGTAGTTGTGGAAGAACAGGGCGAATCCGACCGCCGTTCCGTCCAGCTCGGCGAGCAGCGTCTCGAATAACGGCGAATCCCCAAAACTGTCGCGTAGCACACCGGCCTCGGTCAGTTGAACCGTTTCTACGGGCTCTTTCTCATAAACGGCCAGTGACTGAACGAGCCGGACGATAGTCGCCGCGTCCTCAGGAATGGCTGGACGAACGAGCTTTGTTGTCATTAGTTATCGGCCTTTTCGGAGATCTGGTCCTAAGAGATGAACGGGATGGTCTGTGGTCCTTCAGGAAGCACGCATATGGACACATCGCTTCCGGCGGCCTCGACAACCGCCTGAACATCGTCGATTGGTTCGAAATGAGCCGCTTCTAACTGTGAATCGGAGAGCCGATCCGCTTTTACAAGCACACGGGCATGCATCTGGATTTTGGCTTGAATCTGGACCTGCCACTGATCTGGTTTTGAGTATCCGGGCGCCTCAATCATCTTTAAAAGGGAAGCCGGGTTCGGGCGGGACGAAAGGATCTCCGCATACGAGCCGTGATCCGGGATACCGTCTCGACATTCAGAGGCACACACAATCAGTCCGCCGGGTTTGACCACACGTACCGCGGCGGACATGCCTTTGACGGCCTGGTATAGGTTCTGGTCGAGGGGGTACCCGGAGTTGCTTGTGATCACTAGATCGAATGGCCGGTCGACAGGCTGCATCGAATCGAGCCTTGCCTGGGCGCATGCGGCAGCGTGCATCGCAAAAATCTCACCGGCGTACACTCCTGTCACCTGTTGGTCACTGTTGAGCACAACGTCCATGCTGAAGTGTGGAGCGGCCGCGCGAGCAATGGCACGCACGTCGTCATGCACGGGGTTGCCATCGATTACACCCCATGTGGCGTTCGGGTGGCCGATCCTGTCGGCATTGTGAAGCGCCACCACGGTATCGATGCCAGCCAGTCCCGGGGCGACCATTTTGGGGCCGCCGCTGAATCCGGCAAAAAAATGCGGCTCCACAAACCCGGTGGTGATCCGTAAGTCCGCACGGATCCACTCTTGGTTCAACTTCACAGGTACGCCATTACCGATCATCCCGAGATCCTCGAGAGAACGTTCCTCCCGCGCAACGTGATTGACCACACGGCAAGTGGAAGCGATCTCGTCGCCCAGCATCCACCGTATCTCGTCGTCGGTGTTTGCCCGATGGGTCCCCGTCGCGATAAGGATTGTCACATCTTCCGGCCTCACGATGCCTTCAAGTTCATCCAGGATCGCCTGAACCATCAACTGGCGAGGCTGTGCCCGGGTCACATCGCATATCGAGATAGCGACCCGCTGTCCCCTACGGGCGAGCTCCTTCAAAGGCCGGGAATTGATCGGTGATCTGAGCGCAGTTTGTAAGGAGCGTTCGGGATCCAGTAGCGCCGATCGGAAGGTGGGGGTGATGATGGTGCTACGTTCTTCTGGCAGATCGAGAGAGAGGCGTCCGTCTCCGTATGCGAGTGTGACTTTCAGCGTATTGGCTTTCGGGCTTTTATATCGGCGTGAATCAGGAAATTATCTTAACGTTCCCTCCATTGACTGGCGCGATACCTGTTTGGAGCCTGATTGGTGCAATTTAAGGGTTGGCAGCGGCACATACATCGGTTAAATCTTCGATGAAGATTAGGCGTCGTGGTCGGCGCGGCTGTTATTGATCCCTGAACTTCCGGAAATGGAGGCATCATGTCGTCTGATTCACAGGCGTACACATCTGCATCTGCACTTGCAGCACAGATACGCTCAAGTCAGGTTTCACCCGTGGAGGTGGTCGAGGCTGCACTCCGCCGGATTGATGCATCTCAGCCTATTTTGAACGCATTCATCACGGTCGCACGTGATGAAGCGCTGGACGATGCCCGTAAAGCTGAAGACGCCATCGCACGTGGCTGCGATCTTGGCCCGCTTCACGGCGTTCCATTCTCTGTCAAAGACCTGGTCAACACCCGTGGTGTTCGTACCACGATGGGCTCGCTGATCTTTGAGCACAACGTTCCCGACAGAGACGCCATCGCTGTTGCACGATTGCGTGCAGCAGGAGCGATCATGATTGGCAAGACCACGACGCCTGAGTTCGGGCACAAGCCGTTCACGAGAGCTCCGCTGTTCGGCGATACGCCAAACGCGTGGGATCCAGACCGTATTGCGGGTGGTTCAAGCGGCGGCGCAGCCGTATCCGCCGCAGCCGGGCTTGCGCCGTTGAACGTCGGCACTGACGGCGGGGGTTCCATACGTATTCCAGCGGCCGCCAACGGTATCGTCGGTTTAAAGGCAACGCTGGGCACGATTCCGCATGACGCCGCGCCCGATTCGTTTGGCGCAAATATTTACGTAGGACCCATGACTCGAACCGTCACTGATACTGCCCTGATGCTACAGGCGATGGCCGGTCCGCACTCGTCCGATGCGCATTCCCTAGGAAGACGTGCGCAGGACTACGTCAAAGCCGCCGCTGCACCGGGAGATCTCGAAGGCAAGAAGATCGCATGGCGACCATTACTCGGCAACGATGTCGTCGATTCCGAGGTGCAGGCGATCACATACGGAGCTGCTCGGGCCTTCGAGGAAGTTGGAGCGACCCTCGTCGAAGTAGATGACGGGTTTGTCACGCCGGAGCCATTCTGGCGCGTGCTCAGCCAGGCGGCATGGCGATCGCGCTTTGGTGACTATGTGGATGAGTGGGGAGACCGGATGACACCTACCTTCCTCCGTTCGATAACTGAGGCGTCCGACTACTCGGCGGATGAACTACAGAAGGCGATATACCAGCGGACCGAACTTTTCCGTGAGGTTCAGGGCTGGTTCGATGAGTTTGATCTCGTCATGACGCCCACGCTCTCCCGCACGGCCCTTGAGTCTGACATGGACCTGTACGATCCGGTGGTTATCGAGGGTCAGGAGATCGGGATTATCCGTCAAAATTGGTACCCATATACTCATCCGTTCAATCTCACCGGCCACCCGGCGATCACGCTTCCGGCGGGGTTTGCCGGGGACGGACTGCCTGTAGCGCTCCAGATCGTGGGACGCTACGCAGACGATGCGGCGGTCATAAGGGCGGCTGCGCTCTTCGAGCAGCTCCGTCCATGGGCTGACAGAACGCCAGATTTACCGGAGATATTAGACCTGTAGGAAGCGATGGACCGCAAGTCATAATGGCTGGAAACGGTGAGATGTAACATCGAGGGCATGTGGCCGCTTGGCATCAGACAAGTGAGGGCTGTTCATCCACCGGCTATACGACTGTAGGGCCCTAAGGGATCTGAAGTTCCTAGGTGATCGCGAAAAGACTATCGATCTGCAGGATGAGGCACGGACCATCACACAGGAACTCGGGATACGAGTGCTCACCAGGCGCACTCTGGCTCGGCGAGAGATTCTGCGGGCTTAGCGAGGTTGTGGGTCGAACCCGATTGGGCCTACGGAGCCATTATTCCGAACGACCAACACCCGTCCGTCTCCCGCCGGTAGACCGCTCTCAGGTGCAACCTATCCTCTGGCCGACCCTGCCAGAACTCCAAAGAATCCGGTCTGAGCCGGTAGCCTCCGTATGTGTCCGGGCGGGCCACGTCGCCATTTCCGATGCTTGCCTGGATCTCCGCTTTAGCGGATATCAGAGCTGCGTGATTGGGCACATTTGAACTCTGTGGCGCTGCCAGAATCGCAAATTGTGTATTCCGCGGCCGGGACGCCCAGTACGCGTCGGATACTTCGGCGGTCGTTTTGGCCACCGTGCCGCGAACGCGGACCTCTCGCTCCAATCCAGTCCAGAGAAATACCGCCTCTACGTTGGGATTGAAGTCGATATCTCGTCCTTTAGGGCTTGTGTAGTGCGTGAAGAACGTGATCGAGTCTTGATCCCGGGTTCCGGCCATCAACGCCCGCGCAGACGGGGCACCATCTGCACTCACCGTTGCGAGCACCATTGCGGCCGGGTTTGAGACTCCAGTCTCGGTGGCTTCCTTGAGCCATCGGCGTAGCTCGTCCATCGGGTCGGCGTCCGGGGAAACGAACTCGGGCATTGAAACTCCTGTATGTAACTGAAGCGTGAGTGACCTACATCTTGTGCCACGAAGCTACCAGCGTGAAACTGCGGCCCATAATATGGAAAGAATTGTCCATCGAACCAATTCGCCCATTAGCCTGTTGTGAGTCGCCCAAGAAGCCAGATAAGGCTAGAAGAACTACAAGGATCTACGTACGTGGCGAAACTTACCGGAAAGATCATCGATCCAACCACCGGCGCAACGGTCCAGGCCCGAGTTCAAGTGCTCTCACCAAACGGACTCCAACTCGCCCCCGCAGATGCCATGTGGAAAGTTGGCACCGGGGAGCCCTTCTTCTACTCGGACGGTGATTTCTCAGTGGATGTGCCGCGAGGCCAGTCACGTATCACGATCGAACGGGGCACCGAGTATCGGCCATGGACGAGGACCATCAACGTCGATAACGCCGGGGAGATCGTCGCGCTCGACATTGAGCTTGAGCGTTGGGCGGATTTGCCGGATCGCGGCTGGCATCCTGGGAACACGCACATCCATTATGACGAGAAAGAGGAGAAGCCGGACGAGCGGCTTAAGTACGACTCCCGGGTGGAGGACCTGCGGATGACGGGGATCTCCATCCTCCGCCGATGGGATCTCAACTACGCAACCAACAAGTACCCGCTCGGAGTCCTGAACGACTACACGGACACCCACCACCACGTTCAGGTGGGTGAAGAAAACCGTCACAACGACAAGGACGGCTGGTCACGCGGCTACGGCCATGTGATGCTTTTGAACATTCGCAACATCGTGGACCCTATTTCACGCGGTGCGCTTATCGACACGTTTGATCCCGACTATCCGCCGCTCTCATGGGCCTGCGACGATGCACGGGATCAGGACGGTCTGGTGATCTGGTGCCACAACGGGCAGGGCATGGAGGCGCCTATTGCTGCGGCTCTTGGCAAAGTCGATGCGATCAACCTGTTCGACCCCTACTGGAATGACGTCGAGTATGACATCTGGTACCGAATGCTGAACTGCGGGATCAAGATGCCGGCGTCAACCGGGTCTGACTGGTTCGTGTGCTCCGCCAACCGGGTCTACTCGCAGACGGGCGGAGCATTCTTGTACGACGACTGGCTCGCCGGCATCAAGCGTGGTGAGACGTTCATTACGAATGGCCCGGCCATCTCTATATCGGTAAACGGCTCGCCTCCCGGGTCCACCGTTCAGGTGAGCGCGGGCCGTATGACGCACGTGCAGGTGGACTGGTCGTCGCACTACGCTTTGGACACGATCGAGATCGTTCAGGATGGCTCTGTGATCAAGCGCGTGTCCACTGACGCTTCTAATGCGACCGTGGGCTCGCTGGAGGCCGACATCCAGATTCGGGCAGACGGTTGGATCGCCGCACGGCTTGGCTCAACTCAACGAGACTCGTTCGCGCAGGCGTTGTGGGCGCATACGTCGGCCGTCTACATTGACGCTGGTGGTAAGAAGTCGGACGTTCAAGTCGCATCGGCAGCGCTGTTTGTGCGGGACATAGAGGATTCGATGGTGTGGGTCAAGACAAAAGGCCGGTTCTACACCGACACCCAGAGGGCCGAGGTAGTGGACTTGTTCGGGCAGGGTCTCGATGTGTACAAGGGCCTTGCGAGGTAAACGAAGGCCTGCGACCGAGGAATTGTCGAGAGAGTACAAGAACTGCTCGTGGGCCACGCGTGGGTTTCGGAACGTCTTATGTTTGATGGGCTGGCGTTGTCGGCGATGAAGGGCCTGTTATAGGTAATGCCGGAAGCCCCCGATCTTGACGGATGGGTTGTGCCGAACCTTGAATACGCACCGTTTCTAGCTGCGAAGTAAAGACGGAAATCATGGCCGCGTTCAGCTGGCCTGAACAGACCTTGGGAGTAACACTAGATGCAGAAACGACCCTACGGCAACACCGGCGAGATGCTCTCGATTATTGGCTTCGGTGGGATCGTGGTTAAAGATGCTGACACTGACGAGTCATCCCGGCTGGTCAGCGAAGCGATTGATCGCGGGATTAACTACTTCGACGTTGCGCCGCGCTACGGGAACGCGCAGGAAAAACTCGGCCCGGCGTTGGAGCCATATCGCAACGATGTGTTCCTGGCCTGCAAGACTCGCGAGCGGGATGCGGTTAACGCTGAACGTGAGCTGCACGACTCGCTTAAGAAGCTGCGTACGGACCACTTTGATCTCTATCAGATGCATAGCATGACGACCGACGCGGACGTAGACCAAGTGCTCGGTCCCGGCGGTGCGCTTGAGGCTTTCGTCAAGGCTCGTGAGCAGGGGCTCGTGCGCTTCCTTGGCTTTTCGGCGCACTCGGTAGAGGCTGCATCCAGGCTACTGGAGGCGTTCGAGTTCAACTCTGTCCTGTTCCCATTGAACTGGGTGAACTATTTCGAGGGCGACTTCGGCCCACAGGTCGTCGATCTGGCGGAGCAGAAGGGTGCTGCACGGCTGGCGCTCAAGGCCGCGGCGAAGGCGCAACTCCCGGATCGTAACGTCAGGACACACGAGAAGTGCTGGTACGAGCCGATTGTTGATCGCGATCTGATGTCGCTGGCAGTCCGCTTCACGCTCTCTCAGGCGATTACTGCTGCCGTACCGCCTGGAGATGCGGACCTCTGGCGCATGATGGCCGAGGTAGGAGAGGACTTCACGCCGATCACCAACAGTGAGATCGAAATCCTCAAGAATGAGGCCAAATCAAATACTCCGATCTTCGTCCACCCGGCTGGATGATCTGGCAACTCGGTGGTTCTAGAGTCTAAGCACACCATTGGGCAGCACAAGGACAAAATCAAGAAGGCCCGCTCTCACGAGCGGGCCTTCCTATTGATCTAGCTATCCGGTGCTGTTTACTGCACGCCGTCTTTGAGCACTCCTAGAGATTCCAGAATGCGGCCCGGCTTCATTGGCGCCTGCGGGAATCGAATCCCGAGGGCGTCGTGAAGTGCGTTGGCGATAGCCCCAAGTGGCGGTGCGATCGAAACCTCACCCGCTCCGCGAACGCCGAACGGGTGGATCGGGTTCGGGACCTCCACGAGGATCGTCTCAATCTCCGGCAGGTCCAGGGTCGTAGGCATCCTGTAGTCCAGGAACGATGAGTTAGCCATACGGCCTGCGTCGGTCAGGAAGTATTCCTCGTTCAACGCCCAGCCAATACCCTGCACGGCGCCGCCCTGCAGCTGACCTTCGGTGTACGACGGATGAATTACGCCGCCGACGTCCTGGACAACGGTGTAACGGAGAACGTCCGTCTTGCCGGTCTCAAGATCTACTTCCAGGTCAACCAGGTGAGCGCCAAACGCTCCACCGGCTTCTGGGATGTCTACGGTGCTGGTCACCGAGACTGGACCGCCGGTGCCGTCGATACGACCCGCCAGTTCCTTGAACGTCATGCTCATAGACTGAAGCTCGGCGTCCTGCATGGCCTGAAATGTTCCGTTGTCGAAAACGACTTCAGACGAATTGATGTCCCAGATCTTGGACACCCGAACCTTGAGTTCTTCGATCATCAGCTCGGCTGCTCGATAGGAAGCCATTCCGGTGGCGTAGGTCGTTCGGCTGCCGCCTGTGTTGTCGGTGTAACCAATGCTGTTGGTCGATGCAATGGATGGACGGATGTCCTCCATTGGAATGCAGAGCACCTCGGCCGCTTGCATGGCGATGGAAGCGCGTGAACCGCCAATGTCTACCGATCCCTCGATCAGCGACACGATGCCGTCAGCATTCAGGTTGAGTGTCACTACTGACCGACGGCCACCGTTGCGCCAAAAACCAACAGCGATGCCTCGGCCACGCTTCTTGCCGGGTGAATCGGCTTCTCCAATAGAGGAAGTCCAATGCGCTGAGTCACGAGACTGCTCAAGCACCTGCGTTATGCCAATAGGTCCCCAGATGGGTCCGTCAGCACGGCGCTTACCCTCTCTCGATGCATTCTTGAGTCGGAATTCCACCGGGTCATAGCCGCGTTTCTCGCAGATCTCATCGATCACAGACTCGACGCCGTATGCAACGTGCGTCGAGCCCGGTGCGCGATACGCAGACGTCTTTGGTTTGGTGACCAAAATGTCGTAGCCGGTGATTCTCACATTATCCAGGTCGTAAGCCGCGAAGCAGCAAACAGCTCCGGCCGCGACCGGCGAGCCCGGGTATGCACCGGCCTCATACTTGAGATCGGCCTCTGCGGCGATGATTATGCCATCGTCATCTACACCAAGTTTGATCTTGATGGTGGCCGCCGCGGCAGGGCCGGTCGCCTCGAATACGTCGACTCTGTTCATGTAAGCCTTGACCGGCCGGCCGCATTTTTTCGAGAGTATCGCGGCGATGGGCTCCAGATACACGTTCAGTTTGCCGCCGAATCCGCCGCCGATCTCCATCGGTATGACGTGTACGTCGGTCTCAGTAAGTTGCAGGATGCTGGACATCTGGGCACGCACGCCGAACATTCCCTGCGTGCTCGTCCAGACGGTTACGCGACCGTCTTCGTCCCAGCGCGCTGCACCGGTCTGGGGCTCGATGTAGCCCTGGTGAACGGTAGCCATCTCAACTTCGCGCTCGATGACCAGCGACGCCCGTTCCATAGCACCTGTCGGGTCTCCGAGTTCGTGCCGGATGACGGCGGCGATGTTGGTGTTTTTAACCGACTCTCCGAGGTGGTTCCCGACCATATCGTCATGAACGAGGACTGCGTCCGGCGCAAGAGCGTCTTTTATGGAAAGGACAGGCTCAAGTGGTTCGTATTCCACTTTTATTAGCTTGAGGGCCTCGTATCCGGCATTGCGATCGGTAGCAGCGATGGCCGCGACCGGGTGGCCTTTGAAAAGGACCTTGTCATGCGCCATCACGCGGTTGGAGGACCACGCGCCCGCTCCGCTCGCTGCGGCGACAGGCATGTCAGCGCCAGTCATCACGGCAAGCACTCCCGGCGCTTTCTCGGCGGCCGAGGTATCGATCGACTTGATATTGGCGTGAACGTGCGGACTCCGCAGCACAACGCCATGTACGAGACCGTCAAGTTTGAGATCAGCCCCGTAGAGCGCCCGTCCCGTTACCTTCTCCAGGCCATCTGGCCGGATTGGTCGCGTGCCAACTACTCGATAGGCTGATGGAGATGATTCGGATATCACCATTCGTTCAGAGGTCCCTTCTCTTCGTCGTGAGCGGCGATGCTTAGCAGAAATCTGCGATCGGATGAAACCGCTTGATGATCAACGCAACGCGCTTAATGATTCTAAACGCGAAACCACGATAAGTTCAGATCACTTCGCGCATAACTCTAACGGGCCTAGTTCTAGCGCCGAAAAAGCGCCAATTAAGACTCTGAATCCGTCACATCTGCCGTGACGAGCAAATGCTCGCACCAGTCGTCTGAATTGTTGATGAACTGGTGCATCACCTTTGCAGGAATGTGAATGGCGTCGCCCTCCGTCACGTCAAAAATCTCGCCATCCAGTTTCATCTGACCGCTGCCTCGGATGATGTAGTAGACCTGCTCTTTGTCTGCGTGATCGTGATAATCTCCAGCCTGTCCAGCCTGCATGCGATGGAGAGTGAATCCGTCCATGCCCAGCAGAGGGGCTTCGTCGGCGGTCTTGTCCGGCCATCCGACGCTTCGGAATATGGGCCAGATAATTGCGAAATCGTGCCCGATATACGGGACGACATCCTTCCAATTCCGGATCACGGTCATCGCTATCTCCTCGGCCATCCGTATTTCAGGCATCCCACCTGTTGTACGTCGTCGTGCTGCGAGAGTGTAGCGTTAACCGAAGCGGCCTGTGATGTAGCCCTCCGTTCGACTATCGTGCGGTGTGCTGAAAAGATCTCGGGTCGATGCATATTCAATGAGCGTGCCCTGGCGTCGTTCATCGGTCCACATCTGTGCCGTGTAATCAGACAACCGTCCCGCTTGCTGCATGTTGTGGGTGACGACCACAATCGTGTACTGCTCGCGAAGCTCTCTGATGAGATCTTCGATGGACAACGTGGAGATCGGGTCGAGAGCCGACGCTGGCTCGTCCATCAACAGGATCTCGGGCTCCACTGCCAGTGCCCGGGCGATACACAAGCGTTGTTGCTGTCCGCCCGACAGTCCGAATGCGTTGTCGTCCAGCCGGTCCTTGACTTCGTCCCAGAGCGCCGCCTGACGCAGGGCATTTTCGACGACCTCATCGAAGTCCCGTTTAAGTCCGTTGATTCGGACCCCAAAGACCACATTTTCATAGATCGACTTTGGGAATGGATTTGGCCTCTGGAACACCATACCGATACGGAATCGGACTTCAGTCGGGTCCACCTCCGGTGCGTACAGATCCTGCCCGTCAAACATCACCTTCCCATCGACGCGGGCACCGGGTATTAGTTCATTCATACGGTTTAGCGACCGCAGCAGGGTGCTCTTGCCGCAACCGGACGGGCCGATGATCGCCGTAACTTTATTCCGCGGGAACTGGAGGTCGGAATCGTAAAGCGCAAGCGTATGGCCGTAATGGACGCGCAATCCTTGTGTCTCAAGCGCTATTTCAGATGGGTCGAACTGCTCTACGTACCGGTCACCAAGATTGGTCGTGAGTTCTTCAGTACTCGGACTCGAAGAATCGGGGGTTCGGAGAGGCTCAAAATTTTCTGCTATGACGGCGACCCCTGTTGGTTTATTCGTACAGCGACAGTCTGTTGATAAGACACAGGCTAGTACCTCGTCTGGTAGCGGTTACGGATCCAGATTGCGATGGAGTTCAGTGACAGTAGAACAGCTAGCAGGATGATGATCCCGGCGGAAGCGACCGCCTGGAACCCGGGCTGTGGCAAAGACACCCAGTTGAAGATTTGAACCGGGAGCACGGTGAATCGATCGCCCGGGGACGAAGGTATGAAAGTGAGGAAGACGAGAGAGCTGATCATCAACATCGGAGCCGCTTCGCCCACAGCGCGAGAGAGCGCCAGGATGATCCCGCTCATGATCCCAGGGATGGCCTGTGGAAAGACGACGGTCTTGACCACCTGCCAGCGATTTGCGCCAAGCGCGAACGCTGCATCACGAAACTCTCCCGGAACCGCCTTTATCGCTTCCTGGGACACGATGATCACGATAGGCAGCACGAGTAACGTCATGGTTAGGGAGCCGGCCAGCACTGATCGGTCCAGAGCAAAGGCCTGGACGAAGAGCGCCAGCCCAAGGATTCCGTAGATGATTGACGGCACTCCGGCCAGGTTTGAGATGTTTAGTTGCACAAGCCTGACCGCCCAGTGGTCCGGGGCAAACTCTTCAAGGAATATCGCCGTACCCACACCGATCGGGATGGCGAACGCGGCGGTTCCGACGGTTATCCAGATAGTGCCGAATAGAGCAGCCCTGATGCCAGACTCCTCGGCGTGGCGGGATGGGTAACTGTTGATGAAGCTGAAATCGAGCACCCCAAGACCGTCGATCATCACGTCGATCACAAGCGCTGCCAATCCGAGGATCCCGATTGCGACCGATGCAAAGAACAGGACGAAGAAGAAGCGGTCCCGCCATCGCCGCCATGTTGAACGAATTGCAGTGGAGTTGGGTGTCGTCGTCGGAGCAGAGTGGCGCTGAGGTGTCACACTGGCGGGACCGCTGGGCGGTCGTTTGTGTTCCATCAGTACCTCTCCGTGTACCGACGTACGACCCAACGCCCGACGATGTTCATGATCAGGGTCATGAGGAACAACAACAATCCGACGGCGAAGATCGTTTTGAATACGAGGGTCCCCTGCGGAGTCTCGCCGAGCGAAACCTGGACGATGTAAGCAGTCATCGTTTGGATGCTCTCAAGCGGATTTAACGTGAGATTGGGGGTCGCTCCGGCGGCGATGGTTACGATCAGCGTTTCGCCGATTGCACGGGACAGCGCCAGGATAAAGGCGGCTACTATCCCTGGAAGAGCTGCCGGAACGACGACTTTCGTGGCGACCTCAAATCTGGTCGCTCCAAGCGCGTATGCGGCATCCCTCAGCGGTCGTGGCACGGCCACCATGGCGTCTTCGCTCAAGGTAGACACCATCGGCATGATCATCAAACCCATCACAATGCCAGCACTAAGGACGTTGAAAATAACCGGAATCGGAAGGAAAGACTGAAGCAACGGTGTTACAAACGAAAGTGCGAAGAAACCGTATACGACGGTTGGAATCCCGGCCAGGACTTCCAGAACAGGTTTAATAATCCGCCGCACTCGATCCGGGGCATACTCAGAAAGATAGATCGCAGCGCCAAGGCCAAGTGTGAGGGCGACGATGCCAGCGATACCGGCTGCGAGCAACGTGCCGGCGATGAGAGGCAGGACGCCAAACGCCTGTGGCTCGAATAGTGGCGCCCATCTGGTACCGGTTATGAACTCCCAGGCGGAAACGACCTGGAAGAATCCATAACTCTCCCTCAAAAGGGTGTAGATGATGCCAACTGTCGCCAGCACCGATACCAGCGTGGCTAGGAGAAATACAGCCACCACCACTCGTTGTTCAGCGCGTACCCATCTACGAGCTTGTCGACGGGCCTCGACCGATGCCCCAAAATCGGACCGCTTATTTTTCTGCCGGTTCAGAGAAGCCACGAACAGTCCTTCAATTCAGTGGCCCTGTGGAGCTTGATACAAGTGCTCTGCCATCTCGGTACATCGCTTCGGGAAGTGGGACGTAGCCGACTTCTTGGACCAGTGTGGTGGCGTTGTCTAGGTAGAAATTTAAGAATTCCAGAACCTCTACTCGCTTTAACGCAGAGGTGTTTACGTAGATGAACATAGAGCGCGACAGGGGGGAGTAGGTGCTGTTGTTGATCGTTTCTGGCGATGGATAGATACACCCGCTGCCGGAATCGACGGCGATCAGTTTCAGCTTCTCTCGGCTAGAAGAGTAAAACGCATAACCGAAGTACCCGAGGGCGTTTTTATCTCCGCCGACGCCGCGGATCAAAACATTATCATCGGCGCTCGCGGAGTAGTCGGACCGGCTGGCGTCCTCTAAATGGATTATCGACTCGGTGAAGTAGTCAAACGTGCCGGAGTCGGTGTCAGGGCCGTATAGTCGGAACTCGCTATCCGGGAGACCATCACGCACATCGCTCCAGCGATTCACGTCGCTACCGGGCTCCCATATCGCCCGCAACTCGTCCGTAGTGAGGCATTCTAGGAAGTCGTTTGCGGGATTGGTGATGATGGAAAGGCCGTCAAACCCGACGGCGATCTCGATGAACTCGACGCCGTTCTCCGCGGCGGTAGCGATCTCGATGGGTTTGATGGAACGTGAGGCGTTCGAAATGTGTGTCTCACCAACCACGAAACGTTTGAAACCGCCGCCGGTTCCCGACACACCCACCGGTACCTGCACGTTCGGGTGGACCTTGCGGAACTCTTCGGCCACTGCCTGAGTGATAGGAAACACGGTGCTGGAACCGTCGATCTCGATCGTTCCAAACAGGGAAGAATCGGTCGCAAGTAGGTTCGTATCGGGCTCGTTCATTCCGAGCGCGACGATCCCCGCTATTAGGGCGATCCCCAGTGCAAGTGCCGCGTACCGTGTCGGCAAGCTCTACCGTCTCCAAGATGGAGGTTTGTATGCGGGAGTACTCGTGGAGGGAGAAATTCAACTCTCCAATTCCGACGCACCTGTACTCAGGGGTGGGAATTATGCTTACTATCCGAGAGCAGGTTTAGCGTTTGGCGGTGGATTTGTTAAACCATTGTTAAACCGCGGCTATGGTCGACCGATACAATTTTACGATAGCGATTCTGGGTCGATCTCAAAACCTTGTCTGAGCGGAAAAGAGACAGTGAACATTGACCCGTTCCCCGGAGCGCTTTCCACTCTCACATCACCATCGTGGGCCTGCGCAATGTGCTTAACGATTGCTAGGCCAATACCGGTTCCGCTCCCGCTACGCGAAGCGTCAACTTTGTAGAACCGTTCAAACACATGCGGAACGTACTCCGCGTCGATGCCACGGCCCGTATCAGTCACCGAGAGGTCTACGCCCTTCGATGTTCTCGTGATATTTACACCGACAATGTCACCTACGTCAGAGGCGTGCAGTGCATTGGAAACCAGGTTGCTAACGACCTGGCCGACCATTTTGCGGTCAGCCGTTATCGCAGGCAGGCCTTCGGTAAAATCTGTTTTGAGATCAATTCCGGAACGTTCCGCGATCGGTCGAAAACGCTCTATCTCCTCTATGACCACGTCCTCGAGACTGATCGGCGCGAGGTGCATGGGCGCCTGCCCTGTTTCCAGTCGCGACAACTCAAGCATCTCCGTAATCATCTCTTCCATCCGGAGGACGTTGTCATTTATGCGTTCAAGAAAATCGTGTGCAGCGTCTGGATCGTTCAAGGCACCGAGCTGGAGTGTTTCCGTAGAGGCCCGTATTGCGGCGAGAGGTGTGCGCAGTTCGTGCGAGGCGTTTGATACGAACTCGGTGCGGGTCACATTTACCCGGTGCAATTCGGTCAGATCATTCAAGAGGACAAGTGCACGGCTCATAGGACGTGCCGGTTCATCGGCCAAGGCTTCGTTCCTGAGGGGAACAGCGACGACGTTGAGGAGTCTCCGGGATCCCAGGAGTTCAACCTCTCCCTGAGCGGTGGTACGTCCTGTGACACAATCCATGATGACCCGAAGAACCTCATGGTCACGGTTGAGGGTCACCATTCGGTCGCCGGCCCGGAACCCGGGCGGGGCGCCAAGCATCTCGATCGCCGCCGGATTCACAAGTTCAACGATGCCGTCCTCGCCCACCACAAGTACGCCGTCCGTCATTGTGTTCAGGATTGATGACAGGCGGATGTGTTCAGAGCCGCCGGCTTCGAGTGCCAACCGAAGCCGGTCTATCAGTTGGTTGAGTGATTCGGAGGCTTCCGAGACTTCTGATGCCCCACCAATTCCCACTCGTACGGTGTAGTCCCCGCCAACGGCGCGCTTGCCGACAGCGGCAAGCCTTGTCAGACCACTGGTTAGTTGGGCTGAGAGAATCCAGGACGCGCCGAACCCGAGCAATGACACGATTAGAACGGCGATCATTACCGGTGAGTTGTCTGCCGATACCCCACCGGCGGCCAACCCGACAGTGATAGCTGCTGCTACGGTCATCCCAGCAGATACCAGTGCGATACGGAATCTGAGGTTGATCGATTTCATCTCGTATCCGGCGTCTTCACGGTCGGGTGGATCGTGGTCATGGCTCGAACTTGTATCCGACTCCCCGGGAAGTGACAAGTCGTTTCGGGTGTGACGGATCTCGCTCGATCTTCATTCTCAGCCACCGGATGTGAACGTCCACTGTTCGGGAGTCGCCAAGATAGTCGTAGCCCCACACGTCTGAGAGTAAGGCGTCCCGGGTGTACGGGCGACCGGGATGGGAGGCCAAATAAACGAGCAGGTCAAACTCCCGGTACCGCAGCTCTACCTGCTCCCCATCGACGTTGACCTGCCTCTTGCCAACGTCGATGGTTAAACCATCGAACTCCATGATCTCTAGTTCATCCTGCTGGTCCGAGATGGACCGGTCCATCTCGATTCGGCGCAGCATGGATGCCGCACGCGCGAGGAGCTCGCGCATACTGAATGGCTTAGTGATGTAGTCGTCCGCGCCCAATTCCAGGCCAACTACCCGGTCGAGCTCTGTGTCCTTGGCGGTGAGCATCAATATCGGCACAACGGACCCGCTCTGTCGCAGGGATCGGCATACGTCCAGACCGCTCATGCCCGGCAACATCAGATCCAGGAGCACCATGTCCGGTCGACCGTCTCGCGCAAGTTCCAGCCCGCCAATGCCGTCCTCGGCCGTGACAACATCGTATCCCTCTGACACAAGGTTGTAACGGAGGGCCTCACGGAGTGTCGAGTCATCTTCGATAACGACTATTTTGCGGTGCTGTGAAGTCATATACGTGAGGGGACAAGTGCCTTTACCAACGCTGTGGCGGGATTGACTCCCAGATTTACTCGTAAGTTGCCCATTCCTCAAATGGATACAGGGGCTTCCTGCGGTGAGCATAGTGGAACGCTGAAAGATCCGCAGAGGTGGCTCCGGGCGAGTTTACGAGGATCATCTGCGCGGCTATCGGCTCATAAGCGGGGCGTGGAGACATCACACCCTTGGCTACCACAATCTTGAACTCCTCAGGACTCACACCCACGGAGTAGTACTGCTCAAGGCTGACGTTGCCGATGCTGGTGGACACGAGGAGGAGCGTCTGACCGGAGTCGCACTCGACGACGGCGCACCTGCCCTGATCGTAGAAGGTCCATCCTGCGTGCAGCGCCCGCTTGTCTTCAAACGCGCCATCCGAAACCCTCATCACGGTACCCGTGATCGTAACTGGCGTTCCGTGTAGACCATCGGTCTTACCGCCCACCTGGAGTTCGACCTTTCCCCCGGGACCGGCCATATCACACGCAACAACAGATTCTGGATCGCGAAGCGTTTGAAGGTAACTGTCGGCTCCTTGCGAGATGGCTTCGGCTAGGATCAGCGTCGAATCGCCTGCACTACCGGCACCGATGTTGTCTCCAGCATCTAAAAGCACGATGGGCTCTTCGGCTGCCGCCAGGCTGTGCCTAACCGCGTCGGCCGGGGTCATTCCTACCCTTTGCGTAAACTCTGCTCTCCTATCCCATGCGCGTTGCGTCAACCACCGGGCGAGTCGGCTAGCTTCATACTTTGACGACTCGTGTAGCACGTAGCATGTGAACCCCATCTCCTCCACGTCAGACCACGGATAGCCTTGTCCGACGCTGGCGTGCAACACCCCGGGCCCTGCCTGTACCTCTAGAAGATCATCGATGATGCCTTTCATCGGTGGAAAGTTCGTATTCTGGTGCATGATCCCGATCACCATCGGCGGTGTTTCTAAAGCATATTGAGGGCTGATTTCGCCGGAAATCATGCGCATTAGCAGGTCGCATGCCTCGTTGGCCCTCGGTACAGCGTCGAGGTGCGGATTCGTGTGATAGATGACCAGCGCATCGGTCTGCTCTGCCATCTGGTGCGACACATTCGCGTGAAGGTCAAGCGTCATGACGATCGGAATGTCGGGACCGACCAACTCCCGGGTTCGACGGGCGATCTCTCCATCGACGTCCGGGTACCTCTCGGATACGGCGGCGCCCATCTCGTTGAGAAGGACGCCGTCCCATGGAGCCTGATCGCGTAATCCGACAAGCGCCTCATTGACCAGTTGATCGAACGCATCGGCGGTGATCGTTCCGCCCGGGTCCGTCGCAGCGAACAGGATCGGGACAAGTTCAAAACTCAACCGGTCAGCCGCCTCAAAAAAACCTGAGAAGACGGTTCTGGCGCCCCTATGCATCTCTTCGATGCGCGGGCCGCGCTGAACCCCTTCACGCTGGAGTCCTGAAGACTGGAAAGACTCCAACGTGGTGGGCTGCGATGAAAACGAGTTCGTTTCGTGGTGAATTCCGAAGGCGGCAATGCGTTTCATGGTTCGCAAGAATACCGGGAGAACGGGGTAACGCGGTACCTGAATCATTACCGAGTCATATCTTGATCATTACTCTGCGACTGGGTTAATTGCGAAATAACTGAGTAAAGCTTTTCACGCGAGGAACCTTCGCCTGTCGGTACTACTTGGGTACACGTAGACCGCCCCGGCGTGTTTCCACACCGATGCGGACCTCATTCTCGATTTGTTACGGTCTCACCTAATTGAAGATTAATAAATTGCGGCTATCGGTGCCGGTCGTGGATATGTCGGCTTATGGTCACCAACATACAAAAAGCTAATGCTGGAAAGAAACTCTGGGAAGCATCATCGCTGAGCCTGAGTCCACCTGGCGGAGACTGCTCGTTGCGTCACATCACAGCCCCAACTTCGCCCGCGTACGCGAGACATCGCAGATCCCTATATTCCGGTGTACATCGCAGAACTGCCGAAACTTGCACAACGGTATGTTGATCTCGCCACTTCCGTGGCCGACGTCATAAGGGGTGCTTGGACGCCAGTTGACGGCAACCGTTTTCAAAGCGAGGCATGTGTTGATGCGATTACTGAGCATCTCTGGCAGCTGTACTACGCAGCGATCGCGAACGAAGGGCACCCGGAGAAACTGCTTGAGCGCCGGGTGGAGCCCCCGTGTCGTTTGTTTCTAGCTGCTATATCCGGAGAACGTTGCAACCCTGCGCGGAGAGATGATGTCCCGCACGCCCGCATTAACGCCGGCCATTGACCACTCGCCTCGGAGCATGCTCGCGGCGTTCTGACCCGCACGAATCCGTGACAGCGTGGCGGATCGTGTCGACCCGCCGGCTGAGTGTGGCGTGGTGACCACGTTAGACATAGTTCGAAGTGGATTGTCCGCCGGGGTTGGTTCAGTGGCGAACACATCAAGGCCCGCGCCGGCGATCTCGCCGCTCTGTAGAGACTTGATCAACGCCTCTTCGTCCTGGACCTTGCCGCGGCAGGTGTTGACGAAGAAGGCCGTGCTCTTCATGGCCTTGAACTCGGCTTCGCCAAACAGCTTATCTGTCTGTTTGTTGTGCGGAACGTGGACAGTTACGTAGTCGACCTGACGTAACAGTTCCAGAAGGTTGTGAACCTGTTCTACGTTATGTTCTTTGGCGACCCACGGCGATACCCAGGGGTCGTATACAACGGTTCGCATGCGCCAGCCGGACATCTTCCGGTTAACGGCCTTGCCGATGTTACCGAAACCGACAATCCCCAACGTCGCTTCGTCGATCGGCGTCCGGCGGGCCAGCATAGCGCCGTCGGTCCAATTGCCTTCGGTCATATATCGGTCCGAGAACGTAATCTGACGGGCGACATCCAGGATCAGAGCGCATGCCTGGTCTGAAACTTCTTCCGCACACATGCCGGCGCCGTTTGCCACCATGATTCCGTGTTCGGTCGCAGAATCGACGTCCATGTGGTCGAACCCGTGCGAATACACGATGACTCCTGCACCCTGTGCCATTTCACGCAACACCGGATCCTGCATTGCGTACCCGCGCGCAAGAACGACATCGGCGTCTTTGACGGCCTCGATCGCCTCGCCTTCGCTGTCGGGATTTATCTGGATGATCTCTACATCCAAACCCTCGAGCTCAGCGCGCTCGTAAGTAAGTGGGTCATCTTCAGGACCCAGGAAGACTACTTTTTGTTTGGCGTCGTTCGTGACCATGAATACTCAGGCTTTCTTTTGAGGTTGATCGTCTAATCGAGGGCCTGTCATTAGGGGCGATATGTTGCGCTCACCAACTCAAAGGATCAAGGACGAGCTTTAAGTGGCCGTGACGATGTTGATCGCTCCTTCGCCCTCGAGCACTCGCTTGATGTTTGCGAATGCGAACTCGGCACGACGCGGGAAGCTCTCGCGGGTGGGTCCAGCAACGTGGCCACTGACCACGATGTTATCCAGCGCAAAAAGCGGGTTGTCTGCGGCGGCGGGTTCAGTCTCGAACACGTCGATACCAGCGCCCCAGATTTTACGAGCCTTCAATGCCTCTACAAGCGCGGTCTGGTCGACCGTCGGGCCACGGCTGGTGTTGATCAGGATCGCTGACTCCTTCATTAGAGCGAGTTCGCGAGTGCTGATGAAGTGACGGGTGGAATCCAAAAGCGGCACGTGGACGGTGACGATGTCCGATTCCGACAGAAGCTCGTCCAATGAAACAGGTTTTGCACCGTACTGCTGTTCGAGCTCTGGCTTAGCCAGAACATCGTGATATAGGATGTTGCAGTTAAAACCCGATAGCAGCCGCATCACGGTGGAACCTATGTAGCCGGCTCCGACGATACCGACCGTCTTGCCGAGGATCTCAAAGGTCTCCATCCCCCTTGCTCGTTCGGGAATCCAGCCGCCCTCACGGACCGATACATCAACCCATGTCAGATGACGATACAACGCCAAAGTGAGGGCGATGAACTGTTCGGCGACACCCTCTGCGTTCGTGCCGCTAGCGGTTGCCACTGGCATTCCTAGCTCCCCGGTAAGCTGCATGTCGACGCCGTCATACCCGGCCGAGCCTAGCTGGTAAAGTCGGACGTTCTTCGCAGCCCGGAGCACGGACTCTTTTGGCTTTGCGCCGAAAACGATCATCGCGTCGGCATCGGAAACCAGGTCTATCTGTTCCTGCTCGGTCGCCACCGACGCGTCCATCATCGTCACGTCCCATCCGGCGGGGATGAATTCGCGAGAGATTGTGGCCATAGGGCTTTCGGGCGGAATGAAGTAGGCGACCTTTGGCATTTGTGAATAACTCTCCGATTGTTGGCGATTGAAAACGTCGATTCGCTGCAACGAGTCGACGGTCAGGAGCGGCAGTATTCTAGCAAGCGATGGCGGCCAGAGTGGTTCTCGCGGTGGTCTATCAACTATCCGGACGGATAGTACCTCTGCGTGTCGGCCACAATAAGCTCGGGACTCGATATATAAAAACGCACCTGACCGATTGAAGGACCATCTACCACATGGATCGTGAACAACTTACAGCGATCGGCCTCAACCACCTGGCGGAGATGGGCGCTATTCCAGCGACCTCGTATTACGAACAACCCATCGCGGACTACATATTGGCTCAATGCACCGACATAGGGGTCGATACACGGGTGGACCGGTACGGCAACATTCTCGCTACGAGACAGGGCGTGGATGCGGCGGTGGACGGTATCGCGTTCGTCGCACATATGGATCACCCCGGTTATGAGGCGCTCTCGGCAGAGGACGACGGCGTGCATGGCCGAGGGCTCGGGGGGCTACCTCCGCAGGCTTACGAATCCGGCGTCGCTGTTACGTTTGTCGGATCAGACGGCGGGCGCGTACCCGGGCTGATCATGGGACGCGCAGGCGCACGTTCCGGGGACAACCTTATTTTTGAGGTCGCCCAGAACCGGCTCGGGCCACTGCCGTGCGCCATTGTCCTGGATCTGCCGGATTTCGACTATGACGAGCAGACCAAACTCATCCGCATGCGGGCGGCGGACGATCTCGCAGGTTGCGCGAGCATTCTGGCGGTTATGCGTTCATCGATGGAATCTCCGACACCCGGCTCGGTATACGGATTGTTCACTCGGGCGGAAGAGGTCGGACTGATCGGCGCTCGACTTGCGGCATCTGATGGCCTGTTACCGGTCGGGACGAATGTGGTGTCGGTAGAGACGAGCAGCATCCTGCCCGGCGCAGAGATCGGACATGGACCGGTGGTGCGCACGGGCGATCGAATGACGACGTTTGGGTTCGAGGCCGAGGAATATCTGGCGGCGGCGGTGTCGGGAGTGGGCGACTTCCCAATACAGCGGCAGTTGATGCAGGCCGGGACTTGCGAGGGAACAGCGTTCGCGCGCAACGGCTATCCGACCACCGGGCTGGCTTATCCGCTTGGTGCATGGCACAACAACGGCCCGGAGAGCACCATCAGGCCGGAGTTCATCCATCACGACGATTTCGCCACGGGAATTGCGCTTTTAGCCGGTGCGGCCGCTCTTGCCGGCACGAACCCGAGTTCCGCGGCTAGTGCTCGCATCAGGGAGCGACCGGAAGATGAGGAACGCCGGTTACTTGACTCCACAGGGTAGGACGAGGGCGGTTTGTTACCGACGTGTTAATCAAGAAAAACCGCATCGGCGAGCCTGCCCATTACAATGACGCTTGGCTGCCTTTAACGGGTTCGATAATGCGCCCCCGTCAGATTCCCGAACAACCCCCCATTCCAGGATTATGAAGGACCGAAACATGGCCGAAGTCTCCGGTAGTTATCTGATCGCACGGACGCTCAAAGAAGAAGGCGTGGAAGCGTTGTTCTTCCTGATGGGCGGTCCTAATTACGAGATCGTCAACTATTCGGAAGATTTTGGGATTCGTACCATCGACTTTCGGCACGAGCAAGCGGCGGCGATGGCGGCGCACGGCTACGCCCGTGTAACCGGAAAGCCCGGGGTGACTACGGCTGCGTCCGGTCCCGGTACGCTAAACCTCCTGACGGGCCAGTACACGGCGTATATCGACAACGCACCGATGGTCACACTCGGCGGTGCGGGCCCTTACCACGACTGGGGCAAGGACGGCTTTCAGGAGCTGGACCAGGCGGCGATTTTCGAAGAGGTTTCGAAGGCGACGATGCGAGTGACCGACGCAGCTCGATACCCTGAGCAAATTTCTACAGCGTTTAGGATCGCCACTACAGGCCGACCGGGCCCGGTATATGTGGACTGTGCAGAGGACATCCTCTATGGGAAAGTCGAGGAGTCCGATGTCGCCCCGGCCACCCGCCCGGATTCGCTTTCTCGCTCCGGCGCAGACCCGGTGTCGGTGAAGGCAGCGGCCGACATGCTACGAAGCGCCAAGAAGCCGTTGATATTCGCAGGCGGTGGCGTGTTCTTTGGCAAGGCATGGGACGAACTGCGCGAACTCGTCGAGAGTGTTGGCATCCCGTTCTACACCTCGCCTATCTCCCGGGGGCTCATCGAGGACGACCATGAATTGTCGTTCCTGGCGGCCCGTAGCACGGCGCTCCGTGAGGCAGATGTCGTGCTGATCGTCGGGACTCGACTCAACTGGATGATGACCTTCGGCGGGCGCATCGGCCCGGACGCGAAGCTGATACAGATCGATATCGAGCAGTCAGAGATCGGCCACAACCGTTCGGTCGAGATCGGGCTGGTTGGCGACTGCAAGGTCGTGCTTCAACAGTTGATAGATTCCGGGATCGATTCCGACGGCACAGACGCCCGCAAGGAGTGGGTCGATTATCTGGACGAGCAGAACGAGTCTCGTCTCCTGCGCGCCCAGCCCAATCTGAACAGCGATCAGGTGCCGATTCACCCACTGCGGCTCTGCAATGAAATCGATAAGTTTCTTGATCGGGACGCCATTGTGACGGTGGACGGCAACGAGATCCTTCATTACGGCCGGCAGTCGATCAACACCTACTACCCGGGCCACCGTATCAACTCCGGCCCGAGTGGATGTATGGGCGTCGGGTTGCCATATGCCATCGGCGCAAAGGTGGCTAGGCCGGATCTTCAGGTTCTATCCCTGCACGGCGATGGCTCGCTAGGCATGAACATGATGGACTTCGATACCGCGGTAAGGCACAACCTGCCGATCGTGGTTGTTGTCAGCAACAACGAGGGCTGGACGGCACGAGTGGAGGGCATTCGCAAGCCAGGTCGTGAACTGGGCTTTACCCGCTTCGAACTATTGGCTCAGGCACTCGGCGGCCACGGCGAACTGGTTGAGGAACCGGACCAGATAGCGGGGGCGCTCGAACGTGCATTCGCAAGCGGCAAGCCGGCGCTGATCAACGTTCGAGTAGACCCGACAGCCCGAGCAATCTCCCGCTTCGTTGGCTCGAAGATGGAGTAGGTCAACGTCCCCTCATCCCGGCCGCTTCCCGCGGAGGAGAGGAGGGCACGTAGTTGCGTCACAGTCTCCTGGGGCTCCATAAGGACCGCACACGCAGGTTTCTGACCCCTAAACCCGCTCGTATGAATAGCCCCCGTTCAGGAAGCGGACCACGCGCCCGGAAGTGTCACGCACGAAGGGTATGGACATCCCCTGGTCTAGGCTCATGAACGAGTCTGGACCTACTTGCGTAGTGTTTATTGACACTGGCGGGCCGTCTAGTCGTGATGGCGTTTTGATCACGACACCGCCATCGCCTGCTTCCACCTCGGCCGTTCCCGCACGGAACTCATAATTGCCTGTGTATTCGGCCTGATCGTCAGCAGATGGTACTGGGTATCGAGTCTTGTACGGCAGTGGCTCGCTTGTTGCGTCACGCCACACCTGCCCGCGCACGGTGTTCATCAACTGCTCGGCTAGGAAGAAGGCTTTGCGGTCTCCGCGGTTCGTGAACACCACTACGCCGGTCTTCTCGGAAGGGATCATCATTGAGTACGTAGAAATGCCGGGCAACCCGCCCGAGTGCCCGATCACCTTCGTTGAGCCGCTCCAGAATACCCAGTAGCCGAATCCGTAGCCCCAGCCGGTGTCGCCGAACGGGAACTGCACACTCTGCATATGATCCAGCGAGCCTGCGGTCAGACCAAGAGGGGAGTCTTCGTAAGCCATAGAGGCGATCTGGTAGAGAGCAAGGTCGTGGACGGAGCTGACGATACCTCCCGTTGACAGGAAAGTCTGATAGTCATCGTTCAGGTGTACGACGATGTAGTCGCCATGGCGCTCCCCGCTGTCGAAAGCCCCGGCATTACCTCTTGAGTAGGCGTAGGTCCGGTCGGCGCCGTTCTTCCAGTCCATAAAGTCGATGGATGTGTCAGACATTCCAACCGGGTCAAGAATATTTCGGGTGAAGTACTCCTCCAGCGGCACACCAGCGATCTTCTCGATGGTGTGGCCGACGGTGGCAAAGCCCTCATTGCAGTACGAGAACGCCTCGCCTGGAGGCGACTGCAACTCAGCGGAGTCGAGAGCCGCTATTAACGATTCACGAGTCGGGTACGGGTTGATCGCCTCTTCACGTGTTCGGTCCTGGTGCCCGGTCCGGCCCATCCCACTGTTGTGCCGCAGAAACAGCCGTGTGGTCATCCGGCGGCTGGCGGCCTGATCCTTTAACCTGAATTCAGACAGGTACGTCTGAACTGGCTCGTCCAGTCGCAACTTGCCTGATTCCACCAGTTGCATGGCTGAGACGCCTGTGAACGACTTCGTTATCGAGCAGATTGGCCAGATTGTGTGCTCGGTCGCCGGGGCTTTCTTCGAGACATCGGCAACGCCAAACCCGGCCTCGGCGATGATTTCACCGTCATTGACGATAGCCACGGCCGCGCCCGGGATGTCGTGCTCGCCGATAAAGTCGATGACAATCGATTCCTGTTCGGGCGTGAACCCCATGTGGACCTCGGTTCAATGATCTGGATGATCTAGCGAGCGGGTATTTCGAGTTAGAGCAGCGTCAATTCTTGGAGACCTTGAATGTGATCCGGTAGTCACTGGCGTCGACTCCATTCGAGGAGGGCGGGTCGGGCTCGAGCGTCAGCACGTGGAGGGTGTAATCCCCTAGCGCCATATCGATCGTGCCACCGGGGGAGATAAACATCTCGATTCGGCCGGATTCAATGTCTTGGCCAACGAGCTGCATCACCACCGTCGCAGTTCCGGACGTCACGCACTGAGCTCCAGCAGGACATCGGGAGTCGCTGAATACGCGGTGAAAGGCGAGTTCCATGTTCTCACCGGCGATCTCCGCAGACTGTCCAGGTGAGAGCGATATTGTTTCTTCGAGTGACGCGTGAGTTGAGACTTGGGGGACCGGAGTGAACGTTGGGGTTGCCTCCGATTCGTTGGACGAACATGCAGTGATTAACATGGCCGCGGTTAAAACCACGATCGGCAAACCGAACCGAAACATGCTCGGACTAAAGTGTTTGCGAAGACGGAAGTTCATTGTTGTTGTGTGCTCCGGGACTCAAGAGATAAAAGCAGATGATCGGCAAGGCGAATTGGGCCGCGGTGCTCCGACCAGAAAATACGATGCTCGATTATGGCCGCTTGAGAAGTAAAACTGGAAAGGTGACGCATGTCAGATCCGTTCAAAATAGCGTCGTCGTTCCCAGTCAGTGACGGCTACGTCGAACGCCCCTTGCTCAGTTTCAAAAAAGTGGCCGTAGTGCTGGACGACATCGTCGCCAAGCGATTGGCGCACAAACTCGCTTGTACAGAACGCCTCGTTGGCTTCCCGCAGCGTGGTCGGCAATCCCATACTTTCGGTTGATGTGTAACCGTCCCCGTCCAGCATCGATGGTGGTTCGATACTGTTCTCGATTCCATCCAGCCCCGATGCGAGGGCCGCGGTGTACGCCAGGTAAGGGTTGCAGTCGGCTCCTGGCAAACGGCATTCAATCCGCAACGAATGGCCTGTGCCCACTACCCGAAATCCGACCGTTCGGTTGTCGAAGGCCCACGCCAGTCCTGTAGGCGCCCAGGAACCGCTTTGATATCGCTTGTATGAGTTCACGTTTGGGGCGTAGAACGGCATGAATTCGTATGCGTGCGCCATCCAACCGCCAAGGAACCAGCGAAACACGTCTGATTGTCCATGACCGTCGGCAAATGCTGCCTCGCCATTTTTACGTAGGCTCAGGTGAATATGACAGCTTGACCCGTTGTCCCCTTCAGCAAACTTGGCCATGAAGGTCACGCTCACGCCTAGTCCCTCTGCAACCTCCTTGAGGCACTGTTTGTACACGACATGGCGATCTGCCATCGTCAGAAGTTCCGAGTACCGGACGTTCAACTCGTGCTGTCCCAAACCGGCCTCGCCTTTCGAGGTCTCGACAGGCACTCCCGAATCGCGCAGGTGGCGGCGTACAGTACCGTGCAGTGCTTCTCCTCGGGTACCTTGCAACAGGCTGTAGTCCTCGTCGTACCATCCGGCGCGCTCAAGATCTGTGTAGCCAGCCCGTGCGGCATTGGCGTACGAATTGTTGAATACGTAGTACTCAAGCTCTGAAGCAGCGAACGCCTCAAATCCGAACGCTTTGGCGCGGTCCAACTGTTTCCGAAGCATCGAGCGCGGCGCAATCGGCACGAGTCGGTGGGGTTCGTGATTTGGCGATTCAGGGAGGTGCACATCGCACTGGACCATCGCCGTTTTCTCCAACCATGACGCCACTCGTAGGGTGTTCATATCTGGCGACAGGTGTATATCTCCGTAACCCTTGGTCCAGTTGGCAAATCCGTAACCGGGCACGGGTTCCATATCGATATCGACCGCCAACAGGTAGTCGCAGCCATGCGTGCCGTGTTCTACGGTTTGCTCGATGAAGAAATCGCCGTCGAACCGTTTGCCCATGAGTCTGCCGTAAAGGTCGGTGAAGCCCACGACCACTGTATCGATCTCACCTTCGTTAACGAGCTGAGCCAGTGCATCGCGGGTCAACATGCCCTTGATGGCAGATTCGCTCTGAGTCACGACAATGTCCTCTCTACACTTTTGCGGTGGTGACGCAGATTATTGCATGCCGCTTACACGTTTCCGTGCTGGCCGCTCGTATCAGTTCAAGTTAATATTTTGGGTTGGAAACGAACTTGTGATTTGTTATCGGGACGGGTCGGACTCATGTCCTGCCCGTCCGTCGTGTATCGGCAAATTCACAATTGTTTATTCGCAGCGCAGCGCGTCGCGCCTGCATCGACCCCCGCATATTTGCCAAAACAATGAGGGATCAGAAATCCATGCCGGCCAGCGACCGAGTTAACTATTCAAATGTCCCGGGATCGGGTGAGATCCTCACGCCGGACTTTTTGGAATATGTGGTTGTTCTCCACGATCAGTTCAATGATCGCGTCGAGGCGTTGAGGGCGGAACGCTTTGCGGTGTCCCTAGCAGCCACCCGTGACGGCCAGCAACCGGCGTATCTCGCTCCAGGCCCAGCCACGACTACTGAGTGGCAGGTGCCGCCTGTTCCGGAAGAGCTGCGGCAGCCGGGTATCGAAATATCCGGCCCCGTGGCGATCACCTCGATGTTTATTAACGCCCTCAACCCGATGCCAGACGGTACACAAGCTATTGGCGACCTCGACGACGATGAAGATTCGGCCGGGCATTCCCTGGCAGACACCGTGCGGTCCGCCATCAATCGGCGGGACGCTCTACTCGGCACGCTGGAGTACCACGACGTGGATCGTGAGAGACATTACGAGCTCTGGGACGGACCAATTCCGTTCTTCATGCACCGCGAGCGCGGTCTGCATCTGAACGAACCAGAATTCACGATAGACGGATCACCGATATCGGCGACATTGCTCGGCACTGCGGCGACGTTGTTTCACGCCGGTCGAGTTCATGTGGAGCAAGGCAAGGGCATCTACTTCTACCTGCCCAAGACTGAATCAGTGGCGGAAATCCGGCTCTATCGAGACGTTTTCGACGCCTCGATAGAGTTATTGCCGCACCTCTCGGACGCGGTAATCCGTGGAATCATCCTCGTGGAGTCTCTCCCAGCCGTTTGGCAGATGGAGGAAATGCTTTACGAACTTGGGCCGTACGCTGCGGGACTGAACGCGGCGCGTTGGGATCTGAAGGCCAGCTTGCTTGAGTTCGTGATGAACGATCCGGACTCCCTGTGGCCGGACCGGTTTGGCGTGGATGTTAAAACCACGCCATTCATCTCGAACATATTCCGACGACTCGTCGCCGTGTGTTTGAAGCACGGCGCGGTACCGATCGGCGGGATGGCCACACATCTCCCGAATGCCGATGAACAGGTCAATGAGGAAGCTGCGAATGCGATTCGCACAGATAAGGTGTGGGAAGCGGAGAACGGTTTCCTACGCGGCTGGACGGCGCACATCTATCATCAGAAGACGGCGGCCGACCCATTTAAAGAACTACACGCCACTGGTTGGCAGCCTACCGAGGCTATGAAGGAGCCGGGCAACTTTCCGGTGATGATCGAGACGCCGGAAGGCCCGATCACCCAGGAAGGGTCAAGACGGAATGTCCGGACGATCATCGAGTACGTTGAAGGATGGTTGAACGGACGTGGAGCAAAGGGGATCGACTCGCTGGATGGTCACTCGGGAATTCATCCGGCGCTGATGGAAGACTTGGCGACGGCGAGGATCTCCGTGGCCCAGACGGCTCAGCGCGTGGTGCACAGCGCTGTGTGCGCGGACACAGAACGTAGCCACGATCTGGCACTTATTAAAGAACTGACCCGTTCCGAAGGCGTCGACATCATCGAACGACTCGGTGACAACGCTGATAGTGCGACCAAGGCTCGTTATAGAGAATCTGAACAGATCGTGCTCGGATGGATCAAGCGCTATACCGAGTTCGACTTTCGTTCACTCGGCAGCTATACCCGTGACGAGTTGCACACACAGGGAACCGGCCCGGACGCGTTCTAGGGTCTGGTACTTTCACGTCGCGAATCACGTTTGATGGGCAAATGTCGGATGATCTCTCTCGTTCAAAATAGGTCCGGGAGAAATTTTCGGTACGGTGCACTAAGTCACACTTGACTCGGCTGATGAATCACACCCTTCTCGTGCTGACGCCGTGTACGTCAACGACCGACGGTTCAACAGGGGTGCCCGCGACGCCGGAATTTACTACGATCAAGATTTCGCAGACGATTTCGGTCGCTCAGGCCTGTTCACGCATCTTTCGTGGAATTCCTAGAAGCCGGCTGACTACCCGATCAAGCAGAAGACGGCGTGGAGTGGAGCTGCCTCGTGGGAGATGTGCAAGGAGGCGACGGAGTTATTGAGTTAGGCCTGCTCACCCGTTGAGAGCTTTGAGGAACTCGTTCCCGCCGGACATGATCCAGCCGTTCAGGCTCGTATAGAAGAACTTCACGCCCTGGTCCCTGAACTTGCCGACGTTGTGTGCGCCTACGGTAGTGCCAGCGACCTTCCCTGCGGTGATGATCTTTGCGATGGATTCGTCGATCGTCCGTTGGACGTCGGGGTGCTCGTCATCGCCGATATGCCCCATCGATTGCGCTAGATCGCTCGGTGCAACGTGGAACACGTCTATGTGCTCCACCGCCAGGATATCGTCCAGGTTGTTCACTGCCTTGATGTCTTCGATTAGGACCACGACCATCGTCTGATCGTTCGCCTTCTTTACGTAATCAGTGACGCCGAAGGCCTGGCGTGGGCCGAACATGCCGCGGGTACCGATCGGCGCGTACTTGGCCGCGTTGACAATGTCCCGGGCGTCCTGCGCCGTATCGACGTGCGGCACCGTAATGCCCATTGCTCCCATGTCCAAGGTGCGATAGATCGTGTTGTAGTCGGTACTCCCGACCCTCACAAGCGGCGTCACGCCCCACAAGTCAGCTGCGCGTGATAGATCACCGATAGCCTCGAAATCGACCGGGCCGTGCTCGGCCTCAAACCAGACAGAGTCGATACCGATCTGGCCGACGAAATCGACGAGATGCGGAGAGTCCACACCGGCCAGGCAGGTAACGATCTCTCCGTTGGCCAATTTTTCCTTGGCTCGATTCGGTCGCAGTTCAGCCATGTGTGATTACTCCGGGGTTTCTTATTGTTCGATGATAGTCGAAATGGCCGCCTCTCCCATCGAGAGAGGGGCGAGGGAGAACGGATGGCCTCGCTGTAGGCAATTTATGATTGTCTGAAAGTCTACCGGTAAAGGTCCCTCGGGTTTACGCGTGATCCTGACGATAGGTCTAAGTAGATCATACGAGGCGTTCCAGTCGCCCTCTCTCACCTCTGAGGGAGGGGGTTTCTGCATCAAAGATGATGGGATAGATTCTGGCCAAGCTAGAATCTATCCAGCGACGCCCTTCTTCACCTCGTCTGTGTACATCGCTGCCCCGTTGGTCAACCACTCATTCAAGTTGGCGTTGAAAAACCGTACGCCCTTCCGAATGTAGCTTGCCACGTTTGCAGTTCGACCAACGTGACCAGGAATTCGGCCTGCGTCCGTGATCCGTTGAATCGAGCGATCGATCACCGCTTGCACTTCAGGGTGCTCAATATCGCCCAGATGTCCCATGGACTGTGCAAGGTCACTCGGCGCTACCAGGAAAACGTCGATGTTGTCGACGCTGACGATTTCGTCCAGATTCTCGACGGCGACAATGTCCTCAATCAATACGCATACGAATGTCTCGTTGTTGGCATGGTCAAGATAGTCGTCAACACCGTAGCCCTGGCGGGTGCTGAACATGCCCCGACTGCCTAGCGGTGCGTACTTGGCGGAGTCCACCACCAATTCCGCCTCTTCGCGGGTGTTGATGTGGGGCACAACGATTCCTTGCGCTCCGCAATCGAGCGTCCGGTAGATCGTGTTCGCCTCGGCACGCCCAACTCGGACCACAGAAGCCATGCCCCACAGATCGCATGCACGAGTAATATCCTCGATATCGGCGAAGTCCAAGGGACCATGCTCGGCTTCCAGCCACACGCCCTCGACTCCGGTCGTGCCGATGAAGTCCGCCATCTGGGCCGTGTAAACGCCACCTATTGCGGTGACTACTCCTCCGGCCGCCAGTTTCGCTTTCGCCGGGTTTTTGCGCATCTCGGGCATCTGACCGTTCCTTGTCGATAATTGTGAAGTGAGCGGACGGATTGTATGCCAGCTGGCTCACCCGGATCGACGTTCCACAAGAATTGGAATTCATGGGAATGCGTCTTGCCGTAAGCGTCCACGCCCTTTAAATCATCCCCCATCCTTTCGTAGAACCTGAACGCGGGGACATTCATGTCTTGCGTCTCTATCTTGAGTTGCACCAGACCGTCATCACGACATCACCCGGCGACGGCCTCGAAAAGAGTGCGCCCGACTCCACTTTGCTGGGATCTCGGGGTGCGGGACCCTATGGTTGCGGCGCCGACAAGCGTTCCTTATATCTCCGGAATATTGATTCTCCACACCGTGGCGTGTCTCAATACCTGCGTTACTTTTGGATCCAGATCAGCGAAAAAAACCGGACCGGATCTGCGGACAGATTGTTTCATCTAGATCACGGCAACGGTTAGTACCTTCAGGCAAGATTATCGATCAGGTTTTACTTAACGCACTCGATGAACGAGTTTTCCACCAACGTAAGTTCTAATTACGGAGACGTCACGTACAGCCTGAGGATCTATATCCCGCAAGTCTTCGGCCAGTAGTGCTAGATCCGCCAGTTTGCCTGGCTGAAGCGAGCCCTTCAGGTGATCCTCGAAGCTGGCGTACGCGCCGTTGATCGTGTGCATGCGTATTGCCGTGTCCAGCGTGACTGCGTGTTCTATGCCGCACACGTTGCCATCCTGAGTGGTGCGGGTCATTGCCTGGGAGATGCCAAGTAGCGGTCGATGGTCCGTGACCGGCGCGTCGGATCCGCCGGCAACTACTACTCCTCGGTCGATTAATGTCCCGGCCGGGAACATCACGTCAGCCCGATGCCGACCGTAATTGGCGATGTAACCGTCGCCGAACTCCCAGAAAAACGCGGGCTGCATGGACGGCACGATACCCTGCTCGATTACACGTTCCTGTAGATCGGTCGGCAGAATACCGCAGTGGTCGATCCGATGCCTCAGGCTGCTTCGCGGGAACTCTGTTTGAGCGCGCTTCATTGCATCAAGTGTCTGCTCGATTGCAGCGTCTCCGACCGCGTGTACCGTGCACTGCCATCCCGCCCTGTGGGCTCGGCCAATCAAGTTGTCTAGGTCTTCCTGCTCCCAGTAGGCGATTCCGTGGGTTGATGGGTCAGATGTGTAGGGCTCACGGGTGGATGAACTCGGCCCGGAGGACGACCCGTCAGTCATTACCTTGAACGCTCCAATGCGCAGGCGCTCGTCACCAAATCCCGTGTGCAACCCAGTATCAAGGATCGGCACAAGCGGGTGGTCGAGTGCGTTCACAGTCACGAACGCGTACAGTCGGACATTTAATTCGCCGGTTAACACCATTTCCTGCGCCTGTTCCATGTATGAACCGAACAGCCCTCCCGCGTCCTGGACGCTGGTGCATCCGGCGCTGAGGTAAAGGCGATTGGCTTCGAGCAGGTGCTCACGGAGGTCATCCGTTGGCGGCGGCGGCACATTGCGGAACGGGATGTTGGCACGCTCGTATGCAACGCCGGTCATTTTGCCCGCCGTGTCACGATCGTATCGGCCGCCTTCGGGGTCCGGCGTAGTATCGGTGACGCCCACCTCTTCCATCGCCTTCGTGTTGAAGGCAACGATGTGGCCGCAGGTCCGTGTGAACAGCACCGGGTTGTTCGGGGCGACTGCGTCGAAGTCAACCCGACCGGGGTGTCGTTTCTCAGCTAAGCGGGACTGGTCGTAGCCGCGGCCGTATATCCACGTTCCCGGGACCTGCATCTCTGCACGCTCTCGCACGGCCTCCACCAGAGCAGCAATGGAGCCCATACCCGGCGCTTTGCAGTCGATCTGTCTTTGAACGGCACCCAGCCCGGAGAAATGGCCGTGGCCCTCGATCATTCCCGGGAGAAGGGATTGACCTGCCAGTGCTACGCGCTCAGTGCCCGGGCCAGCGGTCGCCAAAATGTCCAGATCTGACCCAACAGCCAGAATGCGGCCGTCCGAAATGGCAACCGCTTCAGCGATGGTGTTGTTGCCATCAACTGTGTGGACCGTGCCTCCGGTAAATACGAGATCAGCGATATCGCCGGGCATATATATCGTTCCTCCTAGTTACCGCAGTTACCTGTTCCCGAGATCCCCTCTCCCAGCGGGAGATGGTGAGGGAGAAGTCCCATGGCGAGATCGCCTCCTGTCAACGGGGGCTTCGACTTTATGGGTATTTAAAGCGACGGCGCTTCCCAGCCGCCGGTTGATGCCTCTATCGAACTTGCCAGTGCCAGGGCCACGTCCTCCCGCCACGGCCGCGCCACGACCTGTACGCCAATTGGAAGGCCTTCGGGTGAGGTCCCGACGCGCACTACGACCACCGGCCACCCGGTCATGTTGTAAACGAGGGTGTAGCCGCCGACGGTTGTTGCCTGAGCATCCTCGTGTAATGGGGCAGGGAATCCCGAAACGGGGCAGATGATGGCATCGTACCCGTCCATGAAGGTCAGCATTTCCGTTCGGAAGCGGTCCATTTCATCTTGAACATGTGCCATCTCGTCTGCGTCCAGGGCGCCGCCACTTCCGGCGATCCTTCTCTCTAGGATTGGTCCGACACGGGTTGTGCCATGTAGTTCAAGCAACACACGGGAATACGCGCCACCATCCGATGTCCGTGTTTCATCTAATAACTCGGACATCTGGACCATCACGGGGGGCCGGTCATCAGAGACGGTAGCTCCCGAGTCACGAAGGGCCTCGGAAGCGGTCTTGACCCCTGCCATGACCTCGGGTGTGGGCGTTAGCGTTCCGTTATCGTCGTACGTCGCCACTCGTATTTCTGAGAGAATGACATCGGTCGGGTCGAGGATCGGCATATCGACGATGTACGGGTCCCGCATGTCGGACCCGGTGATTAACGGGAAGGTCAGAGACAGGTCCTCAACCCGGCGTGTGAGCGGCCCGATAGTCGTAAAGGCGTCTCGGAGTCCACCCGGCGGAACGATGTGGCCGGTCCGCGGCACCCTTCCGGATGTGGGTTTGAGACCGGCGATCCCGCAGTAGTTCGCTGGGCCTCGAATACTCCCGCCTGTGTCGCTGCCAAGATCGAGAGGCGACCCGCCCGCTGCAACGATAGCCGCCGCCCCGCCGCTGCTGCCCCCGGGTGTTCGCAACAGGTCATACGGGTTGTTCGTCTGGCCATAGATCAGGTTGTCGGTGACCCCGCCTACCGTTAGCTCGGGCGTATTGGTCTTCCCGATTAGGACGCCGCCCGCCGCTCGCAATCGTGCTGTCGGCGGCGAATCGACATCCGGAATGAACTCGGATCGGCCGGTCGTTCCGCCGGTGGAGATGATCCCCTCGGTGTCATGTGAGTCCTTCAGCGTGAACGGCACTCCATGTAATGATCCTCGGTTTTCGCCCCGGGCCAGTTCTGTATCACATGCGGCGGCCTCGGATAACGCTCGCTCTTCGCACAGTTGCACGACGGCGTTCAGGTCAGGATTGACCGCCTTGATGCGTTCAAGGTTTGCCGTAACGACCTCAACCGATGACACCTGGCGTGAGCGGATCATCTCGGCGATTTCGGTAGCGGATGCGCTGAGCAGGCTGTCCATGTGAAGTTCCTTTTTGATTTTCTGGAGAAGGGTTCGCGGAGAACGCCTAGAGATCTGGTGGCTCCCAGCCCCCTGTAGCTTCTTCGATTATGGCCGCCAGGGCCAGAGCGATGTCCTCCCGCCACGGCTGCGCAACGATTTGGACGCCAACAGGCATCCCATTGGGCGATGTCCCACCACGTACCACGACTCCCGGGAGACCGCTCAGGTTGTGTGCGGCCGTATAGGTATATCGAAGCCCCTCGGCGTCCTCATGAGTCGGCGCAGACTGCCCGGCGACCGGGCAGATGACGGCATCGTAGTCCTTCATGAAACCAAGTAGCTCGCTCCGCACGGCATCTACTTCGTGCATCAACGCTGCGTACTCCTCCACGGAGGGTCCATTTTCTGTGGGCCCGTTTGCGCGATCGATCAAGAATCGCGAAGGCTGTGACGTACCGGATTCCGATAGAAGCTTGCGCGACAGGTAACCGCCATCGGACCCAAACGACCGGTACGCGATCTCGGCGGCGCGTGCGATGGCCCTCGGCCGACGGGCTTCCACCGTGGCTCCGGCACTCGCTACCGCTGTGGCGGCGGAGGTGACAATCTCCTGAATTTCAGAGGTCGGTGTTTCGAGGGTGTTGTCTGTGAAGAACGCCACACGCAACCCGGCGATGTTCACCTCGTCAGGACTGCGGATCGGTACCGGTTCTACGAATGGATCGATCCAGTCAGGCCCAGAAATAATTGGTAACGCCAGCTTGAGGTCTTCGACCCGCCGGGCGAGCGGACCGATTGTGCCAAAGCGATCCAACGGTCCTCCCCAAGGGAAGGCGTGGCCGGTACGCGGGACACGACCTGCAGAGGTCTTGAGCCCGGCGATGCCGCAGTAGTGGGCAGGCACCCGAACGCTGCCGCCGAGGTCTGAGCCAAGTTCAAGAAAAGCGCCACATGCAGCAACGATCGCTGCCGCGCCACCGCTGCTGCCGCCCGGCGTGCGCGTCACGTCGTACGGGTTGTTGGTCTTGCCGTACACTAGGTTCTCGGTGATGAAAGACATCGTGAACTCCGGCGTGTTGGTCTTGCCAAGCACCACCGCGCCTGCGGCTCGAAGCCGTGCGACCGGCGGCGAATCGGCTTCAGGTATCTTTCCTGCCCTTCCGGTCGTGCCACCGGTGGTGACGATGCCTTCGGTGTCGTGCGAGTCCTTCAACGTAATCGGAACGCCGTGCAACGGACCTTTAGACTCACCACGCGCCGTTTCGGCGTCTCGGGCCCGCGCCTCATCCAGCGCCCGGTCGTGGGCCAGCACAACGACCGCGTTTAGCTTCGGATTCACCTCGTTGATGCGCTCAAGCGCGGCTCGGGTTATTTCCTCAGAAGAAACCTCCCGGTCACGAATGGCCCAGGAGATTTGTGTTGCTGACCGGTTCAATAGCTCGTGCATCTGCAATCCCTGCGTTGGAACACGTCGTTTATCTATGGGCCGCTACTTTACGCCCAACCCTTGGACGTAATCTGACCGATACAATGCTGTTTGACAGCGAACTCACTGGCCAATCGACGATTCACCGGTTTAGAAAGATCACATGGACGCTGAACTCGTAATAATGCGCATCCTCCACATTGTCCCGGGAGTCGTGTGGGTAGGTAGCGCCTTTTTTGCCGCATTCATCCTGAATCCCCGATTGAGGGCCCTTGGTCCCGATCTTGAGACGCAAGTCACCGCCTCAATCAACAAGGTCTGGGGCCCAGTCGTACATGGCTCGGCGGCGATAACGATCATCGTCGGATTCCTGCTGATCTCTTCAACGCCGGGCCGGGAATTTGGTGATCTATTCAGCAGTCACTGGGGGTGGGCGATCGGTATCGGCATGATCGCTGCATTCGTGGCCCTTCTATTCGGAGGGTTTGCCGGATTCAGTCAGTCGAAAGCGCGGAGGATCGACGCGTCGGACACCGTAGGGTTGGCGTCTCTGGCCATGCAGACGGGCGTTTTTGAGAAGCTGCACGCGGCGATGGCGCTCGGCGCAGTGGGGGCGATGGCCGCGGCCCGTTGGGTTTAGAGACGATCACTGCCTAGCGTAATTAGGGAGAACGCCATGACCGGAATCTGGCCGGGCGCTACCCGGTGCGTTGCGATGCTTACGTTCGATATGGACGGTCAGTCCGCAACGCTGAATCGCAACCCGGATCTTGAAGGTCAGCCGAGTATTATGTCGATGGGCGAGTTCGGGCCAAACGTAGCCGTCCCTCGAATCCTGAACCTGCTTGACGACTTGGATATCAAGGCCACATTCTTCATCCCTGGTTGGATAGCCGAACGCCACGTAGACACGGTGAGAGATGTGGCGAATCGCGGTCATGAGATTGCCCACCACGGATACCGGCATGAGCCGCCGGCGACGCTGTCTGGAGACGGCGAAGAGGGCGAAGTTCTCGATCGTGGATCGGAGATCTTGGCACGTATCACCGGCCAACGTCCGCTCGGTTATCGTTCGCCATCGTGGGAGCTGAGCGCCAACTCGCTGGACCTGTTGAAAGAGCGCGGCTTCGTTTATGACTCAAGCCTTATGGGCAATGACATTCCGTACTTCGTCGAGGCCGAGGGCGGGCGGATGGTCGAACTGCCTGTCCACTGGTCGCTCGACGACGCACCGTTCTACAACTACTCGCCGGTAGTCGGACGGACGGCCCCGATGTCGACCCCTCCTGCCGTCCTGGAGGCCTGGAAGTGGGAGTTCGACGGAGCTCTGCGCCTCAACCGATCGTTTATGCTGACGATGCATCCGCACATTTCCGGCCGACTGTCCCGATTGGTAGCGCTGGAGAAGTTGGTCGAGCACATACGCTCCCACCCGGGAGTCGAGTTCATGCGCTGCATAGACGTGGCACAACGCTGGACCGATGAAGGTGTGCAGTAGCTGGGCGTTTCGAAAGGGATTCCGATTACATCGAATCCTATTAAATCGGGAGTTGGAATTCTGGAAAAATGTCCAACTCAACGCTCATTGATACCGGCCTTCGATCGACACTGGTTCGATTTCGTCTGCTGGCTCAAAACCCAGGATTCGGCCGTAGAAGTAAAGTTCTGCCTCAAGGCTCCTTATGGCATTTTCTGCCTTTCGGAAGCCGTGTTGCTCTCCCTCGAACTCCAGTAGCGCGAACGGGACGCCGTTCTGGCGCAGCGCGTCTGCCATCATCCGCGCCTGTTCCGGTGGAACAACCTTGTCTTCGAGTCCCTGCAACAGGATCAGGGGTGCCGAAAGGCCGTCGACGTGTTTGATAGCCGACCGTTCGTCGTAAACGGCTTTGCCCTCCGGGTATGGAGCGATCAACCCATCCAGGTATCGAGACTCAAACTTATGCGTTTCCTCCGCGAGCGCCGTGAGATCGGCAACACCGTAGTAACTGGCGCCCGCTGCGAACACGTCGTGGAACGCCAGCGCTACGAGTGTCGTGTACCCGCCCGCGCTGCCGCCGCGGATCGCCATACGGTCTGAATCGACCAGACCCCGGTCCGCTAGGTGGCGGGCCGCCGCTATGCAGTCCTCAGCATCGTAAAGACCCCATGTTCCCTGTAGAGCGTCGCGGTAGGCGCGCCCGTAACCGGAACTGCCCCGGTAGTTCACATCGACCACGCTGATGCCCCGGCTCGTCCAGAACTGGACGCCCATGCTCAGCGACCCATCGGTTTGCGAGGTAGGCCCGCCGTGGCTCATAACGATAAGCGGCGGCTTCTCTTCGGCCGGCCCGGCAAAATCGCGGTTTTTAGGCGGATACCAGATGGCATGTGATATCTGGCCGTCGCTCACGGAGAAAGAGATAGGTTCGGCATCCGACAGGTAGCCCGGGTCAACTGACGCCGAGCTCCCGCGCTTCAGGATCTTAGATGTGCTGTTCGAGATGCTTATGGAAACCACGGCTGCGCCGGCGCGAGAAGACGCGCCCAACCCCACGACATGCGGCCCATCGACCGTATCGTGAATTGCCACGTTCCCGTATGAGGCGCCGAGGGATGTGAATGGAATGTCTATCGGCGTCACCCCTCGACCATCCGGATAAACAACGCCCATCCCTGCAATAGCATCCTTGCTCCACGTCGCAAGCAATCGGCCGTCACTCAGGAAGCCATATGTCGATCCACCGAGTCCCCACATGGGATGGCCGAACTCGGCCTCGATTGGTGCAAGTGGTAACGCTCCGCCATCACTGCCGAGCACGTAGAGGTTCCACCAGCCTGATTCGTCCGAAACGAAGTACAACCGACTATCTGGCCCCCACTCAGGCTGATAGATGGATACACCATCACACCCCGCCATTACACGAACGTTTGAAACTTCGCCCCGCTCATCAAGATCGGCGACCTCCAGAAACGATGTGTCCCAGGGCATATTCGGGTGATCCCAGGCCAACCAACAGATCGACCGGTCATCCGTGCTGAGCCTCGGTGCCGCATAAAAGTCGCGTCCGGTCGCAACAACGGCCTGTTCGCCCGTTCCATCCAGTAATAGACGAACGATCTCATTAACCGCATCACCGCCGTCTTCAGGATGGCTCTCCCGCACGCAGTACATTGCGGTGCCATCCCCAGTGACGCGTCCATCGGAGAAGCGCACCCGTGAAGCGGTCTCAGGAGTAAGTGGCTCGGGATCCCCGGCTGCGACCTGGCCATATATCCGCTGGTCCTGAAAGTTGGAGAAGTAGACGATGCCATCATTTACGAGATAGGCACCGCCGCCGTATTCGTGCACCGTGGTCCGGACATTGAAGCCGTCGGGCGTGATGTCTTCAATCGTTCCATCTGGCCGTCTTACCACCAGCACACTGCGACCGCCCTCAAGCGGGCGTCCCTCCAGCCAATACACATCGTCGCCATCAACAGAGACGGAGTTGAGACGTACTCCGGACGCCGACACGTTTTTCGCGGTGACGGGCGATACCCAAGACCCATAGGGAGATCTGATCTTTTCTGGGGTTTCTGGCATCCGGGTCGATTCCTCCATGTGGGCTCCTGTTCATTTCGCTTTGATTCCGCTCAAGTCGCGGCGCTGAAGTATATTTGCCGGTCCATTTCGCATCGAGGAGTCGAAGAGAAAACGCCGTGGCGCAGCGTACATGCCACGGTCAAAGTGGGAACGGTGTGCCTTTCATTGGGGGAAATTCAAAGTGACGCTCATGTAGGTGGCCGACCGGTTTAAACTGCCGGAGCCGACGTGACTTGACGAAATCGAAACTTAACAGGGGAGTGCTAAATGCGAACCAACCCGATGAGAGAAGGCTTGGCTAAAGGTGAGGCGCAGATCGGCTCATGGGTCAACATGGTCCGCAACCCTGCCATTCTCCAGATAATGAAATCTGCCGGCATGGATTTCGCAAGGGTGGACATCGAACACTCGACTCCATCAATGGAGACGATCGGCAATTTTGCTCTTCTGTCTCGTGCACTTGGCTTCCCTATCACGGTGAGGCCGCCGGAAGGTAACCGTGAGTGGATCACACGGCTGCTCGACGCCGGCGTTTGGTGCCTCCACATTCCGCAAGTGGACACCCCGGAGATCGCCGAGGAGGTCGCCAACGCATCGCACTACGCGCCCGACGGTCTGCGCGGCATGGCCGGATTTGGCCCCGGAACCGACTACGAGCACGGCCCACTTGGAGAGACCCAGAACTTCATCAACCAACAGATACACGTGACGATCATGTTCGAGTCGCAACAGTCGTTTGATCACCTTGACGAAATCATGAGCGTCCCGGGTATCGACGCGGTGACACTTGGCCCGTCAGACCTTGCGCAGGAACTGGGTGTGTTTGCCACGCCTGACCAGGCGAAGGTGATCGACGAGTACCGAACACGCTTGATTGAGGGCGCTGTGAAGCACGGCAAACAGGTGTCGATGCTTGTGAGCTCGATCGAGCAGGGTGAACAATGGATCAAGGCCGGGGCCAAGATCATTTGTTACTCAAGCGAAGTGGAAATGCTGAGCAGAGGAATGGCCGAAGGAGCGGAAAGACTACACGCAGCGCCCGGATCTAAATAAGCCCACATACCCGGCGAGACTGAGTCGGCCGGCGAATTGTTCCGTCTACTGGCCGGCGTTGTCAATTACGGACTGGTTCAACACCTTAACCCCTTTGTTCGCAAACCCTTTCGGGCTGATCGTAGCCAGACCACCATTGAGCGGAGTTAGCGAAATCCAGCTATTTCGCATCGCCCACACGTCCGTGTCAGGCTCGCTCTGCGACGCTGCATTTAGAGCGGATGGTGGGCGTTTGATCCAATATATGGTTCGAACGCCGCGGACCTCGGTCTCGACCTCATCCGATGCGCCCGGGGTGCGCTTGCTTGGTGTAGCGACCATCGCTCCCTGATATGGGCCGTCGCTAACCTTCGGGAAGTTGACATTAACGAACGGTTTTGGGTTGTCCAGGCTGGATGTGGCGACATGGTCGAGCATCGATTTCGCCAGATCGTGCACCGCTGCGCCTATCACCGGGTCATCGGCGTCGGCTAGAAGAGCCACCGAAATCGCGGCAGTGGCGACGCCGTTCAGGTACCCCTGCAATGCGGCTCCGATCGTGCCGGATACCGTCAGGTCTGCGCCTACGTTATTGCCAGGGTTCATCCCACAGAGCACGAGATCGACAGGCTCTGTGGACAACTGCTTAAGCCCGAGTATCACCGCATCACCCGGAGTTCCCTCAACGGCCCATGCCTCCACGCCAGAGACTGGCGAATTTATCAATTTCGCACGTAGCGGGTCGTTGAGGGTTAATCCCGCGCCAACCCCGCTGCGATCTCGGTCGGGGGCGCAGACGATGATGTCGCCGAGGTTTTTGATCGCTTCAACCATCGCCCAGAGCGCCGGATTGAAGGCACCGTCATCGTTAGAGATCAGAATTCGCAATGTGTTGTTTACCCGTCGGAACCGATAGCATCGGCATTCCAAGTTGTTTGTTGATGTAGTTCAAAGCGCGTGACTCAGTTGAGCCGGAGATTATCGATAAGCCTCGTGGTCCCAACTCTCACTGCGACGAGTGCCAGGGCGCCGCTATCGGGTATCGGCCCTCCGTGGGCTTCGAAAGTTTCGGGGTCGACGACCGCGGCGTAGTCCAGTGTAGCGAGAGGTTCCGACTGAATCATGGTCCGTATGTCGCTTTCAAGGGCTGAGGCTGCGCGCTCGCGGCGGGTCCAACGGTCACGGGCCGAGCACAACGACGCGTACACGATCTCAGCCGCGACCCGTTCGTTTTCCGAGAGATATGCGAGCCGACTGCTCAACGCCACCCCGTTTTCGTCTCGCACCGTTTCCACCGGAACGACATCGATTTCAAACCTGAGGTCATGCGCCATGCGACGCACCACCTCAAGCTGTTGTGCGTCCTTCTGTCCGAAGTAGGCGAGATCGGGGCGTGTTGCGCTAAATAGCTTGGCGACAACGGTAGCGACCGCGCGGAAATGGCCCGGGCGTTTGGCGCCTTCAAGGACATCACCGATGGGGCCGGGATTGACGGTGAACGCATCGCCCGGCGGATACATCTCATCGACGGATGGAGCAAAAACGGCGTCCACGCCTGCGCTTCGCATGATTGCGAGGTCACGCTCGTGATCCGCCGGATACAGCGCAAGGTCTTCGTTCTCACCGAACTGCTTTGGGTTCAGAAATAGGGTCCCGACAACAGATTCGGCCCCTTCTCTGGCCGCGTGCAACAACGCCTTGTGACCGGCGTGCAATCCGCCGAGCGTAGGAACGACCGCGATCGGAGACTGCATGCACAAGCGGGCTGCGTGCATCGCTGCTACTGTTTTGATTACCTGCACGGATCGATCTCAGTTAACCCTTTTCGGAAGCTGAACTGCCTGAGCCGCCCGGGCCAATAGAGAAAGACTCGGCTGCTGTCGGGAATTTATTGCAGCGCACGTCGTCCGCGTAACTCACGAGTGCGGCATCGATCAACCCGGCCAAGTCACCGTATCTACCGGCGTGTTTCGGCCTGAAGTCTGGCAACAATCCCAGCAAGTCGTGAAACACCTGCACCTGGCCGTCGCATGCAGGCCCCGCGCCGATGCCGATCGTAGGCACGGTAAGGCGTTCCGTCACCGTTGCGGCGACCTCAGTGGGCATCAACTCAAGCACTATCGCAAACGCGCCGGCCTCTTGCAGCGCCAGAGCATCCTCAAGTATCTGAGCAGCTGCGTCCTCGGTACGGCCCTGTACCCGGTAACCACCCAGCTGATTGACCGATTGCGGAGTGAAACCCACATGGCCCATTACTGCGATCCCAGAATCGGTCAGTCGCTTCACGGTGGGGGCGACCGACACTCCTCCCTCCAACTTCACCGCTTGAGCGCCGCCTTCTTGTAGAAGTCGGGCGGCGTTGGTAAGCGCCAACTCCTCGCTGACCTGGTAACTCAGGAAGGGGAGGTCAGCAACGATGAGCGGCGATGGCGCGCATCGTGCGGTGGCGGCGGTGTGGCTCACCATGTCCTCCATTGATACCGGAACCGTGGAGTCGTACCCGAGCACTACTTGCCCAAGGCTATCTCCAACTAGCACCATCGGGATACCGGCACGTTCCGCTGCCCCCGCAGATAAGGCATCGTACGCCGTGACCATGACGATGCGCTCTGAACGCCGCTTCATCTGTGAAATTTGACGGGTCGTAACTCTCATCACGAACCCCTTTCGTTTGCGTGGTCCTGAAGTGATTGACGTAGCAAGTTCTTGATCTCAATGGCGGCATCCGGGGAGAGACCGTCCCGCTCCTCGAACAGCGACATAGCATCATAGTTAAGCGCCGTGTATGCGTGGCCTAACTCAGGCGAGAGGCTCTTCATCGCCTCGAGGTGCATTCGGATTGTCTCGACATCGCCCCGTACCGCTGGTCCGGTTATCGCTTCTGGCAGACCCTCGCGCCCAACGGCTTCGACCGTGGCGGCGGTAAGTGGCCTCAAAGCGGCGAGGGCGTTGGCACGAGAAACGCCCATTTCTGACCAGACCTCGGCCGCAAGACCCATCAGAGAAGCAACGAGCCCGCATGCCATAACAGCGGATGCATGGTAAACGGCTCGGTGTTCGTCCCGGATCGTGAAGGGCTTTGCCTCGAGCGCGCAGACGACGCTCTGAAGCCAGCCCAGTAAGATCGGATCTTCGGACCCGACCGCGGCGGATGCGCCGGAGATGAGATCAGCGCTGTCGCTTGTCGGAAAGGTTTGCAGCGGGTGCAGCCCTCCGGTGCGGGTGCCAGATTCGTGTGCCGATGCAAGATCGCTCAATGGGCGAGCACCGGAACAGTGGACTACCACCTGGCCGCTGCGCCACGAGATGCCGCTGACGACCGGCTCGACCGATGCATCAGGGGTCGTGATGAAGACGGCATCCGCTATATCAGCGACATCTTGTGAACTGGACACCGGCGCACAGCCGGGAACACTTTTGGCAAATGATTCGGCAGACGACGCGCTGCGAGAGCTAACGGCAACCACCCGGTAATCGGCGCGCTGAAGCGCCACCGCAACACTCGTGCCGAGACGGCCTGCTCCAACGAACCCGATCGAGGTGTTCCCATCGAGCGTTATGGCGTTATCGACGGGCATTAACCCGCCTCCGGGTCAAAGCCGGCCGTATGTTCTGCGGCCGACGGAACGCCACCCAGTCCGGTCGCATGTTCAATTGATGACAGAATCGCTCCAATCATGGCGCGCATAGCGGCCGCCCGTAATCGGTCCTCGATCCCGGCGATGGCTTCTTCGCCAGACAGGAGAGGGTGTACGCCGGTGGCCAGGGCGAACACCGTGTCGCCGTCGCCGGACATGTGTGCCGGACGGACCGCCATGGCGATAGCATCCTGTCCAGCGCCGGCGAACCTGCTGGCAGCTTTCTTGTCCAGTCCGGCGTTGGTCGCCACCACTCCTACCACGGTGTTGGATGAGTTGCGAATTCCCATCAGATCTCGGAGTCGTGGCGGATCATCCACTAGAAAATCCATCGTGTTCTCGAACCCGGTCTTAGTTCTAGGTCCGGCGACAACGACCCCGTTGTATGGGTCGATGACGCTTCCGATGGCGTTGGTAGTCACAATGGCCCCGACCAAGATGCCGTCTCCTAATGAGACCGATGCTGTCCCGATACCGCCCTTTGTCGAGTGATTACCGCCTCTGAGCTTGCCAACAGTTGCGCCGGTCCCAGCGCCCACTGTGCCAAGCTCAAATTCGCGGGCGGCTCCTCTGGCGGCCGTGTATCCATCTTCTGCGGTCGGGCGTACTGCGTGGGAGAGAAGCCCGAGGTCGAAAATGTTTGCTGCGGGCACGATTGGGATCACGGCACGGCCGATCTTGAGACCTCGCCCATTTTCCTCAAGAAATCTCACAACCCCGGCCGCCGCGTCAAGGCCGAAAACACTCCCGCCGGCGAGCATCACTCCGTGAATATGCTCGCGCGTGGCGAGTGGATCTAGAAGCTGTGTCTCCCGACTGGCAGTGGCCGCACCACGTATGTCGATCCCGCCGACGGCCGGTTCATCGACTAACACCGCCGTGCATCCCGTAGCGTGGTCAAGGTCGGTGTAGTGACCGACAGAAATGCCCGGGACGTCGGTAATCCGTCCCCGATCAGGAATCATGGAGGTCGAAGTTGTGGCGTTGTACGTCAATTTGCGATCGCTCTAAAACCCCGGGGTGCGCTTCGAAGTCTCAACGTGCGCGTGGGTGAGCGGGCGGCAACGCCGCGGGCCGGGTCATCTTCTCGTAGATCTTTGTGACGCTGTACGGCTGCGCTTGATGCCCATGCCGTCGGCTAAAGGTCTACAGGTAATTGCCCCGTCACTCACCTCTCCGCGCCCGGCGATAATTCTTTCCCGGACTGTGTGGAGTCAGCTGTGGGGAATGAGGTTATCACGAACGGATTCACGATATGTGATTGATGCCGGTAACGTCGCGTAACGTCGGGTATTGAATACTCGCTTCCGGATAACCCAGAGCGGTCGTATACTCGCCCGAATAGCCTTTTTTATATGGTCCGTCGAAATTCGTAATCTGGCCCGATTTCAGGTCCATTGCCGAACTTCATACGCCGGTAACATCAGGCCAATCAATTCGACCTCTAGTACCGTTTACGGGGGTACCAGCCAAGTTGGCACAGATCAAAGAACTCAAGCGCGCATATGGCTTCGACGATGTTGCAATTGCTCCCGGCGAGGTAACGGTGAATCCAGAAGGGGTGAACACATCGTTCACTCTGGATGGACACGAATTTGCGATCCCATTCCTGGCGTCGGCGATGGATGCCGTCGTTAACCCGGCGTTCGCCGGAGAACTACACCGGCTTGGCGGGCTTGCGGTACTGAATCTGGACGGCCTGCAGACCCGATACGCAGACACCGAGGAGATCTATTCAGATATTGCAAGTAAACCCCGAGAAGAGGCGACTGCCTTCCTACAGAAGGTTTACAGTGAGCCGCTGCAGGACGATCTCGTGTCCCAGCGAATTGAAGAGATAAAAGCAAGCGGCGCCACGTGCGCCGTTTCTGTTATTCCGGCAAATACGAAGCGACTTGCGCCGATCGTCAAGGAAGCCGGCGCAGAGATCATCGTCGTGCAGTCCACCGTGACCACGGTGAAGCACATCTCGAAAAGCCTGCGTGGTCTGATCTTTTCCGAACTTGTCGAAAGCATCGGACTGCCGGTGCTTGTCGGCAACACGGTCAGCCCTGAAGTGACACGGCAACTGATGGAAGAAGGCGTTTCCGGCATTTTGGTCGGGGTCGGACCGGGCGCCGCCTGCACCAGTCGAGAGGTTCTGGGGGTCGGCGTTCCGCAGGTCACGGCGACTATCCAGACTGCGTTCGCAAGGGACCAGTACTTCGAGGACACCGGCCGATACGTCCCAATCATCACGGATGGTGGTATCAGGACCGGGGGGGATGTTTGCAAGTCGATCGCCGCAGGGGCTGACGCCGTCATGATTGGCACGCCGTTTGCGCAGTCGCATGAAGCTCCCGGACTTGGTTTCAACTGGGGTATGGCCACACCACATTCCTCCCTTCCGAGGGGCACGCGTATTGAGGTCGGGTCGAAAGCTAGTCTTGAGCAGATCTTGAGAGGCCCGTCTTCGCTAACGGATGGCACGCAGAACTTGGTCGGCGCACTTGAGATTTCGATGGGGATGGTTGGTGCGTCAAATGTACGGGAGATGCATCAGGCTGAGATGATGGTCGCACCTTCGATCAAGACGGAAGGCAAGATATTCCAGCATGCGGGGCTGGGTTCGTAGACCTCGGATCTTTGTAGTTACGGAACGGCGGATCCGGGGTAAACACCGATACACGGTTATCTCTGCGCACCTTGCCGGGTATGGACCCGGAAGGCGGCAGTTGAAGGAGTTGGCCTGATTCCATCTTTTCGCGCCCCCCGCGGTACTTACGACATACTCCCTGATGATCAGCCTTACTGGTCGTTCGCGCTCGACGCTGCGGCCAAAACTGCTGCACGATTTGGCTACGGCCGGATAGACACCCCGTTGTTTGAGCCGACCGATCTGTTTGAACGGGGCGTTGGCGACGCCACCGATATAGTCCAGAAGGAGATGTACACCTTCGAGGACCACGGTGGTGATTCGCTCACGTTGCGGCCAGAAGGGACGGCGGGCGTTTGTCGTGCCTACATTGAGCACGGCCTGCACAACCAACCACAGCCGGTGCGGATGTACTACACCGGGCCTTACTTCAGATATGAGCGCCCCCAGGCTGGACGTTTCCGGCAGTTACGTCAGTTTGGTATCGAGGCGATCGGAGACGGTTCGCCAAATGTGGACGTTGAGGTCATAGAGCTCGGATGGTCCTACATCCGGTCCCTCAACATCACCGGCGCGACGCTTCGGGTCAACAGCATCGGAGATTCTGCGTGCCGACCGGCCTATCTCGACGCACTGCGTGAGTACTACCGTGGCCACATCGACAAAGTGTGCGACGACGACCGACAACGGCTTGAGCGCGCTCCACTTCGTTTGCTGGATTGTAAGAAGACCCAGTGTCAGCGGATTGGCGATGCCGCTCCGAAATCGACCAACTTCCTGTGTGACGACTGCGAAGCGCACTGGACTTCGGTAATTGTGTTGCTGGACGGCTTGAAAGACACCTATGCGGACCTCGCTTACTCCATTGACCACCGCCTGGTCCGTGGCCTTGATTACTACACACGCACCGTGTTTGAGATCGAGCCGGAGAGAGCCGCGGGACAGAGCACACTACTTGGTGGCGGCCGCTATGACGGACTGATCGAGGAGCTCGGCGGGGTACCGACGCCGGGTATCGGGTTCGCCCTTGGGTTGGACCGCATAATTTCGGAAGTGAAGTCTCAGGAGGGCTTTGTCCCGCCTGAGATCGGGCCAGATGTCGTGATAGTTCATCTTGGAGATGAGGCGGGACTGCGTGCGTCTGCTTTGGCGGCTGGCCTTCGGGATAATGGCATTGGGGTGCTTGTTGCTCCAACCGGGCGCAGCATGCGCGCGCAGATGCGGTACAGCAACTCGATGAATGCCCGGTATGCGCTGATCATCGGCGACCGTGAACTTGAGACGGGTGAAGGCTCTTTGAGGCCTCTTCAGGACTCTGGAGACCAGAGTGAGGTGCCGTTGAGGGTGGAAGTCATCGCAAAGGCCCTCCGCAGCGGCTAACGATATCTAACCGATCGCTTTCAGGTGGGGCCCGCCATGCCCCACCTTCACAACAGCCAAGATAATCCATGTACCGCCTGCGTGATATTCTGAATTCGTGCTTGATTCCACTCTTCAAAAGATAAATGCGATAGTAGATCGCCATTCCGAAGTCGAACTCGAAATGTCCGACCCGGTTATCGCGATTGATCCCAATGCGATCCGTCGCCTTGGCCAAGAGTACTCGCGTCTCCACGACATCGTGGAGCTGGCAGGTCAACACGGACGTGTGGCGGCGGAACTCGAAGGAGCTCAGGCGATGCTAGCGGCCGAGAGCGATCCCGAACTGGCCGAGATGGCGCGCGACGAAGTCCAGGAGTTGCAGGCAGACGAAGTTCGCCTCACCGAAGAACTAGAATTGGCTCTCCTGCCGCCGGATGCGACAGCCGAGGCCGACGCCATTGTCGAAATCAGGAAGGGAGCTGGCGGTGACGAGGCAGGTCTATTCGCTGCCGAGCTTTACCGGATGTATCAGCGCTACGCCGATTCGACCGGCTGGAAGGTCACACTGGTGGACATCAATGAATCAGGAATTGGCGGTATCAGCGAAGTTATTTTTGAGGTTCACGGCAAGGGTGCATTCAGCAGATTAAAGTTCGAGAGTGGTGTCCACCGAGTCCAGCGTGTCCCAACAACAGAGTCGCAGGGACGTATCCACACCTCAACGGCGACTGTCGCCGTGTTGCCAAAGCCGGACGAGCTTGAGATAAACATAAAGCCAGAAGACATCCGTATAGACATTTACCACTCGGGTGGAGCCGGTGGACAGAACGTGAACAAGGTCGCCACCGCCGTACGCATGACGCACCTAGAGACGGGACTCGTCGTCACATCTCAAAAAGAGCGATCTCAACTTCAAAACCGCCATCATGCCATGGGCATCCTGAGTGCCCGTGTGTGGGATCTTCAACTGCGAAAGCAGCAGGAGGAGATCGCGGGAGATCGGAAGGCGCAGGTGGGGACAGGAGATCGCTCTGAGAAAATCCGTACCTACAACTTCCCGCAGAGCAGAATCACGGATCATCGCATCAACCTGACCAGCCACAATCTTCCACGTGTGCTTGAAGGTGGCCTGGACGAGTTTATCGACGCCCTTCGACGGGACGAACAGGCCCGAAAACTGGCGGCGGTAGGCTCCGGCGATTAAAGAGGCCTTGGAACGTTCTGCGGACCGCACCGGGGAACCTGCCGGCGCGTCTTTAAAAGATCTTTTGGAGCGGACCCGCGCCCGACTGAAGGCTGTCGGCATCGAGGAATATCAGCTTGAAGGCGAACTCCTGCTTCAGCATGTGTTGAATATCGACTCCGCTCGTATGTTCGCCGCGTTGAACGACCAGGTCGACCCTGAGGTCGAAACGCAACTGTACCGATTGACCGTGCGCCGTGAATCTCGTGAGCCGCTCGCATACATTACAGGTAGAAGGGCCTTCTACGGCCGTGAATTTAAAGTCACTTCGGATGTCCTTATCCCGCGTGCAGAGACGGAGTTGCTGGTAGAGCTAGTGCTGGGCTGGGTTACCCAGCATCCAGAGTTTCGGTCTGGTGTCCGTATCGCCGATATAGGGACCGGAAGCGGCACGTTAGCGGTCACACTGGCCGCCGAACTTCGTCATGCCTCTGTAGACGCCGTGGACCTGTCTTCGCCGGCGTTGGTGGTGGCGAGAGCCAACGCCAGTCGATTTGGCGTCGTCGATCGCATCGAATACTTCGAGGGCGACCTCGCGGCTCCGTTAGCTGGTCGAAACTATCAGATCGTCGTTGCCAACCTGCCATACGTGAGATCTGATACGTTTGAGTCAGCACAGCAGGAAGTGCGTCGAGAGCCTGTGTTAGCACTGCTGGGAGGAGAAGGCGGTCTCGATGTCGTCCGTCGCCTTGCGCCGATGCTGGAACCCATCATGGATGCGTCCGGCAGCATCGTGCTCTTTGAGATCGATCCTCTGACCTATGAAGGAACCGTAGAAGCGCTATCGGAAGCGCTTCCAAGCGCCAGTGTCAGGGTGGAACTGGACCTTGCTGGACTGGAACGCTGCGTGGTCGCCGAACTCGGCTAAAACAACCGGTAGCGACAGAACCAGAACGCGAAACAGCCCAGGCGATCATCGTCTGGGCTGTTTCTTTTGATCTTGATAAGCGCCAATCGGATTCCGCCCCGCAGGGCATAGCGGAGTCTAGCGCTTGGTGTACTGAGGCGCCTTACGGGCCTTCTTGAGGCCGTACTTCTTACTTTCCTTGACTCGGGCATCCCGCGTCAGGTGCCCGCCGGCACGCAGGGGAGCGCGTAGGTTGGCGTCCATCACAAGAAGCGCACGGGCTATGCCGTGTGCAAGTGCACCGGATTGCCCGGACGTACCGCCGCCGGTGATCTTGGCGACAACCGTGACGTTATCCATCATTTCGGTCGCTCGGAGAGGAGCGGTCGCCTCGAAGATCATCTTCTCGGCCGGAAGCGCCTCATTGGCGGGCCTACCGTTGACGGTAATTCCGCCTGGCGTTGGGAACAGACGAACGCGTGCGACTGCGCTCTTTCGGCGACCCGTTCCGTAATAGTAGTGCTGGTCCGTCAACTAGACATCCCCTTTTTTGGAGCGCGCAACTTCTGCGCCTGTGACCTGCGCCTCATGTGGATGTTCCGGTCCGGCGTAGATCTTAAGCCGGGACAACATCCGGGCACCGAGTTTTGTTTTCGGCAGCATTCCTTTGACGGAGTGCTGGATGATCCGATCAGGATGCTTGTCCTTCATCGTCTCGTATGAAATTCGCTTTAGATTACCCGGGTACTGACTGTGCCGCAGGTACTCTTTCTGCGTTGCCTTGTTGCCAGTGATTTTCACCTTCTCGGCGTTAATCACCACAACGAAATCTCCGCTGAGCAAGTGCGGGACGTAGCCCGGCTTATGCTTGCCCATCAAAGACATGGCGATCCCCGTGCACAGACGACCAAGCGTCTGTCCATCGGCATCGATTACTTGCCAGTCTGATTCAAGATCATTGGCGCTTGGGTTATATGGTTTGAGCTTGGTGGTCATCTAATCGTTGCTCGATCTCTTGTGGTACGCGGAAGTCCGGTCCCGTCCGCACCTGAATAGTTTACCTTCATCAAACACAGTCCGCGGGCCGGAGCGAGATCTTTTGCAAGTCCACGCTCTGCCCGGTCAATCAATTCCTGGAACTGATTGACTTCCATTTGAGCGCTGCCCACACGGATCAGTGCACCGACGATGCGCCGCACCTGCTGGTGCACAAACGCATTTCCTCGGATATTGAACTCGACCTCGTCCCCGTTTCGGTTGACCCCTGATTCCTCCACTCGCCTGACCGTGATCGCATCCGACGGAGTTGCCGGACCTGCGAACGACGCAAAGTCATGTTCACCATTCAGGCGGGAGGCGGCCTCGTTCATCGCTGAATCGTTCAACCGATGCCTAACGTGTGCCGTTCGGAATCGAGAGAACGGCGATCTGGAACGCCGGTCTTTGATTGTGTATCTGTACTCCCTGCTCGTTGCATCCCGTCTCGGATCAAAATCGTCTGAGACTCTTGAGGCGCAGACGATTGCGACATCGTCGGGTAGGTAATGATTTATAGCGTCCCGTATCTTCTGGTCGTTCAGTTCAGTCTCGACGTTGAAAGCCGCGATCTGTCCTGTTCCATGAACGCCGGCATCGGTGCGGCTGGCCAAGTACAACCTGACCGGCTTGCCGAATATCGTCGGCAGAACGCTTTCTATCTCTCCCTGTACTGTTCGGTCCGTGGCCTGCAGTTGTGAACCGTGCAGGTCCGTGCCGTCATATTCAATTACGAGCCCGATTCGCATGATCGATAAATCGAAGCTCCGGAGCGTACCGGAGTTGCGAAGATGGCTAGGAAACCAACTCAAGTATGACCATCTCGGCTCCATCGCCTTTACGGGGCCCAAGTTTGATCACTCGTGTGTAACCGCCCTGGCGATCTGCGAACTCCGGGGCGATCTCGTCAAACAACCGCTTCACGACACTAGTGTCGGTGATGAAAGCGGCCGCCTGTCTTCGGGAGTGGATTGAGCCTTCCTTGCCGTGCGTAATCATGCGCTCAGCAAAGATGCGTGACTCTTTCGCCTTCTGCAGGGTTGTCTTGATTCTTCCGTGTCGGAGCAGGTCCGTAACCATGCTCCGAAACATTGCTCGCCTGATGTGACCAGGCCGGCCGAATGCTCGGCCTGAAACCTTATGCCTCATTCTCGGTCTCCCCGGCGGTTACCGCTGCGACTTCTTCTGTATCGTCCGAGTTGACATCTTCAGCGGAGCCATCCTCGGTGCTCTCAGCCACCGGGTCAGGCGACCAAAAGCCCTTCGACTCAAGCCGTTCATACAGCTCGTCGAGAGACTTCTGTCCGAAATTCCTGATCCTGAGCAAGTCACGTTTTGGCATCTTGAGAACTTCACCGACCCGGTGAACACCGGCTCGCTTCAGGCAGTTAAGTGTGCGCGCCGAGAGGTCGAGTGACTCAACTGGTGTGAGAGCCTGGCTCGACACGGCGGGATCGGCACTAAGTGGGTCTTCATCGCTCCGGCCAACCTCAAGATTTGCAAAGAGGAGGAAGCGGTCATTCAGTTGCGCTGCGGCGTTACGTACCGCTTCCATCGGGGTCAGAGTTGCGTCGGTCCAGACCTCAATGACGAGGCGTTCGAGGTCGGTCTTCTGCCCGACACGGGTCGACTCGACTTTGAATCCGGCCTTGCGCACAGGGGTGTACACCGCGTCCACGGGAAGCACGCCGATCGGAAGGCCGGTCTCATGCGCCGCAGGGACGTAACCTGTTCCCTGTTCGACGTTCATCTCGATAGAGACATGAGCCTCTGCCGAGTCCAACGACAACAGGTGGAGTTCAGGATTGACAATCTCAAAGTCGGACGATGCCATAACATCTCCGGCCTTCACTTCGCCCTCACCATCCACCTCAAGCCGCAAGCGGCCCGGGCGATCCGCGAGGGAGCGCAGCCGCATACTCTTGATGTTCATCATGAGCGCGGGGACTTCTTCCTTCACGTGCGGGATTACCGAGTACTCGTGATTTACGCCGTCAATCTTGACCCAGGTAACTGCTGTGCCCGGAAGCGAGCTCAAAAGCACCCGCCGGAGAGCGTTACCAAGAGTGGTCGCCCAGCCCCGCTCGAGCGGTTCTGCCGAAAACATCCCGTAGGTATCGTCCATCTCTATGATTGAGAGGGCGAGCTGCGGGACTTCAGGAGCCGCAGGTTGTAGATCTTCTGTTGTAGGGAGCCCGTATAGGTTATCTAGCATCGAGGAAACCCCTTACCGCTTGGAGTAGAACTCGACGATCATCCGGGTATCGACTTTCGTGTCGATCTCGGATGGGGCAGGCAACGCTGCAACAGTGCCGGTTGCGTTTTCGGCGTTCAGCTGTAACCAGCCGGGAACCGTTCGCTTTGGCAATGTTTCTTTCATCGTCTTGAAGTAGTTATTTGAACGCGACTGCTCACGCCACGAGATCACATCGCCGGGCTTGACCATGTATGACGGGATGTCTACCCGTCGCCCGTTGACCTCAAGGTGGCCGTGGTTGACTAGCTGTCGTGACTGATTTCGTGACTCACCGAAAGCAAGCCTGTAGACCACGTTGTCTAGTCGACGCTCAAGTAGTTGCATGAGTCGGTCACCGGTCACGCCGGAAGCGCGCGTCGCCTCTTTCATGTAGTTGCTGAACTGGCGTTCAAGCGTGCCGTACACGAATCGGGCCTTTTGTTTTTCACGCAGTTGCGTACCGTGCTCGGAAATCCGGCGACGTCGCTGCATTCCTGCGTTTGCGGCCTGCTCGCCCGGAGGCGACCGCCGTTTGTCAACGGCGCAGCGCGGCGTGTAGCAGCGTTCGCCTTTTAGGAAGAGCTTTTCTCCCACCCGCCTGCAGAGTCTGCAAGCCGGACCGTTATACCTCGCCATTGAAGCCTGTTTTTTCCTTTCGCCCGTCAAGTGGGCGTGCTGGGGCGGATCCGATTGAAGGACAGTTGAGCCCGGATCCGGCTTTAACAACTCGTCATCGGTGTGGTGACGAGCCCTGTAACGTCGGGGACTAAACCCGGCGCTTTTTCGGTGGCCGGCACCCGTTGTGGGGCACCGGGGTTACATCTTTGATACTGGTGATTCGCAGACCCGTAGCTTGAAGGGACCGGATCGCCGCTTCACGGCCGGATCCGGGACCTTTGACCATAACGTCCACGGTACGAAGACCGTGGTCCATCGCTTTTCGCGCGGCTGTTTCTCCGGCGCGCTGCGCAGCGAAGGCGGTTCCTTTGCGCGATCCTCGGAACCCTGCGGTTCCGGAGCTCGCCCAGGACAGCACATCGCCGTTTGGCTCGGTAAGGGTCACGATTGTGTTGTTAAACGTGGCGGAGATGAACGCGTGCCCCTGCGGGACAAACTTCCTCTCACGACGTCGTGTACGAACTCTTCTCGGCATTCTTTTTTTCGACTCCGCCTCCGGGCGGGTTAATCACTGACCTGTGCCATCCACAGTTTGCGATGGCGTTTTAACATCTGGATATCCGGCTCGTAATGGTCGGCCTATGACAAGCGGCCTAGTGGCCGACCTTCTTCTTGTTGGCAATTGCACGCCTGCGGCCGCGCTTGGTCCTGGCATTGGTCTTTGTACGCTGCCCACGTGCGGGCAGGCCACGACGGTGGCGCAGACCACGGTAACTTCCAATATCGATTAAACGTCGGACATTCATCTGGACATCTCGCCTGAGATCGCCTTCGATGATTGCTCCGCTACGGTCAAGGGCACCACGGAGCCGATTGAGCTCCTCTTCGCTGAGCTCCCGGACACGTGGGTTTCCGGGAAGCGCTGCTTCCTCGACGACGCGTTTGGCCACGGACGGACCTACGCCGTAAACGGTCTGAATTGAAATCTCAACCCGTTTGTTGTCCGGTATGTTCACTCCAGCAACGAGCGCCATATACGATGTTCCTTAAATATCCTGAAACTCTTGAAATTCCGGTACAGCCGACGGTTATGCCGGCATGGGTAACTAACCCTGGCGTTGCTTGTGCCGGCCATTGCTGCACAGCACGCGAACGACGCCCTTTCGTCGGATCACCTTGCAGTTGGCGCACCGAGGTTTTACAGATGCTCTTACTTTCATATCTCTAAATCCCGCCCCTGACGGTTAACTACAGACCGAGTTACTTGAACCGGTAGGTGATCCGGCCACGGGTGAGGTCGTAAGGAGAGAGCTCCACCAGCACCTTGTCACCGGGGAGAACCCGGATGAAGTTCAATCGGATCTTTCCGGATGCGTGTGCCAGTACTTTGTGCCCGGTCGGGAGCTCCACGCGGAAGTTCGCGTTGGGAAGCGCCTCTGTGACCGTGCCCTCTACTTCGATGCCTTCCTTCTTAGCCAAATTTTCT
>Ga0209403_10000430_pt1 | contig 63347 bp, 54 predicted proteins | sample ArcticOcean_MG_C_8_FD_187440 | JGI IMG/M metagenome (GOLD analysis project Ga0209403, IMG submission 187440) | Marine microbial communities from western Arctic Ocean - ArcticOcean_MG_CB11_86 (SPAdes) (version 2) | ecosystem: Environmental > Aquatic > Marine > Oceanic | place: Arctic Ocean... | reverse complement strand
AGGATTCAGTTGTGAAGTAAATGTCGCGGGGTGGAGCAGCGGCAGCTCGTTGGGCTCATAACCCAAAGGTCGGCGGTTCGAGTCCGCCCCCCGCAACCAGGAACAAAAAACGGCCCCCGGATTAATCCGGGGGCCGTTTCTGTTTGTCTGATTTACGTTCCCCTTCCAAGCTTGGTGCCTTAAACTGTGATGGTCTGCGCCTGCCTATGAAGCGCAGGTCAGGTGGACTGCTGCTTCGCAGGGGTGTCGCCCCACGTAACCTCGATTTCGGGAATAGGTTGTTCGAATCCCTTGGTCTCAAATTCGCCACTTGCTGTGAATGAGATGCCCTTCCCGACCAGGAGATCTCGCACCACTGGTGCTACGAGGATGCTTCCGGGTTTGGCATGAGCGCACAGTCTGGCGGCTAGGTTGACTGCTGCGCCGTATGGCTGGTTGTCGTTGTGTGGTGACTGGCGCGTTGGCGGCGGATCTGTCCTTTATGGGGCTGGCGAGCGGTGGCTTGCTGATGGGCGCGCTGTGGCTCGCATGGCATGCCTATTCCTGGCTGGGGACCACTGTGGACCTCGATGAAGGGGGCGTCAGGATCACGATGCTGGTGATCATGGGCGGTGTCATGATCGCTGCGCTTGCCGCCCCTGATGCCTTTGGAGAGCACGCGGTCATATTCGCGGTCACCTAGGGATTCGTACGGATCATGCAGATTCCGCTATTCGTCATCGCCGGTCGAAATGTGCCGGGTACGATGAAGGCAGTCGCGAGGATAGTGCCGAATACCACGATAGGGCCGGCACTGATTGTGATCGGGCCGCTTCAGGTGTGGTGGTTGGTGGCGCTGGTATTGGAATACTGCACGATGTTCCTGATCGACGTATCCGATTTCCAGATATCGCCCAAGCACTTTTCGGAACGGCACGGGCTCATATTTATCATCTCGCTGGGTGAGACGATAATCTCAATCGGGATCGGTGCGGCGGGATTGCCGCTGGACAGGCATGTGATCATCCCGTGCCTGCTGGTGCTGTCGATAACCGTTGCCATGTGGTGGAACTATTTTGACGTTAATTCACTGGCGGCGGAGCGTCGCCTGGCGCTTCTGACCGGCGGAGCCAGGGTCCGTATGGCTCGCGACGCGTATTCCTACCTGTACCTGCCCATGGTCGGCGGCGCGATTTTGTTCAGCCTTGCTGGGAAGAAGATACTCGCCCAGACTGAGGACCCGCTCGCCCTGATACCTGCGATCGCGCTTGTCGGCGGCCTTGCCCTGTTTTTGTTGGCCCAGGTGGGGTTCTCCGCCAGGTGTGGAGGCTCTGTGTCGATCCCGCGTCTGATCGTTGCTGGCCTATTGCTACTAACGATATCTATCTCCGGGGAAGTGTCCTCCCAGACGCTGCTGATCATAGCTAGCGGGCTGTTCGCCGCGCTGGTGGTGGTGGAGGTGCTGATTGACCGCGAGGCGCGGTACAAGATACGAACGAGTGAACATCACACGTGGGGGACAGGGTAGCGGTCACCGGGCTAATCGAGGGCCGAGCCACCAATCTTCTTGGCCAGGAATATGTCGGGCTTGCCCGGGCCGTTGGCGTCGGGCATCACCCCTGACAGCGAGAAGCCCATCTTCTGATAGAACTCGTATGGGTGGCCGTGCAGGTTCCTGATGCGTCCGAGGTGCCCTAGTAGGTCTGGGAATAGGTCGACCCCGGCGAGGGTTGTGCTGCCGTCTACATCATCTGAGCCAAGCCAGAGAGTTAAACCGCCGCGCTCTGCTACCTGTGTCTCTAGGTCAGCGACGAGGGCGCGACCGATTCCGCGCCTCTGATTGGAAGGTTTCACGACCAGTGGGTGAAGCTCCCAGACCCTGCCGTCGTACGTCGGCATCCCGCCAATCCATCCGAGAACGTGCCCTTCAGTATTGAGTGCTACGCGGCTGATCCTGCCGGAGCCGAAGGACTCTTGGACCTCAGCGAGCCCAGACTCCATGGTGGGCCAGGACTCCGGCCAGTGCTCCGAGAAGCCCTCGACCAGGATGGCCGCTGTCTGTCGGTTTCGGTCTGGCTGGTCGACCGAGAGGTCAGAGATTTGGTAGTTCATTTCGGAATTCTCGTTGCGGGTGACTACCGCAACCGTTTTTGATGCTGCGGAATCACACCTTCATCCAACTCATCGCCCCTCTTCCTAAAAGAAAAAAAGGAAATGGTGTGTGAGGGTGCCCCTCACACACCCGGCAAAGGGGCGAAGCCCCTCTGCACACTCCCTATTTCACCAACATGCGCTGGGCTATCTGCTCTCAGATGGTAGCCACTTCTCGAAGAAGCGCTGCCAGTTGCGGTACATGATGTTCTCGATGTCGGCGGTTTTGTAGCCTCGTCCTGAGAGCACGTCGCCGACCTTTTGGTAGTCGGCGATGGTGTCGATCTCGTAGGGTGCTTCGGGTACGCCTCCCTGGCCGTCGGTGTCGCCGCCTATGGCAGCGTGCTCCGAGTTTCCGGCTAGCTGGCACACGTAGTCGATGTGGTCGACGTAGTCTTCCAGAGTGACCGATTCGCGGGGGAAGACCTCCCAGGGCTGCGGAATTTCGCCGCTCCAGTCGAGGCCTCCCTTGTAGATCATCCACGTATCCATGGACGCCCCGATTACCCCTCCGCGGTCGATGACGGCCTTCAGGATGTCGTCAGGTTGCTGACGCTCACCCGGAGTGATGGCCCGGCAGTTCTGGTGGCTGGCGAGCACCGGCCCATTGAAATGCTCCAACTCCTCGCGTACCGAGGCATCGGAGGTGTGGGACACGTCCAGGATCATGCCGAGCTTGTCCATCTCTTTGAGGAGTGGCCGACCCGGAGGCATCAGGCCACCGTCGGTGCCTGTGGCGGTGCCATGGGAGTAGGCGCTGACGCCGTAGTGGGACAGGCTAATCACACGCAGGCCGTTTCCCCACCACTCATGGACCTGTTCTGGCCAAACGATTGCGTCTGCGCCCTCCATGCCAATGATGAAGCCGACCGGTAGCTTGGAGAAGTCGTCGGTGCTGGACCAGGCCTCCATATGTGATGCGAAGCCCTCCCGTGTCGCCAGAATATTGGCGTCGCCGGTGGACTCCATGAGTTGATAGTAGGCCAGCTGGCCCATCGAGGAGGCATAGGCCAGGTTCTGGGTGCGATATTCGCCGTGGGGGTGCCCCGGCTTCTTGACGCACGAGCAGACCTTAACGAGGGCGGCGGCCATCTGTGCCTTGCGCATCTCAGGGATGCTGGCCATGGTGTAGGCGTCCGCCCACTCACCATTTTTCGGAGTGCCAGGCTCGGAGAGGCGAATCCGGTCGAGGTCCCAGGACAGGTCCCGGTCCCAGTGGAGTGCGCCGATGGCCATTGGGTAGTCGCCGTCGATAATCAGCATTGCGTTGTCCTCGCGATAGAGTTGTGCGAGCTCACTTGTGGCAGCCCATTTTTCGGGGCAATAATAGCAAATCCCGGCCACATGTTCACCATGCGCTGTGGCCGGGATTTGAGTATTCAGTAGGCGGAGCTCTACGCACCGCCTACTAGATGCTCTTACGATTTATGTATTAGCTGGCTGTTTCGCCAGTCTCGAGTCTATCCGATATGAAGAACATGCCCAGTCCGGTTGCTGCGGCAAGTAGAGCTGCTAGTAAAAACACGATCAGCTGGACTCCCCCGTCCAAGTAGGCCAATCCGTAGATAGCCACGCCAGACGCTACAAGCATTCTGACCCATTCCTCCACGTAGCGTGACGGTGCGTGGGGCTGTTCCCCCTCAATAACGAGCTTGTGACCGTCAAGGAGAGCACCTCTCTCCCACGGGGCCCCGACGTACGACAGTAAGAATCTGTCTAGACCCCACCAGCCGGCGGTCTTCCAAGCGACCATCAAGCCGATAGCCAGTAAGCCCAGGACCGGGTTGGTGCTCGCCGTCCCTGCCAGCATGAAGTTCCAGTTCATCACCGCGCCGAAGAAGGCGGCTATGCCGGTGAAGGCCCCTACCAGGAGACCGAGGCCTACCAGGACCTCACCGTAAGCGACGAGTTTTCCGAAGATCTCGTACATCTCGTTGTTCAACATGAACTCGAGAACCTCGAGGTACCAGTCGTAGGCGATTGCCGCTCTGGCCGGCGGCTCAGGAATGGCAACGGCCCTCTCCCAGAATCCCTTTACGGCGAACCCGGTGTCTGTCCACGCATCTTCGGAAACCTTGTGCCATCCGGATTGGAGCCAGTGGACACCGAGGTAGATCCGAAGTAGGAGTCACACCCAGGAGAACCGCGTGTTGCTGAACAACGAAGTGACCCAGTTGGGATTCTCGAGGACCGGTCCGACCTGCCCGACTTTCGTACTGGCCATCAAATCACCTTCCATTTGGGGGCTTTGGATCAGTGGGATTGTAGTGGATTTGCTATTTGGCTGCAGAAACGGCAATGGATTTCGTTCCTAGTCAACCTCCTGCTTGTCAAAATCTTTCGGGCTGTGCCTATTTGAATTGGAATGCGTATATCTTGGTGTCGTAGGTTTCGACGCGCATCCGCACCGGCTGCCCTGCCAGGGCGCTCAGGTCCGCGCTGCCGTTGAATGTGACGGTTTTGCGGATGGCATTGCCGTTGATGGTGTCGCAGTTGCCTCGCGTAAAGCCGTCGATGGGGCTGCCGTCCGGCGTCTGCATCTCTACGTATGCCAGGCCGCCCGCGCCCGTGTCTATGTTCAGCTCCAGACTGCCACCCTGGAATGTAATAGGCGGTGTGACGAACGAGCCGCCATCGTAGGGGGTGTCTGCGGAGATGAAGCCGTCCAGGCGCGACACGTTGACGTATACGCCACTCTCGTACCGCTCCGAGCCTGGGTGGACCTGGCCGGAGTGGTTGCGGTTGGAGCCCGAGCAGTAGTTCCACAGCCAGTCTCCCACTCTGACGACGCCTGGCGCCGTGTAGAGCTGCTGTGATCGCGGGCCGTCTGCCAGGCCGATGCCGAGGAACGGTCGCCTTCCGGGCGCCTGGCTCCATGAGATACCGTCGCGGCTGGTCAACAGTCGCACGTCGGCGGTATCCGGGAAGTTGACGTGCATGTCGCCTGCTTCGTCCCCCTCTCCCTCGACCGCCTGGACGGATTCCCAGTGGTACAGGAAGCTGGGCATCATGAAATAGGCGTCCTGGGCGTAGGGGTATTTCATGGCCGCGTTGGTATAGACATCAACATAGCCACCAAGCCGTTCTCGGGACGCGTCCGGCGGTATTACACGCCAGTCCAGCTCCTCCGCGCGGAAGACCTCGACCATCTCGGACCAGTTATGGAAGTCGTCGGACTCGATGCGGCCTATGCCGCGCACCCTGAATCCCCGGTCCGGGTTCCTTGTACGGCCGTAGCCGACGTACTTGCCGAGCCGGTCGTCCCACATCGGCACGTTCTGGGTGTCGCATTGGGGCGTCTCGATGCGGTCGGGGTAGACATTCCAATGGATGCCATCCGCGGAGTACATCTGCCAGAATGGCCCGGTCATACCACGCGCCTCGTCCTCTGGCGGGATGCCCCGTATTTTGGTCCAGAACTTGTACTTTTCCGCAGGCGGGCAGTTTGGGTTCGTGTCCAGAAGCACAGTGCCGCCTTCGGTCTCGCCTCGTGGGCCGTTGGGGAGGCGAGGGATCACGACGTTGTTGGCCTTGGAGCCGGCGATCTCCACCAGGCCCAGTTCGGGTTTCACCCAGTTGAGCCCGTCCGTAGATTCGGCATATGCGACGCCGCGGGTAATGCCTGAGGGGTCGTCGAGGGGTGGCGTGAAGTCGTACCACATGCGGAACTTGTCGCCTTCACGGATGACCGTGTTATAGCCGCCGATGCGCGTCTCCCAGGGCCTGTCCGCCACGAGTACCGGTTCCTCGCCCATGCTGGGAGGGTTCATGGTGAGCTCAAGGTTCTCGCTGCTTTCGATGAAGCGATCGTCGAACAGGAGCTGCTTTTCGCTGCCTACATCGATTGGTCGCTTTGCCATTATTCGGCCTCCTAGGGGAATTCTGGATATTCTCTGCTCGGCAATCTCACGGCCCTCTCCTGAGAGGAAAGAGAACAATATATATGTGAGGAGCACCCTCACGCACCGGGCCCTTCTACGGGATGTGGGTGATGGTGTGGGGCACGGAATTCAGTACCTCACAGCCGGTGTCGGTTACGAGGCAAGTTATTTCGGCGGACAGGTGCCCCAGGTCGAAGCGTCGGGTCGATATCTCCAGCACCACGACCATGCCGGGCTGGAGCACGGTGTGGTCGTTCGCCACGAGATAGGGGCGCTCGTGTACATCGATGCCGATGCCGTGGCCGGCGAAGTCGAGGGCAAGCGGCAGTCCCCGTCGGGCCATCTCCGATTTGCCGAGTTCGTATAGGTCAGATGCGACCGCGCCCGGCTTTACGGCGGCGATCATGAGGTCGTTGACCTCGTCCATCGCCGCGTGGACCTGCAGGCCGTCCCCCGGCTGCTCGCCGAAGGCGTAAACCCTGAACATGTCGCCCGCGTAATTGCGATGGAGCGAGCCAGCGTCAACTGATATGAGTTCGCCTCGTTTGAGCTGTGTTTCGGTCGGCGCCAGGACGACCGAGCCCAGCGCACCGGCGCTAACGTGGACGATGTAGCGGTCTGTGTACTCGTCGATGACGGCCCGATTCACGATGGCGGCCAACCCGAGTGCGGTCATGCCATCGGTCAGATTTTCACGCACCGCGGCGTGGCCTCGCTCGACGCCTGCGACAGCGCCCCTCAAACGCGATATCTCTTCCGCAGTCTTGATCATGCGGATCTCGTCGAAGGCGTCCGATGCGTCGACCACATTGGCGTTCGGCAGTGCGGCTTGCACCTGTTGCCACAGGGGCGGATCGAGGTCGCGCGCGCTGACTCCTATCGTCCCTGAGGTTAACCCGCGCTCGTCGAGGGCGTCTACGAGCGCCTTCACCGGGTCATCGAGCACTGTGACGGCATCGGGGCGTCCTGGCACGTTGTAGCTAGGCCCCCAGAAGCGTCGGTCCTCTATCCAGGTACCCTGGGCCACGATGTCGCCCTCTTCGCCGGGATAGGTGACCAGGAAAGGGGGGATGGCACGGTCGGTCGGAAGCCCGGCGAATCTGATTAGAGGCAGCCCGTTGTAGAGCGGCCCCGGATAGTCACGATTGAAGTGGGTGAAGTAGCCGGTGATGTAGCCGTAGTTGACGTAGCCGGCACCCACCAGTACATCGAGCCCGCGGCTCGACAGGTGGCGGGACGCGCGTTCAGGGTCGAGGAGGATGCTCATGGTAGATGCAACTGCCCCTTAGTTTTCAGTAGAAAAGAAAAAATATGTTTGAGGGACACCCTCAAACATCGGCAAGGGGCTGTGCCCATCTGCACACCCCTTCTTCAGCAGCGGCACCCCACAGGGCGGGTGCTGCCCCACCCGACAAAGCGTGCGCAGCACCTTAGTCGTCGTCTGCGTTTACTCTGGCGGGCTGGTCGGCGATGTATAGACGGTGGTCGCCCTGGATCTCCTCGATTTCGGCGAGGTCCTTGGCGGTCAGCTTCCAGCTACCCGCGCTTGCTAGCGTCGCCAGGTCTTCGGGCTTGCGTGCGCCGGCGATGCTCGTGTACACGGCTGGATTGGCTACCGGCCATGCTATGGCCAGCTCTACGAGGCTATGCCCCTGATCTGCTGACCACTCCTTGAGTTTCTCGGTGATGGCGTGAGTCTTCTTGAACGACTCACCTTTGAAGGACGGCCAGTCGTATCGCTCGTCATCGGGTGTGAACGTAACGGGTGGCTTATAGCGTCCGCCTAGTAGGCCCTTGGCGAGGACCGAGTGAGCCATTACACCGATGCCAGCCTCCTGGTATGCGGGGATGAGGTCGTCCTCGACCTCTCGGAACAGCATGTTGTAGCGGGGCTGGCCGCTCTTGACTGGGCCGTGGTTTACGACCTCGCGGATCTGGCTCGGCCCGAAGTTGGAAATACCGATGTGCTTGATCTTGCCTGCTTCCTGGTGCCGGAGCAGGTCCGCCATCGTGTCTGCGATGGGGCGTTTGGTGGCGCGGTGGAGCTGGTACATGTCGACGTAGTCCGTGCCCATGAGCTTGAGGCTCTGATTCAGGGCGGTCTCAATGTGCTCTGTGGAGTGGTCGTCTCCGGAGACTTTTGTGGCGATGAACAGCTCGTGTCGGCGGCCCTTGATGGCCTTGCCGATGATCTCCTCGGCCTTAAGGTACCCTTCGGCGGTGTCGATGAACGTCAGGCCGACATCCATCGCGTGCTGCATGGTCGCAATGGCGTTCTGTTCGTCGAAGTTGCCGTAGGCCCCGCCAAGTGGCCAGGTCCCGAAGCATACGACTGGCACCTCGGGTCCGTCGATACCCATCTGTTTGGTTAGCATGGTCGCTCCTGAGGGGGGATTGTGGGGGCACCGGGCCCACTGTGGGCTAGTCTAGGAGTGTCTTGCACCGGTGTCAATTGGGGCGGATGGGTGAGTGTTCACCGGTGCGTGAGATGGAGCGGTGGTGCTTTCGTGGTTGACAGGAGTGACCTTGACCCTGGGATTGACGTGACACGGCCCCATCTTTGCGTCGAATGCATTGACAGTCGCCTCGGTCATATTTGCCTGCAAACCATTTTAGCAGTCAGCGGAACGCCTAGCCCCGGCCTAGGAAGATCTGCTGGCTGGGCAGGACTGTGGTTTCGAGCATGGTTACGTGGGGTGGGAGCTGTGCCATCGCCAGGGCGGCTTCTGCGATGTCCTCGGGCGCTATGGCGGGCTCGTCGGGGGTGGTGGTTGGACCGGCGTAGCTGCTTTCGGGCGTTACGTCGACGAGGCCGGGATGCAGGCAACCTGCGGATATGCCGAAGGAACGTCCTTCCAGCAGCGTTGACCTGGTCAGGCTGACGAGCCCGGCCTTGCTGGCGGAGTAGGCGGATTGGCCCGGTCGCGGCTTAGTGGCGGAGATGCTGCCGATGTTTATGATGCGGCCGCCGCCCTGGGCCTTCATCACCTTCATAGCCTCTCGCGTGCACAGGAACGCCGCAGTTAGATTCACCGCGAACACGTCTTTCCAATTGGCGAGTGACATCTGGTCGAGAGGTACGTAGATCCCGGTTCCGGCGTTGTTTACCAGAATGTCCAGGCGGCTAAGCTCTTTCGTTGCCGTTGCGAACAGGTCGGTGACGTCGGATTCCACTGTTGTATCAGTGGGTACAGCCAGGACGGTTGCTCCGTACTGTGACCGGAACTCCGATGCGGTGGCTTCCAGGTTGTCGCGTTTGCGTGACGCCAGCACCAGCGTCGCACCCTCCCTGGCGAAGGCGCGGGCTATCCCACGGCCAATGCCGGTCGCGCCACCTGTGATTATCGCGGTCTTGCCCTCGAGGAGCCCCATACGTCCCTCCGCTAGAGTTCGGGTTGCCAGGCACCGTGTTTGGGCACAAGGGTACAGCGATCGAGCACGGTGTGCCAGGACGAGGACAGGTTCCGGAGCTCCGGCGTCCTCTCCTGACTACTGTGGTTTGTAGTTGTCCAGCAGCATGTCCGTCATGTGTGACGGGTCTCGTTCGCCCTCGATTACAACGGGCAGGGTCGTGTACACGCTGGGGTTGTGGGCGATGAACCCCTCGGCGTACGGTATCCGGGCGTGGATGCCCATGTGTCCGTCTATGGCCTCTCCCAGCTTGCGCTGCTGGGGTGAGTCGGGGCCGTACCCTTGAGTCCTCATCCGGTTCATCGCGGCGGCCTTTTTGTACACCGAGTCGGTGATGTCGACGACATGAGTGGGTACCCGCGATATGTTCGTCTCCTGCACGTTGGTCCGGCCAGCCACCGCGTGAAAGAAGACCTGAGAGGGCTTGTGGGGCGGGTAGTTTTTGCCGGGCCGGATGCCGGATGCCGCCTCCATCGCTAGCAGAGTCATCTCCGTAGCGACCGCGTGGCCCGGAACGCTATCGTAGGGAGCGTGGGTGATGATAATGTCAGGCAGTACGTCTCCGATCACATCCGCGATCTCCTCAATGATCTGGGGAACCACCACGGGTATGGCGTCGTCGTGGCCGAGGATGCGCACGTCGGTCACCCCCAGCTCCGCCGCAGCGTCCACTAGTTCTTGTGCAAGCTCAGACTTGAGCGCCTCGAGGTCGGGCATCTTGCGGTCTGCTTTGTACTTAGCGATGGCGGCGGTGTGGTGGGAAAGGCCGTGGGTCGGGCAAAGCGTGGTCACCCGGTCCCCGGCTGCGACATGATTTGCCATCGTTCCGCCTGAATCGATGATGGCGTCTTTTGGGTGTCCGCCTATAGTAAGGACGCTCAGTGGTTTTCTCGCCATTTGGGAACCTCCTGTGTCGTGGACCGAATGTCTGACGCTATCTTGGATAAGGCCTGTCGCGGGGTCAGTACTCCCTCCTTTCCGAAAAGAAGAAGAAAATTATAGTTATTATCTGAGGGACACCCTCAGGCTCCCGGCAGAGGGGAGACCCCTCTGCACACCCCCTTCGGATCACTTCGCGAGTTACAGATGAGGCTAAGACGCGTTCCAAATATCATGTCTCTCTCTCGCCTAAGCGTGACCAGCACCGGGTCTCGGCATGCCCTGCCACCGAAGCGTGTGCAGCACCGCCGACGACGGCGAAGACGTCTATTTCGAAGTCCACATCGTGGTGTCCGAAGGAGTCTACCACGACGCCGGTCGAAACTGGGTCTACGCCCTTCATGTGCTCGGCGATAACCGGGTATACGATCTCCCTGTAGGAGACGTCTTTGACATAGACAATGGTCTTGCAGATGTCCTCCATGCTCGCGCCGGCCTCCTCTAGTAGTTGGCGGACGCATCGCATCGCGTTACCGGCCTGGGCCGCCGGGTCACCTTTTCCAACGAACCCGCCGTCAAAGGTGCGCCCAACTTGCCCTTGCATGAACACTTTGTCCCCGGCGCGGATCGCCCGGGCTAGCTTGTAGTCCAGGCCGGGGAGTCGCGGGTCCACGGCCTCGTGAAGGTTCGTGTTTGTGTGCCGGATGCGCCGATTGGTCTCGCCTTTTTCGGGAATGACGGCGAACACGTCGATCTCGAAGTCGATCTCGGGTGCGGCGAGGGCGGGGATTATCAGGCCGGTGGACACCGGCCTGACGTCCTTCATGTGGCGCGAAAGCACCGGGTACACATCGGCCCGGTACTCGTGCTTCGTCACGTAGGTCGTCACCTTGCAGATGTCCTCCATCCGCGCGCCGACCTCCTCCAACAGCGTCTTAACGCACCGCATCGCGTTGTCGGCCTGGGCAGCGGGATCGCCTTTGCCGACGAAGTCCGAGCCGTCGAGCGTAAGGCCGGTCGCCCCGGTGAGGTACACGTTCTGCCCGGCCCGCACCGCTTTACTGGCCCGGAAATTCATGTCCGGCAGCAGGTATCCTCCCTTGGTCGTGCCTTTGCGTATGCGGACATGCTCTTCGTCTCCCGGAATCACGGCGTAAACGTCGATCTCGAAATCAACAATCGGCGTCGCCAGCGCCTTTACCACCAGGCCGGTGGAGCAGGGGTACACGTCCCCCAGGTGTTTCGCAAGGACCGGGTAGACCTGGGCCCGGAAGGAGGCGTCGGTCACATAAGTCGTGATTTTGACGATGTCCTCCATCTTGGATCCGGCCTCCTCGAGGAGGACCTTTACGCACTGCATGGCGTTCTCGGCCTGGGCAGCCGGATCACCCTCGCCGATGAATCCTTCGCCACTCAGAGGGATGCCTGTCTGGCCCTGCAGGTGCACGATTCGGCCAGCTTGGACAGCTCGGCTGACGCTGTAGTCGAGTCCCCGGAACATCTCCATGTCGCTCGTGTTCTGTACTCTGATCCGTCGATGGGACATATGACACCCCCTTGAGTTCCCGGTTGGCAAGTCGCCCGTTCCGGCCAACGGTCTGCAATTGGTCGGCATATTATATTGCGCCTGGCCTGGCCAGGCCTGTCCACGCCCTTGTCGGTTCCCGTGAGAGGCCGATAATAGACCGCCCGCTCCTTATGTGGCCGTAGCTATGTATGGTATACTGCCGTCAACCTGAGAATGGCCTGTCCTACGGGTAGACGAAGCGGGTCACGAAGGGGCGGAAGAGGGAATTTGATGGCCTCCATGATTGAGATAATCAAGGGCGGTGGAGTGACCTCGGCCAAGGGCTTTCTGGCGGGGGCGACCTATGCCGGATTAAAGTCATCGGACCCTGACGCGCTCGATATCGGCATTTTAGTGTCCGAGAGACCCGCCGCCGCCGCCGGGACATTCACCACAAACAAGATCGCATCGCCCTCTGTCACCGTGAGCAAGAACCGGGTGGCAGGCGGCTCTGCGAGGGCCGTAGTCGCCAACAGCGGCAATGCCAACTGTGCGGTAGGTGAGCAGGGCTTTAAGGACGCCGAGGAGATGACATCCCTGGCTGCCAACATGCTCGGGCTTGCTGCAGATGAAGTATTGGTCGCTAGCACGGGTCTCATAGGCGCTGAGATGCCTATGGCCCTGGTTCGCCAGAACATTGGCAACATTGACGTAACGGCCCAGGGTGGCCCCGAATTCGCCCGTGCGATTATGACGACCGACTCGCGGCCAAAAGAGTTTGCCGTCTCGGTCGAAATGCCTGGTGGGCGCGTTATTGTTGGTGGCGCTGCCAAGGGTGTGGGCATGATCCACCCCAACATGGCCACGATGCTTTGTTTCATGGCGACGGACGCGAAGGTCCAGCCGGCGTTCCTTCAGGGCATCCTTTCAGAGGCGGTGAGCGCTTCCTTTAATATGATCGATGTCGACGGCGACATGAGCACAAACGACACAGTTCTTGTCCTTGCAAATGGCGCCGCCGGTGGGCCGGAGATCGGACCGGACTCGGAGGGCGCGGACGCCTTTCGGGAGGCAATCACCTACGTGTCTACCGTATTGGCAAAGGAATTGGCGAGAGACGGCGAGGGCGCACAGCGCCTTATCGAAGTCGTTGTAGATGGCGCAAAGGACCTGTCCGATGCCCGCACGGCGGCCCGTTCGATAGCCAGTTCGTTGCTAGTTAAAGCAATGGTCCACGGTCGCGATCCCAATTGGGGTCGCATCATGATGGCGCTCGGAAAGAGCGACATCGATTTTAGCGAAAACCAGGTAGACCTGTTTATCAGTGACATCCACATGGTCCACGAAGGCGTTGCGTTCCCATACATGAAGGACGCGGTGATCAATGCCATGAGCGTCCCCGAGGTCCAGATTCGGGTAAACGTCAACAATGGCGATGCCTCGGCAACCGCATGGGGCTGTGACCTGACAGAAGAGTACGTGACCTTTAACTCGGCCTACAGCACTTGATTATTGTTGCGCCAGGGGAGTAACCAGCCGGGCGAATGATGGATTCAAGCGCGCAAATGGCCGGTGGATTGCACGAAAGCGGCGAGGACCGGCCGCAATACGAGACGCACGTGTCGGAGGGAAAGCCCTCCGTTGGAGAGGAACCCGATGCCGTTGGGGCGATTCTGGTAAAAATTGGCGGAAGCACTCTTGGGGGCCACGATACGACCCTCCAGGATGTAGTGGCTCTCCAACAGCAGGGTGTCCGGCAGGTCATCGTCCATGGCGGCGGCAAGATCATCACCGAGTGGATGGCTCGTCAGGGCGTCAGGCCAAAATTCTCTGGCGGGCTGCGTGTCACCGATGAACCCAGTCTCGAGATCGTGATAGCCGTGCTATCAGGGCTCGTGAACAAGTCGTTGGTAGCCTCGATCAATGCCCTGGGTGGCAAAGCCATTGGACTCTCCGGCGTTGACGGCGGCATGCTTAAGGCCGAAATAAAGGATCCGGATCTGGGCCTTGTAGGCCGAATCGTCGAGGTCGATCCGAGCCCTATAGAGGCTGTCATGGCCGCCGGGTTCGTGCCTGTTATTGCTCCGGTGGCGGTCCGAGGTCCGGCGCAGTACCCTGAGTCCGAATCCATGCTGAACGTAAACGCCGACACCGTCGCCGGTGAGATTGCCTCCGCTATAGGGGCTGAGCGCTTGGTGATGCTGACAGATGTCGAGGGCGTCCTCGATTCGTCGCGTCGCCTGATCCCCCGGCTCACCCGCCGACAGGCTGAGGGTCTGATGCACTCCAAGGTGATTGATGGCGGCATGGTTCCTAAGATTGGGGCATGCCTAAAGGCCCTGGAGAGCGTACAGACTACCCACATCGTCGACGGACGCCAGCCCAGCGCGTTGATGAATGCATTTGCAGGCAAGGCCATGGGCACGCGTCTAGACTGATAAGCAACTAATACCGTGGCGTGCCCTGTAGGGTCTAGCGCGGTCAAAAGAAGGGACTAATGGCTTTTAACTTTCAATCTCAACCGGACTTTCCGCTAAATTTCAAAGGTTCCATCCCTGCCCAACTTGGAGGCTACATCAAGTGGGGCGTGGTCATTGTCGCGATCATCGCGCTTTTTGCCATCGCCACGCTGGCTAGGTCCATCTACACCGATTGGCTCTGGTTCGGCGAGCTCGGTTTCAGAAGCGTGTTCATCAAGGTGATTACCACCCGGGTACTGATGTTCCTCGCCGGGGCTGTGGGCTTCGGGATCATCTCCGGTGTCAGCCTATATTTCGCCCATAAAGTCTCGCAGGGGCCGGAAGAGATTCCGCTCCCGTCCCAGATAAGAGACGTGCTTAGGCGTCTCATCTTCTGGGGTACGGTAGTAGGCGCGGTAGTCCTCAGCATCATATTTGGTGTCGTTGCGGCGAGTCAGTGGGAGATATTCCTGAGATTTTCCAGCGCATCTGACTTCGGTATCCTCGATCCTCTGTATTCGAGGGACGTGGCCTTCTACGTCTTCGATATGCCGATGTACGAGTTCTTGCAGAGCTGGCTGTTGGGAGCAGTGGTAGTCACTCTGCTGGCTACCCTGGGTATCTATTTCGTCAACTTCAGCTATCGCGGCGTGGGCATACAGCTCACACCGGGTCTGAAGGCGCAGGTCTCGATCCTCGCGGCCATCGCCATGCTCATCTTCGGCGCGGGGATGTGGCTCGATCGCTGGGCTCTGGTGCTCTCCGACCAGGGAGCTGTATTTGGGGCGTCTTATACCGATATCAATGCCCGACGCAACGCATTGATGATCCTGACGATCGTGGCAGCAGCCTCCGCAGTGCTGATGCTGGTTAACGCATACATTGCCAAGGTGAGGCTCCTGTTCGGGGCCATCATCCTGTTCGTGGTGTTGGCGGTTGTGCTTGGGGTCGTGTGGCCCAACGCGATGCAGCGCCTCACCGTCAGGCCAAATGAGTTCGCCAAGGAGCAGCTCTACATCGATCGCAACATTGAGTTTACTCGCCAGGCATTTGGTCTGAGCGATGTCTCTGAACAACTCTATCCGGTCGACACGACCTTGACGGCCGAGATGGTGTCCGAAAATCTGCAGACGATAGACAACATCCGTCTGTGGGATCACGGGCCGCTGTCAGATGTGTACCGTCAGATCCAGCTCATTCGGCCCTACTACGATTTTGAGGACGCTGATGTTGATCGCTACACCGTAGATGGTCGGCCTCGCCAGGTGATGCTGGCGGCCCGCGAGGTCGCCCCCGACAAGCTCGACGAGGACGCCCAGACGTGGGTAAACAGGACCTTGCGGTACACCCACGGTTTTGGCGTCGCCATGAGCCCTGTCACCGAGTTCACCTCCGAGGGGCGGCCCGAATTCTTTGCGAAGGACATTCCAGAGGACGGCAATATAGCCATCAGTTCGGGTGTCGAGGGCGCCGAACCGGACTACCTCGTCACTAACCCTCGAATTTACTACGGCGAAAAGACCCTGGACTACGTGATCGTGAACTCCAACACACCCGAGTTGGACTACCAGGCCGCTGGTGGCGAGCTCCTGAGCATCCAGTACGATGGAGCGGGCGGAGTCAACATCGGAGGTTTTTTCCGGCGCCTTGCCTATGCATGGCAGTTCACCGATATCAACATCCTAATCACAGGCGAGATCACCGACGATAGCCGACTCCAGTACAGGCGCGAGATCCAGGAGCGGGTATCTACTGTCGCGCCGTTCCTGCGGCTCGACGAAGATCCATATATCGTGGCCGCCGACGGGGCTCTCTACTGGATACAGGACGCCTACACCGTGACCGACAGGTATCCCTATTCGGACCCGGCGCCCGAGGGATTCAACTACATCAGGAATAGCGTCAAGATTGTTATCGACGCGTTTGATGGTTCCATGGACTTCTACGTCTGGGACATGTCAGACCCCGTCATAGCAACCTACCGGGCCATCTTCCCAGACCTGTTCGTAGACAAGGAGACGATGCCCGAGGCCTTGCTCGCCCATACTCGGTATCCTCAGGACATGTTCGGTGTCCAGGCCGACAAGTACCTGCGTTACCACATGCTCGACTCCCAGGACTTCTACAACTTGGAAGACATCTGGAGTATCCCGGAGGAGAAATTCGGTCAGGGAGAGCAGCTTCAGGTGGTCGAGCCGTACTACGTCATCATGAAGATTCCGGGTGAGGAGCGCGAGGAGTTCGTGCTGCTGACCCCCTACACGAGGAACGATCCGCCCATCATGGCAGGGTGGCTTGCCGCTCGCAACGATGGAGATGATCTAGGTGGCCTCGTCGCATTCCGCTTCCCCAAGGAGCGACAGGTCGACAGCCCCCAGCAGATTGAAGCAAAGATCGATAACGACCCAGACATCTCCGAGTGGTTCACCCTCAGGTGCCAGGAAGGTTCCTTCTGTATCCGGGGCAACCTGCTCGTAATACCTATCGCGACAGACGACGAGTTCGGCCTGTTATACGCCGAGCCCGTCTACCTCCAGGCCGAGGGGATCGAATTCCCCGAACTCAAGCAGGTTATCCTGGCCTCTGGCGACAAGGTGGTCATGGAAGATTCGGTGACCGCAGCGGTGGCGGCTCTGACGGGGTACACCGAGGTAGCGGTGGTGGAGCCCGACGAGCCTACGAACGGTGACACGACGTCTGCGGAAGTAGATGGATTCCAGGCAAACATCAATAAATTCTCGGATGCGATACAGTCGCTCAGAGAGGGCCTACAGGCCCTGGAAGACGCGCTGAAGGGACTCGAAGATTCAGGTGAAGGCAACTAACATGGCAACAGACTGGAAGGCGATAGAGTCCGAGTACTACATGTTCACTGTGAAGCGGCAGCCCATCGTAATCGTACGAGGGGAGGGGACCACTGTGTGGGACGACGAGGGCAAAGAGTACCTCGATTTCACCGCTGGTTGGGCCGTCAACAATATCGGACATTCCCATCCCGTCATCACCGAGGCGATCACAAAGCAGGCCTCTACGCTGCTCCAGACGTCGAACCAGTTCTACACGATCCCACAGCTAGAGCTGGCCCAGGCGCTGGTCGACAACAGCTGCATGGACAAGGTCTTTTTCTGCAATAGCGGAGCCGAAGCCAACGAGGGCGCGATCAAGATGGTCCGCAAGTATGGCAAGCTCCACACCAACGGTGCTTTTGAGATCATCACTGCCGACAATTCCTTCCACGGCAGGACGCTAACCACCTGGGCCGCGACGGGGAAACCCCACGAGGGAGACACCTCTCAGCCGCTGCCCACCGGCTTTGTCCACGTCGAGTACGACAACATCGACGCCATCAAGGCCGCAACCACCGACCGGACGGTGGCCATCATGATCGAGCCGGTGCAGGGAGAGGGTGGGGTCAACGTGCCCGGTCCCGACTATCTGCGCGAGGTCAGGGAGTGGTGCGACGCTCAGGGTCTGCTGCTGATATTCGACGAGGTCCAGACGGGTCTTGGTCGCCTGGGCACACTCTTCGGCTACCAGGCCTTCGACGTCGAGCCCGATGTAATGACCCTTGCCAAGGGCCTGGGCGGCGGTGTTCCCATCGGTGCGTTCATGGCAAAGAACCACGCGGCGGTATTCGAGCCAAAGGGTGAGCACGGCTCGACCTTTGGCGGCAATGCGCTGACCTGCGCTGCCGCTAACGCTTCTACAAGATTCATCATCGACAACGACATCTCCGCCAACGCCCGCGACGTTGGCGAGTACCTCATGTCCGGCCTAAAGAGGATGTGGGACTCCCACGACTTCATCACGGACGTACGCGGCATGGGCCTCCTGATCGCCGTTGAGTTCAGTTCTGAAATGTCGGCTGAGGCGCTGACCGCCTGCAACAATGCCGGACTGCTTCTCAACGCACCACGGCCCACAGCCATCAGGCTCATGCCACCGTTGACCCTCACCAAGGCCGAGGTAGACACAGCTCTCGAACGCCTCGAGGCTGGACTGGTCGAGGCTGCAAAGGCGGCTGCCCAGTGAACTGGCGCGAACTTCAAGACAATGGCGTAACGGTCGTGGGCGGTGCCGTATCCGGCGGTCTGGATAGCTGCACCGTCGCTCGCTGGCTCTCCGATAAGGGGTTCACCGTTGAGGCTTTCACGGTGGACCTGGGCCAGCCCGACGAAGAGAATCTGGACGCCGTCGTCGATCGCATGCTGGGTTGCGGCGCGGCCTCAGCAGTAGTCCTGGATGGCCGGGAGCCGCTGGCTCAAGCCGGACTGAAGGTTCTTCAGTCCCAGGCGAGGTACGAAGGCGGCTACTGGAATACAACCGGAATAGCCCGGCCTGTTACGGTGGGAGCAATCCTCTCGGAGCTACATGGTCGGGACATTGGTGTTCTGTTTCATGGGGCTACCGGCAGGGGAAACGACCAGGTGAGGTTCCAGCTCACCTCCAACATGCTGGATCCGGAATTGACCGTGTATGCCCCGTGGCGCGACCCTGAATTCGTCGCAGAGTTCCCGGGTCGTCAACAGATGCTCGATTATTGCGAGGCCAAGTCCCTCCCGATCAAGCCGCCCGGCGAGTCGCGCTACTCGACTGACGCGAATTTCCTGGGCCTCACCCACGAGGCGGGCGATCTTGAGGACGTGACGTTGCCGCCATTTTTCCTTGAGCCCGGAATGGGTGTCTGGCCCTGGGATGCCCCGGACCAGCCCCAGACCATCACTGTGCGGTGGGAGGCGGGCGTCCCCGTGGCCCTCGACGGCGTGGAGATGGGCCTGGTCGCGATGTTCGAGGCCGCCAATGCCGCTGCCGGCAAACATGCCGTCGGAATCGGGACTCATGTCATAGAGAACCGCTTTGTGGGGGTCAAGTCTCGCGGCATCTACGAGGCCCCTGGAATGGAGTTGCTGGGAGCGAGCTACGAGTTCCTGTTGCAGTTTGTCCTCGACCGGCGTTCACGTGACCTGCTGAACGACCTATCCCGGACGATCAGCACGCAGATATACCAGGGCTATTGGCAGGATCTGGCAACGACGTCGGCCCTGGCAGCGCTTGAGCCCATTACACGGCTGGCGACCGGCACGATTTCAGTCCGCCTCTACAGAGGTACGGTTTTCTTCGAGTCTGCTGAGGACACCCCAGAGGCCATGCCTCACTCCCTGTACACTGACGACTCCTCCATGGAGGCGCTTGGCTCTTACGACCACGCCGACGCGGAGGGTTTCTTGAGGGTGCTGGGCGTTTCCGCCAAGAACGTCGGCTCACGCCAGGTGCCAGATCTAGACAGGTCTGAGTAGCAACAGCAAAGACATATGGTGATACTTAAATGATCCACGACGGTAGGGAAAACTTCGGCGGATATCTTGAGGACTTCGTGCCCGGCGACATATACAAGCACTGGCCCGGCAAGACCGTCACCGAGGCCGACAACCACCTGTTCTCTCTCATCACAATGAACAGCAGCCCGCTGCACATCGACGAGGCCTACATGGCCGAACACCAGCACGGCCAGATCCTGGTCGTCGGCCCCCTTGTGATCAGCCTGCTGGTTGGCATGAGTGTGCGTGACACCTCCGGGAAGGCCGTCGCCAACCTTGAGTACGAAAAGATCACCCACGATGCGCCGGTCTTCCAAGGCGATACGATATATGGCGAGTCCGAGATACTGGAGACTCGCGAGTCTCGGTCTCGTCCAGACCGCGGAATCGTATATATGGAGAGCCGGGCGTTCAATCAGGACGGCGTCAAGGTCGTGACTCTCCGCCGCCGCTTCCTGGTCCCGAAGCGTCCCTAGAACGCTGTGAAAAGATGGGTGTGTAGAGGGGCGCAGCCCCTTTGCCGGGAGTGTGAGGGTGCCCCTCACATACCAATTTTATTCTTTTTCTTTTAGTAAAATGACAGGCGAGTTGGCCACAGGGGTTTATCCACACCCTGCCAGCAGATCGAACAAGTCCCCAGAGGTTCCCGTGATGCTCCACAACGACCACTTAGCCTACACCGTCTCTCTCCACTATGACCGCAGGCTTTACAAGCACGACATAGCGGGATCGACGGCCCACGTCCGCATGTTGGCCAAACAGGGGATATTGCCGCAGGCCGATGCCGACCTGATAGCAGACGGCCTTGTGCAGGTGCGGGACGAGATCGAGGCCGGAAACTTCCCGTGGCGCGACGAGCTCGAAGACATCCACATGAACATCGAGCGCCGTCTGTTCGACAAGATCGGTGATGTCGCTGGAAAGCTTCACACAGCCCGTTCGCGAAACGACCAGGTCTCCACAGACATGCGCCTCTACACCAAAGAGGCGATCCGGGAACTGGTTGGGGGTGTTCATGATCTGCGGCAAGCCCTTGTTGGCAAGGCCGGAGACCACACCACGACTATCATGCCGGGCTACACCCATGTCCAGCGCGCCCAGCCCGTCTACTTCGCCCACCACATGCTGGCATACTTTGAGATGCTGGACCGGGACCGGGAGCGCCTGGTGCAGGCCCAGTCCAGGGCCGACGTGATGCCCCTGGGCTCCGGGGCGCTGGCAGGCGTGCCATATCCGATAGACCGCGAGATGGTGGCTCGGGAACTAGGTTTTGCGAGCATCAGCGCCAACAGCATGGATGCCGTCTCGGACCGCGATTTCGTCCTCGATCTCCTGTCCGCTGCTTCAACATGCATGATGCATCTGTCGCGGCTGGCCGAGGAGCTGGTGCTCTGGTCCTCCGAGGAGTTCGGCTTCATCCGGCTCCACAACGACTACACGACCGGTAGCAGCATGATGCCTCAGAAGCGCAACCCCGATTTCGCAGAGCTGGCTCGCGGCAAGACAGGCAGGGTGTTCGGCCACCTCGTCGCGATGCTGACTGTCATGAAGGGCCTGCCAATGACCTACGATCGCGACATGCAGGAGGACAAGGAGGCGCTCTTCGACACAGTCGACGTGCTCCAGTCCACCCTGGCCGTGATGACAGGGATGGTGTCAACGTTGGATCTGAATGTCGAGCGGCTCAGGGAAGCTGCGGAGGGCGGGAACTCCCTGGCGACCGACATCGCAGACTACCTGGTTATCCGTGGGATGCCATTCAGGGAGGCCCACGGCGTTGTCGCTGCCCTCTCTGAGCAGGCAGGCGACGAGGGTAAAAAGCTCAACGAACTGTCCCTTGACGCCTACCGGAACCACTCCACGCTATTTGACGAGAGTGTGCGGTCTATAAATGTGACGACATCGCTGGAGGCGCGGAACGTACCCGGAGGCACCGCCTCGGGTCGTGTTGCCAGCGCGGTCCAGGCGGCTAGAGAGACGCTGGAGGCGGAGAATGGCTGACCGAGCCGTGAAAATCGCGCCCTCGATCCTCTCGGCGGACTTCAGCCGGCTGGGCGAGCAGATCGCCGAGGCCGCCGCTGGCGGCGCCGATTACATTCACATGGACATCATGGACGGCCACTTCGTTCCAGCCCTGACCTTCGGTCCGATGGTGGTCAAGGCGGTGCGTCGCTGGACCGACGTCACCCTCGACATCCACATGATGCTCGAGGAGCCGGAACTCTATATCGATGAGCTCGCCGAAGCCGGCGCCGATTCGCTCACGGTGCACGCCGAGGCCACAACCCACCTCCATCGCATCGTGCAGCAGATCAAGGACGCTGGAATGCGAGCAGGTGTAGCCCTCAACCCCGCGACACCCCTGTCTACAATCACCGAGGTCCTACCAGACCTGGATCTGCTATTGGTCATGTCGGTCAACCCCGGTTTCGGCGGGCAGCCCTTCATCGCGGCATCCGTCGACAAGATCGCACGGGCCCGCAAAATGCTGGATGATGCAGGGCTGGCGACCGAACTAGAGGTGGACGGCGGCATAGGCCCAGCAACGGCTGGTAGCGTAGCAGCGGCCGGAGCCAGCGTCCTAGTGGCTGGCTCAGCCGTCTATGGCGACCCCGCAGGCATTGCGGCGGCCATCACAGGTATCAGGGAAGCGGCGAACGCTGGGTAGGGGCTATTGCTACGGTAAACACCAATCGTAGGGGCGTTCAATTGAACGCCCTCTTGAAGGCCTGTCATTGACGCACACTATCGACAACCACACGCGCCGCTCCCACCGACTGAAGGATTACGACTATGCCAGTCTAGGTGCATACTTCGTGACCATCTGCACGAAGGAACGCCGACCCTTCTTCGATCACCCCGATATCAGGTCAATCGCCGAGCGATGCTGGCTGGAAATCCCGCGCCATCATTCAGGCGTAGACCTGGACACATGGGTGATTATGCCCGACCACGTCCACGGGATCGTCTGGTTTACGGGGGCAGGCGTTCAGTTGAACGCACCTACGACCAGAAGGAATCCCACGGACCCCTATTCGACGATGTCGCCGACGCGCGATAGTCTAGGGACCGTGATAAGAACCTTCAAGGCCGCGGTCACGACACTATGTCGTCGTGGAGGATTTGCGGACTTCGGCTGGCAGAGAAGTTACTACGATCGCGTCATCCGCGATGAGCGTGAGCTAGAGCGAACTCGCGAGTACATCGAGCAGAACCCACTGCAACCCTGACGGTGCCAGGCTCTCTGCAGACGGCTCGTCGCAGGGGTGTTTAACTGAACGCCCCTCTTTCCTTAACCCCCCAGTGCCCTGGCCGCAGATTCCACCGTTGCGTCGATGTCTGCTTCGGTGTGGGCTGTCGACACGAAGAGCGCCTCGAATGGCGAGGGGGGCAGGTATACGCCTTCCTCGATCATCGCGTGGAAGAAGCGTCCGAAACCCTCCTTGTCGGAGGCTGACACACCGCTCCAACCCTCTACAGGACCTGGGTTGAAGAACAGTGTCATAATCGATCCGGTGCGATTTATGGTGAGCGGTGTGCCAGAGTTGTCGAAGGTCCTCCGCAGACCTTCTTCGAGCCTTGTCGCAAGGGTGTCGATCTTGTCGTACACCCCTGGCTTGGCCAGCAGTTCCAGCGTCTTGGCCCCCGCCGCCATTGCAACAGGATTTCCGGAGAGCGTGCCAGCCTGGTACATCGGGCCCAGGGGCGAGACAGTCTCCATAACCTCTGCGCGTCCGCCGTACGCCCCAACGGGCATCCCCCCGCCCACGATCTTACCGAGACAGGTGATGTCCGGCACGACACCGTTGAGCGATTGTGCGCCGCCATAGGCAAGGCGGAACCCAGTGATAACCTCGTCGAAGATCAGCAGCGCACCCGCGTCTTCGGTCAGCCGGCGCAGGCCCTCCAGGAAACCGGGAGCCGGGGGCACCACGCCCATGTTCGCGGCCACTGGCTCCACGATCACGCACGCGATCTCCTCGCCGACGGCATCGAATAGCGCTTCGACCGAGTCAAGGTCGTTGTAGACGGCCACTAGCGTGTCGGCCGAGAGTGACGCGGTCACACCGGCGCTGTCGGGCACCCCGTGGGCCAAAGCGCCAGACCCGGCGCTGACGAGCAGCGAGTCGGCATGGCCGTGGTAGCCGCCGCCAAATTTCACAATCTTGTCGCGTCCGGTGAAGGCGCGTGCCAGTCTGAGCGCGCTCATCCCGGCCTCTGTCCCGGAGCTGACGAACCTGACCAGGTCGATGGAGTCGATGGAGTCCACTACCAGGCTGGCGAGCTTGTTCTCCGCCTCTGTGGGCGCGCCGAAGCTGGTCCCCGCGTCCACCGCTGCCTTTACCGCGTCCAGCACCTCTGGATGGGCGTGACCCAGTATCATCGGCCCCCAGGAGCACACATAGTCGATGTACTCGTTGCCGTCGGCGTCCCAAATCCGCGATCCGTTGCCTCGGGATATGAAGAGCGGCGAGCCGCCCACCCCTGTCCACGACCTCGCTGGGCTGTTCACGCCACCCGGCATCAGTCCCCTGGCCACCCCATACAGCTCGTCCGATCGTTCACGACGCAAGGTCTCTCACCTCTGTATTTATTGTTCGTAGGAGAAAATAGTCGATGATCTCGCCTCGCCCTCTTTCAGAGGGAAGGGGCACCCTCACACACCCCAGAAGCCGCGAATTTCGTGAGGCCATAGGCCGTCAGCCACCGAGGGCAGTCTTCAGTCGAGCGGCTACTATCTCGTGCTCGCCCTCATTGAGGGTGTGGGAGTTCACCGAAATCGTGTTTTCGCCAACTACCGTAACCCAGATACGGGGGCTTCCGGCGTCCAACTCGTCCGCAACGTCCTGGGCGGTCTTGCCCACCGTTTCTGTGTCGATTTTGACCCCAAGGCTCGTGACGTAGTACTGGTCAACCTGTTCCAGGTCCGACTCAACACCGGCCACGCCCTTGAGCTCGTCCTTGATGACGGACAGCCTCTCTTCGTAGCCAATCAGCCGGTCCTCGTGGTTCATGGTGAACCACTGCTCGATCGCCGTGACGACACCGATGATCTCTTGCTTGTCCAACTTCATGGGCCGACCGAAGGCATGCCCGCCACCTGTCTGGAACCCGATGAACCCCTGGTCGACCACAGCATCTATTAGGTCCTTCTTGCCGCAAACGAAACCCGCCGATTGTGGCGCGCCTATGTACTTTGCGCCGAAGCACACCAGGTCGGCGGACTGAGCGTTGCCACGGAAGTAATCCAGTGGATAGATACGCGCAGCAGCGTCGGCGATGACTGGTATGCCGCGAGCGTGGGCCATCGCTACCACATCCTCCAGATGGACGATCGAGTCCGACTCGTTTGCACTGATCAGATACGCGACGGCTGCGGTCTGAGGCCCGATGGCGGACTCGAGTTGCTCACGGGTGCAACCGTCCTCGTCGCCGGGACGCACCAGCGTGGCCCCGGGAATGGTGAAGCTGCGGTCGTAGGTGTACTGTTGCGCCTTCTGCAGAACCACCTCGTTCTTCATGCCGGTTGTGTTGGGCAGCCGCGATATCAGGTCCGTGTCGCGCCCCGTCATGCATGCGGCGGTGCTCAGGGCCAGTGCAGCGGAGCATCCAGAAGTCACGTAAGCCGCCTCGACACCCAGCAGCTCTGCGATAAACTCACCGGACCTCTCTAACAACTCCTCCATCTCCACGTAGACATCGGCAGCGTCCTCCATCGCCCGCGCCACCTCCGGCGTCGGCGCAGAACCGCCCATAACGGTGCGATTGCCCTGTGCATTGATGATGGGGCGGACCCCCAACTTCGCGTACACACTGCCCTTGCCGGTCGTTGTCATCGGGTCCTCCTGCCTGACCGCTACATCATCAGGTCGCCGCCATTGATGTCGAACGAAACCCCCGTCATGTACGCAGCCCGGTCCGACGCTATAAATGCCACAAGCTCCGACACTTCCCATGGCTCGCCGATGCGAGGGATGGGGAAGCTGTCGGTGAACTCCTTGACGCGCGCAGCGCTGACGCTGTTTTGCACCATCTCGGTGTTTACCAGGCCCGGACACACCGCATTAACCGTGATGCCGTTGGCCGCTTCCTCCATGGCCAGGTGCCTGGTTAGGCCCAGCACGCCCGCCTTCGACGCCGAGTAGTGGGCGCCGCCGAGTGTGCTGTACTTACGGCCTGCCGTGGAGGAGAAATTAACGATTCGACCCCAGTTGGCCTCCCGCATCGCGGGCAACACAGCTCGGGCGCAGAGGTAGGTGCCTTTGAGGTTGACCTCGATGACCAGGTCCCATTCGTCTTCCTCAATGTCGATCATGTGCGTCGAGCGCAGAATCCCGGCACTGTTGACCAGGATATTCACGCCACCATACGTGTCCGTCGCGGCCAGGACCATGCGGTCGACGTCCGCCTTCGACGTTACGCTGCCGGCAGAGGCTATCGCCACTCCGCCGGCACTCTTGATATCGGAGACCGTCTGCTCAACTGCTTCGGCGTTGACGTCGTTTACTACCACCCGCGCGCCGCTGGATGCCAGTCGCATCGACGCATTCTTGCCCATACCCTGGCCCGCGCCGGTCACAATCGCTACTTTGCCATCAAACTCGTTTTCCTGTGTCATCCTATTCCTCGTTGCTGTAGTCCGGGTAGTTGAATCACGTCCCTCGAAATCGTCTGTCGAAGCGAATGGGCTGGCTGAGTAGTGTTCAAATCTACTTGCCGAGTGCCCGAAGATCATCTCGAACGTGCCAAAACGATTTGTCGCGGAGGGACGCCAATTCCTATCTAGCCAATACTTGGCACGAAAAGACCGCGAGACATGTTCATCAATTTTCGGAGCCTAGCCAACTGATTTCATCGAAATCGGTGCTCGGATTCCTACTTAATAGCGCCACGAATTCTGGATTGCCAAATTGATCCTCGGACTCGATACATTCCGGTGGGTCACCCTGTGCAAGCTTGTCTCCGTAGTTGTCAATTGCGAGAAGGCAGCGATGGTGTGCAGTTCAGGCATCCTGGGAGTCGAATACCTTGACCTCCAACCAACCCTCGGGCCACGCGACATCCCGCACGAACCTCAAAAGGGTGAAGACCTCTTCCCTGGCCGCACCATTTTTCACAAGGATCTCGGCCTTGACTCCACCTGCTGGCGATTCACCCTCTGATAGAGGGGTGTAATCCAGGAGTTGCCCTTCTGGCACGCGAGTCGGAGTTGGGGTCGCCGATGTCCCCGCACATCTTCCCAGAAGGCCCAAGGCGATCGCTGACCCAGCCAGAACTGCCATCCCAAATGTGCGCTTTCTATAAATTAGTCGAATTCTCGGTTTCCTTTAGCCTGGCAACAAGTAAATGGCCAGTTCATCACCTGCTAAATCGCCCCCAGCGCCTTGCCCGCCTCTCGGAAGACCGATATCGCGCGGTCGAGCTGCTCTCGCGTGTGGGCCGCTGAGATCTGTACGCGAATCCGCGCCTGTCCACGTGGTACCACCGGGTACGTAAAGCCTACGACGAAGATGCCCTTTTCGTTGACTGCCTTGGCCAGCTCCACCGTCTTTAGCTCGTCCCGAAGCATGATCGGCATGATCGGGGTCTTGCCCGGGAGGATGTCGAAGCCCAGTGCCGTCATCTCGGCCCGGAAGTAGGCGGTGTTCTCCCATAGCGTCTCGCGGAGTCCGGGATTTTTGCGGACCAGCTCCAGCGCCTTGAGCGCGCCCATCACGATCGGTGGCGCGAGGGTGTTGGAGAACAGATATGGCCGGGAGCGCTGTCGCAGGAATTCCACAATCTCTTTGCGACCCGTCGTGTAGCCACCGGATGCGCCGCCCAGGGCCTTGCCCATCGTGCTTGTGAACACGTCGATGCGGTCCATCACGCCCTGGTCGTCCGCGCTGCCTTGTCCATTGGGGCCAAGGAAGCCCGTGGCGTGGGAGTCGTCTACCATCACCAGCGCGTCGTACTTGTCCGCAAGGTCGCATATCTCTTTTAGAGGTGCGATGTCGCCCTGCATACTGAATACGCCGTCCGTCGCGATCATCCGGAACCGAGCCCCGGTCGTAGCCTTGAGCTGCTCTTCCAGGTCGGCCATGTCGGAGTGCTTGTACCTCTTGCGGTCGGCTTTGCACAGCCTGATGCCGTCGATGATGCTCGCGTGGTTCAGCTCGTCACTGATGATCGCATCCTCGGCGCCCAAAAGCGTCTCAAATAGGCCAGTGTTGGCGTCGAAGCACGAGGTGTACAGGATCGTGTCCTCTGTGCCCATCCAGCCGGAAATTTCCTGCTCCAGGGTCTTGTGGATGTCCTGGGTCCCACAGATAAATCGGACCGACGCCATGCCGAACCCGTAGTCCTTGGTGCCCTGGCTCACTGCCTCTTCGATCTCTTTGCTATCGGCCAGCCCGAGATAGTTGTTGGCGCAAAAGTTGATCATGGGGCCCTCGGGCGTTTCCACCTGGGATCCCTGGGGCGACTTGATCAGCTTTTCGGCCTTGTACATCCCTGCGTCGCGGATACCCTGCAATTCGTCTTCTAGCCATGTCTTGATACTGGTGTAGGTCACGGACGGTGTCCCTCCTCGGGGTATTTTTTGGGGCTGCAATGTGGTCGTAGGTCGAGGTTATATTTTGTGCCTGCCGCTGTCAATGCTGTCGCGATTGACTGGCCCTCGACGCTACCAATATGATACGCGATACGGGACCGTTCGCCTATACGAGGAGTGCTCTATGGACCCAAGCGATGTTGCGAGCAAAGTCTACAACGAGGCGGTCGTCGTAGACGGTCTCAACGTGAGCAACTGGGAGAGCCCGGCTGTATTCGACAGCCTTTCCAAAGGCGGAGTCACCGCCATCAATGCCACGATCGCCGTCTGGGAGGGGTACGCCGAGGCGATGGACAATGTGGCGGCCTGGATTCACCGCTTCGGCGAGCGTCGGGCGAATCTCTCGCAGGTCACTGGAGTCCAGGACATTCTGGACGCCAAGCGCGACGGCAAGACTGGCGTCATCCTTGGATGGCAGAACGCCTCGCCCATCGAGAATGATCTGGACCGGCTGGACCTGTTCTACAGGCTAGGCGTCCGCGTAATCCAGCTCACCTACAACGAGCGCAATCTGCTCGGGAACGGCTGCTGGGAGCGCAACGATGATGGGCTCAGCCACTTTGGCGCTGATGCGGTCAGGGAGATGAACCGCCTGGGCATCCTGATCGATCTATCTCACGTCGGCGACCGTACCACTCTGGACGCCATCGAGCTGTCCGATCAGCCGGTCGCCTGCACACATGCCAACGCCCGTTCGTTCTTCGGCAATCAGCGTAACAAGACCGACGACGCGCTGCGTCTCATCGCTGAAAAGGGTGGAGTCATCGGCGCAACGTCGTGGCCGCCCTTCCTACGCAACGGGTGGGAGTCGACGCTGGAGGACTTTGCGGATGCCATCGAGGACATGGTGGAGCGAGTGGGCATCGATCACGTCGGCATCGGCTCCGATTACACGCAGGGGCAGACCAAGGAGTGGTTCGATGTCCTCATGTCACAGCAGGGCACGAAACTCCTGGACCGTCGCCATGAATACCCAGATGTGCCGGGCCACCCGGTAGGCCTGGAGACCCCCGACAAGATGCCCGCCATCGCCGACGCACTCGTAAGCCGGGGATTTGCGGCCGATGAGATCACCAAGATCCTAGGCGGTAACTGGCTGAGGCTGTTAACCCAGGTCTGGCGCTAGCAGGGAATTTACCGCAGCCCAGGCCATGTCACCCTGAGCGGATGCGGAAAGTCTGGGGTGGTGGAGTCGCTGATGGTCGGAGCGGTGCGTGTCCCCCGCTCGTCGGGGGCCTTCTTAGAGTGCCCTGCGGTGAATTCCCTAGTGAATCGCCGCTGCGATCGCCGCTGCACGCTCGTTCACCATCGTGCCGTTGTCGAACCGCTCGGGGCCGAAGTGCTTGATGAGCGATGGCGTCTTGCCGGTGGCAATCAGCTCAGCTGTGCTTTGCCCCGAGGCAGGTGCTGCCTTGAATCCCCATGTACCCCAGCCGCAGTTCAGGATGAACCCGTCCAGGCCGGGCGCCTTGCCAATGATCGGCGCATAGTCGGGAGTCATGTCGCACAGCCCCGCCCATTGCCGCATGATCTTTACTTCACGCAGGTCGGGTAACAGATCTAGCGTATCGGAGGCCAACTCCTCCAGCATGGTGAGCGTGGAACGCTGGCTGTAGGTCTGGTACTGGTCGACGGCTCCGCCTATGACCAGTTCGCCACGGTCGGTCTGGTAGACGTACACGTGGATGTCCGCCGACGACACGATCGTGTCCATGAATGGTTTCATCGGCTCTGTCACGCAGGCCTGAAGCGGATAGGTGACTATGGGAAGGTCGAGCCCTGCCATGGCCGAGATGTTCGAACTCCAGCCTGCCGTGGCGCTAACCACGGTATCGGCCATAATCGGTCCCGCCGTGGTTTCTACACCGGTTACGCGGCTGCCCTCGCGGGTGATCCCTGTTACCTCGGTGAATGGGTGAATCTCGACGCCCAACTTATCCGCGCCACGGGCATAGCCCCAGACCACCGCGTCATGCCGGACCACCCCGGCGCGCGGGTGATAGAGGGCCGCCATAATCGGCAGCGGCTTGCCTACGCGCAGGTCAATCGGGGGCACCATCTCTTTGATCTCGTCCGGCCCGATCAGCCGGCTGTCTACGCCGAGAAGCTTGTTGAATTCGACGCGGAGCCTGAGCCAGTAGACCGATGACTCCGTGTGACCGATGTCCAGCCGTCCCATCTGGTCGAATAGCAGATTGTACGACAGCTCTTGTCCGAGGCCCTCATAGAGTTTGTGGCTCTCACGGAAAAAGGGAATCGCCTCTGCAGTCAGGTAGTTTGAGCGGATGATGGCGGTGCTGCGAGCGCTGCCCCCGCCGCCGATGTAGCCCCGGTCCAGCACCGCAATATTGGTGATGCCCTTTTGGGCGAGATAGTAGGCCGTGGACAGCCCGTGAACGCCCGCGCCCACGATGACCACGTCATAACGATCCTTCAGGGGCGGTGTGCCCCACATCTTCGCTTTCCGAAAAAGCTGAGTCACCAACTGCTGTTTTTCCCCTCTGGAATTGATCCGGGAGCGATCATAGTTATATCTTCGCCAGGGCCTCTGTGCCTACAGGCGTCAGTCCTGCTGGCTCGCCTGCCTCTAGCACAGAGTCCCACATGTATTCGCCATAGTCTCGCCCGAAGTACAACTCGTACCCTGGGACTCCCCCGCGGTCCACCCGGAGCAGCGTTGCGCGGACCTCTGCGACCATGCCCTGGGCGCAACTGAGGTCCGGGAAAGCCATATCGGACGTGTCGATCTCCGTCAGCCCTGTCAGCACTGACTGCGCCGTCGGACCTACTATTGCGAGCCCGGCCAGCACCGACGTCATGTCCACCGTGTGGGAGCATGCCTCGCTTTTTTCAACCAGCCCTGCCAAGATGCTCGACCGACCCGCCGTCAGTAGCAGCGCGTCGTCGTCGGCCAGCCTGGCTATGACAACGTCTCCAGTTTCGTGGGTTATCTTGCCTACCGTGCCGATTGCTCCCGGTCCTGACTGGCCCAATGCCTGCAATATCTGGGAGTCGATCTCGCCCTGTAGTGCCAGTTTGCCTTTGGAGCTAATGTCGCATACTCCGGTAGCCGCCCGGAGCTGTTCAGTTTCTTTCTCGACCGTGGAGTAGCGTGCGGGTAGGAGCCACTTATTGGTTTCTACCAATGTCGCCCCGAGGCTGAGGTGTCTCGGTTGCATGGCGCTGAGGGCTACGGGATTCCATTTTTGCATTCTGCTATTCCCTCAACTTCGTGCCGTCGGGGTCGTAGACGGGTTCGAGCGTGACGTCTGCGTCATGGGTCTTGCCATCCACCAGAATCTGAATCGACTTGCCCTCTTCGGCCAGATCGACGGGGATCCAGGCTAGCCCGAATCCCTTGCCGATAGTCGGGCTAAGCCGCGAGCTGGTGACCTTGCCTATGGGGGCGAACCCTGCGACCACCGGACTGCCGTCGTGGGGAACAGCGCCATCCTGCATCACGAATCCCACCAGCCTGGTGCGGCCTGGATTCTCCGTTGCGGCAACCAGCGCACCGCGTCCGATGAAGTCCCGCTTCTCCAGTTTGACGACCCACTCCATGTGGGCGTCGATAGGATTGCTGAGGATATCGGTATCATGGTTGGTGATGATGTGCATTTTTTCGAGGCGCAGTATCCTCTGGGCCTCGGTGCCGAATGGCTTTATCCCAAACTCGGCACCTGCCTCCATCAGCGCGTTCCACATGTGCTCGCCGTACTCGGCAGGGAAGTGAAGCTCCCAGCCCGACTCGCCGACGAAACCTATGCGCAGCAGCGTCGTCGGCACCCCAGCGACCTCACCCTGCTTGGAACGCATGTAGCGAAAGCCCTTGACGGAGACATCGACATCCGTCAACTTGGCCAGTGTTTCCCTGGCCAACGGACCGGCGACGTTGATAGCGGCGAGGCCTGAGGTGATGTCCATTACGTGGGCGCACATGTCGGTGCCCGCCATCCACCACTTGAACCATCCCTCGATGGTCTCGACGCTGGCTGTTGAAGTCGTGACGAAGTAGTGGTCGTCGGCCAGCCTAGTGACCGTGCCGTCGTCCATAATCGTGCCGTTGTCGGAGCAGATAACACCGTAGCGAACTCGCCCGGGCCGCAGCGTGGAGAAGTGGTGGGTGTACAGCTTGTCCAGAAGGGCAGGGGCGTCGACGCCGCGCACATCCAGCTTCCCCAGGGTACTCACGTCAATGATTCCCACGCCTTGCCGGACGTTCGCGGCCTCCTCCTGTGGAGACCCATACATCTGCGGTCGGTGCCACACGTTGGAGTCGATCATCCGGGCGCCAAGCTCCCGGTGCAGTCGGTCCATGGATGTGTGCTTGATCGGCCTGTGGGACGGTCCTGCGAGCGCTCCTAGCGATACCGGTGTCATGGGTGGTCGGGATGTCGTGGCACCCGTCTCGTCCATGGACTTGCCGGTCTGGCCGGCGGTGATTTTGGCGAATGCCCTGTGGCACATCTTGCCCTGGCACGGCCCCTGGGTCACGGTGCTGTACCGCTTTAGCGTCTGTACATCGGCGAACCCCTCGTCGATGCCCTTTGCGATGTCTCTTGCCGTCACATCCTCGCAGAAACAGACGAACTGCTTGGCACCCTGAGCCATGTCGACCTGAGGCGAAACGGCTGTCGTTGTCGCCGATACTTCTTGAGATGCCTGGGCAACATTGGCTGACCCGTTGCCGCCGAGAGCTGCGAATGCCTCGACACCGGTCTGGCGACCCTGGGCAATGATTGCCGACAGGTCGTGGACGCCGTTGACCTCGCCGGCAGAGTGTAAACCTGCGGGCAACTCCATCGGGACAGTCTCGTCCAGGACTGCGTCGTATTTTGAGCCGGCACCCAACTGGTGCAGTAGCCCTGACGCCGGTTGGAAGCCGCCGCTCATGGCGATTACATCGCCGTCGAACTGACGCTCCTCCATCGTGATCTGCCCATCTTCGAGCCGCGTGACCACGGCCCCCACCGCCTTTTTGACCCCCTCTGCACGGGTCAGGGCGTGAGACGGCAGAATCAGTACCCCGTGGGCCTGAAGCTCCACCGCCGCCTCCAGGTCGGCCGGAAACTCCGGCCTGGCATCTGCCACCACCGCCACGCGGAGCCCCGCATGGAACATGTCGAGCGCCGCCTGGTAGCCCTGGTCACCGGTTGTCCCGACGATGGCTGTCGAGCCCGGACGCACACCGTAGAGGTGCATCAGCCGCTGCAGCCCTGTAGTCAGCATCACGCCGGGCAGGTCGTTGCGGTCGAACGTCAGCGGCGTCTCGATAGAGCCCGTAGCGACGACAATGCGTTTGGCCCGGAGCTTGACCGTCCGATTACCCGCGTCGATTCCCAGAAGATTGCCGTCGTAGAGTCCGAACGCGCTGGCATCGGAGAGCACGACTATATTTGCGGAGGATTCAACCTCCGCCCTCAGTCTGCCCGCCGCCTCATAACCCTTGGACTTGCCGATGCCGGGGAGGGCGTCGTGGGACGCGACATCATATCGCAGATGTCCCCCCAGGGATGGCTGGTCGTCGATCAACATCACTTGTGCCCCGGCCCCGGCTGCGGCCAGCGCCGCCGACATGCCCGCAGGCCCGCCGCCGACCACTGCCACGTCGGCATGAGCGTACTCGTGGCGAATGTGTCGTACCGGCTGGTCCTTATCAGGTACAGAGCCCAGGCCGGTCATGCGTCGGATGATTGGCTGGACCAACTTCCAGAACGCTTTAGGCGTGTGGAATGTCTTGTAGTAGAAGCCCACCGGCATTAGCCGGTCGAATCGGTCGATGATCGACATCGCATCATGCTCGACCGAGGGCCAGGCGTTCTGCTGCCTGACATCCATCCCCTCGACGACCCGCTCGGTGCATGCTCGGACGTTGGGGATACCGTCGACAGTCACCAGGCAGTTAGCGCACTGGCCGGAGACGCACAGGAGGCCGCGAGAGCGGTGGTACTTGAATGAACGGGAGAATATCCTCATCCCTGAGGCGTAGAGCGCTGAGCCGACCGTGTCGCCATGGTACGCATGTACAGGCCGACCGTTGATGTTGAGCGCCACCGTCTTGGCCCGGTTGGTTACCTGATATCCCTGCTCGGCAAGCCTGCCTCGGTCCGCTGGACTTGCCATCTAGGAGAGGGCCTCATGCGGCCACGATGTCTCGTGAACCTTATTGGTGGTGGTATCTCGCAGGGCTACGAACCATTTCCGGCAGCCCAGCTTGTGGTACCACCACTCGCGCTGGTCTCCCGCCACATTGCGGCGTACATAGAAGTACTTGGTCCATTCTAGAGTGGCGGCGTCTGGCTTAGGCCGGACCACTTGCTCCCCGCCGAACTGGAACTCGTAGACGTTGCGTTCCCCACAGTTGGGGCACCCGATTAGAAATGCCATTGCCAAACTCCCCAGGAATCGTGGAAACGAAGCTATTGCGCATCCAAGAACTCGTCAGGCGTTACCGTCGCTCGCCGGATCAAACTACGAAGGGTGCCTCGGGCTACTTCGCGGTGGTCCGGGACTGATAGAGTCGCCGGATGTCCAGGCTTTACCAGAACGATATGGCTGCCTCGTCTGCGGACAACATCCCAACCAAGAGCCTCGAACACCCCGACGACTTCACGGCCACTCAGGACCGGAAGTGGTCTCATTACACGGCAACTTCGACTTCGCGTGTTGTCACCGTCAGCGGCATTCCGAGCTCGGAACGTGCCGCCAGGCACTCTTTGATGGCGTCCTCTATGTTCCTGAGTGCGTCGTCCTCAGTCCTGCCCTGGCTTATGCAGCCGGGGATAGCCGGGCATTCGACCACATACACCCCGTCCTCGTCCCGGTCCATCGTTACCACAAATCTCATCGTTCACCTGCTTCCACTCCAGACTCAGTGCGAGAGGGCACGGCCCCTCCGCATTTCCATCTATTGTACGGAAGACCCTAGAACATCGTCAGGTATCGGTCGATTTCCCAGGCCGAGACCTGCTTGTGATACTCGTTCCACTCCGCCTCTTTCAGGGTCACGAATTCATCGTATATGACCCCGAGCGCACCTTGTATTACCTCATCATTGCGCAGCTCCGATAGCGCCTCAGCAAGGCTCTGCGGCAGCGTTCGGACTCCCCTCCGGGAGATCTCATCTTGGCCAAGCGAGTACATGTTGTTTCCCATGGTCGCCTTGCCGGGATCCAGCTTTCGCTTGACTCCATCCAACCCGGCTGCGACGTAGGCCGCCATCGCCAGGTATGGGTTGCACGCTGCCGATACCGTACGGTCCTCCAAATGGCCTGGGCCGGCGGTACGAATCATCTGTGTCCGGTTGTTATCGCCGTAGGAAATGAATGCCGGGGTCCATGTGAATCCCGACTGTGTCCCCGTCAACCCTGCGCCGACCTGCAGTCTCTTGTAGCAGTTGATAGTCGGCGATGTTATGGCTGATAGAGCTCGAGCATGGTCCATGACGCCGCCAATGAAGTGGTAGGCGAACTCCGACAGACCGAGCCCCTGCGGATCGTCATTGTCGAGGAACAGGTTGTCGCCGGTGTCTGCATTCTCGACGTGGTAGTGCAGGTGTCCGCCACTGCCGGTCTTGTCAGCGAATGGCTTCGCCATGTGAGTAGCGATGGCCCCGTACTTCTGGGCGTACTGGCTCGTCATCATCTTGAAGAACGTGTAGCGGTCCGCAGTAGTCAGAGCGTCGCTGAACACGAAATTGACCTCGTACTGGCCGTTGGCGTCCTCGTGGTCGGACTGGTAGACATCCCAGCCAACCCGGGCCATCCCGTCCATCAGGTCCTGAAGGTAGCCCATGACGTTGGAGATGCCCTTGAAGTCGTAGCAGGGCTTGCCCAGGTCATCGACCTTGTTGGGGTCCCAGACCTCGATCGAGCCGTCGTCGTTCTTCGTCACCAGGAAGTGCTCGGGTTCGATGCCGACGTGGAACGTATACCCGGCCTCACGCGCCTCTCCGAGCACACGCTTGAGGTTCTGGCGGGAACAGTACGGGTGGGGCTCGTTGTCGACGAACAGGTCGCTGGAGAAACTCGCGACACCCTCTCGCCAGGGCAGGGGGCTATAGGTATCCAGGTCTATACGGGCCATCATGTCGTGGGAGTGAGGCCCCTGACCGAGGCCTGGTACTGCGGCGCCAGCGAAGCCCGCGCCGGTGTCGATCACGTCGTCCATGTGGGACACGGGCACCATCTTGGCCTTGGCAGATCCGTGGATGTCCACGAACTGCGTCAGCAGATACTCGATTCCGTCCTCTTGCATTCGACGGCGGACATCTTCCCTGGTGGCCATGTGGTGGGCTCCTGTGGCTGCCCCGTGGTGGGGCAAAGTCATCAAAAGGGGGGCTGCTGTGCTTTTTCGAATATCCGATTAATCTGGGGCCAGCTACTATCCGAACACCCTCTTGCAGTTGGAGTGGCTACTCGCCAAATACTTTATTGGTGCCTACCAGGGGCACTCGGGCCATGGCGGACGCCTCGATCGTAAGTGCGGCCAGATCCTCGGGCTCGAGGCTATGCACGTCGCCCTTGCCCAACGACCTGGTCAGCAGCGCCATCTCCATCGTCATCGAGTTAATAAAATTCGCCACTCGCTCGGCCCCCTCGTCAGGGTCGAGGCGCTTGGAGAGCTCTGGGTCCTGAGTCGCAATCCCGACAGGGCACTTGCCTGTCTGGCAGTGGTGGCAGTTCCCGGCGGGCACGCCGACTTCGGCCTCGAAGTCTGCCTCCGGTATATCCTTGTTGCAGTTGAGCGCTATCAGCGATGCAAGGCCAATCGCCACCGCATCGGCTCCGAGAGCCAGCGCCTTCGCTGCGTCCGCGCCGCTGCGGATGCCGCCCGAGATGATGAGGCTGACCTTGCCGTCCAGCCCCAGTTCACGCAGTGCCTCTCGCGCCATCACAATGGCTGGCACCGTCGGGATGCCGCTGTGGTCCAGCAGCACCTCCGCAGACGCGCCAGTCCCTGCCACCATGCTGTCGATCACGATCGCGTCAGCCCCGGCCTTCGCCGCGAGCTTCACATCGTCCGCCACTCGGCAAGCGCCGAGCTTGATGTGGATGGGCACTTGGTGGCCGGTTGCCTCCCGGAGTTGGTCTATCTTCATTGCCAGGTCGTCGGGCCCGAGCCAGTCCGGGTGTCGGGCAGGGGAGCGCTGGTCGATGCCTGCAGGCAGGTCCCGCATCTCGGCGATCTCGTCCCGAACCTTTACGCCCATGAGCATGCCGCCGGTACCGGGCTTGGCGCCCTGCCCAACGACGATCTCCACGGCCTGGGCCTGCACCAGGTGGTTCGGGTCGAAGCCATAGCGGCTGGGAAGAACCTGGTAGATAAGATTGTCCGCCGCGTCCCGCTCAGCCTGCAGCATGCCACCGTCGCCGGTGCAGCTCGCCGTCCCCGCAAGGGCCGCTCCCTTGCCCAGGGCGGTCTTAGCGTTGGCCGAGAGGGCGCCGTAGCTCATACCGGAGATGTACACGGGTGTGTCGAGCACGAGGGGCTGTTCGGCGTACCGTGCCCCGATAGTCGTGACTGTGTTGCACTGCTCCTTGTACCCCTCCAAGGGGAACCGAGTCAGTCCAGTGGAGAGAAAAGTCAGGTCGTCGAAGTGAGTGACCTTCTGGAAGGTGCTGAATCCTCGGATCCTGTACCGCCCGAGCTCTGCTTTGGCGTGGATGTCGTCGATCACCCAAGGGGTCATGATCTGGCTGCTGGGATATACCATTAGACCACCACCTTTTCGAGGCGCTCAAGCGAGTCGTAGTGGTAGAGTCGCTTCGCCGAAACAATCTTAGTGAATCGCGGTTTTTCGGATATGCCGTTTTCTTCGAGATGGCCCCACACTGATATCAGCTCGTCCTCGGTGATCTCCTCGACCTTGGCGTCGTTGCCTAGGGAGCCGTAGGAGCCGCCGACGTAGATGGTTCCCTCGTACATGGAGTCACCAACCGCGTCCCCGACATCGCCGCACACGATAATTCGGCCCTTCTGAATCATGAACCCCGCGAGGAATCCGGCGTCGCCTCTAATTAGCAGCGTGCCGCCCTTCATCGAGATCCCGGCGCGGGCCCCGGCGCTGCCGCCGATGTACACCTCGCCGCCTCGCATGCTGGCGGCCACGGAGGCCCCCGCACTACGCGACAGTGAGATTCGACCACTCATCAGGTTTTCGCCGAGGGCCCATCCTGCGTTGCCGTTGATGGTCACCTCGGGTCCGTCGAGGAGGCTCGCCGAGTAGTACCCGACGCTGCCTTCGATCGTGATCTTGCAGGAGGTCAGAATGCCAACGGCGATGTTGTGTTGGGCCCGTGGATTGATAACCGTGACCTCGGAGCCGGCCTCGGCCAGCTCCTTTAGGCGCGTATTCAGCTCGCGTGTCGTCATCTCCGCTGCGTCTAAACTGACCACGTCTTGACCTCGTTCTCCTGGGGTTCGACGCGATCGATCTCATCTGAGAATACGCTGCGGAGTGCGACCTCTTCGGAGGCCAGGGCTACCACATCGTCTGTCTCCATCAAGACCAGGGGTTTTGCGGACCAACGGTCCTTGGCGTACCCCATCCCGTTCTGAGTCGAGACAAGGTAGGTGAACGTGCCGTCCAGGTCAGAAAGGGAAGCGTGGAGTGCGGAGTCGAGGGTATCCCCGCCTGCTAGTTTGTCGGCGAGGTATACGGCGATCAGTTCGGAGTCGTTGTGGGTCTGGAAATGATGACCGGAGTCTTCATATTTCCGCTTCATGCTGTGATAGTTGGTGAGTTGCCCGTTGTGGACGACGGTGACATCGGGGAACGGGTAGGCCCAGAAGGGGTGGGCATGGCCGATGTCTACGATGCTCTCGGTGGCCATCCGGACGTGGCCGATTCCATGGGTTCCCATGATTCCGCTGACAGAGTGTGTCCGGTCCATCTCGGTGGCGGTACCCACGTCCTTGACCGTCTCGGATGAGCGACCGATGCTGTGGATTGCCACGCCATCGGTGTCGAGCAGGGCCTCGGCCAGGGCAGCGACCTCGCCTTCGTAATTGACGGTGAGGCGCAGGAATCCGCCCCACGCCTGGCTCGTGCCCACGACGCCGCCCCTGCGTCCGATTGCTTCGGATACGCGAGCCAGCACACCTTCCTCGTTATCCTCGCCGTCCGTCCAAATGCGCAGGATAAGGTCTTCCGCGAAGGCCTCCCCGGCCACAGTGAATCCGGTGGAATCCGTGCCGCGGTGGGCAAGAGAGTCCAGCATTTTGACCAGGTCTCGACCGATGGGAGCGAGGCCATTCGCCTTGCTCTTCTTATGCATTATTCCGCTAATGCCACACACTCGGTCTGGTCCTCCATTGAGCGTGGATGCTAGCCAAGCCGATCTGCTTGCACCCCTCTTTTCGCGCCACAAATATAGCACCAGCTACCACGAGTAGCAAGGTTCTTGTACCGTGCGCTTGAAGGGGCGTCGATGGTCGCCGCAGGACCGTTCTGTGTCGACGACACAAACCATTGTAATTGGCTGAGATTCTACATAAATGTTGATAATCACAAAAAAGGTTATATACAATAAAGCAATGACACCAGTGCAGCCGAGTAGCTATATGTTCGTTTCTCAGAGCCTTCTCCAGATTCGCGACGCTCTGTCCATGTCGCAGTCAGACATGGCCTCAGCACTGGGGGTACCGATCAACACCCTGTCGCGATGGGAGATCGGCGCCACCTCGCCAAGCGCTAACTCTCTGGCGGCTGTTCACTCCCTCGCCGTCGACGCGGGGATCACCCCGGAGTTCTTCAGACGGCGGCCCCAGGAGCTCCCGGTAGGACGGTCTCGATCTCGCCTGGTAGTGGCCTGGGACCTGCAAGGCGCACTGGTATCGGCGGAGGATATTCCGTTCCAATGGGGCCTAACGTGGGACTATCTAAAGGTCCGATTTCCGGAGGCTGCTGCGTCGTCACTCATGCGTGTCTTTACCGTCCCGGGGCAGGGACAAGAACAACAACAATTGGAGTCGCTTGGGTTTGGCGTGTGGCGTCACTCTGGCCAAGACGTTGCGGATGACATCGGCGCACAGTGCCGCAGTGATTGCGAAGAAGAGCCGGAGAGCACGGTACTGGTTCTCGTGTCGGGTGACGGTCGTCTCGCCGATCTCGTCAGGAGCATTTCGGCGGACGGAGTGGAGGTTCTGGTCTGGGCCCCTGTTGATGCTGATACCGAACTTGTCGAGTCAGTGGACGCCGATCACCTGGTGCGATGGAGTGAGCCCTACGTCGTCGGATCATTCCTGTTGCTGGTCGATAATCTGTCCGGCAGGCCAACTACCAGGGCGCGGTTCAGCGCCGAATGCCGCAAGCTCGTCCGCGACAACCCTTACGTCGATCCTATAGCAATCGGCTTCCGAAAACGAAACCCCTATGGGGCACTGTTGGACTGGATGGTCGAGCACGGCTTCGTCGAACTACGCACCGATCGCACCAACCCCAGCTCCATCACCATCGCCCGCCACGGCTGATCAGGTTTCGTTGTCCTCCTGCTCTGCTCCAAGAGCGGTGGTGCGGGACTGCGGTTCGCTGGTTCACTACGAGCGAGGTTCAAATTTGCCGCTCACCCTGAGCCTGTCGAAGGGCCATTTGCCCGATCAGGCACTCTGCCCGGGCCATTACCCATACCGTGGATGCCAGCCGCCGGCCCATGTGGTGATCGTGCGGGGCGTCACACGCAGTAGGTAGCGCGGCTTATTGATCGTCCCTGCGAGATACTCCAGTCCGCCCTCGCCACCATACCGGAACGCCATCTCCCTGGCGATCTCCAGGAATCTGCCCGCCATCGGCACCGGCCCCTCCTCGATCTCCGCGTCGCCCTCGATCAGCACCCGCGCGTGGCCGGAATCCCCGTCGTCGGCGCAGGAGATTGCCACCCGAGACTCGCGCCTGACGTCATCGACGAATCGCGAGCGCTCTCGCGGGATGATGTACATCGCCTCGCCATCCCAGTGCTGCCACACCGGCACGATGTACGGCGCACCATCTTCCCGCACCGTCGCCAGCCGCGCAATCACCGGCGTAGCCAGAAGCTCGTCCACCTGTTTCGACGTGAGTCCGGGCATGTCTTCGCTGGCCTCCTCAGACGCACTGCAGCTTGGATTCAGAATAAGATGTGCAGAGGGGCGCAACCCAATGCCGGAATATCACAGTGTCCACCACGTATTCGCCCCCAAAGTGTCCCTAAATCAGCAAAAGTAGTCACGTGGACGGGGTGTGCAGAGGGGCACAGCCCCTTTGCCGGGTGTGAGGGTGTCCCTCACAATAACTATTCTTTTTCGTTTGGGTGGAGGAGGACTACCGAGTTACTGCAAGTCGCTAGGAAAGCTCCAACCGCTGGGCACCGACCGCTCTACCATCCATATCAAAGTCTCCCGCAGCACCGACGTTCCGGAATCCCAACGACTCCAGGAGGGCCAGCTTCTCCTCGTCCTCCACCGAGACCGCAGACCAAACCCGGACACCACGACCGGCACCCCAACTGGCTGCGGCCTCGATCAGGCCAGCCCGTGAGTCGGCAAATGCGCCGTGGCTAAAACCGTCCACCCGGCAGCCGCCCTCATCGTCCAGTTTTGCCGTCGACAGGCCCACTACACGCCCGCCACCCGAGTGGGCAGAAAACCACGCACCGCCGCCGTCCGCTTCCAGCGCTTCGTATCGCGGGTAGAGGCTCATGCAGCCGCTGACAACGGCGTAGCGGCTCGAATACAGGGACACATTCGCGTCGAGCACCTGCCAGTCGTGAGGGGTTACGATCAAGGGGATAATGGGCACGCGGTCCGTCGGACCGCCCGGAACAATGGTTATTGGAGTCGGCTCGCGGAACAGGTCCACAAGGAACGACTCTGGCGAGTCACCACCTGGGATATTGGCCCAGACGATGGTCGACGGCAGCTTGCGCCAGCCGAGCCGGTGGTAGATCCTCGCTGCGGCCTCGTTCCCTGTACCAAGGAACAGCGCCTGTCCGCCCACCGAGGCAAAGTCCTCAACGGCCTTGCTGCACAGCGCTGTCGCGATGCCTTGCCCTCGGAGCTCCGGGAGGGTCGCCACCTCGCCGAACCCGCCGATGGACGGCACAGACAGGGAGTGGGTGGTCATGCACGACCCGCCAACCCGCCCGTCCCGCTTGGCCACATAGAGGTAGTAATCGTTGTTGCCAGCGTCCTCGCCCAGCAACGCGCCAGGATCGAGGTCCGGAATATCGCCGAATGTATCAGTCCAGAATCCCAGTAGCTCTTGCGCCAGAGCTGGCTCGATCGGTACCTCGACCCTCATGTCATCACCTCACTAATCTGAATCTCGGACCTTGCCTAACCGCCGCGACGGAGTACCTTGCCCGGCCTTGCGTTGGTGTGCTTGCCGTTCAGGATGACTGGCTCGCCAGCGACCAGCACATGTGGGATGCCCACCGGGTACTGGTGCGGCTGCTCGAACGTCGCCTGGTCGATTACCGTGTCCGGGTCAAACACCACTATGTCTGCGACCAGGCCCTCGGCGATCCTGCCGCGATCTGATAGCGAGAGCCTCTGGGCGGGGAAACCTGCCATCTTGTAGATAGCCGTCTCTAGTGACATCACAGAGGGCTGCTCGCGGACGTAGCGCCCCAGAATGCGTGGATATGTTCCATAGAACCTGGGGTGCGGCTCGAACTCCGAGTAGAGTCCGTCCGGCGAAACGGCATTCCCGTCCGAGCCGATCATTGCCTGGGGGTGACCCAGGAAGTAGCGCACGTCCTCCTCCACTCGGTTGTGGACCACCGCCATCACAGCGTCGCGCTCCTCTTCGACCAGCTGCAGCGCCGCCTCCGACGGGTCGACGCCTCTGTCCTTGCCGATCTGCTCTATGGAGCGGCCTATGAGGCCCATGTTCGCCTCCGAATTGACGTTCGAAATGACCCACTTGTCCCACAGAGGCGGCTCCCCGCCGGCGCGACCGATGGTCATCTCCTCGCGGGCCTTTTCGCGCAGGGCAGGGTCTTTTAGTCGCCCCATGTAGGCGTCGAGCCCGCCCTCCTGGAACCACAGCGGAATGGTCTGGTTGATCCCGGCTCCCGCAGCGGTGTAGGGGTAGACGTCGTAGGTCATGTCCAACCCGTCCGCTCGGGCCTTTTCGATAACGGCGACCTTCTTTTCAGGGTTGCCGTAGAAGAACCGTTCGGTCGTTGCCATGTGGGAGAATTGCACGGGCACGCCGCCACGATGCCCGATCTCCGCCGCCTCCTCGATGCACTTGATGTGCCAGCCCGGCATGACCCGCGCGTGGGTGACGTAGAATGCGCCCGGATAGTGTGAGATGGCCTGGCACAGTGCCGCGATCTCTTCTGTATTCGAATAGCTGGATGGCGTCAGCGACAGGCCCGTCGACAGGCTGAAGGCCCCCTGCTCCACTGACTCGGCCAATAGCCGCTGCATCTCCTTCAGCTCGTCCGGGTTGGCCGGCCGGTTCTCTGTTGCGCCGACGGCGATCCGGAGCGCCGCGTTGCCCACCTGAGCAGCGACGTTGATGCTGACGCCGTTGGTCTCGATCACAGTCGCCCATTCGTCCATTGTCGACCAGGTCCATTCGGCGTTGGAGATCAGCACGCCTCCCATGTCGGCGCGCAGCTTCTTCACTCCGGCTGGTCCGGCAGGGAACGGCGAGTAGGCGCAGTTCCCTGTGACCTCAGTCGTCACCCCCTGGTACGCCTTGCTCTCGCCACCAGGATCGTCGATCAGCGTCACGTCGCTGTGAGAGTGCATGTCGATGAACCCCGGCGATACCACGTGGCCCTCGGCGTCTATCTTGCGCGCGGCCTCGGCGTCACCCAGATTGCCAATGGCTGATATCTTGCCACCGGATATCCCGACGTCGGCCTTGTACCTTGGATCGCCGGTGCCGTCCACGACCGTCCCGTTTGTGATCAGTATGTCGAATGCCATTTCAGCTCCTGCCTAGGTTTATTTTGTCCTGATCGACCATCTCAACACCCCGCCCCAAGAGAAAAGAAAAAAATAGAGAGTTTTCTGAGGGACACCCTCAGGCTCCCGGCATAGGGGCTGTGCCCCTCTGCACACCCGATCTCCGATTCTCCCCTCCAACCCCAGGGAGATGACCGAGGTGAGAGGTCATCCTCCCTGAGCGAAAAGATGAGTCTATCTCGAATTGTCGGCTTCTGGCACGGGGATGGACTTCATCTGCGTATCCACTGATTCATTGGGGTGCCACCAGCCCCGCCTCCTTGGCGTGCGCAGCACCTAGAGACCTACCTTCGAGAAGAACTCCGCCACGCCCTTGACCCCTGGATCGACGCGGAACAGGGCGCCGGCGTGTTCGCCGTTGGTCGACTTGTCGTTGCCCATTGCCGTCGTGGCGTATAGATCGCTGTAGTCGTCGCCGCCGAAGATTGCGCTGGACACGGCCCCGGTGGGATATGTGATGCGCCGATCCTCGACGCCGTCGGGGCTATAGCGTGTCACGCATGCGCCGCCCCATCGTGCCGACCAGACGTAGCCCTCGGCGTCCACCGTCATTCCGTCCGGTCCGCCCTCCTCATCCGAAGAGTCCACGAAGACCTGCCTGTTCGATAGCGCACCCGATTCAACAGCGTAGTCGAAGCGGTAGATCGTCTTGGGGATCGTGTCCGTGAAATACATCTGTTTGCGGTCTGGTGTGAGCCCCATGCCGTTGGAGATACCCAGATCATGGAGCACCGGCTTGATGCTCGCGTCGGTGTCCAGCAGGTAGAGGGTCCCGAGGAGTTCGGCCCCGCGCTCCGGGTCCATGGGCATCGTTCCGCAAAATACGCGGCCGCGGGGATCGGCGAAGACGTCGTTGAATCGGTTCTCTTCTTCACCGGGCAGTGCGTCGATGATGTAGTCCAGGTCGCCGTCGCGCCATACCGCGATTGCGCCCTTCTCCATGAACAGCAGCAGGCTGCCGTTTGCCTGGATTGTGAACCCCCCTACCACGGGGCCGTCGTAGAACTGCTCGTGGCGCCCGGTAGCAGGGTCGTACCGGAACATCTTGCCCTGGGGGATGTCTCCCCAATACAGTCGCTTCTCAAGAGGGTGCCAGAGGGGTCCCTCTCCGACCTCACACGCGTAGTCCGCTATCGGCTCCGGTCCCATGGCAAATGCCTCCGTCCGGTGTGGCCTCGTGACCGCCGTCTTGCAGGCGGTTTCAGGCGTGGACGCGAGTGTAGCAGCGCCGCATCGACCGGTCAACGCACTGACTCCGTCTAAATATTCCGCCTATCAACAGGGATGTGCAGAGGGGCGCCGCCTCTTTGCCGGGTGCGTGAGGCTGTCCCTCACATACACAAACATAAATTTTCTGTTTTCTTTCGAGAAAAAGAGCGGGCGAGGTGGCGAGAAACAATCCAATTCGGACTTGCGACCGGGCACACGCGCGACTAATATAGACCCCCATGACCCTGTTCCAAGAAAACGCCTCAACCCCACGGGCCATCCCGGCGTCCGTCACTCTGCCTCAGGCCATCAGGCCGATGCTCGCACGCCTGGCCAGAGGACCCTTCGACTCGCCCGATCACATCTTCGAGTTGAAGTGGGACGGTATCCGTGCACTGCTTTTCATTGAGAACGGCCGCGTGCGGATCCAGGGACGTGACCTCCAGGATCTGACCGATCTGTTCCCTGAACTGGCCAACGCCTCGAAGTATGTGCGGGCCGACAACACGATCTTTGATGGCGAGTTGGTCTGTTTCGACGACGACGGCCATCCCAGCTTCGAACAGTTGCAACGGCGCATGCGGCGCAGAGCGAGTGGCAAAGTCGTCCGCACCCCCGCCGTTCACTTCGTGGCCTTCGACGTTCTTTACATTCGTGGCAAGCCTGTGATGGATGAGCCCCTAGATTTCCGCAAGCTGCTCCTGGAGAACATCCTGGAGCCAGGCAACACGATCCAGCCTTCCGAGTACATTGAGGGCGACGGCATCGCTCTCTATGACGCAACGGGTAAACATGGCCTGGAAGGGATCATGGCGAAGGAGAAGTCCAGCGCCTACTACCCCGGCAAACGGAGCCCCAGCTGGCACAAAATCAAGCGGGTGCGTGAGTGTGACTTCGTCGTAGGTGGCTATACCTTCGACGGTAAGCGTCGGGAGCCGTTCGCCTCCCTCCTACTGGGGCTGTACGATGGCAACCAGCGCCTATCCTATGTGGGCAAGGTTGAGACGGGCTTCACCCCGGCCGAGGCAAAGAGAATCTATGGCGAGCTGGAGCCCCTGGTTACCCCCGAGTCTCCCTTCGAAACCATTCCCCATATACCCAGGTTCATGTACTGGTGCCGCCCCGAGATGGTGGCCAGGGTTAGCTATGGCGAGTTCTCTTATGACGGACAGATGCGGTTCCCGGTATATATGCACAGCAGGCACGACGCGCCACCGGCTGACTGCAAGCTCGAGGATGCCCCCGGCTGGCCTAGCATCCTGCCCGTCGGCTGACCTGGTTTCCGCCTAACCACTACCAACGCGACCATTCGCATCCTCTCAGGGCGACATGTACCGTACGCCCCTACGAGCCTCGCATCCACTCCTCGGCCAGTCGCGGATACTCGGCGCTCATTCCTCGTAGCGTGTCATCCTCAAGGTACTTGAAGGTGCCAGTTGCATCCGCTGCGATGTCTCCGTCAGGCAGCAGCACCTTACCGGTGGCCTCGACGAACCCTCGCATCTCTCGCACGCGCTCGGCGACCGCTGTCACCTCATCCCCGACCATCACCGGCCTGCGGAAGCGCAGCTCCATCCGGGCCGTCATCGCCCACCGCCCGTTGAGCAGCGGTACTCGGCTCATCACCTCGTCTAGCAGGGCGCTGATCACACCGCCGTGCACTTGGCCGGGGAATCCCTGGTGCTCCTCCCTGCCAAGGAACGTCGTGGTGACGGTGTCCCCGACCTGCAGGAACATCAGGTGCAGCCCCGCAGCGTTGCGCGGTCCGCACGCGAAGCACAGGCCATAGTCCGTGTCGTCGTTTAGCGAGAGGCGTGGCTTGTCCATGTTGTGATCACTCTCCAAAGGTGTCTGATAGGCCGAGGTGCGATACGCCAGGTGCCGACTAGCCGGACTCCAACAGCTCTTTGAGCGCCCTGAGGTCGTCTCCGAACTGCTTATTCACGAGGCCTGAAATGATGGTCTCGCCCAGACCGAGAACGCCAGTTGCCTCTCCGGTTGCTTGGTAGGTCAGTTCCGTGCCGCCGTCGGTGGCCACCACGGCTATTGACCCTGAAATCGGCAGCGGACCTGAAAGGCTCTTGAAGGCGAACTGCGCGTTGGGCTCGAATACGGTGGTTTCCAACACCATCTCGATCTTCTGTCCCATGACCCTTCGAACTATGCGGATCCGAGTTCCAACCTTGATTGGTCCGGACGGTGACTGGTCTGATAGCTCAACACCCGACTGCCACTGGGGGTTGTTGGCGGGGTCGGACACGAAGTCCCAAACCTCTTCCAGAGGCCGGGCGATGGTTACGGTGTGGTCAATTTCGATCATGGGTATGTGTCCAACATCTCATTGGCTGAGACGGGTGGGCGACACAGCGGTGCCCCGCCCCGGCACTTGCCAGGGCGGGCATTGATCCTCAACGCTTGTATTCCCCAGTTCCGCGGCTGCTACGCCTTGGCGTGGGACTCTGTTCCGGGGCCACAGTACTTGAGTTCGACATCTGCCGTCTCCAGCACCGTCTCGCCGTCGACCTGCTTGTAGATGATGTTCTTCATCCACTTCTCGTCATCGGTGTTGGGGAAGTCGTACCTGAAAAACGCGCCTCGGCTCTCTTCTCTTTCGATGCCGCCGCGAAGCATCAGCTCCGACGATACCAGCATATTGGGTATTTCGAGTGCCTCTGCCCACTCAAATCCATCCTTCGGACTGGATTTGAATGTTGAATCCTTGGCGCGCTGGCGCTCCATCTCCCCGATCTCCAGGATCTGGCTCAACCCGGCGCTGAGGGTCTCCTCATCCTTGATTACCCAGGCGCTGGCGGTCATGATGTCCTTGATCTGAGCCTTCAACTCGCTCGGCTTCACACCCGCCAGATTCTCCGCCAGACCCGTGGCCCTCTGGAAGCTGGCCTCGACGGCTGCGTCGTCCAGCGTTACTTCACCTGCATCCTTTGCACCCTGTGAGGCGTAGAGCCCGGCTCGTCGTCCAAACACAACCGTGATCATGGATGTGAAACCCTGGGGGCGGGCATGGCCGTAGACCCCACCAGCCACCGCGCCTGTGGCATAGAGCCCCGGTAGGGTGGTCTTGCATTGTGTGTTGATGCGGATGCCGCCCGTGGCGGTATGGGCCAGCGGACCCGTTTCGAATGGCCGAGCTGCCAGATCGATGCTCTCGGCCTTGAAGCCCGGATACGGGCTGCCGGACTCCTTCAGGCTCTTGGACAATTCCTCCCGACGCGCGGCCCCGCGCTTGTCGCCGGTTAGGTTGGTCATGTCGATCAGGATGGTTCCGTGTTCTGTCCCACGGCCTTCCTTCAATTCCATACCCACTGCAAAGGTCAGAGCCTCCTTCGTCTGCACATGTGGGTTGTTAACACCGTACTTCTCCAGGAACTTCTCGCCCTTTGCGTTGAGAAAAACAGACCCCGGCGGGTAGCCGACCGACGTAGGCACGAACTGCGTGTTCTCCATGTCCATCAGCTCGGCGCCGGCCCTGAACGCGGCTGCCTGGCCGTCCCCCGTCTCCTGTTCGGCGACCGTCGTCAGCGAGTAGACCTGGCTGTAGCTACCTGTGGCCAATATCGTAGCGCTGGCCTTGATGACCACGAACTCGTTGCTGTTGCAGTCGATGGCGGTCGCGCCGACCACGCGTCCATCGTTGGTCAGAAGATCGACCAACACCACGTCGTTCATGACGCGGATCTTCCTGGCTTCCATCTGCTCCATGAGCACGTCCATCATGGCCATCCCAGGAGGGGCGCCGTAGTCGTGGTGACTGGGCTTGGCAGGCTTGAAATATAGGTTCCGGGCGAATGAATGCGCTGCGTCCTCGTCGACAGTAATGCTACCGTCCTCGTCGCGCTCGAATTCGATGCCCCATTCAGCCAGCTCCCGAACCCTGTCGGGCGCCTCCTCCGCCAAGACCTTCGCCAGATCCTGGTTTCCAAGGTACCCACCGTGCTCCAGCAGGTCCTCCATCGCCGAGAAAGTCGTGTCGTTGGGGTCGCCCCACTCTCCTACTGCGGCGCTCGTCCCGACGTTGAGGGTGCACCCGCTGTTGCCGAGCTCACCCTTAACGATCATCAGTACATCGGCGCCCTGGTCGTGAGCCTCGATCGCCGCCCTGCACCCGGAACCGCCTCCGCCAATAATAAGGACACCAGCCTCGATTGTTTTGTGCATGGTGGAACTCATCCTCCAGGGTATTTTTAGTAAGGGGCCGGTCGGCGGGCACACTCTATAATATGCGTCGAAGGCAGTCAATGGACCGCTTCCAGGACGGTCCTACGCCAGAGATGCCGCATTCACAGCGACCTTGCGGAACGCCTCGATGTACTGGTCGAGCAGCTCCTGTGTGGGCCTTGGCAGAAGTGGCAGGTCTATGCGGTCCTTCGGTGTGTCGTCGGTGACCGGTAGCTGCCCCTCGCCGTACTCGACATTCCGCACCGATTCGGCGTTTGCCGGGTGCTCGAAGGCCCAGTGTTTTCGCTCGGTGAACACGGGCTGCACATGCAGTCCCCCGCGGTGGCGCATCGACGTGCCCCCCTCAACCTGGGCCCCCTCCGCCTTGAGTGCCTCTACGAATCGGTCCACCGGCAGGCCCCCGAGCTGGCTCGGCTCGTAAAGCATGAAACCCGGTAGGTAGTGGACCGCGTCGACGTGGTCGGGGATCTCCGGCGAGACGACTCCGGGCACCTCGGCAAGCTGCTCTCGCAGGTATCGGATCCCCGCATTGCGTGCCTCATTGCGATCGTCCAGCTGGTCAAGCGACGCCTCGCCGAGCGCGGCGTTCAGAGGACTGATGCGGTACTTGAACCCGAACCCGGTGTGCTGGAGTTTCCTGTCCTCCTCATCGTCAACGCCCTTGATCCGCTCGTAGTGGCCGAGCAACACGGCCCGGTCCAGGTACTTACGCTCGTTAGTAACGAACAGGCCGCCCTCGCCTGCGGGCATGAGCTTGCTGGTCTGCATCGAGAACCCGGCCACGTCTCCGAACGAGCCTATCTTCCGTCCACGGTAGGTCGCTCCATGTGCATGGGAGGCATCCTCAATCAGCTTGAGCCCGTGCCTGGACGCCAGGTCGACGAACGCGTCCATATCACACGGCATGCCGCCTCGGTGGCACACTACTATGGCCTTCGTGCGTGAAGTGATCCTGCGCTCGGCATCCTCCGGGTCCAGGTTCAGGAAGACCGGATCCACGTCGCCGAACACAGGTATCGCCCCGACGCTAAGGACGGGCATCGCCGTAGCCCAGAACGTGGTTGCAGGACAGATCACTTCGTCGCCAGGGCCGAGCCCAAGCGCGAAGGCGCACGCGTGAAGCGCCGAAGTGCCGTTGTTGTGGGCGAGTGCGTAGCGCACACCGATGTATGCAGCCCACTGCTCCTCGAGTCTGATCGCCGTTTCGTTGTCCGACCACCCGCCGCTACTGGTCACATCGGCGACGGCGTCCATCTCCTGCTGCCCGACAATGGGCCAGCGGGACGCCTCGGTTTGGTCGACGGTGATCGCCGGAGAGCCGCCATGCAGCGCCAGTCTATCGATGGTCATTAGGTCAGTCTCCCATTGAATGTCACTCGCCGCGAAGCACAGCGTCGATGAATGAGTAGGCCGATTCTCTCACGCTCGCGGGAAAATCGTGGCCCGTGTCAGGGTAGGTGGCGACGAGTCGGTCTCCGGCGCCTTGCGCCTGGTACGCGGGCATCGCCGATTCGACGCAATCCCTCACCCCTGAAACTTCGAAGTTGTTGTCGTGAAGGGGTGCATTGACGAATAAGGCCCTGGGAGCGAGCGCGGCGACCACATCGGAAAAGTCCCAGGGCATGAGGGCCGGGTCGTTGCCATACCTCTCGGCGACTCGCGGCATGTAGTACTTGCTGCTCCACGTCACGAGATCGCCACCCATGTATTTCGAAAATGCGTTGAATCCGCAGCTGGAAACCATGACCTGCAGCCGCTCGTCAAACGCCGCCACAAACAATGTGTTGTGCCCGCCCAGCGAGTGGCCAATGCAACCAATGCGATCGCCGTCTACCTCTGGCAGTTCTTCCAGCAAATCGACCGCACGCATGTGGTTCCAGATCCCTTTCATCGAGGCGCTGGCATAACCATGTGTGTACGGGTCGAACTCGTTGTCACCGAAGCCCGGGTAGTCCGGTATCAGTGTTACGTAGTCTCGTTTGGCCAGTTCTAGACCGTAGTGCAGGTCAGGTTTGCCTCCGAGTCCCGCTGGCTCATTCTTGCCAATCGCGGTCGTCTGGTGAAGGCATAGCATCGCGGGTGCGGGGTTTACGAGCCCTTCCGGGATCAGCAGGTATGCTGGTACGCGGTCGCCTTGCTCGGCCAGGTAGCTGATTCTTCGGCGCTCGATGCCATCTACCCTGACCGTTTGAAGCACCTCAACGTCGAGGGATTCGAGATCGCTCCGGTCGGGCAGTGGCCCCATCACCAGTTGCATCGATTCCAGGGTCTGTGCCCGCCGATCTTGCCACTGCGTCAGGTCCCATGCCTCCATTTGCTCCCCACCAACAGCCACTACAGAGTCATCGCCCCGCCGCGCTTCACGATTTGACCGGCCTTCACAACGGTATCCACGTCGTGCAACGTCTTGATATCTGCCGACGGGTCGCCATTAACGATGATCGCATCGGCTCTCTTGCCGGGCTCAAGGGTGCCGGTCTCGTCCAGGACTCCCAGGCACTCTGCCGAGGTGGAGGTTGCGCATACAATCGCCTCCATCGGCGACATCCCGACCCTCTCTACCATGAGTTGCGGTATCCAGGCGAAGTCGTCGAAGTGCACCTCATTCATCCCCGAGTCAAGCCCGGAGACGAACCTGACCCCGCGCTCCCGCATGTCGCTCAATATCTCGTATCGGGCGTCAAGGCTGCCGAATGGTCCGGCTTGATCACCGGCTCCCGGTGCGCGGGAGTTTCGAAGGTGCAGAGTAGCGACCGTGGGGTCCACGAACAAACCCTTTTCGGCGATCTGATCGGCGACCAGGGGGTCGTAGTCGAAGCCGGCATCGGGATCGGGCGAGAGCCACATCGCGTGGATCAGGTTTTGCACACCCGCTTCGACCGCGTTTCGCACGCCGGCCGTCGCATGGCAATGTGCCGCGACGCTCACGCCAAGCCTGGCGGCGTCGTCCACCGCGGCGCGGAGGGTCTCGACGGGGAACTGGGGCTGGCGCGGGTTGGTCCTGGGGGTGAACCGTCCGCCGGTAGCCATGATTTTGATCCAGTCAGCGCCGAGTTTGACCTGACCCCGGACTGCTGTCCGGACCTGATCGACGGAGTCGGCCTCCGTACCGAACATATGGCAATGACCACCTGTGGTGGTGATTGGCGTGCCGGCCACCAGCATGTGAGGCCCAGGGATAATGCCGTCCTGGACTGCTTGCTTGACCGCGAAGGCGATTTCGTTTCGGGAGCCGAGATCCCTTGAGGTCGTTACCCCGGAGCCCAGCGTTAGTCGCATTGCACGTGCGGAGCGGAGCAGCATCGCCTCGTGGGAGTCGGTCGCCAAGTCTGCGAGGGGATCGACCTCGGCGCTACAGTGCATATGCGTGTGCATCTCGACGAAGCCGGGGAGGATGCTGCCGCCAGCGACGTCTACCCGGTCAGCGCCCTCTAGCACCGCACCGACATCGTTGCCAGTTGCTATCCCCGTTATCACGCCGCCGTCGATTACCAGGGCCGCGTGCGGTAAAGGAGGCCGCCCCGTCCCGTCGATGAGCCTATCCGCCGTCAACACCGTCCTCATTCAAATACCCCCGTGAAAAGATCGTCGCCATCATAGCACGGGGAGGCAGCAGTGCTGCCACACATGTGGAGGGTTTGCGGGAGCGGAACTCTGTGTCGTCCGGGACGGTGGCCCGCCAGGCTCACCGCGAACGTAAAATACCCATCCCCGCTCACCCTGAGCTTGTCGAAGGGCGATCCCCACGCCCCACGCCCCTAACCCCAAACCCTTCTTGACTAGCCCCCGGCCTCAGTTTCCAACTCATCGAGGAACGAGTCGCTCCAGGCTGAAGCGGTGTAGGTGGAGATGTCTTCCATGAGAGAGTTCCAGCGAGACGTCCTCTCACGTCGTGACATCTTCAGGGCCCGGTGAATGGCCTCTGCCGTGGTCTCCACATCGTATGGGTTTACGATGAGCGCCTGCTTCATCGTCTCGGAGGCTCCGCAGAATTTGGACAGGACCACGACGCCCGGGTCGTCGCCCTGGGATGCCACGAACTCCTTGGCGACCAGGTTCATGCCGTCCCGGAGCGGTGTTATCAGACACACCTGGGCCTCTCGGTAGAATGCCACAAGCTCGTCCTGCGGTATCGATCGGTACAGGTATCGCACCGGCACCCATTCCGCAACCGAGAAGCGTCCATTTATGCGCCCCACAAGCTGGTCTACCTGCTGGCGCTCCTCGACATACTCGGGCACCCGGCTTCTTGAGGGAGCGGAAATCTGGACCAGGCTCACCTTACCTCTGAGAGCGGGGTAGCGTTCCAGGAGGTGCTCGAAGGTGATGAGCCGCTGGATTATCCCCTTGGTGTAGTCCAGCCTATCGACCCCCAGGATGATCTGGTGATCGGGGGAGATCTCGTGGACATAGCTACCGGTGGTGCTCTCCTGCCGAGCCACCGCCATTTTGCGGAACCCCTCCGCGTCGATGCCGATGGGCCAAGCTCCTGCCTGCAACGAGCGACCGCCGCTCACGAAGGTATTGCCGATGGTCACACCGTCGAGTTCGTCCGCAAGACTGTCGAAGAGGTTTCGCAGGTAGCCTCTGGTATGTACCCCAAACAGATTGTAGTCCAGGATCATATCGAGCAACTGACGCGCCCACGGCATCACGGTGAAGACCTCTGACGGTGGAAACGGCGTGTGGAGGAAGAAGCCTATCTTGCCCTTCCACCCCAGTTTCCTCAGTTCGTGGCCAAGGGGGATCAGGTGGAAATCGTGGACCCACACGGTGTCGTCTTCTTTGAGGAGAGAGGCGACGACCTTGGCGTACACACGATTTGTTCTGACGTAGGAGCGGTAGGAGTCGTGGCGAACCGCCATTTTGAACGGAAAACTGTGCAGAATAGGCCACAACGTGCGGTTACAAAACCCGTTGTAAAACAGGTTGTTCTCACTGCGGGTTAGGTCAATGGCAGCGAGCTGAATCCGGCCCTGCATTTCAAGACTGGGAGATTCGCCGGACCGGTCTCCCATGCGACCGCTCCATCCCACCCACAGCCCGCCGCGCTGCTCGAGGGCGCTACTCAGGGCCGTCACCAGGCCACCAACGGGCGCAGCACCCTCCTCGACGCGTCCGTTCGGGGACAGCGTGGAGGGCAGCCTATTCGACACGACGACCAGCCTGCCGCTTCCGCTCATGGCCACCCCTCGTCGAGAACGGCTCGGACACCCAGCACCCTTACGCCGCTCCCCCTATGGTAGATAACCCGTCACCCCACGGCAACCACACAACTCTATGATGCGACAGTCGAGCAAAAAGGATCATGAATAACTGGCGACGCACCCCAACGCCGGCGGTTCGACAGGCTCCCAAGACCGGAAACGCCAACCACACCAAGATCACGATATGAACGAATCCAACCAGCCGTCTCGCCATAAGCGGAACACGCCCATTTCTTCCGCTCACCCTGAGCCTGTCGAAGGGTCCGATTCCCAGAATTGCAGTCATTGTGACGCCCCGAATGGACGACGGCGAGGTGAAGCAAACCGGTGGTTCGACAGGCTCACCATGAGCGGAAGGCACCGATCCCCTTTGGCGCTGAGCCCGTTCAGGGAACTCTCCGGCCCACGGGGTGTGCAGAGATAGATATTGTTCGACAGGCTCATGACAAGCGGGAACACGCCCAGGCCTCGTTCACCGTGAGCCCCGTATCAGAGCCTACTCAGTCCACACCGCCGTGGCTCTGGAATCCCAATGGGGTGTGCATAGGGGCACAGCCCCTATGCCGGGAGCCTGAGGGTGTCCCTCAGAAAATCCCTTTTATTATCTGGCCAGGCGTCCCTTCTCTAAAGACACCGCGTTGACGGTATGACAGCATTGCGCCCATAATCTGGCCAAGCGTCGGCCCCCAACATTCACCGGCGTGCCAGGGAGAAACCACATGGGCGAACTAAACGGCAAGGTGGCAATAGTGACAGGCGCAGGACGCAGGCGCAGCATCGGCTACTCCGTGGCGTTAGCGCTGGCTGAACTCGGCGCGGACGTAGTGGTCACAGGTAGTGGCAGGGACCCTTCAACCTACCCGCCTGACGAAAAAGAGATCGGATGGCGAGACGTCGAGAGCACAGCCGGCGACATCCGTGCGACCGGCAGCAAGGCCATGACCGCCGTCCTTGACGTGACAGATGAGAACCAAGTCGAGGCAACGGTCAAGAGGACCATCGATGAGCTTGGCCGTGTCGATATCCTGATCAACAACGCTGCGGTGGCCATCGGGGCTGACAGGGCACCCATCGTCGACGTGACGCCAGACGTGTTCCAGCGTGTTGTCGACGTGAAGGTCCGCGGGATGTACCTGTGCAGCCGAGCGGTCGTTCGTGCTCTGATTGAGCAGGGCGAGGGTGGCAAAATTGTGAGTGTCGCCTCCGCTGCCGGTAAACGTGGCGCGGCCAATGCCCTCGCCTACAACGCCGCCAACTTCGCCGTAGTGGGCATGACCCAGTCCCTCGCCCACGAGTTGGGCACCCACCACGTCAACGTCAACTGCGTGTGTCCCGCCGCCGTCGATACCGCACGCATGGACAAGTTCGGCCGCGACGAGCAGTGGGATCAAATGGCAGCGAACCATCCCATAGGACGGGCTGGCACACCAGAAGAGGTCGGCGCATTCATGGCATACCTCTGCACCGAGGCCGCCTCCTGGATCCACGGCCAGTCCATCAACATCGACGGCGGAGTCGTGATGGAGCACTAAGACCGGATCTGGGTTGTGGGGCTGCGCTGGCTACCGGCCGAGCGGGATGCCTACCGTGTGGCGAATCGCGCTGTCCCCCTCCACCCCAGGACCTACCTCGCCGCGCTCCTGAGGACGGCAGCTACCAGCCCCGCCCCCTTAGCCCCGACGCAGTCGGCCTGCACTAGGCAGGCTGCGTCGGTCGGCCCATTCGTGATACGTGGACGTTGGGGCTTTGGCGCGCTGCTGGGGCTGGGCCTACCGGAAACTGCTGGACGCCGCAGCGCTCAGCCCACTCCATGTAGACCTTCTCCATTGAGGCCACCCTGGTCGCCTCGCTGCCTGCCAGGTCATTGAGCTCGGTGCGGTCGGCCTCCATGTCGTACAGCTCCCAGCCCTTGCCGTACTCACTCACCAGCTTCCACTGGCCATCCCGGACCGCGCGGTTGCCCTCGTGCTCCCACACGATAGGCTGCGTCCGTTCCCAGGTCCGGCCCTCGAATGCCGACAACAGACTTTCGCCCTCAGCCGGGGTGATGTTCATCCCGTTGCGCTCCACAGGGTAGCTCGCCCCGGCGGCATCCAGGCAGGTAGCCGAGATGTCGATAAAGTGGGAAGGGGAGTGCACAATCCCGCTCGATTGAATTCGAGCCGGCCACGACACAATGAATGGCGTAGAAATTCCACCCTCGTGGACCCAATGCTTGAACAGCCTGAATGGGGCGTTGCTGGCGTTGGCCCAGGGGATGTCATAGCTCATGAACGTGTCGGCGCCGCCGGGCGTAATGCTATTGTCGTTGCCCATGCGCATCGGCAAGCCGTCCACCGTTGGCTGTGCGTACACAGACGGGCGTGCTGCGCCGGCGTCTTCTTGCAGTAGCTCGGCACAGCCGCCGTTGTCCGCCATGAACATCACCAGAGTATTGTCGTCGAGACCGCGACGCTTGATAGCGTCCATCACCCGGCCGATGCCCTGATCCATCCGATCGATCTGCGCGGCATAGACAGCCATGCGCAAATCCTCCCAGTCCTTCTCCTCTGCATTTTTCCACGGGGGGGCGTCCTCCACCCGTGGCGAGATATCCCAACGGCTGTCCAGGATCCCCATGCCCTTCATCTGTTCATGGCGTCCGGTCCTCAACTCATCCCAGCCGTCACGGTACTTGCCGATGTAGCGTGAAATATCCTCCTCGAATGCATGCAGAGGCCAGTGGGGTGCGGTGTAGGCCAGGTACAGAAAGAATGGGTCTCCCAGATCGGCGCTCTCGTCGACCATCTGCACCGCCTCGTCGGATATAGCATCCGTCAGATAGAATTCGGGAGTCTCGGCATGAGAGGTCTGTTCCTCCCGCATCATCGACACGGGATTGAAGTACGACCCCGCTCCGCCGAGGATGCCGAAGAAGCGGTCGAAGCCCCGCTGAGTCGGTGTCGGCCTGCCGGGACCACCGGCGTTCCATTCCGCCTGGTCACTTGTGTGATAGTCGCCGCCCACGTGCCACTTGCCCGACATCATGGTGCGGTAGCCGCTGTCGTTGAGCACCTCGGCGATAGTCGCACAGTTGTCGTTCAGGTATCCCTGGTAGGGGCCTGGGCCAAGGTTGTTGACCATGTGGCCGACTCCCGCCTGGTGTGGATTTAGCCCTGTTAAAAGAGAGGCGCGAGAGGGGCAGCAGCGGGCGGAGTTGTACATCTGGCTGAATCGCAGCCCCGATGCCGCCAGTCGGTCCAGGTTCGGTGTCTGCACCTCCGACCCGTAGGATCCGAGGTCCGAAAACCCCATATCGTCGGCCAGGATAAGCACAATGTTGGGCCGTTCACTTGATGTCGTGGTCATGACGTTTCCTTACCGGACAATGTGAGATCGGACTCGCCGCGAAGAATCGATAACACGAGCGCCCCAAGGACGAGGCCGGCGGCCAAGATGAAGGCTCGGCCCATCCCCGATGTGAAGGCGAGGGCGATACCACGGCCCCCCTCCTCCGCGATTTCGCCCAGGCTGGGCGCGTAGCCCGATTCCGCCATCGTAATTGCGATGATCGTGGTAGCCGTGGCCACGCCTGTGACGCTTGCGGTTGTACGGGTCACGCTGAGCAGCGCCGCTACGATGCCATATTTTTCGCGCCCCAGGGAGCTCATGATCGCGCTGGTGTTGGCCGCGGAGAACATTCCTGAGCCAGTGCCGGACAGCACCATGCCCAGCACCACGTGAATCGGTGGGGAGTCGGGGCTAAGCCGCGAGAAGACGATCATGGCCGTTGCTGAAAATGCCAGCCCCACGACGGCTAACCAACGGGTGCCGATACGATCGGAGAGGCGGCCCGCCAGAGGTCCCACCAAAGCCAGCGAAATGGATCCGGGGACCATCAGGAGCCCCGCACGACTGGCGGGGTATTCCAGAATCTGAATGAGATAGAAGGGCATCAGGAAGAATGACGCTGACATGCCCAGGAAGGATAGGAAGCGCGCCGAAAACCCCATCGTGAACAGCCGGCTCTGGAATAGCCCCAAGTCCAACATCGGGTCTGCTGTCCTGCGCTCCCACCGCACAAATACGATAAAAAGTAGCGCGGCCACGCCGAGGCCGATGACAATTTGGGGCGAAGTCCACCCGAGCCGGTGCGCACTGGTTATGCTCAACAGGAAGGTCGTCAGGGCCGACGACGATAGGACAGCGCCAATCCAATCGAAGCCGATGCCACCCCGCCCCTCGCGACTTGGAGGCGAGGCTCGCTTCAGCACCGTAAGCCCTATGAGCAGTGCGACGAGCCCTGCCGGGATGGCGGCGAAGAAGACCGATCGCCAGCCGAGGCCGGACACCAACAGCCCGCCGACGATAGGGCCCCCGATGGACCCGGTGCCGATGATTGTCATGTAGAAACCGATGGCCCGGCCTCGCTCCTTCTCCGGGAACGCGCCGACGACCATTGCCATCGCGTTGGCCTGGATGGCGGCGGCGCCGACGCCTTGCAGCGCCTTGGCGGCCAGCAACATCGGCAGCGCCCGCGAGGCGCCTGCCACTGAAGCAAGCGCCATGAAAAACACCAGGCCCGCGAGGTACACTTTCTCCCGGCCTACCAGGTCTGAAACCCGGCCCATCGGTAGCAAAAACGCGCTGGTGGTCAGCACGTAGCCCAGGGTGATCCACTGTACCGTCGGGATGTCCGCTCCGAAATGATCCGCGATCCGTGGCATGGCGATGCCTACCCCGGATTGGTCCATTACGGTCACGATGAGTCCCGTTGCGATGGCGACGTACACCCACCACTTGTACCGGTGGCTAGCTCCAATCGTCCGAGACGGCCCAAGGGATCCTTTTAGACCCATGGCTGGCTCGTGCTGGGTTTTATGCTAATGGTGCGTCTCCTGCTTGTCCCGCGATTCACGGCTCCGCCTCCTCTCCCTCAGGGAGAGGATTAAGGTGAGGGTGATCCCCAGTCTTGGCGCGCACTATACCAACAGCTACATCGGTAGGCGGCAACGCGCCCCGCCCCCTAAGCGTGCGCAGCACCCAGATCAGCCCACACGCCGACGTGGTCCGATGGCCATAGGTTGGCGTCGTCGGCATGTGGTCTGTCGAAACACAGACCCGAGTCTCGTATCGTCACAGACCCGCCCACCCAGATGTAGTCGATGCAACGGGACAGGGGGCGCCAGTCCGGGCCCCTCTTCTCCGATGGAGTATTCAAGGTAGAGGCCGTGGGTGCTGACTGTACACTTCGGAACCGCGCCGCCATATTCCGGGCCGAAGGAGCGTCAGGTGTCGAGTTGAAGTCGCCGCAGATGACCCTCGCCCCGACGTCGTCTCGGGAGTCGATCCATTTGAGCAGCCGCTCCACCTGGACCTGCCGGTCCGCCTCGTCGTCGTCGCCCGCCTGGAGGTGGGTGAGGTATACGTCGACGAGCGTCCCATCGACGTTCAGCCGGGCCACCTGTGCAACACGGTCCCGGGAACGGTAGTCGAGGTTGGCTGACTCCACCACAGGGAAGTGCACCAGCAATGCCTGGCCGCCTATTTTCGATAGCGTGTTCACCTGGGATTGCTGCAGCAGCGAGTACCGCAGGCCGAGCCGCTCCAGGGCCACGCGCTGCAGCCAGCGGGCGCTCTCCGTAGGTATGTCGATCTCGTTGAGGGCAAACACATCGGGCCGCAGCTCGCCTAGTTGCTCCACGACCAGCTCGCGCCGCCTCTCCCAGCGGTCCATCGCCTTCTGGTGGTTTAGCACCGCTACGCGAAATTTCACCCGGCCCTCCCCGCTGTGATGCGCTCGTGGGATGGTAGCACAGGCCGTCGTTTGCATCCTCACCGAGCGGTGCACGATACTGTCCCGTGCAGACTTACGAAGCCACGAGACAGAGGGTAAAACAATGCAGATCACAGACTTCCAAAAATCATTCATACTCTTCCGCACCGACATCCTCAAGAAGCCGTCTGGGACCACCTCCCACGCGCCGCCGTCGACGTTGAACAACGGTCGCATCCAGGCTGAGTGCCGCATTGAAGTGACGGAGACCAAAACCGGGGTTAGCCACGAGTTCGTCCTCGGGGCGAGCTGCAAGACCGAACGAGTGGGTGTGGAGGGCGATATTTGGACCGACCCCAACGGGGACTTCATACCGATCTTCGGACGCGAGCAGTTCATGATCCTCAAAGCCTATGACCGCGCGGAGAAGGGGATCATGTTCTACCCGCCCGAGAGAGGGCCGCAGCCCGAGAGGCAGGTCGGAATCAGTTCAGAGGTATTCGACAGCGGCGGGTACACGCTCGTCTATGAAGAGGGCACGCTGTTGCCGACAGCCCCAGAAATCGTCGAGGCGACCCTGGCGGGCAAAGCGCTGGTGGCCCGAATTGTGCTGGAGTCAGACCGCTACACGGCGGTCATAGACCACCCCGTCAAGACGATGAATGCCAGCGAGCGGGACGACATATATCAGACCGACACCGGGGCAATCCTGCTGCCGGATCTGTCCCTGGAACCCCAGGAACTATTGGCAGGGATGGAGCTGGCCTACGAGGCCTTCAACTCCCCGGACTGGGTCGAGTTCATCGTCCGAGTACCGACACCCGTAGCAGACGGTGTCAACGTGCACCACTACTCCAAATCAGTACGCATGAACTCCAAAAACGAAATCTACCAGGTGGGCTAGCGTCAACGCCAACGTCGACCTGAGAAGCACCGCACCGAAGGACCTGGGGTGGCGATGGGGCCATGCGTCGCTGTGACTTTGAGCGCCCATGCGATTCGAAAAGGGGGAGTGAAGAGGGGCACAGCCCCTCTCCCGGGAGCGTGAGGGTGTCTCTCACAAAATTCCTTCTTTATTTCTTTGGGGAGGGTGCAGAACGCCCCACAGCCATCAGAGGTCCAGCCGAAAAGCCTCCACCACGATCGAAGACGACGGCCTGAAGTCACGCTCGGGCATACGCACGAACCCCATGCGCTTGTACAGCGCCATCGCAACCGCCATGATCGAGATAGTGTGCAGCCCCACAGTCGGCGCGCCAATCGCTCGCGCACGGGAAACGCACTCCTCGGTAAGGGCACGACCGACACCCTTGCCGCGAAAATCGGGGTGGACCGCCACCAGCCGGATGCCCGCCCACTCGTCGGGCCAGGAGCTTCGCCCGTCTCGGTCGCCCGGCGGATAGTAGGTCACCGTGCCGGCCATTTGCACCTCGTGCTCGGCCACGAGCAACTCGCTCTCGTGGAGGCGACTCCGGACATCAACGATGTCGGCACGATATCTCTTCCACAGTTCGGGCTGCATCGACGCGGCATACTCACTATACGCGGCACCAATCACGGCAGCGGCCTCGTCCATCTCTTCAGGCAACGCATCTCGTATCTGCATGGCATCCTTTGCCGAAGTGTCGCGGACCCCTCAATATAGCCCGTCCTACGAAAAAACCGGCTTTTGAAACAGCACCACGTTCGGACTCGGAAATTGGACATCCCACGAGAATCGCTCGGCAATCCACTCCATGGTTCGCCTGCTGTAGAAGCAGATATGAGTCGTGTCCCGGTGATAGTGCCAGTCGGCGAAGTCGTTCCACGACTCCAACATCCCGGTCATCACTCCAAGCCAGCCCGAAGGTTTCAGAATGCGATCCAGGGTTTGGAACTCTTGCATTGGCAGGGCAAAATGCTCTGCAGTCTCGGTGCACGCAACGAAATCGTAGCTCTGCTCTAGCACGGCAACGTTTCGATGAAAGAACGGATCGTAGAGACGTACCCGAAAACCTTCCTCACGCATCATGACCGCCAGCGCAGGCCCGGGTCCAGCCCCGAAATCCAACCCCTCAGATCCCGGTATCAGATGAGGCCTCAGCGGGTCCAGAAGGCGTGACAGAAAATCACGATACCTCGAATCCTCTGGGTCGTTGTTGTGGGTCAGATAGCGGGCCTTCTGACCAGCCGCATCCAGATGAAACCGCTCCGGCACAAACACCAAGTCGCACACAGGGCAACGGTGAAAATCGCGACTACCCGCCTTCTCACGGCTAGTGAAAAATCGAGCAGCTTCATTGGATTCGCATAGTGGACAGCGGTTCAACGATCTATTCATCAGGGCAACGGTGCCTACGGGTGGAGTTCAAATTCGCTTCCTGAACCCTGCCTCGAAGGTGATGGGAGGCAACAAATTCAATGCTGGGATCCGACTAAGGATAGCGGAATATAGAAAAATTGTCTGTGAAAAATCCCTCAGCTATGGTGCCGTTTCGCTTCAGGATCGTCTCCCGAATCGAGTTTCTGGCGCTGCGGTTCAGGAGTTCTGCCCGCGTCCCGAATGGCAAGTGCGAGAAGTCAAGATGGGCTTCCGACAACGGGCGGAGAGCGTATGCGGGTGGCGCAACAGGAAGAGGCGGAGCCGCCCCTAATTAGTTTGGGGGCAGTAGGGGGCAGAACCTCCGGTTGACAGGCCCGGACCAAATACGACGAAGGATCGTGTGAATTCCACGAGCCAGTCTACGATGCGATACAGGTGGTGCCGAAGGCCGGATTCGAACCGGCACGGGGAATAACCCCCAACGGTTTTTGAGACCGCCGCGTCTACCATTCCGCCACTTCGGCCAACCTGTGCGGTGC